>Ga0335075_10011956_pt1 | contig 13126 bp, 14 predicted proteins | sample Lox_Sample_24_FD_206723 | JGI IMG/M metagenome (GOLD analysis project Ga0335075, IMG submission 206723) | Soil microbial communities from Loxahatchee National Wildlife Refuge, Florida, United States - Lox_Sample_2.4 | ecosystem: Environmental > Terrestrial > Soil > Wetlands | place: USA... | reverse complement strand
GCCGCATTCCTCGACGTGCTCGCCGGCTACGAGCCCGGGGACCCCCACTGGGCACCGCCGCCCGAGCGCCCGTTCGTGGACGAGTGCGACCTCGACCCGGGCCGTCTGCGCATCGCGTTCACCGTCGAGCCGCCGGTGCCGTGTCCGGTCTACGCCGACGCCGCCGCGGTGGCGCGCGCGACGGCCGAGGCGCTGGCAGGGCTCGGTCACGACGTCGCCGAGCTGACGCCTCCCTGGCGCGACGAGTCGCTCCTCGACACGTTCGGGCTGCTCTGGCAGGTCGCGCCGGCGATGTACCCCGTTTCCGACCCCTCGCTCGTCATGCCGATCAACCGCTGGTTCGCCGAGCGTGCGCGTGCGACCTCGAGCGTCGACTTCGCGCTGGCGGTCGCGTCCCTCCAGGCGACGGCGCGCCGCATCGTCGCCTTCTGGCGTGACGTCGACGTCGTGCTCACGCCGGCCCTCGCCCAGCCGCCGCTCCCGGTCGGCGAGATCTTCGAGGCAGCCGATCCGCAGGAGCAGTTCGATCGAGCGGTGGCGTTCACGCCGTTCACGGCGATCGTCAACGTGACGGGTCAGCCCGCGGCGGCCGTCCCGGCCGGCACGGCGGGCGGGCTACCGGCGGCCGTGCAGCTGATCGGGCCGCCTGCGGGCGAGGCGATCCTGTTCCGGCTGGCGGCGCAGCTCGAGGCGGCCCGTCCCTGGCCGCTCCTGGCAGCGGCTCAGTGCGACTCGCCGTCCCAGTAGTCGACGTGCTCGATGCGGCCGATGACGCCGACCCCGCGCCACGAGATCTTGTTCGAGCGCGGGTAGTACGCGATGTCGTTCGGGTCCCGCGTGCCGTAGACGAGCACCGTCATGCCGCCGTCCCCTGCGCGCAGGCAGTGCGCCACGCGGGTCCCGGCCGGGCGCGCGACCAGGTCACCTGTCCGGATCGTCGCGTCCTCGCGACTCGCGCCGAGCTCCGCCAGGCGCGGCGTCGGCCAGAGCTCGAGCGTTCCTCCGCCGGCGAGCACGAGGAACGCCTCCTCCTCGGCCGAGTGACAGTGCGGGACGGCGAGCTCGCGGCCGGGCTCGACCCGCGCCCAGTTCAGCCCCGCGCGGATGGAGCCGGCCGTCCCGGCGAGCGCCTTCGTCCCCGGGTCGTCCGGCCAGTCGTCGCACTCGTCGACGTTCACGATCCGCGACGGCCGCGGCGACGGTGCGCCGGCGGCGAGGGGCTCGGCCTGCGCCTCGAGCTCCCACGGGTCGTCCGTGCGGCCCTGCACCCACGGCCAGCCGAGGCGGATCGCCTGCGAGCGCGGGAGCCAGCCGAGCTCGGTCGGATGGCGGGTGCCGAAGACCACGACGTCCAACCCCTCTTCGCCGGCGAGCAGGGTGTGCTCCTCGTGGTCGGCGACGTGGACGAGGCAGTCGCCGGACCGCACCTCGTAGACCTCGCCGTCCTGCCACGAGAGGCCGCTGCCCGCGAGCACGAAGAAGATCTCCTCCGACGCGCCGTGCGAATGCGGTGGCGTCGACAGGCGTCCGGGCTCGATGCGGATGCGGTTGATGCCGACCGTCACCGAACCTGCGGCGTCGCCGAGCCGCTGCCACGTCGCGGCCATCTCGCCCTTCTCCCGGCGCTGCCCTTCGACGTCGTCCCAGTTCGCGATGCCCATCCAAGATGAATCGTTCCACAGGTCTGCGTGTCCGGCTGCGCGATCTGGGCGGGCTGCGCCGCTGCCGGCCGGCTCACGCCCCGGAACAGACACCCCCTGGAACGACTCATCTACTCGACCGGATCGATCTTGACAACTCGCGCGCGAGCAGCGCCGCCTGGCGCGCGTCCGGCGCGATCACGAGGCACGTGTCGTCGCCGGCGACGGTGCCGACGATCTGCGGATGCTCGAGGCGGTCGAGCGCACGGGCGATCGCCGGCGCCGAGCCGATCTCGGAGCGCACGACGACGATATTCTGCGCCGCGACCGCCGCCAGGCCGAACTGCGCGAGGATGCCGTCGAGCGTCTTCCGCGGGTCGCGAGCCGTGCGCCCCGGCAGGACGTAGCGCGGGCGGCCGAGCGGGTCGCCGACCTTCTCGAGGCCGAGCTCGCGGATGTCCCGCGAGGCCGTCGCCTGCGTCACGCGGCAGCCGGCGGCCGCGAGCGCAGCGACGAGCTCCTGCTGCGTGCCGATGCGACGCCGCTCGACGAGGCTCGCGACGAGCCGCTGGCGCTCGGACTTGCCGAGCGGCCGTTCGTGGCCGGTCTCCATGCACCGAGCATGGTCGATCCGGTTGCGCCCGGCAAACGTTTCGGCCCGGCCCGTTCCGGCAATCCGCGACGCGTGACCCCGCGCGCACCCCAGGCCGGAGGCGCGAGCCCGTGGCTCGTGCTCGGCGTCGCATTCGCCATCGGCTACCTGGCCGCCCGCGCCGTCGACTGGAGAGGGCATGCCCACCCCCGGCGTTGAGTCGAACGGCGGGCTCGGCTCCGCGGCGAAGCGCGTGAGCGAGCACGCGAGTGCGATCGCGCGGCTCGAGCTTCGCCTCGCCGCGGTCGAGCTGAAACGGAAGGGGATCGCGCTCGGGCTCGGGATCGGGCTCGGCGCGGGCGCGGCGGTGCTCGGACTCTTCGCCCTCGGCTTTGCGTTCGCGACGGTCGCCGCCGCGCTCGCGACGGTGCTCTCCACCTGGCTGGCCCTGTTGATCGTCACCGCGTCGCTCGGGTTGCTCGCCGCGACGCTCGGGCTGCTCGCGATCGCGAGCCTGAAGCGCGGCACGCCGCCCGTGCCCGATCAGGCGATCGAGGAGGCACGGCGGACGACGGAGGCTCTGCGCCGGTGAGCCCCGAGAGCACGGAGCAGCTGAAACGCGAGCTCGCCACCGAGCGTGAGCAGCTCGCGGAGGCGCTGGACGATCTCCGCGGCGAGCTCGGCGTCACCGCGAAGCTGCGCCCGAAGCTGCCGCTGTTCGCGGCCGGCGCCGCGTCGGCCGGGTTCGTGCTCGCAGGCGGTGTCGGTGCGAGCCTCCGCTACCTGGCCCGGCGCGGGCGCGAGAAGTAGAGGCCTGACTATCGGAGCTCGGCGCCGAACCGGTCGGCGAGCGTGTCGACGATGGCCTGCCGCAACGCCCCCGCGTCCTCGTCGGAGAGCGTGCGCTCGGTCGACTGGAACGCGACCGAGAACGCGACGGACTTCTTCCCTTCCGGCACCGGCGGGCCGGTGTAGACGTCGAACACGCGCGCCTCGCGCAGCTCCTCGCCGGCAGCTTCGTGCGCGGCGGCGACGACCGCACCCGCCTCGACGTCCTGCGGGACCACGACCGCGATGTCCTGCCGGACGGCGGGGAAGCTGATCACGTCTCTGTACAGCACGGGCTCGGTGCTCGCCTCGGCGAGCGCGGCGAGGTCGAGCTCGAAGGCGCACCAGGTGCCGTCGAGCAGGCGCGGGTGGAGCTCGCCGAAGGTGCCGGCGGCAGTGCGCGCCGACTTGCCGGGGTGCAGCAGCTCGTCCTCGACCCGCACGAACTCCGGTCGCGCCTTCAGCGCCTCGTAGAGCGCTTCGACCACGCCCTTGCCGTACAGGAACCCGCCCTCGGCGACGGCCGCGACGTGCAGGCGCTCGTCCGGCAGGTCGTCTCCCGGCAGGTAGACGCGCGCGATCTCGAACAGCGCGATCCCGCTCGCACCGGCCTCGCGATTCCGCGAGGCCGCCTCGACCAGGCTGGGCAGGAGGCGGGTGCGCAGCACGCTCAGCTCGGCGCTGATCGGTTCGGGCAGCGTCCACCCGTCGCCCTCCGCGCGCAGGCTCGGCGTGTACACCTCCACGAACCCGAGGCCCGCCAGCGTCTCCTCGACGCGGCGGCGCAGACGCTGCGTCTTCGTCAGCGCCCCGAACATCGCCCGCCGCGCCGGGAGCGTGAACGGGACATCGTCCAGCCTGAACCGCGCGATCTCCTCGACGACGTCGATCTCACGCGTGACGTCGCGCGCGCGCCAGGTCGGAGCGATCACCGACTCGCCCTCCGTTTCGAAGCCGAGGCCGGCGAGAATCCGGTGCTGCTCGCCCGACGACGTCGCCACGCCGGTCACCTCATCGGTGCGCGCCGGCCGGAAGCGGATCACCGGCCGTTCCGGCAGCGCGCCGTGCGCGTCCGTGTGCGCGACCCAGCGCGCACCGGTCAGCTCGAGCAGGAGCCCGGTGGCCAGGTTCGCAGCCGGTTCCGCGAGGTACGGGTCGACGCCTTTCTCCCACCGGTTCGAGCCTTCCGTGCGGTGACGCATCCGCTCGCTGGTCCGGAAGATGCCGAACGGCTCGAAGTTCGCCGCCTCGAGGAGGACGCTCGTCGTGGCGTCGCCGATCTCGGTCTCCTCGCCGCCCATGATCGCCGCGAGCGCGATCGGGCGCTCCGTGTCCGCGATCAGGAGGTCGTCGGCCGTCAGCTCGCGATCGACGCCGTCGAGCGTGCGCATGCGCTCGCCCGGGCGCGCGCGTCGCACGACGATTGCGTCGTCGTGCAACGTCGTCGCGTCGAATGCGTGCAGCGGGCTGCCGAGCGCGAGCATCACGTAGTTCGTCACGTCGACCACGTTCGAGATCGAGCGCACGCCCGACGCGAGCAGCCGCGCTCGCAGCCACACCGGCGAAGGCGCGATCGCAACGTCCTCGAAGCGCCGGCCGATGTAGCGCGGGCAGCCGTCCGGGTCCTCGACGCGGACGTCCACCGCCTCCTCGGGGACGGGCGCCGGCGGCCGGGCGCCGGGAATCTCCGCGAGCGGGAGGTCGTAGAGCGTCGCGATCTCGCGCGCGATGCCGTAGACGGAGAGGAGGTCGGGGCGGTTGCCGGTCGACTCGACGAGCAACACGTGCTCGGTGAGCGGCAGGGCGGCGGCCAGCGGGCTGCCGGGCTCGAGGGATTCGTCGAGCAGCATGATCCCGGCGTGGTCGTCGCCGAGCGCGACCTCGTCCTCGGCCAGGATCATCCCGTCGGAGAGCTCGCCGCGGACCTTGCGCCGCTCGAGCTCGACGCCGTTCGGCAGCACGGCGCCCGGCAGCGCGACGGCCACCGTCGCTCCCACGCCGAAGTTCCAGGCGCCGCAGACGATCGAGCGCGGCTCGCCCTCCCCCACGTCGACCCGGGTCAGCTGCAAGCGGTCGGCGTTCGGGTGCTTGGTCGCCTCGAGCACGCGCCCGACCTTGAAACGCTCGAGGTTCCCGTCCGTGTCGGCGACGCCGAAGCGCACGATCCCCTCGACCTCGGCGGACGAGACGGAAAAGCGCGACGCGAGGTCGTCGAGCGGCATCTCGAGCGGGACGTACTCGCCGAGCCAGCTGAGGGGGACCCGCATCAGAACTGCCTCAGCACGCGCAGGTCGCCGTCCCACAGCGCGCGAATGTCGGGGAAGTTGTGGCGGAGCTGCGCGACGCGCTCGATGCCGCATCCGAACGCGAAGCCGCTCCACTCGTTCGGGTCGAGCCCGACGTTCTCGAGCACGCGCGGGTCGACCATCCCGGAGCCGCCCATCTCGAGCCAGCCCGAGTACCGGCAGGTGCGGCAGCCGGCGCCGTCGCACACGCCGCACGAGACGTCCGGCTCCATCGACGGCTCCGTGAACGGGAAGTAGTGGGTGCGGAAGCGCACACGCCGCTCGGGTCCGAAGAGCGCGCGCATCACGTGTAGCAGCGTCCCCTTCAGGTCGGCGAGCGTGATGTCGCGATCGATCGCGAGCCCTTCGAACTGGTGGAAGATCGGGTAGTGCGTGGCGTCGATGTCGTCGCGGCGGTAGCAGCGGCCGATCGAGACCATGTAGATCGGCGGCGGCCGCTCCTCCATCGCGTGGATCTGCGACGGCGACGTCTCCGTGCGCAGGACGTGCGAGTCGTCGAAGAAGAACGTCGCGCGAGGCGACCGCGCCGGATGCCACGCGTCGAAGGCGAGCTGGTCGAAGTTGTAGTGCACCGTCTCGACCTCGCGGTCGTCGCGAATCTCGTAGCCGAGGCCGAGGAACGCGTCCTCGATCCTGCGGCGGGTCTGCGTGATCGGGTGCAGATGCCCGAGCGGCAGCTCCTCGCCGGGCAGGGTCACGTCGACGATCTCGGTTCGCAGCCGACGGTCGAGCTCGGCGTCGGCGAGCTCGGCCTCGCGCTCGGCGACTGCGTCTTCGAGGCGCGAGCGGATGCCGTTCAGCAGCATCCCGGTCTCGCGGTCCCGCACGCCGCGCAACGCCTGGGCCACCTCGGACTTGCGGCCGAGGTAGCGCACCCGCGCGTCGTCGAGCGCCTCGGCGGTCGCGGCCGCCGCGATCGCCGAGCCCGCCTCCTCCTCGTGTGCGGTCCAGTCCACGGCGGCGAGACTATCCCAGGTGATCCGGAACCCGGTTCACGGCGAGCCGGGTCCGCGAGCTGTCCGCCTGGTAGAAGGCGCGAGGTGTCCGCCTACGACCGCATCGCCCGCATCTACGACCCGTGGTCGCGGAGCGTCGTCGAGGACGTCGCCTTCTACGTCGACCTGGCCGCACGCTCGGGCGGCCCCGTCGTCGAGCTGGGCGTCGGCACCGGACGGATCGCCGTCCCGACCGCGGTCGCGGGCGTCCGCGTCGTCGGGGTCGACACGTCCGCCGGCATGCTCGAGGTGGCACGCGAGCAGGCCGAGCTGGCCGGCGTTGCGCAGCTCGTCGACCTCCGCCTCGGCGACCTGCGCACGCCGCCCGTCCGCGGTCGGTTCCCGCTCGTCACGAGCCCGTTCCGCGCCATGCTGCACATGGAGACCGACGCGGACCGGCGTGAGGCGCTCCGCGCGGCGCGCAAGCTCGTCGCGCCAGACGGACGCTTCGTCTTCGACGTCTTCGAGCCTTCGCAGGAGGACATCGAGGAGACGCACGGCCGCTGGCTCGAGCGGGAGCCGGGGATCTTCGAGCTGGCCGAATGGCACGAGGCGAGCCGGACGCTGATCCTGCGCCTGCGCACCGACGAGACGGAGACGGAGATGTCGCTGTCGTGGCTCCCGGTCGCCGACTGGGAGGCGCTCCTCGCCGAGGAAGGCTTCGTCGTCGAGTCCCTCTACGGCTGGTTCGACCGCCAGCCGTATCGCGGCGGCGAGGACTCGATCTGGGTCTGCACGCCCGCTTGATTCGAACTCGCGAACCGATCGGACCGGGTTCCGGACTATCGTCCGGACTGTGGGGTCGCTCCTCCGTCTGACCGCGATCGCGACGGTGGCGGCGGCGCTGTTCGCGCAGGCCGCGAACGCGGCGCCGCGAATGACGCCCGCCGACCGGGCGCAGATCGGCACGCTCGTCGACCACTTCGTCAAGGACGCTGTCCTGCGGCAGAACCTCGCCGCGGCGTGGCAGCTCGCCGGCCCCGACATGCGCGCGGGGACGACCCGCAAGGCCTGGGACGCGGGCACGGGCGTCACCGTCGCGTCCTACCCGGCCACCGGCGCGAGCTTCAGCAACGCCTGGACAGGCCACCTCGTCTCGCCGACGACTGCCGACCTCGCGCTCATCCTGCACCCGAAGCCCGGGAGCGGCTACGACGAGACCGCCGACACCGTCGTGGTCAAGAAGATCGGCGGCAAGTGGCTGATCGACATCTTCTACGGGACCGCGACGTTCCGGACCGGCACCAACAAGCGCGGCAGCTGCGGCACGGCGAACTGCGCGATCAGCGGCCCCGGCGACTTCGCACCGGGCGCCAGCGGCGGCGCCGTCGGGAACAGCCACGCGCGCATCCGCTCCTTCTGGCTCTGGATCGTGCTCGGCGCCGCCGGAGCGGCCATCGTCTTGACGCCGGTCGGCATCTGGGCACGCCTCAAGCGGCGGGAGCGGCGGGCATGGGCGGCGTACTCCGACGCGCATCGGAACGCCGGCTGAGCTCGTAGAGCGCGATCGCGCCCGCCGCCGCGACGTTCAGCGACTCCGCGCCGCCGATCGGGATGTGCGCGTCGGCGCATCGTTCGACGTCCGCCGGCAGGCCCTCGCGCTCGGCCCCGAGCAGAAATGCGACCGGCTCGGGCAGGGCGACCGACCCGAGCGGCTCGCCGCCGTGCGCGACGAGCGCGACCCGCGTCGCCGGCAGGTCGTCCCAGGTCCCGAGAGGCACGCGCCAGAGTGAGCCGGCGCTCGCCCGCATCGCCTTCGGCGACGTCGGGTCGGCACAGCCCGCCGAGAGCGCGACCGCCGCCCCGAACGCGTCGGCCGTCCGGATCAGCGTGCCAAGGTTGCCGGGGTCCGCGAGCCGCCAGAGCGCGAGCGTCGCGGGGCGCGGCTCCCAGGCCGGCAGGTCGCCACGCCGGAAGACCGCGATCACGCGCGGCGGGTGCCCCGCGCTCGCGACCTCCGCGAGGAGCGCCGGCTCGACGTTCTCGCCGGCACGGAGCACCTCGACCGGCTCGGCGGTCGCCGCCTCGAGCGCGTCCTCCCCCTCGACGAAGAGCAGCCCGAGCTTGTCGCGCCAGCGGCGCTCGTGCAGCCGGCCGACCGTGCGGGCGAGGCAGCGTCCCGAGGCGCACGGCGTGCCGAGCCGCCCACACCGGCCGCTGGCGAGCGAGCAACGGGCCATCCGTCGCGACGCTACCGTCCCCGCGCAGAGCGCGCGATCAGGACTTCCACTCGAGCCAGGCGCCGTGGAAGTCGAGATGGGCGACCGCGGTCGCGTCGCCTTCGGGCCAGCGCACCGCCTTCAGGACGTAGCCTTCGACCTCGGGACGCGTGCCCGTCGTCAGGAACGTGAACGGCTCGACCAGGCCGGCAGCGTGCATCGCCTCCGCGAGGCGCGCGTGTCCGGTCCCGTCGAGGTACTGCGTCGACGCGGTCTCGTAGACGACGAGCTGCGCTCCGTCGAGGCGGTCGGTCAGCAGCGAGGGCAGGGTCTCGACGTAGTCGCCGCGGATCAGCTCGGGCGGTGACGCGCGAACGGTCTCGATCGCGCGCCGCAGGCGCTCGATCCGCGCGGTCTGGTCGGCCCACACGAATGCGGTCAGCAGACGCGCGCCCTCCTCGGTGGTGACGTCCACCGGCGAGCGGTCGACTCCGCGGCGGCGTGCGACGTCGACGCGGCGCGCGAGGAGCTCGGCCGGGGGCGGTATGCGATCGTCTCCGGCGAGCTCGAGCGCACCCTCCCCGAAGCGGCCGGTCGAGTACCGGTGCGCGTAGCGGTCCCAGACGAGGTTGAGGCCGCCCGACGGACCGAGCTCGAGCAGGTCGAGCGGCCGCCCGTCCGCCAGCGCCAGGAACGCGGGCGCGAGCGCCCACGAGCGCTGCACCTCGTTCGTCTGCACGTCCTGCTCGAGGTAGTGCAGGCCGCCGAGGAGCCGCAGCGGGAAGTCCCAACGCGGCGCGCGGACGAGACCGAGGACGCGCGGGCTCTCGGCGAACCGCCGGCAGAGCGAGGCGTAGAGCGGCGAGCGGCCGTCGCAGTACGAGGCCTGCCGCAGGAACAGCTCTCCCGGGGCGGGAGAGGCTATTTCCCCAGTGCCGCCTTGGCCTGCGCCGCGAGCTCGCCGAACTTCGCCGGGTCGCTGACCGCGAGATCCGCCAGCACCTTCCGGTCCAGCTCGACATCCGCTGCCTTGAGGCCCGCCACGAACTGGTTGTACGAGAGGCCGTTCGCGCGGGCGCCCGCATTGATGCGCATGATCCAGAGCCTGCGGAACTCGCGCTTCTTGACCTTGCGGTCACGGTACGCATACGCGAGCGAGCGTTCGACCTGCTCCTTCGCGTACGTGTACGAGCTCTTCTTAATGCCCCAGTAGCCCTTCGCCTCTTCGAGGACCTTGCGACGCTTCTTCCGCGCGTGAACGGACCGCTTGACCCTGGGCATCGGCTATCCCCTCCCGAGCAGGCGGTTGATGGTCTTCTCGTTCGCCTGATCGACCGGCTGGTCCTTACTGAACTGGCGCTTCTGCTTCGGCGACTGATTCATGAGCTTGCCGGACATCTGGCTCCGCCGAACGAGCTTGCCCGTCCCCGTCACCTTGAACTTCTTGCTCGACGTCGAGTGTGTCCTCTTCTTTGGCATCTCGTTTGACTCCTGCGTTCTTCGTTGGGCCCAGCACCATCGTCATGTTGCGGCCTTCGAGCAGCGGCTGGGTCTCGATCGCGCCGATCTCCTTCACGTCCTCCGCGAGGCGCATGAGGAGGTCGCGCCCACGGTCCGGATGCTCGCGCTCGCGGCCCCGGAACATGATCGTGACCTTGACCTTCGCGCGCTGGTTCAGGAAGCGCTCGACGTGGCCTTTCTTCGTGTCGTAGTCGTGCTGACCGATCTTCGGACGGAGCTTGATCTCCTTGACGTGGACCTGCGTCTGGTGCTTGCGGGCGAGCTTCGCCTTCTGCTCCAGCTCGTAGCGGTATTTGCCGTAGTCCATGACCCGGGCCACGGGCGGATCCGCCTGGGCCGCGACTTCCACGAGATCGAGGTTCTTGCCGTACGCATACTCGCGCGCCTCGTCCGTGGTCTTGATCCCGAGCTGCGCGCCGTCCTGGTCGATGAGCCGTACGCGCGGGACGCGAATCGCGTCGTTGATGCGCGTCTGCGGCTCGGGACGGCGCGGCGGCTCGAAGGAGCCTCTGCGCGGCCTCAAAGTCTGGTCACCAAGCTCGTCTTGTCCTCCTCATCCGCTTGCGGAAACGAAAAAACCGCTGGCATGCAGCGGCAGCGGTTTGTCTCAACCTTCCGATCGGTTGAACCCCGTGAGCCGTGGGCTACGAGGTGAGAGACGGTTCCGCCCCTGCTTGCCAGGGCACAAGGGTAGCAAGTCTGGCCCGCAGCTCCGCAAGCGAGACGGTGCTCTGCTCGCCGCCGTGCTCCCGCACCGCGAGCGCGTCGTCCGACTCCTTGTCGCCGTAGACGACGACGAACGGAACCTTCTCCACCTCGGCGTTCCGGATCCGCTTGCCGACGGTGTCGTCGGAGGAGTCGACCTCGACGCGGTAGGGCAAGCGCCCGGCGAGCTCCGTGGCGGCGGCGCGATGGCCTTCGCCGACCGGGATGACGCGGATCTGCACCGGCGCGAGCCAGAACGGGAACGCCCCGGCGAAGTGCTCGGTGAGGATGCCGACGAAGCGTTCGAGAGAGCCGAGCAGCGCGCGATGGATGACGTACGGCGAATGCTCGGCGTTGTCGGCCCCGACGTAGTGGAGGTCGAAGCGTTGCGGCATCTGCGCGTCGAGCTGGATCGTCCCCATCTGCCACGAACGGCCGAGCGCGTCGGTCATGTGGAGATCGACCTTCGGTCCGTAGAACGCTCCGTCTCCCTCGTTCACCTGATAGTCGATCCCGCGCCGCTCGAGCGCCGAGCGGAGGGCGTTCTCGGTGAAGTCCCACTCCGCGTCGGTGCCGAGCTTCTTCTCCGGCCGGGTCGAGAGCTCGAAGCGGGCCTCCATACCGAACAGGTCGTACAGGTACGAGGCGTAGTCGAGGCAGCCGAAGATCTCGTCCTCGATCTGGTCGGGAGAGCAGAAGATGTGGGCGTCGTCCTGGGTGATGTGCTTGACCCGCAGCAGGCCGTGCAGGGTGCCGCCCTTCTCGTCGCGGTGCAGGGTCGACGACTCGGCAAATCGCATCGGCAGGTCCTTGTAGCTGCGGAGCCGCGAGCCGAACAGCAGCATGTGGCCCGGGCAGTTCATCGGCTTGAGCGCCATCCGCCTCTCGCCCTCCGTGTGCGAGTGCACCCAGAAGATGTTCTCCTCGTAGTTCTGCAGGTGGCCCGAGGTCTCGTAGGTGCTCTCGTCGTAGAGCAGCGGCGTCTTCACCTCGAGGTAGCCGCGCTTTGCGTTCTCACGCCGCCGCAGATCCTCGAGCGAGTTCCAGATCACCATTCCCTTGGGGTGCCAGAACGGCGAACCCGGCGAGTGCTCCGACAGATGGAACAGGTCGAGCTGCACGCCGAGGCGCCGGTGATCGCGGCGGCGCGCCTCCTCTAGGCGCTCGAGGTACTCGTCGAGATCCGCCCGGTCGAAGAACGCGGTGCCGTAGATCCGGGTCAGCTGGGTGTTCTGCTCGTCGCCGCGCCAGTACGCGCCGGCGAGACCCGTGAGCTTGAACGCCTTGATCGGCTTGGAGCTCTGCAGGTGCGGCCCGCGGCAGAGGTCGGTGAAGTCGCCCTGCGTGTAGAGGGAGATGTCGCCCTGCGCGGTGTCGACGAGCTCCACCTTGTACGGCTCGCCCTCGTCGCGGAAGCGAGCACGGGCCCCGTCGCGGGAGATCTCTTCCCGCGACCACTCGCGGCCTTCCTTCAGCTCGCGAGCCACCTCGGCCTCGATCGTCTCGAGGTCCGCCTCGACGATCGGCTCCGGGAACTCGAAGTCGTAGTAGAAGCCGTTCTCGATCGGCGGGCCGATCGCGACCTTCACGCCGGGATAGAGCCGCCGGACGGCCTCCGCGAGCAGGTGCGCCGAAGAGTGGCGCAGGACGAAGAGCGCGTCCCGGTCATGACGGTCGCGGGTGGTCAGGATCTCGATCCGCTGCCCGTCGCGGAGCGGCAGGCGCAGGTCCTGCGGCGTACCGTCGGCGCGGACGAGCACGGCCTGCTCCGCGAGCTTCGGCCCGATCGCGCGCGCGGCATCGAGCCCGGAGGCCCCGGCGGCGAGTTCGAGCTGCGAGTTGTCGGGTAGGACGACGTGCATGGAAGAGGACAAGGTTAATCACCCCCGGAACGACGACAGGAACGAGGAGATCGACGAGTCACCGGTCCCCGACCCCGAGGTCGTGGACCCGTCCGCCGGGGATGACCCCGAAGCGGACTAGGCCGCGCGCGAGCCGGTGACCGTCGCCCGCGCGCGGCTGCGCGTCGTCGTCGTCAACCGGGTCGTCTTCATGGCGGGAGCGTAGCAATGGTGTCAGGCACCGTTCAGGTGCCTGACACCATCTCGAGAGCGGAGCAAAGGTGTCAGGCACCTTCCAGGTGCCTGACACCATCTCGAGGTCAGGTGCCCGACGCCTTCTCGATGTCCCCGGCGTCCTCGAAGCGCATCAGCACCCACTCGGCGGTGTGCCCGTCGTCGGCGGGCTGGCGTGAGACCTCGACGAAGCCGGCGTTCCGCCAGCCGCGGATCCCCTGCTCGTTCCAGACGTAGGGATCGACCGTCAGCGACGCCCAGCCGTCGTCGAGCAGTTGCCGTGCGAGTCGCCGCGCGGCGTCCGG
>Ga0335075_10011954_pt1 | contig 13127 bp, 11 predicted proteins | sample Lox_Sample_24_FD_206723 | JGI IMG/M metagenome (GOLD analysis project Ga0335075, IMG submission 206723) | Soil microbial communities from Loxahatchee National Wildlife Refuge, Florida, United States - Lox_Sample_2.4 | ecosystem: Environmental > Terrestrial > Soil > Wetlands | place: USA... | reverse complement strand
CGCGTCATTGTGCTGGAGCTCGGCCAGGTCATCGCGGACGGCCCGCCCGAGGTGGTGCGGGCCGACCCGCGAGTGGTCGCCGCCTACCTGGGCGATTCGGCCGGCGCGCCCGCCGGCCAGGCCGTCTCGGCGGAGCAGGGCGATTCCTGACGGCCAGGCAGAACGGGCTCGGCCACTGCGGCCACGACCGGCTCATGCTCCAGGTGGCCGCGGCCAGCGGGCTGACACCGATGCCATCGCCAGGCGGGCCCGGACCGCCCCGGGCACGATCCCCGGGACGACCCCGGTCATGCCCGCATTCAGGCCGCCATCAGCAACCTGTCGGCTTTCGAACAGAGTGCGACGCCAATTGGCGTGATTAGCGATCACTCGGTACGGTCGGTTGGGTGAGCAACCCCCGTGATGAACGTCCGGACGACGGACCATACTACGGCGACCAGTATTCCCCGACTGAACCGCGGCCCTCGTTCGGCCAGCAGCTGCCACCCTGGGAGTCCGCCGAGGCCCCTGGTGGCCGGAGTTCCGGTAACAGGCCAGATTTTACTGATTCACCGGGGGCTAGCGGCTCGCGGGACCCCGATGAGCCACGGCGTCCTGATGAGCCCCGCGGCGCGGGCGGATCACCGCGCTGGGTTCCCGGCGGGGAGCCGGGCTTTGGCGATCAGTCGGGTTTCGGTGGCCAGGCTGGCTTTGGCGGGCGCCCGGCGAACGGCGCCCAGAATGGGTTTGGCGGACAGCAGGGGCACGGAAGCCAGCCCCGCTACAGCGGCCAGGGCGGCCAGCAAGAGTGGGAACGCCAGCCGGACTATGGGGGCCAGGGTGACTACGGCCAGGGCCGCCATTCGGGTCAGGGCGGCTATGCCCCGTCCGGGCACAGCAGCCGGCCCGGGGCCGGCGGCCAGGACGGCTATGGCGGTCAGGGCGGCTATGGCGGGCAGCAGGGCCATGGCAGTCAGCCGCGCTACGGCGGCGGCAGCCAGCCCGGCTTTGGCCAGCAGGGCCAGCCGGACTCCGGCGGAGGCTACCAGGGGCAGCCCGGCTTCGGCAGCTACGCCACCAGCCGGGTCTACGGCGCGCCGCGCGGCCCCCAGGGTGGCGGTGGCGGCGGTGAGGGCGCCGGCGACGGAACCGAGGGCCGGCCCGGCAAGGGGCGCAAGCGCACCATCATCATCACGTCGGCCGCGGCGGCCGTCGTGATCGCGGTGGCGGCGGTCGTGTTCATCGTCACCCGGCCCAGTGGCCCCGGCGCGCCCATCAAGGGCTTCGTGCCGACCGCCGGCTCGACGCCCTCCCAGGCCGGGCAACAGATCGCCACGGCCTTCCTGACCCAGTGGGCCGACGGCAACTACGCGACCGCGGCCAGCTACACCGACGACGCCCCCGCCGCCCAGGCGGCAATGGCGTCCTACGGCAAGTACCTGGGGCTGACCAAGATGACTGGCTCCTACCAGAGCGACACGGCGGTCACGGTCAGCCCGAGCCCGTCGGCCAGCGCGGCCGGCCCCAGCGCGGCGGCCAGCGCCAGTGCCGCCGCGGCCACCCCGCACGAGTCCGTCAAGTTCTCGGTCAACGACGCGGTGAGCGCTAAGTACCTCACCACCACGCTCCACTCCACCTGGGGCTACCACTCGACGCTGGTCGCCTACCAGGAGGTCAACTCGACTGGCTGGTACATCAGCTGGCAGCCGGGTGTCCTCGCGCCCAACCTCACCACCACCACCCACCTCGCGACGGTCTCCGTGGCGCCCAAGGTCGACCAGGTCACCGACGGCAATGGCCAGCTCCTGACCAGCTACAACGATCCGGGCCTCAACACGATCGCGCAGCTGCTCGCCCAGAACGCCCCACCGGGGCAGGGCGCCAGCCCGGGCCTTGACGTCGAGATCCAGAACGCCAAGAACGTGGTGGTCCCCTACAGCCAGGCGACGCTGATCAAGGAGAACGACATCCCGTCGCTGGCCACCACGATCAGCCCGCAGGCCGAGAGCGCCGCCCGGGCGGCCGTGACCATGCACAAGGCCAGCCAGATGGTGGTCATCCAGCCGTCCACCGGTGACATCCTCGCGATCGCCAACAACGACGGCTTCAATGACTTCGCGCTCACCTCCGACGTCGCGCCGGGCTCGACAATGAAGATCATTACCTCGACGTCGCTGTTCAACTCGGGGACGCTGACCGCGAGCAGCCCCGTCCAGTGCCCCAAGACCTTCACCGTCCAGGGCATCACCTACCACAACGACAACAACGAGACCCTGCCGGCGGGCACGCCGTTCTCTGACGACTTCGCGCAGTCCTGCAACAACGCCTTCACCACCCAGTACACGCACCTGACCGGCCAGTACTCGCTGGCCGCCACGGCCAAGACCTACTACGGCCTGGACGAGAAGTGGGGCATCGGGATCCCCGGCGTCACCGCCAGCTACTTCAACGCGCCGCCCAGCGCGAGCGGGTCCGAGCTGGCCCAGGAGGCGTTCGGCGAGGGGCAGCTCAGCGCGACGCCCCTGGCGATGGCCTCGGTGGCCGCCACCGTCGACTCGGGCTCCTTCAAGCAGCCGATCTTGCTGAACAACACCAAGCAGGTGACCGCGACGGCCCTGCCGGCCGGCACTGACGCCAATCTGAAGACCGAGATGCGGGCCGTCGTCACCAGCGGCACCGCCGCCAACCTCGGCTTCGGCTCCGACGTCTACGCCAAGACGGGCACCGCCGACATTGTTGGCCAGGACCAGCCCAACGCCTGGTTCGTCGCCTTCGCGCCCGACAAGGACGTCGCCGTGGCGTGCCTCGTGCTCAACGCCGGGTACGGCGCCCAGGTCGCCGCCCCGGAGGTGCTGAAGTTCCTTAACGCCTACTGACGGTTCACCCGCCCGGGCATCCCGCTAGCCCCGGCTCGGCCCGGCCGAGCCGGGGCTAGCGGCGTCCCGGACGGGCTGGGGCCTGGTTATTCACTGGCCTTCCGGCAGCCGGGCTCACATACTGGCCATTGTGGGCGGGTGGCGGTTGTTCGCGGGGATCCTCCGGCGCCGGTGGCCGGCCGCTGACATGACCGGGTCCTCGCCGCCGGCCGCCGATGACATCACCCCGGAGCTGACCGCCAACTACTGGCAAGCCTACAACGACCGGATGAGGTCGGTCGGCTTCCAGGACATGGCGCGGCGGTTTCCCAGCCTGGTCGGGCAGGCGGTGCGGCTCGGCTGGGCGGCCAGCCCGCGCGACACGGTCGCGACCATCGCCCTGAACATCGCCTCCGGGGTGTTCGCGGGGTATGCCCTGTTCGCGACGACCGGCGTGCTGCAGGCGCTGTTCGCCTCGGGCCCGACCCCGCACCGGGTGTGGGCCGCACTGCCGTCGCTGATCCTGGTGGCGACCGCGTCCGCGATCCGGTCGGGCCTGCAGAACGCGGCCGGGCTGGCGCAGGGGAGGCTCGAGCCGCAGGTGGACCGGGTGGTGGAGGTCCGGCTGTTCGACCTGACGACCCGCGTGGACCTGGCCGCCTATGACGACCCCGGCTTCCACGACCGGATGCAGCGGGCGCGAGACCGGGGCCTGTACTCGGCGCCGCAGGTCGTGAACAACGTCATCAACTGCCTGACCGGCCTGACCGGCCTGGCCTCGGCCGCCGTCGTGGTGGGCGTGCTGCAGCCGGTGCTACTCCTGGTTCTGCTGGTCGCCCAGCTGCCCGGCGCCTGGGCGGCGGTCCGGGCGGCGCGGATCCGGTACGTGACCCGCTTCGCGCTGATCGACGCGAGCCGCCGCAAGTGGATCCTCGCCGACCTGATGGCCGACCGGCGGACCGCCGCCGAGCTACGGTCCTTCACCTTGCGCTCGTTCCTGCTCGACCGGGTGGCCCGGCTGGCCGCCTACGCCAGGGACGCCGAGATGGCCGCGGCCCGTCGCCAGGCCACCACCCGGGCCATCGCCTCGGTCACCGGGGGAGTGGCCACCGCCGGGGTCTACGCGGCCCTGGGCGGGATGCTGGTCGGTGGCTGGCTGCCGCTGTCGGTGGCCGGCACCGCCGTGCTGGCGATCCGGTCGGCTGCCACGTCGCTCCAGCAACTGCTGTACGCGGTCAACCAGCTGTATGAGGAGGGCCTGTACTTCTCCGATTACCTGGCCTTCTGCACCGACGCCGAGGCGAGGGTCCCGGCCACGGGGACCGCCGGGGTGCCGGCCGGATTCGAGCGGATCATCGCCTCGGGCGTGTCCTTCTCTTATCCCGGCACCGAGCAGCTCGCGCTGGACGACGTGAGCGTGCGGATCGGGCGGGGGGAGGTAGTCGCCCTGGTCGGCGAGAACGGGTCGGGCAAGACGACGCTCGCCAAGGTCCTCGCCGGGCTGTACCGGCCGTCGGCAGGCACGGTGAGCTGGGATGACGTGTCCATCTACGACGTCGACGCCGAGCTGCTGCGTGAGCAGGTCGCCGTGATCGCCCAGGACCACGCCAACTGGCCGCTGTCCGTGCGCCACAACATCACGATGGGCCGGGCGCTTGATGAGGACCTGCTCACGTTCGCGGTCGCCTCCTCGGGGGCGGACGCGGTCATCGACGGCCTCGCACGCGGGTACGACACGCTGCTGGCCCGGCAGTTCAAGGACGGCGCGGAGCTGTCCGGCGGGCAGTGGCAGCGGATCGCGGCCGCGCGGGGGTTCTACCGCACGGCCCCGCTGCTCATCATGGACGAGCCAACCGCGGCCCTGGACGCCCGGGCCGAGTACGCCCTGTTCTCCACCCTGCGGATGCATGCCGCGGCCCGGTCGGTCCTCATCATCACCCACCGGCTCGCCAGCGTACGGCAGGCCGACCGGATCTACGTGCTGGCCAGGGGCCGGATCGCCGAGCAGGGCAGCCATCAGGAGCTGATGGCCCTGGGCGGCCAGTACGCCGAGCTCTACACCCTCCAGGCATCCCAGTATGACGCCCAATGATGTTCGCATAATCGGCTATGTGATCCGGAGTGGCCCACCGGTTTGCGTAATAACGCGAGAGCGGGCATCCTGGTCTGCGTGACGGAACCAGCGGGGCTTGTGGAAGTCCGTGACCTCTCTAAGCGATTCGGCGCCAAGCTCGCCGTCAATGACCTGTCATTCACGGTCGAGCCTGGGCGCGTGACTGGCTTCCTGGGGCCGAACGGCGCGGGCAAGTCCACCACCATGCGGCTCATCGTAGGCCTTGACCGGCCAACGTCCGGCACGGCGACGATCGGTGGCGTGCCGTACTCGGCTCTGCGGCGGCCGCTGACCGTGGTCGGCGCGCTGCTTGAGGCGCGCGCTTTGCACCCGGGCCGCAGTGCGCGCAACCACCTGCTGTACCTCGCCCAGACTCAGGGCCTGCCTGCCCGCCGGGCTGATGAGGTGCTGGACCTGGTCGGGCTGGCGGCGGTGCGCAACAAGCGGGCCGGCGGGTTCTCTCTGGGCATGACCCAGCGGCTGGGCATCGCCGCGGCGATGCTCGGCAACCCGCGAGTGCTCATGCTGGACGAGCCGGTCAACGGGCTTGACCCGGAGGGCATCCGCTGGGTGCGCAACTTCATGCGCCAGCTCGCCGCTGAGGGCCGGACGGTGCTGGTCTCCAGCCACCTGATGAGCGAGATGGCCCAGACGGCCGACCACCTGATCGTCATCGGCCGGGGCAGCCTGATCGCCGACTGCTCCACGCATGAGTTCATCGAGCGCAGTTCCGAGCGCTCGGTGCTGGTCCGCACTCCCGACGCGAGTCTCGCCGACCTACTGACCGCGAACGGCGGGCAGGTCAAGCCAGAAGCCGACGGCGCCCTTGGGGTCATCGGCCTGGAGGCGCCCCGGATCGGGGAGCTCGCCGCCGGCGCGGGCATCGTCTTGCACGAGCTGACCCCGAGGCTGGCCTCGCTCGAGGAGGCGTTCATGGAACTGACCGCCGACAGCGTCGAGTACGGGCAGCAAGTCATGGCGCCAGCCACCAACGGAGTCGGCCAGGTACCCGCCCCCGATGGCGTCAGCCAGCCAGATTACAGCGGACGGAGCACGTCATGAGCACGCTGCAGGCCCCTGGCCGCACCGCCCTGCCTACTGGGCCGGGCGCCCGCACTCCCTGGACCGGGCTGCTGCTGGCCGAATGGACGAAGATTCGCAGCGTGCGCTCGACGGTCTGGTCGCTGGTGGCCTTCGTGGTCGTGGCCATCGGGTTGTGCACGCTCATCGCGCTCGTCGTCGCCAACCAGTGGAACAAGCCTGGCCCGCACCCCGAGCACGCGTCGATCCTGGCTGACCCGACCGGCGCCATCTACGGTGCCGGCTTCGACCTGGGCCAGCTTGCCCTGGCCGTCCTGGGCGTCATCGTGATCACCAGCGAGTACTCAAGCGGCGCGATCCGGTCCTCGCTGCTGGCCGTGCCCAAGCGGATCCCGATGCTGGTCGCCAAGGTCGTCGTGTTCGGAGCGCTCGTCTTTGTGGTCAGCGCTATTACCGTGTTCGCGGTGTTCTTCATCGCGACCACGATCTACCACCCGGACTTCGTCGTCACGCTGGGCCAGCCCGGAGTGCTGCGGGCCACCATTGGCGGCATCCTCTACCTCACCGTGCTCGGCTTGTTCGCGATGTCCATTGGCGGCCTCATCAGGCACACGGCCGGGGCTATCGCCACCGTCATCGGCCTGATCCTCGTGGTGCCGATCCTGGTCAGCCTCATTCCCGGCACGATAGCGGCGCACGTGAAGGCCTATCTGCCGACCGACGCCGGGCAGCTCATCGGGCAGACCACCCAGCAGTCAGGCGACCTGCTGTCGCCGTGGCAGGGGTTCGGCGTGTTCTGCCTGTGGACGGTCGTCCTGCTGATCGCGGGCGGCTGGCTGCTCAGGCGGCGTGACGCTTAGCGATCTTGGAAGTATGATCATTTCTGAAGCTATTTTACCCGTTACTGTCGATAATTCGCATAAGAAATGATTTGCGCGGTTCTTTGATATCCAGCGCACCGCATGTGGCTTGTCTCGCAACAGGAGCCACCATGCGTTCTGAAAATGATCTTGGTATGGCTACTTGCTTCGGAATGCGCCCCCTGACCTGCGGGCATTCCCAGTCGTGCGATGTAGAATGGGATTGCGGCCGACATCGGCGGCAACGACTGGTACGGTTTTAGCCCTCACGGAGCAACGGAATGTCAGAGGATCGGGGGCCGGTCCCCTCGGTGACCTGCCCGGTACATCCTGAGAACAACCGGATTCAGCGGGTATCGGTCGTCTACGCGGCCGACGCTCCGCCGTTGCTGCGCCCAGGCCCGGCCTTGAGATCGGCCAGCCGCATCGCCTGGGCGGGCACTGGCTTCGGCGTGGCCGGGGCGATCGCCCTGTGGATCGGTGCCCTCCTCGGCAAGGGGGCCTCCGGGCCCGCGCTTATCGCCGCCCTCGTCTGCTTCGGCTACGCGCTGGCCCTCTACGGGTGGGCGGGCGCGCGCCGCGCCCGGGTCATGATCATCTCGCGCGGCATGCCGGGCGCGCTGGCCGTCTGGGGGGCCGCCTGGTACTGCGATGAGTGCGACGGGGTGTTCTTCGACTCTGAGGTAGCGCCGGACGCCGATGTCGTCGAGGGCGAGATCATCACGCCCGCGGCGTTTCACCGGGTGGTCTGGCGGGCGGGGCGCTTCGGTGGCGTCCCTGGCCGCATGGTCGGCTAGCTCCTGGCCGGCCGGTCAGGAGATGACGATCGCGCGCTCCGGGCAGTTGGCAGCGGCCCTCGCGACCGGCTGCTCCAGGTCAGCGGGCACGCGGCCGGTGATGGTCACGACGCCGTGGCCAATGTCGTCGAGCGAGAACGCCTCCGGGCACAGCTCCCAGCAACGGGCGTGACCCTGGCACCGGTCGGCGTCGACGGTGACGTGCATGATGAGCTCCTCTTGCTTCGCCGGGGATAAGTCAGAAGGTGCCGGACAGTGCCCAGGGGCCGTCGGGCAGGGGACGGCCGAGGTAGTCCATGCTGTAGACGATGCGGCCGGTGACCTCGGCCGGGTCGGCCAGGACGAGGCGCAAGGCGGCCTCGGCCATCGCGTCGTCCGGCTCGACCGTCGCGTTTTGCGGGGTGTGCGGCGACACGACGGCCACGCCGGGCGTCATGACGAGGCCAGCCGTGCCCAGGGCGTTGACGCTGACCCCGGTGCCGTGCAGCTCGGCGGCCAGGCCGGTGGTGAACCGGTCGAGGGCCGCCTTGCACATGCCGTAGGGCACCGAGCCGTCCGCGGCCCAGCCCGGGTAGGGCGGCCCGATCGGGTGCCGGGCCTGCTTGGAGGTGATGTTGAGGATCCAGCCCCGGCCCCGCTCCACCATGCCTGGCACGGCCAGCTGCGACAGGCGGAACGGCGTCCGCACCATCATCTCGTACATGATCGCGTACCGGCTGGCCCGGATCGTGAGGGCCGGGCCGTAGAAGTTCACGCCGGCGTTGTTGACGAGCGTGTCGACCGGCCCGGCGGCCTGCTCGGCCCGGCCGATCACGGTCTCGACCTCCTCAGGCGAGGTCAGGTCGGCCTGGATCGCCTCGGCCTTGCCCCCGGCGGCGCGGATCCGGCTCACGACCTCATCCAGCGACCCCGGCAGGCGTGAGGCCCCCGGGGCGAGTGTCCGCGCGACCAGCACCACCGCCGCCCCCTCGGCGGCGAGCCGCTCGGCGATCCGCTGCCCGATGCCCCGGCTCGCGCCGGTGACCACCGCGACGCGCCCATCCATCGATCCCACGTGCACTCCCGAGGCGCCCTGGCGCGAGCGAGAGGTGCCCGCGCCCCTAGGGCCACAGTAGCAAAGTAAACGCATACTCATCTATTGTCGGCGGGCTGAGCGGGATGGCGCGCCCGGGTGGCGCGCAGTATTGTAAGTGAGTGCATACTTCTTCTCTGAGGGGCCTCGTGACCGCCCCGGGAGGCTGGCCATGCACGACATCGTGATCCGCGGCGGCGAGGTGGCCGATGGCCTCGGCGGGGACCCGGTGCGGGCCGACGTCGGGATTGACGGCGCGCTGATCACCGCGATCGAGCCGGCCTGCGGCCCGGGACGGCGGGAGATCGACGCCCGCGGCAAGCTAGTCACTCCCGGCTTCGTCGACATCCACACGCACCTGGACGCGCAGCTGTTCTGGGATCCCGACGCGACCTCGTCGTGCTTCCATGGCGTGACCACGGTCGTGATGGGAAACTGCGGCGTCACGTTCGCGCCGGTCCGGCCGGGCTGCGAGGCCTACCTGGCCGGGATGATGGACTCGGTCGAGGACATCCCGGCCGCGACGATCATGGCGGGCCTGCCCTGGGGCTGGCAGACCTACGGCGAGTACCTGCGGGCGATTGGCGGGCGCCAGCTGGCCGTCAACGCGGGCGGCCTGGTCGGGCACGCGGCGCTGCGCTATTACGCGATGGGGGAGCGCAGCCTCACCGGCGAGGCGCCCGGCCACGACGACATGACGGCGATGCAGGCCGCCCTGGGCGAGGCCCTGGACGCCGGCGCGCTGGGCTTCTCCACCTCGCGCAGCTTCCTGCACACGGTCCCCGATGGCACGCCGCTGCCCGGCACGCTCGCGCCGCCCGCCGAGTTGTCCGGCCTGGCCCAGGTGCTGGCGGGCCAGGGCCGCGGCGTGATCGAGGTCGTGCCGCGGATCGGCGAGCGCGACGGCGCCGCCCGGGAGAACTCGGTCGCCGAGATGACCTGGATGGAGGCGGTAGCCCGGGAGTGCGGCCGTCCCCTCACGTTCGCCATCACGCAAAGCGGCCGCCGCCCCGGGCTGTGGGCCTGGGTCATGGAGCAGACCGCGGCCGCCCGCGCCCGGGGCGCGGACCTGCGCCCGCAGACCTCCGCGCGCGGGACGGCGATCCTCTACGGGCTGGCGTCCGCCCGGACCCCGTACGACGGCGTTCCGTCCTGGGCGGCCGTGCTGGACAAGCCCTTGCCGCAACGGCGCCGCCTCCTCCTTGACCCAGCCGCCTGCGGTCAGCTCATCGCCGACGCCGAGTCCTCGGCCGGCGGCTCGGGCCCGCTCGCGCCCAAGGACCCGGCGGCGCTGTTCCTGCTGCCGCCGGGCGAGGCCCGCTATGACGTCTCGCCGGGCAATAGCCTGGCCGCGCTCGCGTCCCGGCTGGGCGTGACGCCCGCCGCCGCGTTCCTGGCCTACCTGCGGTCCACCGCCGGGGAGGGGCTGCTGTACTACCCGGTACTCAACGCGGACCTGTCCGCCGTGGCCGCGATGATCACCAACCCGGACGTCGTGCTCGGCCTCGGTGACGCCGGCGCGCACGTGGCCCTGACGATGGACGCTGGCCAGTCCACTTACGTGCTGGCCCACTGGGCGCGCGACGAGGGGCTGCTGAGCGTGGGCGAGGCGGTACGCAAGCTCAGCTCCGAGGGGGCCGGGCTGTTCGGGATCCCCGACCGCGGCGTGCTGCGCCCGGGCGCCCGCGCCGACGTCAACGTCATCGACCTGGCCGGGCTGCGCCTGCACGCCCCCGAGCTGGTGCACGACTTTCCCCTCGGCGCGGGGCGCTACCTCCAGCGGGCCGACGGCTATGAGGTCACGCTGGTCAACGGGGCCGTGGTCGCCGAGGGCGGCGAGCTTACCGGGGAGCGCCCCGGACAGGTAGTCAGGCCAAGGTGAAAGGACACCCCATGCCCACTGAAGAAGCCGTGATCGTCCGGGGAACGCTGGCCGAGACCGATGCCCTGACGCTGGGCACCGCCGCGGTGGCCGAGGCGGTGCGCCGCTCCGGCATCCCGCCCGAGCTGTTCGATGACGTGATCCTGGGCGAGTCCCTGTACGGCGGCGGCGACATCGCCAGGTACGCGGCCATCGAGGCCGGGCTGGTCAGCGCGCCGGGCGTGGCGCACAACCGGCACTGCGCCTCCGGCCTGGCCACGCTGCAAAGTGCCGCCGCCTCGGTGATCGCGGGCATGGACCGGGTCGTCGTCGCGGGCGGCGTGCAATCCAGCTCGACGGCGCCACTGGCCCGCCGCCGGGTGCCGGGGACTGACACGTTCGAGGAGGACTGGCTGGCCCCGTCGCATCGCGAGACGCCAGACGCGTCGATCAGCGACATGTCGCTGACCGTCGGCTGGAACACCGCGGTCAAGGCCGGGATATCGCGCGAGGACATGGACGCCTGGGCCTACCGGTCGCACATGCGCGCCATCGCCGGGATCGACGCCGGGGCGTTTGCCGCCGAGGTCTTCCCGCTTGAGGTGCGGAGGAAGGACGGCAGCCTGGCCCGGTTTGAGGTGGACGAGCATCCGCGGCGGACCTCCACCCTGGACAAGCTCGCGTCGCTGAAGCCGCTGCACCCCGAGATCGAGGGCTTCAGCATCACCGCGGGCAACGCCGCCGGGGTCAACGACGGGGCCGCGGCCCTCGTGGTGACGAGCCGGTCCTTCGCCGCTGCCCGGGGGCTTGAGCCGCTGGCGGTGATCCGCGCGTGGGCATCGGCGGGCGTGCCCCCGGCCGACACGGGCCTCGCGCCGATCGTGGCCATCCCGCGCCTGCTTGAGCGGGCCAGCGTCCCGGCTGGCCAGGTGGACCTGTGGGAGATCAACGAGGCGTTCGCGTCGGTGCCGATCGCGTCCTGCCGCCAGCTCGGCCTCGACGACGGGATCGTCAACGTGCTGGGCAGCGGCTGCAGCCTCGGTCACCCGGTCGCGATGACCGGCGCCCGGATGGCCCTCACGCTGGTCCATGAGCTGCGTCGCCGCGGGGGCGGCACCGCCGTCGCGGCGATGTGCGCGGGCGGCGGGATGGCCAGCGCCCTGCTGCTCGAGGTCTAGGCGTCCAGGGTCGCCAGCAGCAGCGCCGTGTCCTGCTGGAAGACGCGGATCTCCGCGACGAGGTCGTCGCGGAAGCCGACCAGCTCGACGACGTCCACCGTGGCCGACCGCCGGGTGGTCCTGGCCGTCCAGGTCTGGGTGGTGACCTGCACCAGGGTGTCACCGCCGCCGTCGATGATCCGCGGGTCGGAGATCACGCGGGTCCAGTGCTTGCCGAACGCCGCGCCCATTTCCGCCAGGCCGGCCTTCCCTTCGTGCCAGCCGCCGTGCGGCAGCGACTCCGGCTGGAGGATCCGGATCTGCGGGTGGAAGATGGCGGCGGCACCGGCGGTGTCGCCCGCCGCGAACCGCCGTGCCAGCTCCATCATCATCGCCGCCCGGCTGGTCGCGGGTACGCTCACTGGTTCCTCCGCTCGCTCACTGTGCCACCCGCTTGCCTCGGCGCTCGGCCTCGATTGCGGGGAAGAAGCCCTTCACCGTGCCGGCGCTCATCGTGGCGATGGCGCGCTCCCGGTCGAACTTCTTGCCGTGGTGACTTTCCAGCGCCATCATCAGCGCCATGCCCATCACCGCGCGCGCGGAGATGTCCGGGGACTCAAACGGGAAGCCGTAGCGGCTCTCCACCACCCGCCAGGCCTCGGCCAGCCGGTCCATGGCGACCGAGAAGTTGTCCCTGTAGAACTTCTTGGCCACTTCAGGGTCACCGAACAAGACCAGTCCCAGCAGCGGCAGCACCTCGGCCAGCGTGGCGACGAGCTGCCTGTACAGGCCGTTCATGCCGGACAGCTGGCGCTCGGGGGTGAGCGGCTCGTCCCGGTCGAAGATCTCGGTGGCGGCGACCAGCTCGTCGACGGCCCGCTGCAGCGGCTCGACGACGGCCTCGAAGAACAACTGCTCCTTGCTCTCGAAGTGGCGGTAGATCACGCCCTCGCTGATGCCGCTGCGCGCGGCGATAAGCTTGATCGTCGTGCCGTTCATGTCGCCGGTCTCGGTGAAGGCGCGCCGGGCCGCCGCGAGGATCGAGCTCTTGCGGGCCTCGGCCGTCAGCCTGCGGCGCGGTGGCGCCGACGGGGGAGCCGATGAGGTGTTCGGCACTGTGATCCTGCCTTCCGGGTGATCGCGCACAGAGTATGTGCCCACTTACATAGTACCCGGCTTCACTCTGGCACCGCGGGACGTGACCAGCTCGGCGCGTCAGGCCCGGAACGGGGAACCGGCGGCTAAACCGGTTTACTGGCCCGTAAGCCCCCGATAGAATCCTTTTACGTGACAAAAACCCCGGAGACGTTGCGAGGCGCAGGCCAGTCTCCCGGAGCGGGCCGCCTCCAGGCCAGGGACGTGGTGCCGCTCGGCGGGGCGATCGGGGCTTAC
>Ga0335075_10011953_pt1 | contig 13128 bp, 9 predicted proteins | sample Lox_Sample_24_FD_206723 | JGI IMG/M metagenome (GOLD analysis project Ga0335075, IMG submission 206723) | Soil microbial communities from Loxahatchee National Wildlife Refuge, Florida, United States - Lox_Sample_2.4 | ecosystem: Environmental > Terrestrial > Soil > Wetlands | place: USA: Florida... | reverse complement strand
TACGGCACGACCATGACCGCGGCGGTACGGTCGGCCATCTGAGAGAGGGGTACCTTCTCGGTCTGGCCGCGAACCAGGCGGCGGTAGGTCTCGCCGGGGGTGATGACAGGCTCGGGCAGCTTGCCGAATGCCGAGTCCAGGAGCGCCACGGTGCCGTGGTCGCGGATGTCGACGTGCATCTGGTCGCACAGTTCCCGCAGGCTGAGATCTCCATACCGTTGCGGATACGTCGCGGCCAGGTCGGGGATGGCCTCGCTGACCGGCTGCCCGGTGTCGTAGCCGCGCTTGAATGCAAGCAGCCCGTCCAGCAGGGTGCCCCACTTCCCCCGTGTTGTGCCGATAGAGAACAGCAGCAGGATGGTGTAGTCGCCCGTCTTCTCGACCTCAACCCGCCGCCCGTCAAGGTAGGCGGCCACGACCGGCGCCGGGATCCCGGCGCGGGCGAGGTTGCCTGCCACATCTATGCCGGGCGTGGTGAGCGTCACCTTGATCGGGTCGAGCATGCAGTAATCGGCATCCCCGAGGTCACCGAAGCCGTGCCAGGCCTGGCCGGGCCGCAGCGTCCAGCAGGCTGCCTCGCTGGCCAGGAGGTCCTCAGGGGTTTCGGTGAATGAGGTCGTGATGCCGGTTCGCGGGTCGGTGACCTCGTCGGGCTGCCAGGCGCGGAAGAACCAGCCGTCCTCGCCCGGGGATTCGGCGGCGAGCTGACGCCCGCGGGTGACGATCTGCTTGCGGAACTGGATCGCCTCGCGGATCGACTCCTCGACCAGCGCGCGGCCGCCGACGCCGTCCATCATGGCCGCGGCTATGTCCAGGCATGCGATCATCGGGTAGAAGGGCGAGGTGGAGCCGTGCATCATGTAGGCCTCGTTGAACCGCGACGGCTCGACCGGGGCGCGGCGGCTGGGCCGGATGTGGATCATCGAGCCCTGGGAGAAAGATGCCAGCAGCTTGTGGGTGGACTGGGTGGCGTAGACGGCCGGATCGCCGGGCCCGGGTGCGCGTTCGCACATCGCGTACCGGTTGCGGTACAGCGGGTGGAACCGGGCGTAGGCGAACCAGGCCTCATCGAAGTGAATCCGGGGCACGGTCTCACCCAGCAGGCCGGTGACCTTGTCAGCCCGGTAGCACAAACCGTCGTAGGTGGAGTTCGTCAAGACCGCGTAGACCGGCGTCTGGCCGCGGGCCGCGCCCGCTAGCGGGCTGCGCGCCGCCGTGTCTGCTACCGCATGGCTGGCTAGCTGTGCTTGGGGGATCGGCCCGATGATCCCGTAAGCGTTGCGGGAGGGAACAAGATAGACCGGCACCGCGTCGGTCATGGCCAGCGCGTAGTTCACTGACTTGTGGCAGTTCCGGTCGGCCAGGACGGGGTCGCCCGCTACCACGCAGCTGTGCGCCACGATCCGGTTGGAGGTGGACGTGCCGTTGAGGACGAAGTAGGTCTGCTCGGCGCCGAACACCCTGGCTGCGTTGGCCTCGGCTGCCTGGACGGCACCGGAGTGGTCGAGCAGCGACCCGAGCTCGGCAACAGAGACCGACAGGTCGGTGCGGAACAGGGTCTCGCCATAGAAGTCGTAGAACGCCCGGCCGGCCGGCGACTTGCGGAACGCGGTCCCGCCGGCGTGTCCGGGGGTATGCCAGGAGTACTCGTGCGATCCGGTGAAGGCCATGAGCTGCCGGAAGAACGGCGGCAGCAGGCTGTCGGTGTAGCGGCGCCAGGCGTAGTCGACCCGGCCGGCGATGAAGTCAGGGGTGTCCTCGAGTACGAGCACGTACTCCTGTACGTGCTCGGCCACCGTGAGTGGGATGTCATCCAGGTCTGCCCGCTCGATCAGTAGGAACACCGGCACTGCGGCGTTTCGGCAGCGGACCGCCTGCACGATGGTCTCGGCCGGCCGCTTGCCGTCACCGGTGTCGAGGTTCCAGTCCAGCAGCATGCAGCCGAACGATGGGTCGGAGGTGGCCAGCGCGGCCGCGTCGGTGCCGGTGGCCGCGCGGACGATCTTGTGGCCGAGCAGTTCGATCTCGCTGATGATGCGCTCCAGCGTCGCCCCTGCTTCCCGCTCTCGCAGCGGGCTGGCTGCCACCAGTACCGGGCAGAAGGCGCGGTCCAGGAAGCTGTCGCCGGTCACTGGCCTGCCTCCGCCGCTAGCCGGCCGGGCTGGATGTGCCGTTCCCATTCCGACAGCGTCATCTCCAGCAGGCGGCTAGCCGGGTCCGGTGCCGCGTTGCGAGCCAGCACCAGGTAAGGCGCGCAAGTGAGCGCGCAGCCGACGTAGCCTTCCGGGACCCATTCGGTCTTGAAGCCGACGAAGATCTCCTCGTAGCGGACGTCCTGGTCCTCGCCGCACAGCCGCACGCTGTCGATGACGTGGTCCATGCGGTCCCGCAGGACCGCCTCGCGGTCGGCGTGAGTGTCGCCGGGCAGGTCCTGGCCGACATCCTCGACGAACAGGCTCGAGTCGTGCTCCCGGTCCTCGGCGATGGCCAGGGCGATCGCCGACCAGACGGATGTGGGCCCGGATGCGGTGATCTCCTTGGTTGCGCAGATGACGTGCGAGCCGGGCAGCAGCGGGAATCGCCGGGATGCTGCGGTGCCGAACAGCCGCTCGCCTGCGTCCAGCAGCGGGGTCACCGGGTAGATGGTGATCTTGCCGCCGTCATGGCGGGCGCGTATCGCCAGGGGCTTGACCGAGCCGTCGGCGAAGCCGTCGTGGCGGGCCACGTCGTAGCCCCAGACGACGCCGTTCAGGCCGCAGAACGACGACGCGGCGATCATGTTGATCTGCCCGGCGTAGGCGTCGTTCTTCTCGGCCCGGTCATAGGAGACGATGCCTTCCAGCACCGCATCCATCTTCTTGGCCACGGTGCCGGTCGACAGCTTTAGCACTGAGACGTAGCCGGTCCCCGATGAGCCCGGGTTGCCGTAGCCGTCGCAGTAGTCATCGAACGGCCCGATGGCGCCGTTGATCACCTGGCTGGGAGTGAGGGGCGAGCGCATGAGCTGACCTTTCTGAGTCGCTGAGAGAGGGGTAGGTGCGGGAGCGGTCAGCGGACCGGCTCGGCTGGGCGGGCCTCGCCCGCGGGCTCCTCGCCCGAGGGCGGCTTGGTGGCAGGAGGGACTCCGGTCGGGTCGCTGGCGCGATCCTCCTCGGAGGCTTCCAGCAGCACCGGGTCGGGGTGAGTGATCTTCCAGTTCGGCTTCCTGAGCCAGTCGGCCAGGAACGGCGGGACCGAGCAGATCACGATGCCGATCACCATGGCGAGCACGTAGACCGGTGTCGACCAGTGCGCGATGCCGCTCGGCGGGAAGAATCCGATGACCAGGCCGAATGCCGAGCCGAGAATGCCCAGCCCGGCGATGATCCACATGCCGGTGTACTTCCCGCCGGGCACCCGGTAGGGCCGCGGGGTGTCGGGCTGGGTATACCGCAGCCGGATCGCGGCAGCGAGCATGAGGATGTACATCAGCACGGTCAGCTGCGTGGTGAGGGCCGTCAGCATCCAGTAGCCGGTGCTGACACCGGGCGCGAACAGGTACAGCAGCGCGAACAGGGTGCCCAGGCCGCCCTGGAAGACCAGCATGGCGACCGGCACGTGCCGCTTGTTCACGTAATGCAGCTCGGGCGGCAGTTCACCGCTTTCCTCGGCCGCATACACCCCTTTGGACGGGCCGATCATCCAGGTGCTGATCAGAGCGAGCGTGCCGAGGCCGACCAGCGCGGCCATCAGCTTGGTTGCCCAGCTGGCCAGGCCGAGCTTCGCGAAGAAGACCTGGAATGCCTGCATCAGCCCGGCGACCAAGCTCAGCTTGTGCGCGGGGACCACGAACGCGATCGCCAGCGTGCCAACGATCGACAGCGCCAGGATCAGCACCGTGGAATACAAGATCGCGCGCGGGTAGTCCCGGCGGATATTGCGCAGCTGCTTGGCCGAGTAGCCGGCCATCTCAACCCCGGCGAAGCCGAGCAGGACGCCGGCGAAGAAAACCAGGTTGTCGATGCTGGAGAAGTTGGGCAACAAGGCGTGCGCGGTGTACGGGATCGCGCTGGTCCGCCCGCTGACCAGCCAGTAAATGCCCAGTCCGATCAGTAGCAGCGCGGGGAACAGCGTTCCCGCGACCAGCGCGATGTTGTTGAAGACCAGGATGTCCCGCAGGCCCAGGAAGTTCGCCAGCGTCATACCCCAGAACACCACCAGCATGATGATGACCAGGTACCACTTGTTGTTGGCCAGGCTCGGCTCGAAGATGTAAGCCAAGGTCGCAGCCACGAACGACAGCACCGTCGGGAACCAGACCACGTTCTCGATCCAGTCGAACCACACGGCCAGGAAGCCGGACCGCGTCCCGAACCCTGCCTTCACCCACGCGTACATGCCGCCGGCCCGAGGCCAGCCGGTCGCCAGCTCGGCCGCCACGAACGACAGCGGCACGAAGAACAGGACCGCCCCGAGAAGATAGTAGAAAATACTGCCCCAGCCGTATTCGGCCGTGCTGGGAAAGCCACGCAGGGTCAGGATGGCGGCAACCGTGATCAGCGCGATCCCGGTCGGACCGACAAACCGGGCCTGGCCTCCTCGTTTTGCTGCGGCCTGCCGCATGGCATGATGCCGGCGCCGGGCCAAGCGTTCTGCGGGCATGGCACACTCCGTCCTCTGCGAGCGATGTCGTCTCTGTGGCAGCCCACGAGCACTGGCTGCACGGCAGCCTCGCTGCCGGACAGCGGCGCGTCCGGTCCTGCCGCACGATCAGAGTCCGGGACGCGCGCGACGCGGCAGTAGAGCCTTTGGTCCCGCGGGCAAAGGCCGCAGGGCCTCGGATCTCAGAGGCGCGGACGGGGAGCGTTCTTGAAGCACTTGGCCGCCCAAGCGGCCTGCCCGGTGACGGACGGGAGCGCGGCTAAGGCTGCCAGGCTAAGCCTTGCGCGCACCTGTGTGGACACCCAGGATCGTGATATGCGGCGCTGGCTAGCTGACCGGTCGCGGCGTTAAGGGCCATTGGTCCTGATGAGCTGGGCGTTAGTGCCCTGTGGTGGCGGTGGTCTGGCCGGCGAGGCTGGAGTTGTTAACAGCTCAGGGGGGATAAGTGGTGCGACCGGGACGGCTGGTGTTATGAGCGGGAGCCGGCCTGCGCCTGACCTGCTGGCGGGGGGTTCGCCGTCGCGGGCGGGTGGCGGTCAACCCCGAGCGGCGGATCCGCTTGAGCCGCTGGCGCAGCTGTTCCGTGACCTGCGCAGCTCTCAGCGAGGGCTTTCGGGGCGGGAGGCGTCGCGCCGGCTGGAGGCTACCGGGCCGAACGAGCTGTCGCGGCGTGGTGGTCGGCGCTGGCCCGGGGAGCTGATGCGGCAGTTCACGCAGCCGCTGGCGGTGCTGCTCGCGGTCGCGGCGGTGCTGGCGTGGGTGAGCGGGACGCCTCGTCTGGCGGTCGCGATCGTCGCGGTTATTTTCTTGAACGCGGGGTTCGCGTTCGCGCAGGAGATGCAGGCCGAGCGGGCGGTCGAGGCGCTCGCCGCGTTCCTTCCTGAGCGGGCCCGGGTTCGCCGGGACGGGCAGGAGCAGGAAATCGAGGCCCGGCTGCTGGTGCCCGGCGATGTGCTGCTGATCGACGAGGGCGACAGCATCTGCGCCGATGCCCGGCTGATGACCGGTGGCATCGAGGCAGACATGTCGACCTTGACGGGTGAATCGGTGCCGGTGACCCGGTCAGCCGGGCGCCCCGATCCCGGTGTTCCGTTGCTGCAGGCGCGCGAGCTGGTGTTCAGCGGAACCTCATGCACCGGCGGGCAGGCCGAAGCCGTGGTGACCGCGACCGGGATGCACACCGAGCTGGGCCGCATCGCCGCGCTGAGCCAGCGGGCCGGCACCGACAAGAGCCCGCTGGAGGAGCAGGTCATCCGGGCTACCCGGCTGATCGCGTTCGTGGCGATCGGCGCCGGCGCGGCGTTCCTGCCGATCGGCCTTGCTGCCGGGCTGAGCGTCGCTGCTGCCGCCAGCTTCGCTATCGGCCTGCTGGTGGCCAACGTGCCAGAGGGCCTGCTGCCGACCATCACCCTCGCACTGGCCGTCGGCGTGCGGGAGATGGCCCACCGGGGCGCGCTGGTCAAGCGGCTGTCAGCGGTCGAGACGCTGGGGTCGACGGGCGTGATCTGCACCGATAAGACCGGCACACTGACCCAGAACCGGATGCGCGTCACCACGGTCTGGACCCCTGACGGCGGGGAAACCACCGGAGCGACGGCCACCGGCCCAGGCCACGCGGGCGCTGCGGGCAACGCCGGCCTGATACCCCTGGGGCGTGTCGCCACCGCTTGCAGCAGCGCCGATCTGCACGGCCCGGCGGGCCGCCCGGCCGGCGACCCGACCGAGGTGGCGCTGCTGGAATTCTTTGAGGCCCTCGGCGTGGACACCTCAGCGCCGCACCGGAACGCCGCGCGTCGCGCGGTGTTCCGCTTCGACCCCCGGCTGAAGTTGATGACCACGGTCGACGCGGCAGACACCAGCCTGGTCATTCACACTAAGGGGGCGCCGGAGGAGGTGCTGCGCCGGTGCACGTCGATCACCCGCGAGGGGCGGCACGTTCCGATCACCCAGCCGGACCGGGACCACGTCACCCAGGTCATGCGCGACTACGCCCGCCAGGGCCTGCGCGTCCTCGCCCTTGCTTACCGGGCGCTGCCGGCCACCGGGCCGGTTCCGCAGGACCGGGACGAGGCCGAGTCAGGCCTCTGCCTGGTCGGCTTGGCGGCCATGGCTGACCCGCCACGCCCCAGCGTTCCCGCAGCGGTCGGCAAAGCTCATCATGCCGGCATCCGCATCCACGTCGTCACCGGGGACAACGGGCTGACCGCCGCCGCGATCGCCCGGCAGGTCGGCATCGGTACCGGACCCGGCGGGCTGCGGGTCGTCAGCGGGGACGAACTGGAAGCCATGAGCGAGCACGACCTCGACACGCTGCTCAGCTCCGGCGCGGAAGTGGTCTTCGCGCGCAGTTCGCCGGAGGCCAAGCTGCGCATCGCCGACGCGCTGCGGGCCATGGGCCAGGTCGTCGCCATGACCGGCGACGGCGTCAATGACGCCCCGGCGCTGCGCCGCGCCGACATCGGCGTGGCGATGGGGAAGTCCGGCACCGACGTTGCCCGCGAGGCCGCAACCATGGTGCTCACCGACGACAACTTCGCCACCATCGCTGCGGCGGTTGAGTCCGGCCGCCGGGTCTACGACAACGTCCGCAAGTTCATCTGCTACATCTTCACCCACGCCGTGCCCGAAGTCGTCCCGTTCCTGGTCTTCGCCCTCGCTGGCGGCGCAGTGCCGCTGCCACTGACGGTCATGGAGATCCTCGCCATCGACCTGGGCACCGACACCCTGCCCGCCCTCGCGCTCAGCCGCGAGCCCGCCGAGCCCGGCCTGATGGACCGGCCGCCACGGCCCAGGACCGAGGGCGTGATCAGCCGCGGTATGCTCGCCCGCGCCTGGGGGTTTCTCGGCGTCATCTCCGCCGTCCTGGTCATGGCCGGCTTCTTCCTGACCCTCGGTCGGGCAGGCTGGCATCCCGGTGCCGTCACCGCAGCGCCCAGCCCGCTCAACCATGCCTACCACCAGGCCACCACCGTGGCCTGGCTCGGCATCGTCGCCTGCCAGATCGGCACCGCGTTCGCCGTCCGCACCGACCACGCCTCGCTGTGGTCGGTCGGCGTGCTGTCCAACCGGTTCCTGCTCGGCGGCATCGCGTTCTCGCTCGCCTTCGCCGCGCTGCTGATCTACGCGCCTTTCCTGCACGGATTCTTCGGGACCGCTGCGCTCACACCCGCGCAGCTCGCTACCGTGGCGCCGTTCCCGTTCATCGTCTGGGGCGCCGACGAACTACGCCGCATGCTCGTCCGCCGCCGCAAGGCCAGGGCCAATCCGGAATGACCGGGTCCGATCCCCAGGGCCGGCGTGACCATCGCGCTCGCAAAGCCGCCAGATCATGACCCCCGTGGCCTCGGCGAACCGCGATGCTCCCGGCTGGCGCTGCCTGCAAGCTCGGCGGTGAGTGGGATCGCTTGTGCGCCGACCCCGCGGCGCAGCAGCAGGCGCTGCCGCCGACCGACACCGGGTGGCGGTGCGACGCTTGGCAGGTGGGGAAACGACCGTCGTTCATTGAGCTGGCCACCAGGCGCTTGTCTTTCCTTGTCGACGACTGGGGCTTTGCCGGACCCGAGACCGGCAATCCTGCACAGTCGTTTCCGGAGTTGACCCGTGTGTGCTACCACCGCGGCGACATGATCATAGAAGTGGTCCACGTGGCCGGTTACATGGGCGAGGAGTACGTCCAGACCCGCTGCCGCCGGAAAGACGGCAGGCACGGCGACTGGGTCGAGCTGGGACGCAACCCGATCCACACGGGCTACCAGCTCCGGCGGGCTCTGGACCTCCAGGCAGGTGCCATCTGCTGCTGCCTGGGCCAGACATCAGCGGGGACCAGGCGATCCTGCGGTTCCGGCACCGGCGGTGGCCCCCACGGGCAGGACAGCAACCCTCGCCGTTGAAGGCTGTGGGCCCCGGCGCTGTTGCCGGCTGGATGATCCGCCTGAAGGCGGACAAGCTGTGACGGCCCGGCCGCTCGATTTTGCCCCCGCCGCCTGGCATGCCTACCGGGGCCTGCCCGCCGGTGAGCTGGCCGGCCGGGTCAAGCAGGCGCTGGAGTGGCTGGCCGCCGATCCGGCCGGGGTGCGCGCCGACCCGCGGTCGTGCCGTCACCAGATCCTCGAGGAGCGGCTGCCGCAGGCCGCCCCGGTGTGGGGGTTGCCCGTGGAGGCGCCGGCCGACGGTCGCTGGCTGGTGGTCTGGCGTGAGGTGCACAACGTTGTCGAGATCGGCTACATCGGCCCGGCGCCGGTGCGCACGGCCGGCGGACCGGCGCCCCTGCCGCCGGAGGCCAGCGGCTAGCAGGACGCCGGATAGTCACGATGCCCAGCTGTCCCGGCGACCGCTTGCTGCCAGCGTGCCTTGATCAGCTGCACCTTGTCATTGAAGTCCGGGTCGTCCTGTGAGGCGGTGACCAGCGGGGCGGGCAGCTTTATCCGGTGGCCGCTGGTGCGCGCGATCTGCACCGCCTCCACCGTCCGCGGACCCCGGCCTCAGGCCGACACGGTCCGGGTACGGAGGCTGGCGACCGGCACATCGGCAACACGGTCGTAGCTGATCGTCTCGATGTCCCTGATGGCTTGCCAGGGCACGAGCCTGCGCCGGTAGCGGCGGATCTCGATCCCCACGGGCGTCAGCCGGGTGCTAAACTGGCCGCGCCACGCGTAGACGGCGAAACTGCCCGCCGCACAGGCAAGCGGGAGGATGGCCAGCCACCGCAGCGCTGATATGTGGAGGCATGCCGCGTACAGGGCCGCGGCAAGGACCAGCGCGACACACCCCCGGGTCAATGACCGGGTGCGGTAGCCGCGGCCGAGCCGGAACTCGACATCGTCCACAGCGCAATAATCGCACGATGCGGACACCGGGGAAAGGATCCCGGTCCGCGCCGGCGGACCGGGCGGCCGCCTATGCCAGCCGGAGGACACAGGCGGACGGGAGGGTGGGCAGGGTCACGGTGAGCACGCCGCGGGCGGCATCCCAGCTGGTCCGGGCGCTGCCGCGACGGGGGTAGAGCACGCGGGCGGTGACGCCCGTGCCGCGGAGGTGCGGCACCGGGATCGTGACCTGGCCGGCGCCGGCTCCCGGGCCAGTCCCGCGACGCCAGACGGTCAGGTGGGACAGACCAGGGGCGCGCAGCCCGAGCGCGACCCACGGATCGTCCCAGCCCGGCAGGCCGAGCGGCCAGAACGGCACGGACCCGGCGGTCGCGGGCCGGATGAACTCCTTGTACACGGAGATCGCTTCGGCGACCAGGTCGCGCTGATCGCGGCTCATCCCGTCGAGGTGACCCGACAGGTGAACCCGGCCGAGCATCGCGCTGGCCATCGTGAAGGCGATCTCGTCGTCGCTGAACTCGGGCTGCGGGTAGGCCCACACGGCGGCTTGCTCGGGTGTTATCGCCGCGGGCGCCGCCGCGGCAATGGACGGGCAGCGGAGGTATTCCTGCTGGTCGCTCGTTGACTGCAGCTGGAGGAGCGACAGCAGCGCATAGTCGGTGCGCATGCCGCCCGATGAGCAGTTCTCGATGACGAGCGCGGGGTGCCGGTCGAGCACGGCGTCGAGCCAGTCAAGCTGCGCGCGGTTCGCCGCCAGCAGCGCGGCGCCGGCGCTGAGGCCGCCGGTGTCGGGGCCGGGCGCGACGGCGATGTTGTAGTCCAGCTTGAGGTAGCCGACGCCCAGGTCGCCGACCAGGAAGTCGACCACCTGGTCCAGGTGCTTCACCGCCGCGGGATGCCGCAGGTCCAGGTGGTAGCGGCCGTGCTCGACGACGAGCTGCCCGCCGCGCTGGAAGAACGCGTCGGCCGGGAGCTGCCGGGCCACCTCGCTGTTGACGCCCACGACCTCGGGCTCCAGCCAGAGGCCGGGCACCATCCCGGCTTGCCTGATGCGGTCGAGGACCTCGGCGATCCCGCGGGGGAACCTGGTCTGGGATGGCCGCCAGGTGCCGACCGTGTCCCACCACCCCTGGTCGATCTCCGCGTACCAGCCGGAGTCGATGCAGAAATACTCGGCTCCGGCCTCGGCGGCGGCGTCGATCAGCGGCAGCAGGCGCGCGGTCGTGGGGTCCCCCATCAGCGTGTTCATGTAGTCATTGAAGATCACCGGCAGGCGGTGGCTGTCTTCGTGCGGGCGCCTGATCGCGCGGCGCAGGGCGGTGAGCCCGGCCACGGCGCCGTCGAACCCGCCACGGCTGACCGCCACGCTGGCCGGAACCGTGGTGAAGGTGTCGCCTGGGTCCAGGGTGACCTGCCAGTGGTGCTCGGTGTTAGCCGGGCCAAGGAGCGCCAGGTAGGCGCCGCTGACCGCCCCCTCGGGGGCGTGCCGGCCGTGCGGCCCGGGGCCGTTGCCGGCGGAACGGTGCGTGCACTCGCCGACCTGCCAGTGCCAGCCGCCGTTGTGCTCGATCTGCCACGCCCACGCGTGCCCGGTGCGCCGGTTCACGATCGCGCCAGCGGGCAGGTAGCGTCCCGACGACCAGGTCCCGGTGCTGGTCAGGCTGAAGCAGCCCCTCGGGTCGGCGCCGAGCGCCCGCCGGTTGATGTCCGGCAGGGCGCCCCGGAGCGGCCGGATCTGCCAGCGCCCCTCGGCCATCCAGTCGTTCCCCGCCCACAGCAGGTCCAGGTCCGCCAGGTCATCGGGACCAGGCCCGGTGCCAAGGCCGCCGCACAGGAAGGAGCTGACCGACTCGACCGTGACCGGCCGCGGGCCGCGGTTCTCGAGGCGCACCCTCGAGCGGAGCCCGCCGGCCGCCGTTCCCTGCCCGGTCAGCACCCGGTACCAGATCTCGGCCCGCAGCCCGGTCACCGGGTCGTCCAGGTCCACCCGCAGCTCCCGCCAGGGCCCGTCCCCCGGGCGTTCGCTGTGGCCGGCGTAGCGGAAGCGGCTGCCGGCCTCGGACTCGCAGTACCGCCCGCCCGACCAGGCGCGCCCCTCACCGGTCACGATGACGTCGAGGAGGGGGAGCGCCGCGTCGCACGACGGCGCCGCGGCACCGCTGGCCGCGAGGCGGGTGAGCCTGGCCATCCCGTCACGATCCACCTCGATCCGCAGATCCAGGCCCTCGTCCGCCCAGCCGGTGATCAGCAGGGCCGGTTCGGTTCCAGCCAAACGTGCCTCCTCGTCGCCGATGCGGCCGCACGCCGGCCGTTCGGCAGCGCTAAATCGTGATCTCAGCTACTTGACGCACCATAATGTGAACGTTCACAATCCTGGCATGGTTGTGACCGGTCACACAAGCGGCCCGGATCCAACACCCGGCACCGGCGCACAGGCCGGCGGCGTGCGCCCGTTCAGCATCCGGGACGTGGCCGCCGCGGCCGGCGTTTCCTATCAGACCGTGTCCCGGGTCATCAACGGCCACCCGAGTGTCCGGCCGTCAACCCGTGCGCTGGTGCAGGCAACCATCGAGGATCTCGGCTTCCGCCCGAACCGGGCCGCCCGGGCGCTGGCCGGCGGCTCCGCGCAATCGGTCACCGTGCTGACGCCGAACACCACGTTGTACGGATACCAGGCTGGCCTGCAAGGCATCGAGGAGGCGGCGCGCGCCGTGGGCTTCGCCGTCGGGGTCCGCGTCGTGGAGTCGGCCAGGCCCCGGGAGGTGGCCGAAGCGGTGCGCAGGGCAGTCGAGCCCGGGGGGTCGCTCATCGTCATCGCGTACGACCAGGCGGGGACCATGGCTCTGGAAGCCGTACCGCCGGGCATCCCGATGGCGGCGATGGTCGAGACACCGGCCGGCCAGCCGAGCCCGGAGCGGCCCTGGGTGTGGCTGGACGACAGAAAGGCGGCCATCCAGGCGACCCGCTACCTGCTCTCGCTGGGCCACCGGACCGTGCACCACCTGGCCATCCCGTCCTCGACACATACCAGCCAGCGCCAAGCAGGATGGTGGGAGGCCCTTGAGGAGGCAGGGGCGCCGGCAGCTGCCCCCCTGCAGTGCGGCTGGACTCCCCGGTCCGGTTACGAGGCCGGGCGGGCGCTGGCCGCCGATCCGGGGGTGACCGCCGTGCTCTGCGGCAACGACGACCTCGCCCTCGGTGTGATGCGAGCGATGCACGCGGCCGGGCGCGCCATCCCGGGGGAGGTCAGCGTGATCGGATTCGACGACACACCGGTGTCGGAGTTCCTGACGCCACCGCTCACCACGGTGCGCATGGACTTCGCCGAACTAGGGCGAGCCTGCTTCGCCATGCTGCTGGCGCTGATGGAGCAGAAGGCTGCCCTGCCCCGCCCACAGCGGCTCGAGCCCGAGCTGATCGTCAGGGACAGCACGGGCCCCGCACCAGTGCCGCGCGGGTCCGGTCCGACCCGCGCGGCTGGCACTTGATGCACACCCCTACGAAAGGAGCATCTCGTGATTGAGAAGATATACGCCCTGCGCCGTGGCTGTCCGCACGGCCCCGGGCGGACAGCGAGTGGCGCCCGGGCCGGACGGGCCCGGGCGGCGGCACCCGTGGCGATCGTGGCGTGTGCCGGGCTGGCTGTCGCGGCCTGTTCCGG
>Ga0335075_10011952_pt1 | contig 13128 bp, 21 predicted proteins | sample Lox_Sample_24_FD_206723 | JGI IMG/M metagenome (GOLD analysis project Ga0335075, IMG submission 206723) | Soil microbial communities from Loxahatchee National Wildlife Refuge, Florida, United States - Lox_Sample_2.4 | ecosystem: Environmental > Terrestrial > Soil > Wetlands | place: USA... | reverse complement strand
GGGACGGCCTCCATTGTATTTTGAATTTATAAAACTTAGGCAATGGCCTACCTGCCTGGATGTTTGGCTTTCTCTAATCCACGTTCTCACAGATTTCTTTGATTATAACTAAGTTTAGTATCTCTCCTTGCACGAAGACTCTCTTGAAGTGCCTTGTTGCAAGATTTTTAATCATCCTTAAGATGTAGGCTTATCAACATGTTCGAGTTCGGTTATACTATTATGGCTAAACAAAACTGACCATATTGCTATTGTAGTGGGGTTCCGTGGTCCCCTACAAATCCACATGATTTTAGGCGATGGTGAAGTGGTGGCTCTGTTGAGTCAGCTGATCTGTGCAATAGTTGTTCCTGTACCAGGTGCTTTAAGGTATTTAGCTAGTCCGAGGACCTCGTTCTCATGGACATCATCATCTTTTATCTCTTTTATCAGGAAGTTATGGATCAGACAGATCGGAATGAACTTTACAAGTGCATTATGACATGGATTGAGCTTTACGGACACAGAATGCAATCAGAATGCAGTCGTTTCCTACGTCAGCTATCGTTAGCTACCGTGCCAGCTATCCATTGTGTGGTTTTGGGTCCTATTCCTCCCACTGAGCCCTACTAGAGCGCATGCTGACCTACCCATTATCCTGACGATGGTGCACTTCGACGGCACATCTATTCATTTCCTCCACACTATAGGGGTGGCCGCAAAGATCTGGACCCTGCACGCTTGTCTCGGCGGTCAAATGGCTTAGCATTTAGCCATCACCACTCTCTTTCATCCTCAGCAGCCTCGGCTTTGTTGACGAAGCCGACTAGGCCAGGTCGCACCGCGCTGTCTTTTCAAAAGGAGTGCAGGTTACCAGCAGGTGAAAGGTTGAAGTTAGTAACGTCCATAGCAAATGTGACGGAGAATGGTAAAGCGGTTATCATGACACAACCTATCCGGTCACTGATTACACCTGAACTAGCTTCTGATGGATCATAGATGTACTCGAAGCAGTCGTATAGAGTCAAACGCCGGAACTCAGAGTCGTCCATATCCATCAGGTCATTTGCGTTATCAGGAACTCTGCGCAAGCATCGGTACAGTCCCAAGCCAACACTTGCAACCATGCCTTCAGACATTATTGATCTTATCGTTATGTATCTGCCACAAGAAGACCTATATACTCTCCTGCGGACGAATTCCAATCTTACGGAAATCACAGCCGGGCGTCTCTATAGGCAACCATTGTTTACTTCGACATATCGTTACGCACAATTTGCAATACCGTGAGTCACAAAAAGCATTGAGTTGAGCCTGTATTCAATACTCATCCAGTCCTATTAAATCTTTATCTCAATATAGTTATTCGGACATGGTCCGCGTGCTGGATGTGAGTACTTTTGAGGAGAAACCCAACGGTGACAGGAAGCCGCAGGCAGGTTGGAGAGAATGGAAGGGCCGCCATTCTGATCTGTATCAGGCAAATTGTAATAGATTTGCTAGAGGTGGAACTCCAAAAGGGTCAGATTCGTCTCACCAATCACCAAATCCAATTTTTAGAGACATGGAGTTTGTCCCGTGATATTCCCATTGGAGGCATATACCATGCACTCATTGCTTGTCAGCGCTTGAGGTGAGTCGATATGGGAAGGTCTGTGTACATAGATATACTAAGCATATTCCCAGGAAAGTAGACATATCGCGTTTACAACTAGGCTCTGAGTTCATCGTTCGTCATGTAGAACATCCTCCCATGACTTGGACCGGCATGATATATGTCTTGGATATCTAGCGCTTCTGGACCTGGGAACCACAAGAGCTACTGCCCATCTATAACATGTATATCATTGATCAACTTCGAAAGCTCCCACAGCTTGAGACATTTATTGCATACAATTTTATTTCCTTGTCTACATTGACGGCGCAAAATCTAGCAGAATCCTGTTTTGAACTAATGTGGATAGACTTTAGGAAGTCCGGAATTACTTTGGAGCAGCCTTGGGAAATCAAAGGATCAAGGGAGCAGGTTGCTACTAATTTAAGTCAGTTGGAGACTATCTCTAAGTCTTCATGACTGGCAGAGCTCAGCTGCTTTTTGTGTGTTATAAGGGAGCTAAGGATGAGATATAGTTATATGGTTTCGACTGTAATTTGGCAGCCGACTATAGAGCACTCTGGACATATGATGTTCCGGTTTTTGGTGACTGCTGATAATCTTCAATCCACACTTCTAGATGTGGTACTGCGGAAAATGGGAACCGTTGTTCGGTCCTGGAAGTAAAACATTGAATAGAGACAAACTTTTATGAATAATCATGACTTTGTTAACTTACTACAGCTGATTTAGGAGGTTTAAAGTATGATCAAAATCCAATATACTAAAGACCAAATTGTAGTACTGTAAGATTGTTTCCGTGCCCCTCCATCGCCTATTTCCCTTTCTTACTGCCATTCCCCGTCCCCTTGTCATCCATATGCGCCAGAATACCCTCCCATTCTGCATCAGTGATGATGCCAAATGCCATGCGCCAAGTTCGCCGAGGATGTGCTATCACGTTCTTTGGGTGCCATGGTGCATATTTCTCTTTCGCAAAGCCAGTATTAATCCTTAGTTTCCGATCTATATAATATGGAATACGAACCCGCTTCTCGACGAGCCTTGATGCGTTGCCCAAAAGCCATAAGCTCTGATTTGTAATCTTCCTCTAACTCTACCTTTTCGAGAGCCATAACTAATACAAAAGGGGGATGACTTGTGGCCGAATTGGGAGAGGGTGGAGGTGACTCGTCTGTGGAATTGGCAGGGATGAATAAAGAGGAGCGACAGCAAGGACTCTGATGCGCAGGAGAGGGAGAGGTTAGGAAAGACTATGAATGATAAGAGCAAAAGCGGATATATATCTTAATTTCACCCAGGTGCTTTAGAAGAAGGGGAGTTACGTGTCTTGCATGTGCACGTGGCATGATGAGTGTATATACGTGCTTACATTTATCGCTTGATAAGGCAATGAATTGTAGGGTTAGAAAGTACCTCATGCATGCTAGGTTACTTTCATGATAAGACAAGGAAGATAGAGCGTGCCAAATCTGGTAGGATGTCATCCAAACCTACAAAATCTGAGGCCACAAAAAACTGAACACCGTCAAAATTAGAAATCATACAACATACAGATCTATATTATGTCGTTACATGTTCCACAAGAATATTGTTGGCTGGACAAGACAAGGCTGACAATTCTGACCTAGCTCGGCTCGCTTGACTGAGCTCCCCACATCAACAACGGCAGCCTCATCACTTTTACCATCTCACATCTTTGGCCCCCTCCCAAGCTCTCCCAGTATGGCATCGCCAAAGGTGACCCAAGCACTTCAACAGATAGCAACCTCCAATGACAAATCCAAAGCCTACGACACACTGCTCTCGTCCCTTCTACCTTCAGGCACCTCCCCTTCCGACCTCATTGCCATCATCGACGCAATCTTCAACGATGTATTGGGTATCGTCGCCACTCGATCTCTTCTCGTATCCCTGATTTCCATACTCACGGCCACGCCCAATAACGGCACAAAAATCACTGTTGGATCGCACATTCTCTCTCTTCTGGCAACCCAAGCCACGTCCTTCGAAGAGCAAAATGCCCAAATCCGCGAGCTCATGGCTACAGCCTACGAAGAAGACGAAGAATTCCTCGAAGCCGCTAACGTATTGGCTGGTATCCCGCTCGACTCATCACAGCGGAAAGTCACACCCGAGGACAAAGCAAGATTCTGGATCCGAATTACACGAAACTATTTAGAGGTTGATGACACGACGTCTGCGGATACATATATCAACAAGTTCAAGAACGTCATCCATCAAGTTAATGACCCTGAATTACTGGTTCATTTCCAACTCAGCCAAGCTAGAGTCCAAGATGCTCAGAGAGACTTTCTAGCTGCAGCGAAGGGATACCAAGATATCAGTCTTGCATCCGGTGTTGCGGAGGAGGAAAGGCTTCATACGCTGAGCATGGCGATCAAGTGTGCTGTCTTAGCTCCAGCTGGACCTGCACGGAGTCGTGCGCTCAAACGGCTTGTGAAGGACGAGCGAGCTTCAACGCTCGAGGAGTTTGGCATTCTGGAGAAGATGTTCTTCGACCGGCTGATTGCGCCTGCGGAGGTCGAAAAGTTCGCAGAAGGCCTTGCGCCGCATCAATTGGCAAAAACGGCTGATGGATCAACTGTATTGGCAAAAGCTATGGGAGAGCATAATCTCTTGGGTGCTTCGAGGCTGTACAGTAATATCGGCTTCGATGAGCTTGGCTTGCTTTTGGGAGTCAATGGCGAGAGGGCAGAGGAGATGACAGCGAGGATGATCGAACAAGGTCGTTTGGTGGGGAGGATTGATCAGATTGACAGAGTTATCTGGTTTGAAGGCGGCGAAGCAACTGGAGAAAAGGGAAGTGGAAGAACAGAGGGAGTTGTGGGAAGGGAATTGAAGAGATGGGACGCCAATGTGCAGAGTTTGGCGGAAGAAGTAGAAGCTGTGACGAGTCAATTGCAAATGCAGTATCCGGTACGTAGACTTCCCTTTTTCAGTTCAACTCGGAGCTCACACGTGTCTTAGGATTTTGTGGCTGCGTATCTCGTTGTATAATGAAGGCTCTGCATTTGAAAAACAAGGGAGTGAATAGATGCCAGGGCGTTTGAGGTGACCTTTGCATAGGATAGGAGTATTCGGCTGTAGTCATCGCAAGGGTGTTACTAGACCATAAAATAAACAGAAACTTGCCCAGGGCAGTCTAGGACTCTATCCCTAAATTCCGAATTTGAAGTCCTGAGAGCCGTAGTAGTATTTAACCGACTTTCATACTTCATATTCCCCTAATAGCAAATGTAAACTTCTTCGAGCCTCGCTTTTCCACCATACTCTCCTACTCCCATGCCACCTTTTAGCCTCTGTTTATGCCTCTTTAGCCATATCTTCGTGCTCAGCCTTATCAATCTTGGTTTCCAAATTCGTCCGTCCTTGACTTTCCGCCACCAATTCTACAAGCCGGCTAGCGATGTGGTTGCCCATAACGCTATATCCGTGTTCTGTGAAGTGCAGGCCGTCATCCCAGATCTCATCACGACTTGCTTCATCCGTCATGCTATGGTAGGGCATTCGGGCATGCAGGTCCAGAGTATAGCTGTAGAGAGCATTAATTCCGTTTGTTTGAGATGATTATCATGTAAAGGAGGAATCTCAATTTCTGGTGCATAGATGAAGATAATGGCCACGTCACTTACAAGCGATCTCCTTTGTGTTCTTTGATGAGCGTGTTCAGCATGTATCTTCGTTCATTAAGACTCTCGTTGATAATAGCACATTCTGGCACCGTCAGGGCGAGAATGCTCGCGCCGTGATCGAGGGCAACTTTGTAGATTTTCTCGAGACTGGCGAAGACGTTCTCGGGCTTCAGGCCACAACCAAGGTCATTTGTGCCCCCGAGGATGATTATCCAATCATATTTCTTTTCTGTCTTTTCTGCTTTGTGACCTTATAGATATTTTAGACGTGTTGGCTGATAGATGACTTCAGTATGATGAAGTTTGCGGAATTGGCATCAACCGCAGGATAGGGCGAACAATACACAAGAAGATCATCAACAAGAAGGCTTACAGGAACTTGTAATACGTTTCAGAAAGAGTCCTGGAACGACGAAATCTCCAGACATGCCGTTGACATCAACAGTAAGTTTGGCTGAGGGCCAGGCAGCCTGCAACCATTTCCGCATATTATCCGCATATGGAGTCATCAACATACCCCAATGAGAATATCCCTCAGTTAAGGAGTCTCCAAAACAAAGGATATTAACACTATCCATAGTGATTAGGTGCCTTTAGCTGGGAAATTTTGAGACAGTGAGTGAAGAGCGATCTGAAGAGCTTCGGAAAGAAAATAAGTGCAATCCACGCTGACATAAAGTTTAAGAGGATCTGGTTAATTTTGGGAGAGGAAATGAAAGTTTTAACCTACAGTACAACCAGTGTGACGATGAGGCTGAGAATAGTAAGGCAGCCTAACATGGAAGCGACTGGTAGTCGCGTTGCCCAGTCAGCAGTGTTGTTCAGCTTTAGTTCGCTCCGATTGACCCAATCAAAGTCATTGATATTGAAACCTCGATATGATTATTCCACGCGATGATCATCGACGACAACTTGCATCGCCTATGCCAGTAGCATAACTCGGCCTTATATCATGAATCGAACGGAAATCACGTCGCATACTTGCTTATAGCACGATCAAGCATATATAATCATCGCGCCGGCAACTTATCATTTGCAATGGCTACAGCATCTCCGACGCCCCTGAGCTCAAGCCATTTCAACCAGCTCAATCGACGACCTTCTTCACGACAAAATTTTCGTCAGCAGCCTGCGAGACCTAATCTCAACAGAGGCGGTCCACTGCCTGCTTCAGCGACTGCAACGTCTACAGCGCATGCGCGCCAGTTCCCGCTCAATGACAGCTCGGACGACGAGATACCCATGCCGATGAAATTTAGCGCACTCACCAAGGCTTTGCTGAACGATGACGCATCAATTCTGCCTCCATCATCGCCTCCAAAGGACCGGAATAATCTTAGTGGATCTACAGCTGTCGACGAGGTTAGGAAGAGACATGTACGCGGAAGTAGTGTTGGACTCGGAGATACTCGAGTTAGGGAGAAAACAGCTTCGCCGGAAACTCGAGCAAATAGTCCGTTTCCCCGGAGAATAGTGCGGTTGAGTGGAACGCCTGTCGTCCCCATGTTAAAAAGGGCAACATCATTATCGAGCTCGGTCCGGAAATATAACGAGCAGGCTGCTATGAAGGGAGAAAGTCCTCTTGATATCAGTACCCCTGCGCATGCTGTGCGGACTGTACGGATACCAATCACGTCGTCAGTCAAGCATGGATTATCTGCGGGCTCTTCTGGAAAGGCTTCAAATGGGACGGGTTCTGTGCCTCGCGGTGGTAACGAGGATTCCGATGCACCGGAAGACCTCGCAACTATCGCAAGGACGCAACTAGCTATCAGTCATGGCAGCGTGTCTAGATTTGCCTCGTCTACTATCGGCAGAGGAAATCGTGGGGAGGAGACAGGAATGCAGAGCTCTATGCGTGTCAAACGCCTCGGAAAAGTTGCAGGAAGCTTTTTAAGCGGCCCTGCGCGACGAGGGAGACGAAGACAAAGCGAAGACGAGGATGGACCTAGTCAAGAAAATGAGGACGGACTATATGGTGCATTTTCGAGCCAGGAACCGCAAAGTCAAAGCTATGAAGGCCTTGAAGTCGGCTCGAGTCAAGAGTCACAGCTAAGCCGTGCTTCCTTTTATGCATCTCAACATATAGATTTTGCATCGGGTAGCCCCATCAGCGCAACTATTGCTCCAAAGCCGCTTCAATCTGTTTCTCCGGTTTCTATTAACAAACCGGCCCCTCCGGCTCCAGTCGATGAACTGGAGAAAGAGAGATCGCCAGTTAGAGCTCAGCCAATATTTAGACTTCCTGCTCCTCGTCCAGAGCTACCGTCTTTGCATGATCAAGAAAATGAAGCTCCACCAACATTCAAGAGGAATAAGCCATTATCTTTTGCGCACCTTGATAAGATGGAGAAGGTTGCGGTGCGGCCAGAGGCCAATGACCTGAGTGTGATGCGGGCTACATCTTCCCCTGAACGACGGCCGCTCGCATCTAGAAGCCAGAATACCCCTCGTCGTGCGGCTCCTCCTCCGCCTAAAATGTCAGTGTTGGAGACAGCAACTGCCACAGCTGGAGCTGCAACGACATCACATGCCAACAAGAAACGCAACAATATCCGGGTCAACGGCAAGACCTTCACACGGATGGAGATTGTTGGAAGGGGTGGCAGTTCAAAGGTTTGGCGGGTCATGGCTGAGAATGGCAAAGTCTTTGCTTTGAAGAGAGTGTCTCTTGAGGATGCTGATGAGAATGCGGTTCGAGGTTACAAAGGAGAGATCGACCTCCTTAAGAAGTTGGAGGGCAATGACCGGGTAGTGCGTTTATTAGATTACGAGATGAACGATGAGAAGCAAACTCTTAGTGTTGTAAGTTTGAAATCTCATTCGTTCAAGGAACAGGCTCTAACGGTATATAGCTCATGGAGATGGGGGAGCTCGATTTCAACAAAGTTTTAACGCTTCGTTTCAATGCCGAGGATGCGAGGTTCGATCCTAGTTTCACGAGGCATTACTGGAAAGAAATGCTAGAGTGCATTCAAGCAGTGCATGACCACGATATTGTACATTCGGACCTGAAACCCGCGAATTTTGTCCTTGTCCAGGGACGACTGAAGCTGATTGACTTTGGCATAGCGAACGCTATTCAAACAAACGAGACAGTCAATGTCCACCGAGACACTCAAATTGGCACACCAAATTATATGTCACCTGAATCTCTTATGGACGCTAATGAGCTGCCTGGTAACAAAGGGATGATATCCGGCCAACCCAAAGTGATGAAGCTTGGCAAACCTAGCGATATCTGGAGTTTAGGATGTATCCTCTATCAGATGGCATACGGACGACAACCATTCGCACACATACAAAACCAAATGTCAAGATGTCGTGCTATTATTGACTTCAATTATGCAATCGAATTCCCGGCAGCGGGTGTTGGAGGAGTACCATTACCAAAAAGTCTGCTCAGAACTATGAAGAAGTGCCTCAACAGAAACCAGCATCAGAGGCCTTCGGCGCAGGAGTTACTAGACGAACGTGATCCGTTCCTTAACCCAGTGGAGTGTGACGAAGGGGCCATACCTATGACGGAAGAGTTACTGGGCAGAATCTTGCAAAATGCTATCAGCAAGTGCAGAGATCGTACGCCGAGTGATGCAGAGTTATTATCACTATGGCCCGCAGGCTATTTTGCCAGCCTCAGGAAAGGACTAAGAGAGTGAAGAGTTCGAATACGACTGGGACGGTATATATTTTGCTGCAAGAAAAGCGCTTGAGCGGGCGTTATGGGATTGAGCAATCGGGCATTTTTAGATTCATCTATATTCTCATCGGATAAGACTTTAGGCATCGCTAAGGAGAAGTTGTGCTTGAATAGGGCAGATGACTGCTTGATCCAATATACCCTTCAGTTAATGTACATTGTTCTCCTTCAATGCAAATATGAGGCGACGAATGCAGCAATACCATTACAATCACAACCTATTTGCAACCCCAAAAATTTGCCAACATGACAGAGAGGGTTGGTTCTACACACGATCAACGACAACTCATCCCTCCAGCTCCTCTAACCCCTTAATTCTCAACTCGGAAATCCTTAGCACCGTGAACTTATGCTTGCTCCTCACAGTCTTAACCTTCCTATTCCTCCTTTTCGTCTTCTCCTTGACCCTAACCGGCTCGCCCTCGGTCCCCAGAACCGTAGCCCGACACTCGAAAATCCTCTCGTCCAGATATGGCGTGCCTTTGAGCGTGTAATCTCTGCTGCCAATCACCGATGCGCGGTTGAGGCGCAGCACGTCGCCGGGCCCTACGTGCGGCATTTTGAAGGGCAGGCGTACGAGGTCGCCTTGCGTTATTAGGTAGGGCCGCGCGTGGATGTGGGCAGTGATGTAGTGGGAGGATTGGGCGCGGAGGAGCGGGAGGAGCTTTTTGATGGAGTCGGAGAGTGGTTTGGGTGTTGGTTCTGCCACTGGTGGCGACGGAGCTGGGGAGGAAATCTTGGGTGTTAAGGCTGATGGGGAGGCGGCGATGATTTTTGAGGCTGGTGGGGCTTCGAGGGGGACTTCGAAGCTGTCGGGGGGTGATTCGATGATTTGTGCGGTTGAGTTGAAGTATCGAGCTCGGTTTGGGAGTAGGAAGGCTGGTGGTAATGGTATCCGTATGTCCAGGACAGACTTTCGGAGCGATCTGCTCAACATCATGGTGATGCGAGATGTCAGCTGTTAATTGACCGCAAATAACTATCTCGAAGTTTGTAGCTTTAACATTTGATGTCTCCAGAAAATATTTTGGTGCCTCAGTGTTCAGGCATAGACTAAAAGGCGAAATCTTGGCGACCTGAAACTTTAAACTTTAAACATTTCGAGATCTGATCTCGACACCCCACTTCACAACAGCAATTCACCATGCCGCAAAATGAGTATGGAGCGGTGGCGCAAGCTACATAGCCGACGTCTCGATCATGAAGAGAGACTTCGCAAGAAGACTGCTCGAGAAGGCCACAAAGAATCAGAGAATGCACAGAAGTTAACTAGTCTACGTGCGAAATTATATTAGAAGAGGCAACATGAGAAGATCCAGTTAAAGAAACAAATCAAAGAAGAACGCAATGTCAAATCATTAGCACCTAACGAACCCTCCAGCACCCCCGTCCCATAGTATCTCCTCGACCGCTCGAACCCAGCCACTTCAAAGGCCTTGTCCAGTGCGATCAAGAACATGCGCAATGAAAAGGCTGCTAAATTCAGCGTCCCGCTACCTAAAGTCAAAGGTATCTCTGAGGAGGAGATGTTCTATGTCATGAAGACGGGGAGGAAGACAAATAAGAGAAGCTGGAAACGCATGGTAACAAAGCCTACATTTGTGCCGGCAGGCTTTACCAGAAGACCTGTCAAATTTGAACACTTTATTAGGCCAATTGGTCTGGTACAAGAAGGCGAATGTGACGCATCCTGAAATGGAAGTGACTGTGCAGCTGCCGATTATTAGTGTCAAGAAGAACCCTCAAAATCCAATGTATACGCGATTAGGTCTTGACGAAGGGGACGATCATTGATTAATATCAGTGAGTTGGGCTTGGTGACGGCGGGAGGGAAAGTGGTGTGGGGTAGATGGGCTCAAAATACGAATAATTGCGAATGACCTGTGTGAATGCGTAAGCAGGACTCTGCCATCTTGGATTTTCTCTACTGACGAAATTGATAGTGTATTACTTGTATGATCTTGATGTTGTCATAGAGAAATAGCGTCGGGCATTGCTGAGGCGTTTGCGGAGTATAAACATGGCGGGAAAGGGTCTCGAAGGCTATTAGAACAGCCGGAAGGAAAACCAAAGTGTCCATTCGAGATAGTGTCTCGAGTTTAGAATCACAATATGGTAGTCACATAAATTCGAGAGTTTATACCGCCTGCTAGCGTTCAAGTCGTGCTTCTATTTAATACTATAGTATCAATCTATTTAGTTCGCTGCATTGGATCATCACCATTAGCTAATATATCAAGCTGCCACCTCCAATATCATACAGGGTGCGGCAGTGAGCCGTGACCCAAAGGCCATCTATTAAAGGACAAGCAGCAATTCTTGAACCATTGAATGCAATAATACATTATCAGGATCATTTTCCTTCTTCCATGACAATAACAACAACGACACAGATGTCGTCAACCTTTCCTCCTCTCCAGTCTTCCTCAGGGTAGTACCTTTGTACCTCTTTAGCGAAGGGTCCATCAACTTTCGTATTGATACTCGCGGCCTTTGCTTCACCCGCTATGCCAACAGCCAAAAAGCTCTGCAGGGACGATATATCTTGGGTCTCAGTAGGCAGAGGTGCCGGCATTGTAAAGAAGGTCAGCCTCTCTCCCACTCGAATGCCTTCATCCGTGCGTTCCCATGCCCTTGCGCCTACCATGAGCCTACTCACAACTCGGAGAATATCTTGGCTGCTCAAATTGTCCCACACTCCATCAGTTGCAAAGACAAGTACATCTCCGTGCCTTAATGAATGCTTCGTCACGCTCGCATCCTTGGGTAGATCGTGAAGCAGTTCTCCGCCGAAAGCTGCGTTCTTCGCCTTCATTTTCTGCGGGATAATGGACAGCTGGTATGGGGTATTAAATGCATGAGTCTGGGGCTCAGAGTGATTGTGCACAGCGTTTAGACGTAGCTGCAAGAAGCCCGAATCGCCAAGATTCGCAACCTCGAGAGATCCGTCCTCTTTTGCTATCCCAACACATGCTGTACTTCCGCCTGCTTTTACAGTCTCGTCATTGGCTATGGCTTCGTATCCTTTCTGCATAAGACTCCGCGCACTTAGCACTGGAGATTTGTCATCGGGTAGGTAGGTCCACGCCATATAAGCCATGTAATCGCAGAAGCCATGGGAGAAATCTGCTGAGTCGACACCAGAGTCTGTCCAGCCTCCTACCCCGTCTGCTACTCCGAAAGCCACATCCCCACTCTTGCCAACTCGACTGACAAAGAACGCATCTTGACCACTTTCTGGTCGCGTTCTCTTATCCTTCCTCCGTTCTATAATCGGGGCATCTGGATCGAAATTAAAAACGTTTGTTGCGGGATTGTAACGTCTATCCTTTGCGGTATATGACGCGGCAATACCGTAGGAGAACTTTTTGCTCGAGAAGGCTGCCGGAGATTTGTGAAAATGCCGTGCATGTGAGGGGTGAGCCTTGGGGGTTAATTGAGAGCGTAGGTACGGTCCACGAGCCGGTGCTATTTGCCAAGAGAGGCTACGACAGCTTGTGGAAGGTAGTTTCGGAACTAAGAAGTGATGAAGATGGAGGTGAGCAAGCCTGGTCTGTAAGGCTATTCTGCTTGCGTATCCTGTAAGCCTTCGAGACGCTCCCTCCATGAGGGATCGGGGAGTTCAAAGAGCGTGGAAACAGGTAATGCGAAGCCCGAAGGCTCGCTGGGCCTCTGAAAGGTCAGATTACTGCAGGACGACCATATTCCATAAGTGATTAGGTCATTGGCTTCAATCACAATATATGCAAGTGATATAAGATCAATATGTCGTGCTCCCGTCTCATGGGTGAGATTGTCGACATCACAGAGGCAAATTTCTGAAATTGGTCTAGCGCGCTAAAGGCCCTTGTTACTCTCGTGGCTACATAGCTTTTTCTGGCAGCGAGGAAGACCACCTCCTTGAATAGGTCTAATTACTAGGACAAGATTACTCAAATATATTGCAGCTGTTCCAAAGTTTAATAGGCTGTTCGTCGAAGTTATTCTTCCAGCAATGGCATCGACTGAAGACTTGTACTCCTCACCTTGATCCATCTTAGAAAAGCAGTCCGGCGCTGAGAGTATTGCTAGGACACTCGTCCATTAATGCAATATAGGAAATGTCTGCATGTTGGTCAATTGCCTGTTTAAATAATAAACCTCACCCTCACGTCGATTAGTGTAGTGGCAGATGAAAG
>Ga0335075_10011951_pt1 | contig 13129 bp, 9 predicted proteins | sample Lox_Sample_24_FD_206723 | JGI IMG/M metagenome (GOLD analysis project Ga0335075, IMG submission 206723) | Soil microbial communities from Loxahatchee National Wildlife Refuge, Florida, United States - Lox_Sample_2.4 | ecosystem: Environmental > Terrestrial > Soil > Wetlands | place: USA: Florida... | reverse complement strand
GGATGACAACCCCAAGGCATGCTGGATCGTAGGCGCGGCGATCGACACGATCGTCTGATCGATGAACGTCATCGCCACCGCGAAGATCATCGCGGTCAAGATCAAGCTCCGGGACCCGCCACCCACGCGGGTGGCACTGCTGGTGCTCATCGCTTTACTCCTGGTCTACTGGTCGGGGACCCAACTGCCGTGGAAGCCGAGCGGGATCCGGCTTGGCAGGTGGACGCGGGCGATTGGTTCGGCGGTGAAGTCCTGGGCGGCGAGGAGGACCAGGTCGGCGGCGCCGCGGTCGGGGTTGTGGACGAAGGCCATGACGTAGCCGTCGTCCTCGGCGGCACCGGGCGCGGCCGGCGCGAAGACCGCCTCGCCCGCGGTGGCGTCCCGGCCGAATTCGTGGGCCTGGACGGTGCCAGCGGCGAGGTCATGCTTGAGCAGCGCGTTGCTGAATGCCGCGTCGGCGAAGTCGCCGCCGGGTGAGATGGTGGCGTGGCCGACGGCGCCGATGACAGCGCTGTACCCGTAGCGGTGCGGCTGGCCGGTCACCCGTTCGTCGGTGCGGGGAAATTCCTGGGGGCGGTCGTCCAGCCGCTGCTGGGCGACTTTCCCGGCGACCGGGTCGATGATCCACCGGTCCAGGGTCAGCGGCCCGGGCCCGGACATCGTTGACACGTCGTAGGCGCCCGCGTACCGGACCAGGTCGACCACGACCCGGCCGCCGTCGTCGTAGGCGTTGAGGGTATGGAAGACCCAGCACGGGTCCACCTCGAACCAGCGGACGCCCGCTGCGGTGCCGCCGCGCGGCAGCAGGCCGATCCTGGCTGGATGAGCGGGGTTCCAGGTATATGGCAGCTTTAGCCCGGCTGATGCCGCATCCAGGCTGAAGGTGACCGGCAGGTCGAGCAGGACCACATAGCCGGGAGTGAGCGCGAAGTCGTGCATCATCGGTCCGTCGGCGACCGGGATGTCGGTGGTGCGGCTGACCGTGCCATCGGCGCCGATGATCACGTGCTGGACGTGGTCCCAGGCCCAGAAGTACGCGATGGCGTGCAGTTCGCCCGTCGCGTGGTCGAGCTTGGTATGGGCCGCGAAGCCGCCGGGCAAGGTGCCGGAAAAGTCGCACGGGCCGAGGGTGTCCAGCTCGCCGGACAGCTCATACGGCAGCGGGCCGGCCTCCACGGTGGCCAGGTACCGCCCGGCGTGGGCGATGATGTGCGTGTTGGCGGCGAAGTCCATGTCGTTGTGGACGGGCCCGGCGGGCCATTTCTCGTCCATCGCCTCGGCCAGCTGCTGGGAGCGGACCCAGCGATTGCGGTACCACTCCGCCTTGCCGTCCCGCACCCGCACCCCGTGCACCATGCCCGGGCCCAGGAACCAGTGCCCTTCGCTGAACCGGTAAGCGGGATCGTCCAGGCCCAGCGGGTTGGGCCCGTTGCGCAGGTAGCGGCCGTTCAGTGCCGCTGGCAGGGCGCCCGTAACCGGCAGGTCGAAAGCGGTAATCTCCTCCTCGACCGGGGCGAACGGGCCCTGCTGAAAGCGATTCGGGTCAGGCATTCGTGCCCCCTAGAGCTGTCCCGCTGTGATCATGACCTGAGATGCGGACCTGCCGGATCTGTCAAATGACTGTGTTTCACCTGGATTCTTCAACCGTGCCGAAGAATGCCTTAGTGAGTTGCTAGTTTTTCGTACCCGGCCAAGGTGTCAACATCGTGGCATGACACATCGGGCCGTGACGCTGATCGGCCGTGACCGCGAGCTCGAGATCCTCGCGAGGTTCCTCGAGCATGCGGCCACGGACGGCGGGGCGTTGGTGCTCGTCGGGGAACCGGGCGCCGGGAAGACGGCCCTGCTGGACGCGGCGGCCGATGCGGCCGAGGAGGCTGGCACCGGGGTGCTGCGCGCGGCCGGGGCGGAGTTCGAGGCTGACCTGGCCTATTCCGGGCTGCATCAGGTGCTGCTTCCCCTACTCGGCCAGTTCGAGCGGCTGGGTGCCACCCACAGGGACGCGCTGAACGTCGCCCTCGGTTACGGGGACGGACCGCCGCCCGATCGGCTGCTGGTGTCCACCGCGACCCTTACGGTACTGCGGCAGGCGGCCGCGGCCCGGCCGGTGCTGATCGTCGCCGATGATCTGCCGTGGCTGGACCGGGCCAGTGCCGGGGTGCTCGGGTTCGTGGCGCGCCGCCTGGCCGGCAGCCGGGTCGGCTTCCTGACCGCGTTGCGGCCTGGCGAGGAGAGCTTCTTCGAACGGGCCGGGCTGCCGCAGCACGAGCTGGAGCCGCTGGACGAGCAGGCGGCGAACGCCCTGGTGAGCTTCCGCTTCCCTGAGCTGGCCCCCAGGGTTCGGCTGCGGGTGGTGGCGGAGGCCCAGGGGAACCCGCTGGCGCTGCTGGAGCTGCCGGCGATGCTCAGCGGCGCGCAACGCGCTGCGGCCGAGACGCTGCCCGTAGTTCTCCCGCTCAGCCGGCGCCTGCAGGCACTGTTCGCATCCCGGGCCGGGGATCTTCCCGCACCGACCCGTCGCCTGCTGCTGCTCGCGGTGCTGGAGGGCAGCGGTGACGTGCGGCTGCTGCACGCAGCGGCCGGGCAGCAGGGCATCGACGATCTCGCTCCCGCGGAGCAGGCCGGGCTGGTGCGGGTGAGCGAGGGCACCGGGCGGCTGGTCTTCCGCCACCCGCTGACCAGGTCCGCGATCGTGGAGCTGTCCACCAGCGGCGAGCGCCGCCGGGCCCACCGGGCGCTGGCCGCCCAGCTGGCGGATCAGCCAGAACGCCGCGCCTGGCATCTGGGTGAAGCGGCCGTCGAGCCTGACGAGCAGATCGCGGGCCTGCTCGAAGAGACGGCGCAATGGACCCTGAGGCGCGCCGATGCGGTCGGTGCCGTGTCCGCGCTGCTGCGCGCGGCCGAGCTGAGCCCGGCAGGCGCTGACCGCAGCCGCCGCCTGGCGAAGGCCGCCGCCGCAGGCGCGGCCTTCAGCTTGGATACCGACACGGTCTCCAAGCTGCTCAGTAACGCGGGCGAAGCCAGCCCGGAGTCCGCCACGTACCTGCTCACCGCGGTCGCGGCCGCCTTCGTGCTCCTCAACGGGGAAGGCGACGTCATCACTGCCCACCGCCTTCTATCCCAGGCCATCGAGGATCAGGCCAGGCCCGACCGGACCAGCGGCACCGGGGTTTGGGAGGCGGTTTCTGGCCTCTTCCTGATGTGCCGCCTTGGCGGACGGCCGGAACTGTGGACGTCCTTTCACGCCGCTATCAACGGGTTCGCGCCGGATGTGCCCAAGGACCTGTATCTGCTGAGTCAGACCTGCGCCGACCCGGTCCGTACCGCGGCCGGCGTTCTCCCCCTGGTAGACGCCGCCATCGCCGGCCTGCGCAACGAGGCGGACCATCTGCGCATCCTGACGATCAGCTCAACCGCCCACTTCACCGACCGGCAGCCAGGTTGCCGGGAAGCGCTGTGGCGAGTGGTTCGCGAAGGTCGCCGGGGCAGCGGTGTCGCTCCGCTGATCACTGCCCTGGATCATCTCGGTCTCGATGCCTGGCTGGCGGGCCAGTGGGACCAGGCGCAGGAACTGGCGGACGAAGGCCTCGAGCTCAGCCTGGCCCACGGCTATCCGCTGCTGACCTGGTCCTTCCGCTACCGCCAGGCGCTGATCGCCGCGGCCTGCGGCGCTTATGACGGGGTGCATACGCTGACGGACGAGATGCTGCGCTGGGCCGCGCCGAGACGAATCGGTCAGGCCGGCCTGGCGGCTCATCATGTGGGGTCGGTAGCGGCGCTGGGGCGGGGTGATTTCGAGGACGCCTACCAGCACGCCACGGCGATTAGCCCAGCGGGCGTCCTGGCCTCCCACGTCCCGCTCGCCCTGTGGGTGCTCATGGACCTGGTCGAGGCCGCCGTCCGCACCGGCCGCCACACCGAGGCTGCCGCCCATGTCACCGCCATGCGCGACGCCGGCATCGCCGCGATCTCGCCCCGGCTGGCCTTGCTGACCGCAGGGTCAGAGGCGATCACCGCCCCAGATGACCTCGCTCCCGGGCTATTCGAGAAAGCGGTCGCCGCTCCCGGCGCCGGCCGCTTCCCGTTCGACCTGGCCCGGGTGCGGCTCTGCTACGGCGAACGGCTGCGGCGCGCCCGGGCCACCACGGGGTCGCGTGCCCAGCTGACCGTGGCGCTGGAGATCTTCGAACGGCTCGGTGCCAGGCCGTGGACCGCGCGGGCCGCCGGCGAGCTGCGCGCGGCCGGGCGGACTCACCCCCGCGCGGATCCGCGGGAACGCGACCCGCTGACGCCGCAGGAACGCGAGATCGCGATGCTGGCCGCGGCCGGCATGAGCAACAAGGAGATCGGACAGCGGCTTTTCCTGTCACACCGCACCGTCGGAGCCCACTTGTACCAGATCTTTCCCAAGCTCGGCATCAGGTCCCGGGCCGCACTGCGCGACGCACTCGCCGAGCTTCCGGAACCTCCCCAACCGGGCAGCCCTGAATAGACAGGCTTACCCCTCGGGCAGCGACCGCGGCAGGATCCCGGGCATGGGCTGGCGAGCACCGTACTCATAGGCCGCGTGGCGGCTGGACAGGGTGAGCTCACGATCGCCCGGACGTTGCATGATCAATTCCACACTGGCCAGCGGGGCGTGGGTGACGGTACGGGTTGCCCCGCGCGGGTCGGCGTACGCCACGGCCACACGATCGTCCTCGGCGAGGGTCACCGACAGGCGCAGGCGCGTTCCCGGGGCGTAAACGTCGGCGGCGAGGTGGTCAGGGCGGGCATCAACCCTGGACCGCCGGCCCAGCCCGCCGAGCGAGATTCGCTCGCCGCTGAGGCTGAGCGCGCCCATCGCGGTCCAGGGGGACCGCGCCGGGCCGACCTTGATCCTGGCGAGCACGAGTTCCAGCCACGCCTCCGGCGCGGCGCCGAAGCCGGCGGCGTGCAGCCAGACCCAGGAATCGGCATGCTCCGATCCCCAGTTGTGCCCGGCGGTCCCCCGCCACCCGGACACGCTGACCGCGCGGCCATCGACCTGGAGCAGACCGGTGACCTGGCCATCAGGGACGACCGCTTCAGGCTTGGTGCGTGGCAGCGGCGCGCGATACAGCACCGGCGGCCGCAGCGGCCGCAACGGCGGCTGCTCTCCGGTGATCGCCAGGTCCCAGCGCGCGCTGTGCTCCCCCATCGCGGCCTGCCCGCGGAACTGGCCAGGCCCCGCGTTAGCCTCCGCGGGGAAGGCACTGAAGACCTGCTTGATCACGGCCGGCCGCTGGCCGAGATCGGGGTCAATGACGGTGCACCAGAGGGCAGCAGACTCCGGTCCCTGGCGAGGGCGATGGCGGGTGTGGCGTATCCATAGTGCCCGGGGCGAAACAGGATCACGAGCGCTGACGAACCACGACTCGTAACCGAAGGCCCCCATCTGCCCATCATGCCCGCCCGCGCAGCGGCTGGACATGATCAGCGTCATCGCGTCTTGTGGTACTCATGAGTAACGTTAGCGGCATGGCTGAGACGACATGGCTCGACGCCACCGCGCAAGCCGATCTGGTCCGCAGCGGCGAGGTGAGCCCCAAAGAGCTGGTGGCGGCGGCCATCGCGGCGATCGAAGAGGTCAACCCGCGGCTGGACGCCGTCATCCGGACCCGGTTCGACGCGGCTCGGCAGGAGGCCGAGGGCGACCTGCCCGACGGCCCGTTCCGCGGCGTGCCGATCCTGTACAAGGACCTGGGCTGCACCGTGGCGGGTGAGCCCACCGCATTCGGCGTCGGGCCGCTGCGCGCGATGGCATGGCCGGTGACGTCCTATCTCGCGGAGCAGTTCCGGACGGCCGGCTTCATCCCGCTCGGCCGAACGAACGTGCCCGAGCTGGGCACCACGGTGACCACCGAGCCGCGCAGCTTCCCCCCGGCGCGCAACCCGTGGAATCCGGGGCATTCAACCGGCGGGTCGTCCGGCGGATCAGCCGCCGCGGTGGCGGCCGGCCTGGTGCCGGTTGCGCACGCCAACGACGGCGGCGGCTCCATCCGCATCCCGGCCAGCGAGTGCGGCCTGGTCGGGCTCAAGCCGACCCGTGGCCGGGTGAGCGAGGGCCCGCTGGTCGGGGAGGCATGGGCCGGCGGCGTGATCGACGGGGCTGTCACCAGGACGGTGCGGGACGCGGCCGGTGTGCTCGACGTGATCAGCAAGCGCATGCCGGGCGAGCCGTACTACCCGCCGCCGTTGCCGGGCCCGCTCGTACGGGAAGTCGGTGCCGATCCGGGCCGGCTGCGGATCGGGGTGCTCGACCGGCCGGGCGCGGAGGGTTTTCTCGACGATCCGCAGTGCCGCGCCGCGGTGGCCAGCACAGCACGGCTGCTGGAGTCGCTCGGCCATCACGTCGGCCAGTCCGCGCCCGCGGCCATGTTCGAGCAGGAATTCATCGGGCATTTCAACGTCATCATCGCGGCCGACGCCGAAGCGACGTTCCAGGCGTTCGAGATGCTGCTCGGCCGCCCGATCGGCGAGGATGAGATCGAGCCGCGCAACGCCGAATACCGGCGGGCCGGCAAGGCGCTCACTGCGGTGGCCTACCTGGGGAGCCGCATGTGGCTGGGGATGTGGGCACGGCGCATGGCGGACTGGTGGGAGGACCATGACCTGCTGCTGACCCCTACGCTCGGCGCGCCCCCGCCCGAACTGGGCTGGTTCACCGCCGCCGGGCCACAGCAGGAAGGGGAGCGAATCATCAGCTTCATCCCCTACACCGCGCAGTTCAACATGACCGGCCAGCCGGCCATCAGCCTCCCGCTGCACTCCACGCCAGAAGGCCTGCCGGTCGGCGTGCAACTGGTTGCGGCCTACGGGCGGGAGGACCTGCTCATCCGGGTCGCGAGCCAGCTCGAAGAGGCCGCGCCCTGGAGCGGCCGGCACCCGCCAGTACACGCGTAAGACACCCGGTTGGCCACCTCGGGCGGCCGGGCTCACCCCTCCAGGAGGGCCAGCTCCCTGGACTTGGCCACGGCCTGGCTCCGGCTGGAAACCCCGAGTTTGCGGTAGACCGAGATGGCCTGCGATTTGACGGTGTTCGGGGACAGAAACAACTCGGCGCCGATCTCGGGGAACGACAGGTGGGTGGCCAGGAGCGGCAGGACGCGCAGTTCGGCCGCGGTCAGCGATGAGGCTCCCTGGGCACCCGGCGTGCGCTCCTTGGACAGCCGGGCCCTGAGCGCCTGGGCCTCGCCGACCAGGGTGCCCAGGCCGGGCCGGCGCTTGAGCACGTCATCGATCTCGCGCATCTTGGTCCGGGCCGCGGCGAGGTCGCCGAGGGCGAGACGGACACGGGCGAGTTCAAGCCGGGCCTGAACGGCCAAATGGGGCTGCGCGTAGGTGAGCAGCGGACGTACGCGCTGAGCCGCGACAAGTGCTTGCTGCGCCGCCGCGGCATCGCTCCGGTGCCAGGCCACCCGGGCTAGCACCCCGTACACGAGGGCATCTTCGCCCCCGACCGCGCGGAGCACGTCGCGGGCCTGGCCCGCGAAATCCCCGGCTCGGTCCCACTGGTCGCGGGCCATCGCGATCAGCGCCCGCTCGGCCAGGATCGTCGCGAGCACGTCGGGTACGCCGACGTCCCATCCGGTCGCGAGGGCCTCCTCGAGGATGGCGTCACCGCCGTCAAGGTCACCAGACAGAACGCACGCCAGCCCCTGCAGGGCCCCGGAAATAGGCCGCACGACGCCTGCCTCCGCGAACTTCCGCGCGGCCAAATCGGCGTCGGCGCGCATCTGCTCGACCCCCCCGCGGCACAACAGGGCCCGGCTCGCAGCGGCCATCGCCTCGGTGTACGGGTCGATAGGCCGGGCCGCGTCCCGGCCTAGCAGGCGGTCGGCCACGTCAGCCCACCGTTCGGCCTCGGCCGGGCGCCCGACCGTCGCGGCCAGCAGAGAGGCGAACGTGGCCGCCATCGGGTGTCCCTCGATCCCGCCCCGGTCCTCCAGCCATCTGAGCCACCGCTGCAAGGTGGTGACCCGGCCCTGCCGGAAAAGCGACTGCCCGAGTTCTTCTATCAGCCGGGCCACGGCATCGACGTCTCCGCCCGCCATGAAATACTCCAGCGCCTCCTCGGGCAGCTCATTGCGCAGGCACCAGTGGGCGGCGCGACGGCGTAGCACCGGGATCGAGCCGGGATCGAGCCGCTCAAGCTCGGCCAGCAGCGTATCCCGGAACAAGTGGTGGTAGCGGTACCACTTTCCGCGGCGGTCCAGCGGCACCAGCAGCAGGTTCGACTGGGATAGCTCGGCCAGGGTCGCCGCCGCGTCCGGTACGTCCAGCACCGCCTCGACCAGCGCACCGGACATCCGCTCCAGTACCGCGGTCCGGGTCAGGAACGCCCGCTGCGGCGGCGAGATCCGGGCCAGGACCTCCGCCTCCACGTACTCGCTCACCAGCCGGTCATCGCCAGCGAATGCGACCGCCGCGCTGCCCAGCGGGCCACCCGCTCGCAGGGCCAGCGCAGCCATATACAGTCCGGCCGCCCATCCCTCGGTCCGCTGGTGCAGCATGGACACGTCATCGTTGCCGAGCGCTACCTGCGCGGCGGCCAGCAGCAGCGCTGCCTCCGCGCGGGTCAGGGACAGGTCACCGGGGCCGAGCTCCAGCACCCGGCCCTCGGCCCGCAGCCGCGCGATCCGCAGCGGCGGCTCGGTGCGGCCGGCCAGCACCAGCCGGGATCCCTTCGGCACGTGATCGGACAGCACCGACAACGCGGACTGACACTCGCGGTCGTGCAGCAGGTGCACGTCGTCGAGCACCAGCACCACCGGCATCGTCATCGACGCCAGCGCCGCCCCCAGCCGGGGCACCACCGAGCCGGGCACCGAACTGACCCGGGAGGTCAGCGCCTCGAATACCCGGCCGTCCATTGGCTCGACCGCATCCAGCGCTTGCGCCACATAGGTAAGCAAGACCTTGGGGTCATTGTCGCGCTCATCGATCGACACCCATGCGAACGCCTGCTCGCTATGCTCGGCCCACTGCGACAGCAGCGTCGTCTTCCCGTAGCCGGCCGGGGCTACCACCGCGACAACCGGCCGAGTGTCCTCGCGTGTCAGCTTCTCGATCAGCGAAGACCGCTGAACCGTCCGGGACCGGACCTGAGGCCGCCGGAGCTTCGATGCGACGACGTCGAACCCCGGGCCGCCAGCTTGCCCCGCCTGGCCGCGCGGCTGCCGCACGTCGCTAACCCCCATGCCCAAACCGCGCCTCTCCTGACGGTCCGACGTTCCATGCTCGTGCTCATGCCTTTATCACGTCAAGAGAAAGGAGGGGCGGGCTGGACGATCCGGCACTCCGATACCGGCCTCAGGGTGTCATCCGCAGCGGATGAGGACAACCGCGGACTGATGGCCGCACACTCTCCCAGAGGTGGCAGCCGACGCGCGAGGAGAGGTCAGGAGCGGCGGTGGACGGCATGGCCTGGATTCCGGGCGCCACGTTCCTGCTTCCGCTGCGTCGTGCAAGCACAACCACCACCGCAAGACGACGCTGCGATTCCGACAAACTAGGGGCTGGGGTGCCATCGTCATACTACGAAATCCGGGTGTCAGGCACCCTCCCGCCCGAGGCACTGCTTGACTTCGAGCGGCTCAGCGCATCGGTGGAGCCGGTCGAAACCGTCGTGCACGGCCCGATCCAAGACCAGGCGGCTCTCAACGGGCTGCTCGCGAGGCTCGAGGAATTCGGGGTTCAAGTCCTGGAGATCCGCCGTCTGCACGGGAGAGATCCGCGGACCAGCGAAGACCTCGGGTGACGCCCGAGGCCAGGAAGGGGCAGTCAGCGCCGAGGATCATCCGTGGCGGGTGATCGCAGGCTTCGGTTCTCAGCCCAGGCCTTCGCGGTCCGCGGCCGAGGCCACTGCCGTGAACGGGGCGGGCAATGCGACGCCCGCCGCGGCTTCCAGCAGGCTTCGCTGGCCGGCGATCGCGGCCTGCCGGCCGGCGGGAAGCGTGGACTGGAGTTCGTCGTGCAGCCGCCGGACCACCTGCGGCGCATCGGCACCGTATCGGATGACCTCGGTCAGCGCGAGCACGAGCAGGGCGTCGAAGTTCCGCAGCTTGCGCTTGACCCGCACCGCGCCGCTGGCATTCACCCGCAGGCCGGCCGGGCCGGGCCTGCTGCCGGTGATGGTGAGAAAGTCGCTGATGCGATCGATGGCCTGCACCCCCGTCGTGGGGTCGCTGACGGCCGGAGACAGCACGCGGATCGCGACATCGGCAAGCTGCCGGAAGCCGAACGCGGGATCCTGTGTGAACGTGCGTTCGCCGCCTATGAGGAAAAACCTGGTGACATCACCCTCGCGCAGGTCCCCGCCGTGCACGAGCGCGACGAGACTGCAGTGCGCCAGGCAACGTAGGCCGACGCCGGCGGGAGGTTCTCCTCGATGGCTTGCCGGCGGCGAACCCGAAGACCGTGGCCACGGTCAGGGCCGGTTGCTGACCAGGACGATGACGGAGAAGACAAAGGTGGCCAGGAACAAGCCGAGCGTCACGCGGGTGACCCGGGAACGAATGAAGATCCGCACCGTCCTGGGCGAGTACTGGCTGGCGGCGAGCTGGATGGCCACCAGCGTGGTGGCGAACACCACGGCCACGAACGCCAGGGTGGCGGCCGCGATGGCGCCGGCGAAGGTGACGGCACTGCCCGGGTCGCTGACCAGGTCTGGGCGTACGCCAATCGGCGCATCGACCTGGGCGTCCAGCCAGATGGTGAGATTGCCGGCGGCGATCGCGGCGACCGCGAAGATCGTCGGCAGAAACCACAGCGACACCGCGATCCGCTGCCGGAAGTCGGTGCGCCACAGCGGTTCGGGCTGCACAGGGAGCGCTCTCATGCTCTGAGAGTCTGTCAGTCCGGCCCCGGCGGCGGAAATGCCCGGTGTCTGCGGTTTCACCCCCGCAGGATGATCGGAGATGACCCGGAGTGCTCTTTACTAACCAGCAGGTGTCCCGTGCGGGCCGCCCAAGCCAAGGGCGGGAGGAGATCCCATGGCCGAAGACGTTCTGGCTGACGGTCCGCTGCAGGCTGGGAGCCCGCTGAGAACCCCCCGGGCGGCCGCGGTCGCCGGGATCATCTTTTCCCTGCTCATGATCACTGCCCTGACCTTGCTCAGGCTCTCTGCCCCAGCCCATCCGGGCGCCGGCAGCCAGTGGCTGACCGATTCCGGTAAAAGAGCGGCGGTGGCTGTCGCGCTGAACCTGGTCCCGTTCGCCGGAATCGCCTTCTTGTGGTTCGTCGGAGTACTGCGCGACCGGATCGGCAACCGCGAGGATCGCTTCTTCGCCACCGTGTTCCTCGGTAGCGGGCTGCTGTTCGTCGCCATGATGTTCGTGGCCGCGGCCGTCGGCGGCGCCCTCATCGCGGCCGCGGCCGCGTCCAACCTGCCTGCAGGCGGCACCTTGGCGCTAAGCCGCAACATCACCAACGGCCTGCTGAACGTGTACGCAATGCGGATGGCGGCGGTGTTCACGCTGACCACCGTGACCATCGCGCGCCGTACGCAGATCGTGTCGCGGTGGCTCACGATAGCCGGGATCGCCTGTGCCCTGGTGCTGCTGATCGGCATCGGGATATCGCCCTGGGTGGAGTTGGTGTTCCCGGCCTGGATCCTGGCGCTGAGCCTGGATGTCCTGCTGGCTGGCCCTCGTTGACTCCGACGGCTTTATCGCCGCGGACAGTTTCCGGCAATAATCGAGGGGTGGGGGATCTGCCGGCGGGTGCCGTCACGATGTTGTTCAGCGACATCGAGGGTTCGACCGCGCTGCTGAGCCGTCTCGGCGACCGATACGGACAAGCGCTGTCGGATCACCGTGCGGTGCTGCGCGCCGCGTTCGGGGCCTGGCACGGCCGGGAGATGGACACCCAGGGAGACAGCTTCTTCGTGGTGTTCGAGACCGCGGCCGATGCCGTGGCATGCTGCCTGGCCGCGCAGCGCGCCCTGGCCGCCCACGACTGGCCGGGCGGGGATGCGGTCCGGGTCAGGATGGGACTGCATTCGGGTGAGCCGACCCGGCACGAGGATGGCTACATCGGGATGGACGTGCACAGGGCCGCGCGGATCGCCGCGACCGCGCACGGCGGCCAGGTGGTGCTGTCCGAGGTGACGCTCCAGCAGGCAGGGCCGTTGCCGGAGGGGGCGTCGGCGCGGGACCTGGGATTCCACCGGCTCAAGGACATCAGCGCGCCGGAACGCATCTACCAGCTGGCCGGGCCGGGCCTGTGGGAGGACTTTCCCGCGCTGAAGAGCCTCGGCACCCACACCAGCCTGCCCGTGCCGGCCACGCCGCTGGTCGGGCGTGATGACGACCTGGAGCGGCTGCTGGCGGTCATTGCCCGGCCCGACGTGCGGCTGGTCACGCTGAGCGGCCCTGGCGGGGTGGGCAAGACGCGGCTGTCCCTGGCGGCCGCCGCGACGCTGGATCACGCCTTCCCGCACGGCGTGTTCTTCGTCGCGCTGGCCGCCGTGCGCGACGCGGCGCTCACGTGGAAGACCCTCGCCGGCGACCTGGACGTGGACGGGGACGGGCAGGCCGCGGTGCTGGAGTACCTGCGGAACCGCCGGATGCTGCTGGTGCTCGACAACCTCGAGCAGCTTGACGGGGCCGGCGAGGTCGTCGCCGCGCTGGCCGCCGCGGCTCCCGGCCTGGTGGTCTTGGCCACCTCGCGCGGCCCGCTGTACGTCCAGGGCGAGTATGAGTTCCCGGTGCCGCCGCTCGACGTGGCCCGCGGCACCGACGTGGACACGGTCGCGGCGTCCGCCGCGGTGCGGCTATTCGCCCAGCAGGCGGCCATGGTCCGGCCGGACTTCGTCATCACCGCAGACAACGCCGCCGACGTCGCGGCCATCTGCCGCCGCCTGGACGGCCTGCCGCTGGCCATCGAACTGGCCGCGTCCCGGGTCCGGCTGCTGGCTCCCAAGGCGCTGCTCGCCCGCCTCGGGCAGAGCCTGGGCCTGGCCACCGCCGAGGCGGGGCGCCCGTCGCGCCAGCAGACCCTGCGGAATCTCGTGGCCTGGAGCTATGACCTGCTGACCCCGGACACGGCCCGGGTGTTCCGCCGGATGAGCGTCTTCGCCGGGGGATGCGACCTCGACGCGCTCGCC
>Ga0335075_10011950_pt1 | contig 13129 bp, 9 predicted proteins | sample Lox_Sample_24_FD_206723 | JGI IMG/M metagenome (GOLD analysis project Ga0335075, IMG submission 206723) | Soil microbial communities from Loxahatchee National Wildlife Refuge, Florida, United States - Lox_Sample_2.4 | ecosystem: Environmental > Terrestrial > Soil > Wetlands | place: USA: Florida... | reverse complement strand
GCTCGCGCCGCTCGGCGCGGGCCTCATCAACGTCACCTACCAGCACCTGGCCGATCCGGCCCTGCCCGGCCCGCTCACGCTGGAGGTCAAGTCGGGCTCCTCGCAGTACTGGCTGGCGCTGCTGGCGGACAACACCGGCAACCCGCTCGCGTCGGTGCAGGTGGAAACCGCCTCCGGCGGCTGGCTGAGCCTCGTGCGGGCGAGCTACAACTACTGGATCGCGCAGTCAGGCGCGGGGACCGGCCCGTTCACCGTCCGTCTCACCGACACCGAGGGCCACCAGGTCACCGTGCACGGCATCAGCCTCGATCCCGGCGCGGTCCAGTCCGCCGGCGTGTACATGTACGGCGCGGGCAGCGACCCGGCCCCCTCCGGCTCCGCGTCGCCGTCGGGCACGTCGCATTCGGCTGCCTCGGGCCGTCCGTCATCGTCGGTCACGCCGGCCGCGGCCGCGGTCGTGCAGGCGGGAGCGGCACCGGGGCTGGCGGCCGCGACGGCGGCGCCGACCCCGTCCGCCAGCTGCTAAGTACCAGCTCTTCTCCCGGCCCTTTCGCGGCCCTTCTCCCAGCCGCGGAGCCGAGGTAACGTCGGCCTGAGGGCGCCTGCGGCGCGGGCGAGAGGTGGGGTCATGCCCGAGTTTCCGCTCACCAGCGCGTACTGGCCTGCCCAGCCGTCGACGCCGCTGCGGGAGACCACGATCGGGTCGATACTCCGTGACGCGGCCGACCGCGCGCCCGACGCGATCGCGCTGATCGACGGGACGCCGGACCGCGGCCAGCGCCGCCAGTGGACCTACCGGGCGTTGCTGGCCGACGCCGAGCGGGCCGCGCGGTCGCTGCTCGCGCGCTTCTCGCCCGGTGAGCGGGTCGCGGTCTGGGCCGGCAACAGCCCCGCCTGGCTAGTACTCGAGTTCGGGGCCGCGCTGGCCGGGCTCACGCTGGTCACGGTCAACCCGGCCTACCGCGGCGACGAGCTCGCCCACGTGCTCGGCCACTCGCAGGCGGACGGGCTGTTCCTAGCCGACGAGTACCAGGGCGCCGACCTGCGCGCGATCCTGGCCGACGTCCGGGGCCGGCTGCCGCGGCTGCGCGAGGTCAGCTCGCTCGGCGACCTCGCCGACCTGGTCGATGCCCCGGTTCTGGCGGCCGATGACGCGCCGCTGGCGCCGGTCGATCCGTCCGACGTCGCCCAGCTGCTGTACACGTCGGGCACCACCGGCCGCCCGAAGGGCGCGCTGCTGACCCATCGCGGGCTGACCAACAACGCCCGGCTGGCGTTCGCGGCGGCGGGCGTCCGCCCCGATGACGTGCTGGTGAACCCGATGCCGCTGTTCCACGTGGGCGGCGGCATGTTCACGCTCGGCGCGGTGTCGACGGCGGCCACCCAGGTGCTGATGCCGCGGTTCTCCCCCGCCCTGCAGCTCGAGCTCATCGAGACCTACCGCGCTACCCTGCTGCTCGGCGTGCCGACGATGATGAACGCGATGATCGGCCACCCCGACCTGGCCGCTCGGGACGTGTCGTCGCTGCGGCTGGCGATCTCCGGCGGCGCGGTCTCGCCGCCCGCGCTGGTCCGCCAGGTGGAGGCGACGCTCGGCCTGGTCTACTCGATCTCGTTCGCGCAGACCGAGTCGAGCTGCTCGATCACGATGTCGTCGGCGGCCGACTCGGCCGAGGACCGGGCCGAGACGCTCGGCCGCCCGCTGCCCGATACCGACGTCCGCATCGCCGACCTCGGCACCGGGGGGACGGCCGGCTGCGGGGTCGTCGGCGAGATCTGCACCCGGGGCTACCTGGTCATGCGCGGCTACCTGAACGACCCGGACGCGACCGCCGCCGCGATCGACGCCGACGGCTGGCTGCACACCGGCGACCTCGGCTCGATGGACGAACGCGGCTATCTGCGGATCGCCGGCCGGATCAAGGACATGATCATCCGCGGGGGCGAGAACATCTACCCCCGCGAGATCGAGGAGGTGCTGATCAGCCACCCGGCCGTGGCCGACGCCACCGTCCTCGGCTTCCCCGACGACCACTACGGCGAGATCGTCGCCGCCGCGATCCGCCCGGCCCGCGCCGACGCGGCCGCCAGCGAGCCGGGGGGCGCCGACGAGCCGAGGGGCGCCGATGCAGCCGACGCCGAGGCGGCCGACAAGGGCGACGCCGACCTGGCCGATGAGCTGGCCGCGTTCTGCCGTGCCCGGCTCGCCCCGTACAAGGTCCCGGTCCGCTGGCTGATCACCGACGCCTTCCCGCTCACCCCCTCGGGCAAGATCCGCAAGGACGCCCTCCGCGATCAACTAGCCGCCCGCGCCCCCGCCTGACTGCGGCCCTCCGACCGCCTCCCGTTCCCCGCCGAACACGGTCAGGAACTGCGGCTCGCTCGTTACGCTCCGCGCTTCTTGCTGTTATCTGGAGTGGCGGCGAGCCCGCGGATCATCGTGCGACGTTTGCATACGGATTCCGAACCGCTTGTCGCACGATCGTCGCGCCTGCGGCGCTTCATGCTGTTATCCCGGGGCCGGCGTCGGCGCGAAATTACCGTGTGCCTTTCTGCCCCGTTTTCCGGTCCGCCTGTCACACGGTAAATGGGCGCCTGCGGAGCTTGTTGCTGTTATCTCGACGCGGGCGCTCCGAAGGGCAGGAGCGTGTGCCAAAAGCGGGCGCGAGCCGAGCGGACGGTCATGATCGTGTCGCTTAGTGGGTGCCATATGACCGGAATGGCGCACGCTGACCCGTGAAGCGGCCGCGACGGGCACGGGGGTGGTCGGGCGTGACCGATGGGGCGGGTGGGAGCGCGACGCGAGGCTCTAGCGGCTCCGCGGGCCGCGGCTGAAGGCGCGGGCGTGGCAACGTCGCGGGCGTGGCAACGTCGCGGGCGGGGTGCGGGGGCGGGGCGGGCGCGGAGATGTCGCGGGGGGTCAGCGGGTGAGGGGAGGCGGTGATGGACGGGGGTCAGGAACGGACCGTTCGATATCAGGGGTGGGGGTTTGGGGTTGGGGTCAGGGCTGGTTGGCGATGAGCTTGGCGATCCGGGTGACCGACTCTTCGAGGTCCTGGTTGGTGACCATGTCGGCCAGCGCGAGGCGGACGGCGGCGAGCTCGCGGGCGAGGAACTCGGTGTCGTCCTGGGTCCTGGCGGCGACCTGGCGGTCGCGCTCGATGGTGGCGCGGTCGCGCTCGTCCTGGCGGTTCTGGGCGAGCAGGATCAGCGGGGCGGCGTACGCGGCCTGGGTCGAGAAGGCCAGGTTGAGCAGGATGAACGGGTAGGGGTCGAAATGATGCAAGAGGGCGATCGAGTTGACGATGATCCAGATGATCACGAGGACCGTCTGGGCGACCAGGTACTTGCCGGTGCCGAGGAACCGGGCCAGGCTTTCCGAGAACCGGCCGAACGCGTCGGCGTCGTAGAGGGCGCCGCGCACCGGCGCGCCCCTGGGGACGGACAAGTCGCCGCGGGTGTTGCGGATGGACGCGAGCCGTGCCATAACTTTCCCCCGATCCTTCGCCAGCCGACCGGCAGCAGCCGGTCAATCACGTCGTCGACGGTAACCGCGCCGAGCAGGCGACCGGCGCTATCGCAGACCGCGACGCCGATCAGGTTGTAGGCGGCCAGCCGGGCTGCCAGCTCCTTCTCCGGCAGGTCGGGCTTGACGAACAGCCGGTCCTCGATGCAGTCGCCGATCTGCACCGACGGCGCCCGCCGCAGCAGCCGCTGGAACCCGACCGTGCCGAGGTAGCGGCCGGTCGGAGTGACGGCGGGCGGCTCGCACACGTAGACCTGAGCGGCTGCGGTCGCGGGCATGTGCCGGTCGCGCACCCGCGCTAGCACTTCTGCTACCGCGACATCGGGCGCGAAAACCAGCGGCTGGGAGGTCATCAGGCCGCCGGCTGACGACTTGTCGTAGCGGAGCAGCCGCCGCAGGTCGGCCGCCTGCATCGACTGCATCGCCGCCAGCAGCCGCTCGCGCTGCTCGGGCGGCATCTCGCCCAGCAGGTCGGCCGCGTCGTCGGGCTGCATCTCCTCGACCACGTCGGCCGAGCGCTCGACGTCGAGGCTGTCGAGCAGCCGGATCTGGTCCTGCTCGGGCATCTCCTCGAGCAGGTCGGCCAGCTCGTCGTCGTCGAGCGCGGCCGCGAGCTGGCTCCGCCGCGCCTGCGGCAGCGCCTCGATCGCGGTCGCGAGGTCGGCCGGCTGCATCTCGCGCAGGCTGGTGAGCTGCTCGGCGAGCGGGCCGGGTTCGAAGAGCTGGCGGCATTCCTGCCAGGGGACGACGTGCGGGCCGTGGCCGAGCAGGCTCCGGCCCCGGCCGATGGCGAGCGACGTCACCACCCAGCCGCTGGGCATGTCGTCGCGCTGGGCGATGGCGACGTCGGCGACCGTGCCGGCCGGGGTGCGCTGGCCGTACAGGGACGACGCGAGGATCTCGCCGGTGCGCTGGGTGAACGGGTCGAGGTCGACGTTGCCGCCGAGCAGGTGCGCGCCGTCGACCGAGATCTCCCTGATCCGGCCGAACGGGACGAAGATCGTGCGCCGTCGCAGCGCGACCACCAGGCCGAGCGCTCGCGGCGGATCGTCGCCTGCCAGCGGCCAGATCACCACGTCGCGGACCCGGCCGATCGCGAGGTCGTCGGTGTCGAGCAGTGGGCGGCCGCTCAGCCGCGAGGTGAAGACCTGCGGCTGCTCGGCGGCGCCGCTGGCGGCGGGCCGCGCTGTTCCTCCCACGGATGACGTCACGGCAACATTATTGATGCCGGCCACGGCTGCCCGCGACAGCGACCCGTCTACGCAGGCTGTTCCCCCGCCACCGGGGCGACGTGACCGTGCCAGCGGCCGTCGACCGCGGCGGCGTCGATCCGCAGCCGATGCGACCGGAGCCGGCCGTCGGCCTCGCCGACGAGGACGAGGACGAGGTAGCGGCGGGCGACGGCGGGCACCGGGGCGGCCAGCTCGGCCCAGTGGCGGCCGGCCACGACCCCGACCGTCGCGAAGCCGTCCGGCCGGTAGGCGCGGCGGGCGGTGCGGCGCGCGACCGCGGTGCCGTCTGCGCCGAGCAAGCCGGCCAGCCAGGACGGCAGCAGCGCGCGGCGGACCGTCACCGCCGCCAGCACCGGCGTCGGGCCCGGATTGCCGACCTCCACCAGCGCCACCGGGCGCTCCTCGCCGGGCTGCCCGCTCGACCTGAGCGCGGCCCGGACCGGCGCGTCGTCTGGCCGGTCGCCGTTCCTGAACCCCTCCCGAGCGAACCAGCACACCCCTGCGAACGCGATCACGCCGACCGCGAAAGCGATCAGAAGACTCAGCATGGCGCCAACCGTGGCAGTATTGGATCTGTCATGACAGTGCCAATCGAAGTTGAAGTGGACCAGATCGGCCCGCACGCGCTGGCCGACCTACTCGGCCGGTGGCCCGCCGCCGACGGCCCGCTCTATCGCCTGCTGGCGACGCGGATCGGCAGGCTCGCCGACACCGGCGAGCTCCCCCCCGGGATCAGGCTGCCGCCGGAGCGCGCCCTGGCGTCTGCGCTCGCGGTCAGCAGGAACACGGTCGCGCTGGCCTACCAGGTGCTGCGCGACGACGGCATGGCCGAAAGCCGTCAGGGGTCCGGTACCCGGCTGACGCCGCACCGAATCACCCCGGCCGCCGCGCACCGCGCCAACGGGTTCTTCGCCGGGCTGCTCGACGGGGCGGCCGCGGTCGACCTGGCGATGGGCGCGGTCGAGTGCGCGCCCGCGGTGGCGGCGGCGCTGCGGGCGCCGGCCGACGTGCTCGGCCCGCGGGCTATCGACCGGCTGCTTGGAGCGGGCTCGGGCTACCACCCGTACGGACTGGCGGAGCTGCGAACGGCGATCGCGGCGATGCTCACCGACACCCACGGGGTGCCCACGACGCCGGCCGAGGTGCTGGTCACCACCGGTGCGCAGCAGGCGCTCGAGCTGCTGGCGCAGTCCGAGCTCGCGCCCGGCCAGGCGGTGGTGACCGAGGACCCGACGTTCCCCGGTTTCCTCGACGTGGTCCAGCGGGCCGGCGGGCGGCCGGTCGGAGTGCCGCCGGGCGACGTCGGGCGGATCGCGGACGCGGTCGCGGCGCACCGGCCCGCGCTGGTCTACCTGATCCCGACCTTCCACAACCCGACCGGCGCGGTGCTGCCGGCCGCGGCCCGGGCCGAGATCGTGTCGCTGGCACGACGGTATCCGGACGTCACTTTCATCGACGACCAGACGATGGCGGAGCTGCCGCTTTCCCCGGGGCGGCCGCCCTCGCCGCTGGCCGCGCTCGGGCCGGGGCGGCCGAACGTGGTGACGGTCGGGTCGTTCTCGAAGACCTACTGGGGCGGGCTGCGGACCGGCTGGGTGCGCGCCCCGGAGGGGATCATCGCCCGGCTGGCCAGCGCCAAGGCCGCCGCCGACCTCGGCTCGCCCGCGTTCCAGCAGGCGATCGTGGCGGAGCTGGTCCGCGAACGGCATCAGGAGATCCTGGCCGAACGGGCCGACTGGACCAGGGAGCGGTACGCGGTGCTGGCGTCGGCGCTGTCGTCGCTGCTGCCCGGGTGGACGTGGTCACGGCCGGCCGGCGGGCTGACGATCTGGGCCCGGCTGCCGGGCGAGGCCGACTCGTCCGCCTTCGCCCAGGCGGCCCTGCGGCGCGGCGTCGCCGTCATCCCCGGGCGGCTGCTGTCGGTCTCGGCCCAGCGCACGCCGTGGCTGCGGATGGCCTTCGTCCGGCCGCCGTCGGAGCTCGCCGCGGCCGCAGCGACGCTGGCGGCGGTCCAGCCGGGCGGTGCCGCTGCGGTTAGGGTGAGGCAGAATTGTTCTGGCAACGACGCCCCGATCAGGAAGCTGACAACGCAATGAGCTCCGCACCCTCCGCCCGGCCCCGCCTCGACCCGCACGACCCGGCAGGCATCGACGTCCTGCTGAGCGAGGAGGAGCTCGCCGTCCGGGAGGCGGTGCGGGACTTCTGCACCGACAAGATCAACCCGCACATCGCCCAGTGGTACGAGGACGGCGAGTTCCCGCAGGCGCGCGAGCTGGCCCGCGAGCTGGGCAAGATCGGCCTGCTCGGCATGCACCTGACCGGGTACGGATGCGCCGGCATGTCCGCCGTCGACTACGGTCTCGCCTGCCTCGAGCTCGAGGCGGCCGACTCGGGGCTGCGGTCGCTGGTCTCGGTCCAGGGCTCGCTGGCCATGTACGCGATCTGGAAGTTCGGCAGCGAGGCGCACAAGCAGGAGTGGCTGCCGCCGATGGCGGCGGGCGACGCGATCGGCTGCTTCGGCCTGACCGAGCCGGACGCCGGCTCCGACCCGGGGTCGATGCGCACCTCGGCCCGGCGCGACGGTTCCGACTGGGTGCTCAACGGCCGGAAGATGTGGATCACCAACGGGACCATCGCCGACGTCGCGGTGGTCTGGGCGAAGACCGACGACGGCGTCCGCGGGTTCGTGGTGCCGACCTCCACCCCCGGGTTCTCCGCGCCGGAGATCAAGCACAAGGGGTCGCTGCGCGCCTCGATCACGTCCGAGCTGGTGCTGGACTCGGTCCGGCTGCCCGCCGACGCGGTGCTGCCCGAGGTGACCGGGCTCCGCGGTCCGCTGTCGTGCCTGAATGAGGCGCGCTACGGGATCTTGTGGGGGGCGCTGGGCGCGGCCCGGTCCTGCTACGAGACCGCCCGGTCGTATGCCGGCGAACGGATCCAGTTCGGCGCGCCGCTCGGGTCGTTCCAGCTCACCCAGGAGAAACTGGCCAACATGGCGGTCGAGCTGGGCAAGGGCCAGCTGCTGGCGCTGCACTTCGGCCGGCTCAAGGACAGCGGCAGGCTCGCGCCCGAGCACGTGTCCTTCGGCAAGCTGAACAACACCCGCGAGGCGCTGGAGATCTGCCGCACCGCCCGCACCATCCTCGGCGGCAACGGCATCTCCTACGAGTTCCCCATCATGCGCCACATGGCCAACCTGGAGTCGGTCCTCACCTATGAGGGCACCCCGGAGATGCACACGCTGGTGCTCGGCCAGGCCATCACCGGCGAGCAGGCGTTCAGGAAGTAGCGCGTCCGGGCGGGCCGGATGGCCTGCCCGCGGCCGGCCCAGGCCCTAAGATCGGGGACGTGAATCGTACGGCGCGGCGGATTATGGCAGGTTGCGGCGGTCTGGGGACCGCCGTCGCGTTGGCTGGGTGCGGGTTGCTCAGCCAGGGCGTCACGATCACCGCGCCGGCCGTGATGACCGTGTCGAGCACCGCGGTCGAGCGGGGGGCGCTGCCGTCCCGGTTCACCTGCGCCGGGTCGAAAGTGCTGTCCCCGCCGATCAACTGGTCCGGCGAGCCCAAGGGCACCCAGTCAATCGCGATCGTGGTCGACGACGCGTCCGCGCCGATCAGCCCGTACGTGTACTGGATCGTGTTCGACATCCAGCCGGGCACCGCCGGGATCCAGGAGGGCCTGCTGCCGACGGGCGCGAAGCAGGCCCAGGGTAGCGCCGGCCTCGACCGGTACGACCCGCCCTGCCCGGGCGCGGCGGGGCACAGCTACCGGCTCACCGTGTACGCGCTTAACCGGGTGCTCAACCTGCCCAACGGCACCTCGCTGACGTCGGCGTGGCGGGCGATCGCGGCCGCCACCATCGGGCGCGGGCGGCTGCCCGTGAACGCGACGTCATGAGGGGCGTCGGACGGGCCTACGCGCAGGCCGCGCCGCGGACCGCCGGGCGGGTCAGCGGGCCGAACTGCTGGGGCGGCTGAACGTTGCCGCGCCATTTGTCTTAAATGTCGAGTGCTGGGTCATTTGGTGGTGAAGTTTCGTGATTCGCGAGACAGGTAGGCATAGGGTTGGTAACAATCTAACGAACCAATGTCGGTTCAAGGGTGCTAGCGACACCGGGGGCAGGCTCGCGTCTATGGCCGCGCGCGCCTCGCTAGCGCCAACGCCAGGCCGTGTTGTGCCGGGTGGTGTTGAATGTCGTTCTTGAGCCGTCGACCCTCGCGGTCAGGCAATCGCGAAGGCGATGCCGGACGCGATGATCAATACGACGACTACGACTACGCGCCCAACGGCTACCGGGGCGACGAAGACGAGAACTGGTCGCCGGGCGAGTACTTCTCGCCCGAGGGGATCAAGGGCCGCTGGGCCGACGGGCAGCGGCCGGGTGAGCGCCCGGCCGCCCGCGGGCGGCGCGGTGACTCCGGGCGCGGCGATTCCGGGCGCGGCGACTCTGGTCGCGGTGGCTCCGGCCGCCGTGAGTCCGGGCCTGGGCATCAGGTCCGGGGCGACGGGGCCGGCTATGACGACGACGGCTACGGCTCCTACGGGACCGGCGGCTATGGCACTGACGCCGGCGGCGGTTACGGCGCGGACGGGGGCGGGACCGGCGGGTACGGCGCCGACGAGTACGCCACCGGCGCCTATGACCTGCCTGAGGGCGCCGACGAGGACCGCGGCAGCAGCCGCCGCAAGGAACGCGGCGCGCTTACCGGCAGGCTCCGCATCGGCCGGCGGGACCGGGGCGAGGAAATCTGGCCTGACGACGGGGTGTCCGACGAGGATTACTGGGCCTCGGTCGCGTCCGACCGGCCCCTGAACGGCGCCAGCCCGGCCAGCGAGCCGGACTTCCCCGGGCTCGACGACGGACGGCCTTCGGGCCGGGCCGGCGGCCGGGGCGCCAATGACGACCTCCGCGCCGCGGCCGGATCGCGGCCGGGCTCGGACTCGCGCGGCGGCGACCAGCGGCGCGGAGACGAGCAGCGCGGGGTAACCGGCCGGCTCGGGCCGCCGCCTGGACTGTCGGGCGACTACCAGGCGGGCGACTACCAGGCGGGCGCGGCCGGCGGCAACGGCAGCGGGGCCGGCCACGTCAGCTCGGGCCGGGCGAGCAGCGGACCGATGGCCGGCTACCCGCCGACCGGCGGCGGGCGCCCGGGCACCGGGCCGCAGGCGGCCAGGCCAGGCACGGGGCCGCAGCCGGCCAGGCCGGGCACGGGGCCGATGACGGCCTGGTCGAACCAGGCCGGGTACTCGACGTCGACGACCGGACCTCGGCCGTCGTTCCGGCCCGGCAGCGGCGCGGCCGCGGCCGGCGGGCGGCCGGCGGGCGGGCGGCCGGCTGACCGAACCGCCGACCGCGGTGGCGACTGGGGAGAGCGGACCGAGCGCATCGATCGGGTCAACGCGTCCGGTTACCCGGAGCCGCGAGGGCTCGGGCGCGGCCAGGTACCCGGCCGGCCGGCCGGGCTGACGGCCGGGGCTGCGTCCGACCCGTTCGGCGCGACCGGGGCGGGCGCCCCAAGCCGGGGGCGGGTCGACAACGCCCGGATGGACGGCCGGATGGACAACGGCCGGATGGACAACGCGCGGATGGGCTCCGGGCGGCCGGACGCGGGGCGGCCGGATTCCGGGCGGGCAAGCGAGCCGGACTGGCGGGCGGACCGCCGTGAGCAGAGCCGGGACTCCGGCCGGGACGCTAGCCGCGATCCCAGCCGTACCAGTGGCGGCTGGACCGGCGGCGGGCGTGGCGGCCTGCCCGGCGCCGAGCGCGCCGCGGTCGACCGCAACGGCGGGCGCGGCGCCGAGCGGGCCGCTTCGGATGACCCGCTGACCAGCAGCAAATACTCCAGCGCGTCCGCCAGCGACTCCGACGGGCGCTCGTACCGGGTGGCCGCGCGTCGCTCGCAGGCGCAGGCGAAGCTGACCGAGCAGACCCAGGTTTTCGGCGCGCCGACCGGCTACCCGGCCGACCAGCGCCGGAGCGGGTCGTACGACTCTGGCCGCACCGGTGAGTACCCGGCCAGGCCGTCCGACGCGGGGACGACGGGAAGCGGGCGCGGGCAGTACCAGACCGGCGTCACCGGCGAGTACCCAGCCAGCCAGCGTCGCGCGAACGGCGTGTCCGGGGTAAACGGCACGTCCGCGGCCGACCAGTACCGGGCGGGCGAGTACCCGGCCAGCGACTACCGGACCGGCGAGTACCCGGCCGCCGACTACCGGACCGGCGAATACCAGACCACCGACCACCGCACGGGCGAGTACCCGGCCGCCGACTACCGGACCGGCGAATACCAGACCAGCGACTACCGCACGGGCGAGTACCCGGCCCGCACCGGCGAGTACCGGACCGACCGGCAGCCGTCGGCCGACCGGCCGTCAGCCGACCGGCAGCCGTCGGCCGCCCGGCAGCCTGGCTACTCCGCCAGTCAGCCGGGTCAGCCGAGCCGGCGCGGCCAGCAGGGGCCGACCGGGCAGAACGCCACCAGCGGGCCGAACGGTTTCGGCAGCCCGAGCCTCGCCGCCGGCTCGAACGGATACGCCAGCCCGGCCGGGTCGGCCGGGGCCCTCGGGCGGGCCAGCGGTTCTAACGGCGCCGGCGCGCCGAACGCCATCGGCGGCCCGTCGGGGCAGTACCCGGCGCAGCAGCAGCAGCAGCGGCCTCGGCCGTCCCGCCCGCAGGCACAGCCGCCGCAGGCGCAGCTTCCGCAGGGCCAGCTTCCGCAGGGCCAGGCACCACGTCAGCCCGTCCAGCCCGTCCAGCCTGCGCAGCCGCAGTTCACGGCCAACGGCAGCGCGGGCGTCACCGGCGGTGCCAGCTCCGCTGGTGGCGCGCCCGCCAGGCCCGCGCCCGCCGCGACTGGGCTGAACCCCTACGACTCGGCCGTCACCGGTTCCTATCCGTATCCCCCGCAGCCCTACGCGGCCGCCGGCGACCTGGGAACCGGCGCCAGCCCCAGCCTCAACGGGAGCGACAGACGAGACGACCGGTACTACCGGCCGGGTCCCGGACAGGCCAACGGGTACGATCAGGGCGCTGACGGGAGCAACGGCTACGGCGCGCCGCGGGACCGCCGCTACTGACCAGTTCGACCTGAAATGCGGAAAAACGCGTAAGTTCCACGAGCCCGCACAAAGGCTTATGCGCCATGGGCACAGCCGGTAGCCTCTCGGACATGCGCGACGAGACGATCGGAAGCTTCCTCACCCGCCTGGCGGCTCGCAGCGCGGCACCCGGCGGCGGCGCCACCGGGGCGCTGCACGCCGCGCAGGCCGCGGCCCTGCTGGCGATGGTCGCCCGGTTCAGCGACGGCCCCCGGTACGACGCCGAGACCGTCGGCCGGGTCCGCGCCGCCGCCGACGGCCTGGCCGATGAGGCGGTCGACCTCGCGGTGGCCGACGAGGCCGCGTTCGGCAAGGTCGCGGCGGCCTACCAGCTGCCCCGGCAGACGCCGGAGGAAAAGGATGCCCGGTCGGCCGCGATCGCGGACGCGACTGCTGGCGCCGCCCGGCCGCCGGCCGACCTGATGGCCGCGTCGGTCCGGCTCGTCGGGCTGGCCGAGGAACTGCTGCCGGTCGCCAACAAGAACGTCATCTCCGACGTCGCGGCGGCGGCGGCCGCGATCACCGCCGCCGCGATCACCGCCCGGGTCAACATCGAGGCGAACCTGCCCGGCATCCGCGACGACGAACTCGTCGCCGAGCTCAAGGCGACCGCCGCGCTCGCCGACGGGGTGGCCGACCGGGCCGACCGGGTGATCGTCGCCGTGCGGGAGGAGATCTCGAGGTGACGACCGAGCTATCCGGCCGGGAACTGGCGAAGTCGATCCGCGCCGTGGCCGCCGCCGAGGCGGCCGACCTGGCCAAGGCGGGCAGGCAGCCCCGGCTCGCGGTGGTCACCGCCAACGACGACGGCGGCAGCGCCGCCTACGTCCGCTCGATCGCCAACGCGGCCGAGCGCGACGGCATCGCCTGCGACGTCTCCCGCACCACGACCGCGGGCGGCATCGCGGCGATGCTCGCCCAGCTCGCCGACGACCCCGAGGTACACGGCATCCTGCTGCAGACCCCGCTCCCGGCCGGCGCGAACCTGGCCGACCTGGCGACCGCGATCCCGGCCGCCAAGGACGTCGACGGGGCCAGCCCGGAGTCGCTCGGCCGGCTGACGGCGGGGCTGCCCGCGTTCGCGCCCGCCACCGCCGAGGCCGTGCTCGCCCTGCTCGACCACCATCAGATCGAGCTCCGCGGCCGGCACGCGGTGGTGGTGGGCCGCTCGGTCGTGGTCGGCAAGCCGGTCTCGCAGCTCCTGCTCGGCCGGCACGCCACCGTCACCATCTGCCATTCGCGGACCGCCGACCTGGCTGCCTTCACCCGG
>Ga0335075_10011949_pt1 | contig 13129 bp, 14 predicted proteins | sample Lox_Sample_24_FD_206723 | JGI IMG/M metagenome (GOLD analysis project Ga0335075, IMG submission 206723) | Soil microbial communities from Loxahatchee National Wildlife Refuge, Florida, United States - Lox_Sample_2.4 | ecosystem: Environmental > Terrestrial > Soil > Wetlands | place: USA... | reverse complement strand
GCGGCGAATATCCACCCTGATAATCGACGCCGACATCTGACATAGCCGATATTTTCCGGTTGAGCATGCCTAGGGCACCGGAAGTGAGTCCTACCGAAGGGGTTTACGTGGCAGCGACCAAAGCACGGCCGGCAACCGAGGAGCCGGTGAAGCGCACCGCAGCCAAGTCTTCCGCCGCCGGGGCAAAAGGATCGTCGGCCAAGTCCGCCAATGGCTCGACCACAAGGCGACCCAGCAAGACGGCAGCAAAGGCCGCGCCGAAGGCAGCCACGCGGGCCACCAAAGCGCCGGCGAAATCCGCCAAGGCCGGCACGGGCACCGCACCCAAGGCGCGCACGGCGACCAAGAGCGCTGCTGCCAAAGCCGAGCCTGCCCGCGGCCGCGCGAAGAAAGCGACGTCGTCGAACGGTGTCCCCGATGACGTCGACGTGGTGGCGGATGAGCTCCAGGGCGCAGAGGAACTCGACGAGCTCGACGGCGAGCCGGACATCGAAGGCGAGCCCGGCGAGGAAATCGACCTCGAAAACGAAGACCTGGAACTCGACGACCTGGAGGATGAGTCGTCCGACGCTGCCACCGTCGGCGACGACCCCGAGGCCGACGAAGCCGAGACCGGCGAAAGCGCCGAAACCGGCTCGAAGAAAGCCGGCACAGACTCGGGCGACGAGGAGGAGATCGTCGAGCCGAGCGAAAAGGACAAAGCCTCAGGCGATTTCGTCTGGGATGAAGATGAGTCAGAGGCGTTGCGGCAAGCCCGCAAGGACGCCGAACTCACCGCATCGGCGGACTCGGTTCGGGCCTACCTCAAGCAGATCGGCAAGGTGGCGCTGCTCAACGCCGAAGAAGAGGTTGAGCTGGCCAAGCGGATCGAAGCCGGGCTCTACGCCACGCAACTGATGATCGAGCTGAGCGATCGCGGCGAGAAGCTGCCTGCCGCGCAGCGCCGTGACATGTCCTGGATTTGCCGCGACGGCGATCGCGCGAAAAACCATCTACTGGAAGCCAACCTGCGGCTTGTGGTTTCGCTTGCCAAGCGCTACACCGGCCGCGGCATGGCCTTTCTCGACCTGATCCAGGAAGGTAACCTCGGCCTGATCCGCGCGGTCGAAAAGTTCGACTACACCAAGGGATATAAGTTCTCCACCTATGCGACCTGGTGGATCCGCCAGGCGATTACCCGCGCAATGGCCGACCAAGCCCGCACCATCCGCATCCCGGTGCACATGGTCGAAGTGATCAACAAGCTGGGTCGCATTCAGCGCGAGCTGCTGCAGGACCTGGGCCGCGAGCCCACGCCTGAGGAGCTGGCCAAAGAAATGGACATCACCCCGGAGAAGGTGCTGGAGATCCAGCAGTACGCTCGCGAGCCGATCTCGCTGGATCAGACCATCGGCGACGAGGGCGACAGCCAGCTCGGCGATTTCATCGAGGACAGCGAAGCGGTCGTGGCCGTCGACGCCGTGTCATTCACCCTGCTGCAAGACCAGCTGCAGTCGGTGCTGGAGACGCTCTCCGAGCGCGAGGCCGGTGTGGTGCGGCTGCGCTTCGGGCTGACCGACGGCCAGCCCCGCACCCTCGATGAGATCGGCCAGGTATACGGCGTCACGCGCGAACGCATCCGGCAGATCGAGTCGAAGACGATGTCGAAGTTGCGCCACCCCAGCCGTTCGCAGGTGCTGCGCGACTACCTGGACTGAGCGACACTCCCATTTCTCGTATTGCCAGCGGATTTACCGGTCAATTCAGAAATAGTAGACAAGTACAACGAGCGGCCGACATGTTTGCCCGCCGCGCAGACTCCACCAAACTGAGTTAGATCGAGCGATATACGTCAGATGGCGAGATTATTTTAGGCATTTAACAAACTGATAGGTTTTTCACATATTGCGCTCAGCCAGTGTGCTAAGTTCCGCGCTGATGGCAAGTCCGCTACCGGTTGGGCTGCGGTGGGGAGATAAGGAAGGCACATGATGAACGCTCGTCGTGTCGGTCGGCTGGGCATGCTGGCGGTGGGGTTGGGCATTGGGGTGGCGGTGGCTTCCACGCCGGGGATCGCCTTGGCCGACACACCTGCCACCGACCCGGTTTCGTGGCTCGCGGGGCTCGATCTGGGTGAAGCTGCCGCGTTGCCAGCAGCTTCATCTCTGGATCTGGACATTTCGGTCGACGGGTTTACGCTGCTCGATTTAGGCACCGGCGCCGCCGCCACCTCGGGCTTGGGGGACGTCGCGATCGCCTTCGGCGACGGCTCCGTTGCCCGCGCCGTAGGCGGCTTCGGCGACTACGCCCTCGCCGATAGCACCGGCACCGGCGGCGCCACGGCCGTCGCCGGCGACGACATCACCACCGGCGCCACCGGCAACAATTTTGACTTTGCCAACGCCATCGGCAACGGCACCGGAGCCTTGTCCGGCAACACATGCCTGACCTGTCCAGACACCACCGGCAGCAGCTTTGACTCCGCCAGCGCCAGCGGCGGCGACGGCAGCGTGTTTTCCAGCGTAGCCATCGCGGGTGACAACGGCAGCGGTGACTCCGCCAGCGCCGTCGGCCAAGAGGCCACGGCCGCCTCCGGCGTGAGCGACACTGCAACCCCTGCCAACTTTGACTCCGCCAGCGTCTGGGGCAACCTCACCACCCCCACGCTCGACACGGCCATTGCCGGGAGTAGTACTGGCCTCGGTGGCAGCTGCGACACCGCCTTCGTCGTCGACCCGTTTGACACCGTGGGCAGCAGCGCCATCGCTGGGGAGGGCTTCAACTCCGACCTCGCCGGCGTCTTCGGCGACGCCCTTAACGCCACCGCTACCGGCGCCAACAACCTGGTCGACATCCTGCCGTCGTTGTTCTAGGGTCACTGTCCTTCTGCCGGGTCCGTGGTCATCGTCAGCAGTGCGACGGTGTACGCGGCCCGGTAGGGTGGCGGGACGGCGGCTGCGCCGTCTTTCCGTTTGCGAGGGCAAAGCGGTTCTTGTGCTGGCCGCTGTGGGTTAAATTGTCAGGGACGACGTATATCGTTATCATTCGCGCGGGCTCCCATCGAGATCGGGGAGCATTCTCAGTCCAAGATATTTGGGCCTACAACGCTTTCACGCCAACGGCATTGACACAGGTGATGCGCAGCGCATATCGGTCCCTAGTGCGCGACTACCTGGACTGAGCGACACTCCGTTCTGGCGTATTGACCAGCGAATTTAATGCTCAGTCCAGAAATAGCAAAAAGCCACACCGTAAATTTCGCTAAATGGATAATTAATCCGCGTTATCTGTACGATGACTCAGTTGAGCCGATTACTATGCATCGCGCAAACTTAACTGTGTATTTTCGCCACCTGACGAACGGGCGCCCGACCAACCGGGAAATTACGTACCTCTGGGCGACAAGGGGAAGGGCCGGAAATCCAAGGGGGACATGATTTTACCTGAGATCATTAACCCTGACCGAAGGCCCGGCCGTTCCGGCTGTCTAGTCTACACGCGCCAGCGACCCGACCCTGGGCCCGTTAAGGGCCGTACAGAGCCAATGTAGGGAACCGGTGTGGAATTTCTCGGCTGATACCTCTGCCGGTAAAGCTTTGGCGTATACCGAATCGCTGCGCCCGCCGCAAATAGCCTTTCGTTGAATGAACACGCTCGGAAAGGCGATGCGACGTAGGAAGAATTCCGGATTAGCTAACAAGACTTCAGATACGTAACGCGCCTGACCGGTGAATCTCCCGCGCACTACCTTGGACTGAGCGACACTCGTCGCCCCGACGACCACACCGTCATTGCACGGGTGGGGCGGGTTCGTCACGCTTCGAGGCGTTTAGGATCTGTTGCGCGGCAATGGACCACTCACCGTCAGTGGCAGCGACACTTCTCCCGCTGCGCCCTTCATGGCAATGGTCCAGCGACCATTTACATTCAAGGTCAGTTTGAACTGGAAGCATGCAAAGCCGACGTCCCCGTTCATCAGGCTCGTAGGCAGCTCGCGGTGCATATGCAGGGGTGCTCCGCCGTCAGGTGGTGACACCTCGAGGACAACCAGACGATCTGCACCGCCGGTGTCGCCTTGGGTCAACACCACGATGTCGAACTGCGCTGTTCGGTCGCGGCCGACTTTGTACCTAGAGATCACACCGCCCTGTACCTCCAGCTTGTTGGCGACGGCTGCGGTCTTCTCGGCCAGGAACGCCCCGGTTATCCTCATGCTTCCCAGTATGGGGGAACCCTGGTGCGCGGTAGTGGGTTTGGACCAGCTCGTCCGAACGCGGCGCTACGTCCATCGACGAGATCGCACGACTAGCGGCGGGTTTACATCACGCGGCAAGTGTCGCGCCGCTGCCACACTCTTTCCAAAGATTGGATGAATATTTGCAATTCGCCCAATTCACGTCGATGGGCCGGAGAATAATCCAACGCGGGAGGTCAGAGCCATTTCTGGCTCCGGCACTGTTCTCGGGGGCTGGCGGAGGTGTCCAGTCAAACCAGCAGAAGTTGCCCGCCGCAATAAATCTCACCGGCACCGCCGGTGCCATTCAGGCCATGGCCTATCAAAGAACAACTGTCCCAACAGAATGCGAGTAACAGCATGAAACTGACAGCAATTCGGGCGGTGTCGATGGTGTCGGCCGCCACGATGATTGCATTCCCGGCGACCGCCTACGCGGGTGGGCCGCCAAACCCTGCACCATCTCCGTCGCCGGCGCCGTCGGGGTTTTACAACTTCCAGAATGCGGCGGGAAACGTCTCATGCAACCTGGGCAGTGGCGGCGCCGCGTGCGAGATCGGAAACCGCGCCTACACGATCCCCACGCCGCCACCACCGTGCGCCGAGCACTCCGCGTGGGGTGATCGGTTTGGGCTGTCCAGCAGCGGCGTCACAATGGATTGTCATAACGACACGCTGCACTTGCAGGGCGAGCAGGTCCTCGGCGACGGGCAGACGTTGTCCTCCGGCACCTTCAGCTGCACCGCCGAGCCGTCGGCGATGAGGTGCACCGACTCAAGCAGCGGCCATTTCTTCTACATGTCGCCTGGTTCTTACCAGATCGGCTGACGGAATCCGCCTCTGCTCTGATTCGGCCGCGACGGCAATGCCGCTGTTTTAGCTTGGCCGCATGTCGGCCAAGCGCATCCTTGTCTCGTCTGAATCCGATTTCGAGTCGACCATCGGCTATTCCCGAGCGGTCCGGATCGGCCCTCACATCGCCGTGGCCGGGACGACCGGTTCGGCACCGGGCGCTAACGACGGCGACATCGGCGCCCGGACCCGAGAAGCCTTGCGCCGCATCGAGGCCGCTCTCGACCAGGCGGGGGCGATGCTGCGCGACGTGGTCCGCACGCGTATCTACGTGACCGACATTTCCCGATGGCGTGAAGTCGCGGCGGTCCATTCCGAGGTTTTCGGCGACATCCGGCCAGCGGCCACCATGGTCGAGGTGGCCGCACTCATCTCGCCAGAGGTGCTGGTAGAGATCGAAGCCGATGCCTACTCGGAGGCCAATTCAGCGACGGGCGGGAACGAGCCGTCAGCGCCCGGCCGGTAGCTGGTGACGTTGATCACAGCAGAAACCGGCAGCGCCCCATACAAATGCGGGAACACCATCGACTCCGGATCCGTTGGCACTCCTGACTCCCAACGAATGGGTGCGTCGAGCCGGGCCGGATCGATGTGCAGCAACACCAGGTCGTCGCGACCGCGGTAAAGGCGGTTCGCCGGCAGGTGCACCTGCTCCGGCGTCGAGAGATGGACAAAGCCGGCGCTGGCAAGTGACTCGGGTCGCAGCTCGGCCCGGGTCTGTGCGGATGACCACTCGTCGGAGGGACACAGGTGCACCAGCACCGCCGGGCGAAGGCTCATACCGCCATCTTGCCCGGAGCGCCAAAGGGGCAGGCGTGAGAAACGACACAGCGGGTAAACCCGTGGTGAAGAGGGCTAAAAGCGTTGTCATCTGAGACAGTGGGTTAAGGCCAGAAGGAGTAGCCATGAACGCGACCCTGACCAGTCCAGAACTGACCAAGGCCGATCGGTGCGATCGGTGCGGCGCTGCCGCACGCGTGCGCGCCAAGCTGCCTTCGGGCGCGGAACTCCTCTTCTGCCAGCACCACGCCAACGAGCACGAGGCGAAGCTGATCGAGTTATCGGCCGTGATCGAAGTCAGCGCGATCCCGCTGGACTCTTAACTCGGCGACTCGCCACCTGCAATCCTGGCGGCGCCGCGACTGTTCAGGAATCCTGAACGGGTCATGAGCGACCAAGTAGTCAAGCCGTCGCGCCATCACATTTGGCGCATCACGCGCCGAGCACTATCAAAAAGTTGGGACGACTCCATCTTCTCGGAGTCTGCGCAGGCCGCGTTCTGGTCGGCGCTGTCGTTGCCGCCACTGTTATTGGGGATGCTGGGCAGTCTCGCCTACGTGGCGCCGCTCTTCGGCCCGGACACCATGGCCGTGATCGAACATCGCCTGGTGTCGATGTCGAACAAGGTTTTCTCGCACAGTGTCGTCCACGAGATCATCGAGCCGACGATCGCCGACATCGATCGGGGTGCTCGCGGCGAAGTGGTATCCCTGGGCTTCGTGATTTCGCTCTGGGCGGGGTCGTCCGCGATTTCGGCGTTCGTCGACTCGGTGGTCGAGGCCCACGATCAAACCCCGCTGCGCCACCCCGTCCGCCAACGGTTGTTCGCGCTGCTGCTGTACGTAGTGATGCTGCTCTTTGTGATCGTCACCGCTCCGCTGATGGTGCGAGGGCCGCGAAAGCTTGCCGAATTCATTCCCGACGGTCTGCAGGATGTGCTTGCCTACGGCTACTACCCGGCATTGCTCACCGGCCTGATCATCACCGTGGTCATCCTGTATCGCGTGGCGCTGCCCGAACCGCTGCCGTCGCATCGGCTGATCTTCGGTGCGGCACTGGCCAGCGTGGCCTTCGTGATCGCGACACTGGGACTGCGCATCTACCTGAGGTACATCACCGGCACCGGCTACACCTACGGGGCGCTGGCCACGCCGATCGCCTTTCTGCTGTTCGCATTTTTCGCCGGCTTCGCGGTCATGCTGGGCGCGGAGTTCAACGCCGCCATCCAAGAAGAGTGGCCCGCCCCACGAACCCATGCCCACCGACTGCGGCGCTGGCTGGTATCACGCGCCAAGGTCAACGGCGCCGGCGGCTTGGCGGACGAACCGCCTCACGTCAGCGCCGATCGGGTCAGCTCCTGAGCTTCTCGTAGATCCGCTTGCAGTCCGGACAGACCGGTGAGCCCGGCTTGGCCGCCTTCGTCACCGGGAACACCTCGCCGCACAACGCCACGACATGGGTGCCCATCACGGCGCTCTCGGCGATCTTGTCCTTCTTGACGTAGTGGAAGTATTTGGGGGTATCGCTGTCGGTCCCGTCGTCGACGCGTTCGTCGGTGTCGGTGCGCTCGATCGTCTGGGTATCCATGGCTCATATTGTGCCGGAATCGGCTTCGACGGGGTCGCAGAAGTGTGGAACAGTGGAGAAATGAAGCGCGGCACTGAGCTGGGTTTCGACGACGACGGTCGGCCGGTCCTCATCACGGCGGCCGCGCCGGCATACGAGGTACAGCACCGCCAGCGGGTGCGGAAATACCTGACATTGATGAGCTTCCGAATTCCGGCGCTGATCCTGGCCGCCGTCGCATATGGCATGTGGCACAACGGTTTGATCTCGCTTCTGATCCTCGTCGCGTCGATCCCGTTGCCGTGGATGGCGGTGCTGATCGCCAACGACCGACCGCCGCGCCGCGCTGACGAACCCCGGCGATTTGACGGCGTCGCCCAGCGCACCCCGCTGTTCCCCACCGCCGAACGCCCGGCACTCGAAGAGCACGCTCCCTCGGCCCCGCAACCGGAGTCGCCGCACACGGAAGTCGACGGTTCCGAATAACCCGCTGCTGCACCGGCTTCTCAGCACATTCTCAGAACGTGGGGACATTCGCGCACGTCAACCCGTGTGAAGCGGCCGTTTGGTGGGAACTACTACCCCAACTTGGTCGTTGTACCCCATGACAGCACACGCCTATCAGGAGGCCGCCATGGCAAATGCCACCACAAGCCGGTTCGACAGCGATCTGGACGCTCAGAGCCCAGCCGCGGACCTGGTGCGCGTGTACCTGAACGGGATCGGCAAGACGGCGTTGCTTACGGCTGCCGACGAAGTCGAGCTCGCCAAGCGCATCGAGGCCGGCCTGTACGCCCAGCATCTGCTCGATACCCGCAAGCGCCTCGGCGAGAACCGCAAACGCGATCTGGCGCTGGTGGTCCGCGACGGCCAAGCGGCACGCAGCCACCTGCTGGAAGCCAACCTGCGATTGGTCGTGTCGTTGGCGAAGCGTTACACAGGCCGCGGAATGCCGCTGCTGGACCTCATCCAGGAAGGCAACCTGGGTCTGATCCGCGCGATGGAAAAGTTCGACTACACAAAGGGATTCAAGTTTTCGACCTACGCGACGTGGTGGATTCGACAGGCGATCACCAGGGGCATGGCCGACCAGAGCCGCACTATCCGGCTGCCGGTTCACCTGGTTGAGCAGGTCAACAAGCTGGCACGAATCAAGCGCGAGATGCACCAGAGCCTCGGCCGTGAAGCCACGGATGAGGAACTCGCTGCCGAGTCGGGCATTCCGGTCGAAAAGATCAACGATTTGCTCGAGCACAGTCGCGACCCGGTGAGCCTCGACATGCCGGTCGGCTCTGAGGAAGAGGCACCGCTAGGTGACTTCATCGAGGACGCCGAAGCGATGTCCGCGGAGAACGCGGTGATCGCCGAACTGCTGCACACCGACATCCGCACGGTGCTGGCCACGCTCGACGAGCGTGAGCATCAGGTGATCCGGTTGCGCTTCGGGCTCGACGATGGTCAACCCCGCACGCTTGACCAGATCGGCAAGCTGTTCGGCCTGTCCCGCGAGCGGGTTCGTCAGATCGAGCGCGAGGTCATGGCCAAGCTTCGCAACGGTGATCGTGCCGACCGCCTGCGGTCCTACGCGAGCTGACACAGCCCAGATCAGCAACGATCAGTATGCCCGTCGCACCAGCGGCGGGCATACTGCTGTGCTGGGAGTGTTAGCGGACCATTCACGCAGCTGGACAAGTAGACTCAGCGGCAATGGAGGGTGCGGAATGAACGACCTGGTTGATACCACCGAAATGTACCTGCGGACCATTTACGACCTCGAGGAAGAGGGCGTTACTCCACTACGTGCCCGGATCGCCGAACGGCTTGACCAGAGCGGACCCACGGTCAGCCAGACCGTGTCGCGGATGGAGCGCGACGGGCTGCTACACGTGGCCGGCGACCGCCATCTCGAGCTGACCGACAAGGGCCGCGCCTTGGCCGTATCCGTGATGCGCAAGCACCGGCTCGCTGAGCGGCTGCTGGTCGATGTCATCGGATTGCCCTGGGAAGAGGTGCATGCCGAGGCTTGCCGGTGGGAGCATGTGATGAGCGAAGACGTCGAGCGTCGGCTTGTGCAGGTGCTCAACAACCCGACCACATCGCCATTCGGCAACCCGATTCCGGGGCTGCTGGATTTGGGTGTCGGACCCGGATTCGGCGACGAGGAGCCGAATTTGGTGCGGTTGACGGAGTTGCCCGCCGGATCACCCGTCGCGGTCGTGGTGCGTCAGCTCACCGAACACGTGCAGGGCGATATCGACCTGATCACCCGTCTGAAGGATGCCGGCGTCGTTCCCAACGCCCGGGTGACCGTCGAAACCAACCCGGCCGGCGGCGTGACGATCGTGATACCGGGCCACGAGAACGTGAGCCTGCCGCACGAGATGGCGCACGCCGTCAAAGTCGAAAAGGTCTAGCCGGCCCACATTTTAGACCGCTCGTCGACGGAATGCCCGCCGTGGCGGCAAGCGAATGCCGATCCGTTTGGCCAGCCGGTATCCGGTGACAGCCAGTTCGCGAATGTGCTCAGGGCGTAGGCCCGATTGCAGGGCCGTGTCCAGCATGCCCGCCATCCGGTGCTCGGGTTGGCAGCGCAGCGCAGCCTCCAGCGCCACCCCGGCCAGCGGGCCGTCGCCGCGGACATAGGCACTGAACGCGACCAGCACCAGCGCTTCCACCCGCCACGGCGTGGGCAGGCTGCGCGACAGCAGCGCCCACAATGACTCGGCCTCCCCCGCGCGCTCGCCGACCGCCAGGGCATACAGCGTGTCCCGTACCTCCACGTCACCCAGCGCGCAGGCCAGGCGGGCCAGCTCCGCATCGGAGAGCTCTTTTCCGTCCCCAACACGGCCGGCCGCTGCCATGGCGTCCTCGACGTCGCGGCGGACGCAGGCAGAGCGGTCGGCACGGTGTGCGGCGTCACGCGACACGGCGTATTCGCCGATCAGACCGGCCAGCGCCGCGCTGCCGGCCCGCTCGTCGACCGCGACGACCGCCTGCAGGTCCGCGCGGCGCCCATAGAGGCGACGACCGTCCAGCACCGCCGCCACCGCCAGCGGCGACGCGGACGGGTCATCGATGACGCCGCCCGCGCCGCAGGCGTCCACGCAGTGCCAGCGCCCCCCGGCCGCCACCTGGTCCACCACATGTGCGGCCCAGAGCACGATGTCGCGCTGCGCCAACTCGTCGGTGAGCGTCGCGCAGAGGTCGCGGTACTCGTCATTGCACATCGGGCAGCCGGCGCCGTCGGCGTCGACGATGACCGCGATGGCCGCCTCAGGGCCGGCGGCCGAGGCGACCTCGGCGAGCGGCCCGATCCGGTCGGCCAGCGCCTCGGACAGGTCCACCCGCATCACCGACCCCAGTTCACCGTCGTCGATCGATATCAACACCAACGATTTCTCCGGCACGAAGCCCAGCACCGCCGGGAGCGCGGCGATCACCGCGCCGGGGCGATTCAGTTCAAAGTCTCCTCGCTGCTTGGTCATGGCCCCCACGCTGGCAATCAGCCCCGTCAGCCCGCCCCCGGCGGGGACGGCGCCGGAGTCACGCTGTGGACCAAGTCGCAGCTGGGGACAACATGTGAACGGATTGTTCACACGTATGTCGCCTGCTCAGCGTGCGCGCCGCCGGGAACCGGCGTAGATGTTTCCTCATGGGTTCTCTGCTGGGACACGACGTGAAATACGACATGGTCGTCATCGGGTCAGGTCCCGGCGGCCAGAAGGCCGCCATCGCCGCGGCCAAGCTGGGCAAGACGGTGGCGGTCGTCGAGCAGCGGCAGATGCTGGGCGGGGTCTGCGTCAACACCGGCACCATCCCGTCAAAGACTTTGCGCGAGGCGGTTCTGTACCTGACCGGGATGAACCAGCGCGAGCTGTACGGCGCCAGCTATCGGGTCAAGGACAAGATCACCCCGGCCGATCTGCTGTCGCGGACCCAGCATGTCATCGGCAAGCAGGCCGACGTCGTCCGCAACCAGCTGATGCGCAACCGAGTCGATCTGATCTCGGGCCGGGGCCAGTTCGTCGACGAGCACACCGTGCTGGTCGACGACGTGTCGCGCGGTGAACGCACCACGGTCAGCGGCGACTACATCGTCATCGCCACCGGCACCAAACCGGCCCGCCCCGAGGGTGTCCAGTTCGACGAGCAACGGGTCCTCGACTCCGATGGCATCCTCGATCTGAAGTCGATCCCGACATCGATGGTCGTGGTCGGCGCCGGCGTGATCGGCGTCGAGTACGCCTCGATGTTCGCCGCGGTGGGCACCAAGGTCACCATCGTCGAAAAGCGCGACGCCATGCTGGAATTCTGCGATCCCGAGATCATCGAGGCGCTGCGGTTCCATCTGCGCGACCTCGCGGTGACGTTCCGGTTCGGCGAAGAGGTCACCAGCGTCCACGTCGGCACGCAAGGCACTATCACCAGCCTGGCCAGCGGCAAAAAAATCCCCGCCGAAACGGTGATGTATTCGGCGGGGCGGCAAGGCCAAACCGAACACCTCGACCTCGAGAACGCCGGCCTGGAGGCCGATAACCGGGGCCGCATCTACGTCGACGAGGATTTCCGGACCAAGGTCGACCACATCTACGCCGTCGGCGACGTCATCGGCTTTCCGGCGCTCGCCTCAACGTCGATGGATCAGGGCCGGGTCGCCGCCTGCCACGCTTTCGGCGAGCCGGTGAACGGCCTCACCGCGCTGCAACCGATCGGCATCTACTCGATCCCGGAGATCTCCTACGTCGGCGCCACCGAGGTCGAACTGACCAAGGGGTCGGTCCCCTACGAGGTCGGCGTGGCCCGCTACCGCGAACTGGCCCGCGGCCAGATCGCCGGCGACTCCTACGGCATGCTCAAGCTGCTGGTCTCCACCGACGACCTGAAGTTGCTCGGGGTACACATTTTCGGCAGCAACGCCACCGAGATGGTGCACATCGGGCAGGCGGTGATGGGCTGCCAGGGCACCGTCGAGTACCTGGTCGACGCGGTGTTCAACTATCCGACCTTCTCCGAGGCCTACAAAGTGGCGGCGCTGGACGTGATGAACAAGGTGCGCGCCCTGAGCCACTTTGACTGCTGAATCCGCTCAACACTCGTCGGTTATGCCGGCCGGCGGCACGTCGCCCGGGCCGGCGGCTTCCGCGCGCGCCAAGAGGTCAGTGATGTGCTGATCGAACGGTGACGAGTAGGACAGATTGGCCGCGCATCCGCCGTCGTGCAGACCGCCGATCACCCCGGTGACGGTCGAGCCGCTGATCCAGGGTGCGCCACTGGTGCCGTCGGCCAGGCCCGCGCATGGCAGCGCGGGATAGCCGTCCTCGATTTCCGTGCTGACCTGGCAGCCGACGGGCATGCCGCCGACGCCGGCAGCGTAGGCGACCACGTTGACCCGGGTGCCTTTTGCGGGCGCAGAACCCAGCCACAGTGCCGATCCGGCCACTGCTTCGATCGACGCGCCGTCGGCGCGGCTGACCCGGGCGATCACGTAGTCGGCCTGCGGATCTTTATTGGCCACCCACCGCGGATCCAGGTACAGCACGTCGAGCGTCCACACGTCGGAGGGCGCGGCTTGGCCGGCGAAACCGGGAACAAAGGTCACCGGGCCGCCGGCGCCCAGGCAGTGCGCGGCCGTCAGCACCAGATCGCCTGCCTCCGAGTGCAACACCGAGCCCGTGCACGCATGCAGGTCGCCGCCGCCGAGGAAGATCGCGCCCACCC
>Ga0335075_10011948_pt1 | contig 13130 bp, 12 predicted proteins | sample Lox_Sample_24_FD_206723 | JGI IMG/M metagenome (GOLD analysis project Ga0335075, IMG submission 206723) | Soil microbial communities from Loxahatchee National Wildlife Refuge, Florida, United States - Lox_Sample_2.4 | ecosystem: Environmental > Terrestrial > Soil > Wetlands | place: USA... | reverse complement strand
GTCCCTCTTGTCGGCGACCCCGCAGGCGGCAAAGGCATGGGCGAGATTGCCGCAGCCGACGCCACCGCGATGGACGCCCTGAGCGACGGCGGCATCGAGGCGGGCGAGATAAACCGCGCGCGGGCCGTGACTGCGCGCGCGGATGCGGTGCGTGACAGCGGCGATCGGGGCGATCGGCATGGACGGGGCTCCTTCAGGAAATATCGAGCGTTTCTTCGAACCAGGTGCGGTTGTCGCGCTCGATCAGCGCAATGGCCGCCGAGGGTCCCCAGGTTCCGGCGGTGTAGGGACGAGGCCGATCATCGGTCTCGGCCCAGGCGCCGAGAATCTGGTCGATCCAGGTCCAGGCGGTCTCGACCTCGTCGCGGCGCATGAACAGCGTTGCGTTGCCGCGCACCACGTCCATCAAGAGGCGCTCATAAGCGTCGGGGAAGCGCCCCTTGAAGGCTTCGGCAAAGCTCAGATTGAGCGCCGCCGAGCGCAGGCGCAGCCCGCCGGGACCTGGCTCCTTCATCCAGAGACTGAGGCGGACATATTCGTCGGGCTGCACGCGGATGATCAGCCGATTGGGAGTCGTCGCGGCGCCGTTGCCAGGAAAAACCCAGTGCGGCACCGGGCGGAACTGGATGACGATCTCAGAAACCTTCTGCGGCAGGCGCTTTCCGGTGCGCAGGTAGAACGGGACGCCGGCCCAGCGCCAGTTGCGGACCTCGGCCTTGATGGCAACGAAGGTTTCGGTTCGGCTCGAAGCCGGGACATCCGATTCTTCGAGGTATCCCTGAACCGGCGAACCGCCGATCGCGCCCGCGCGGTACTGGCCGCGCACGGTCTTCTGCACGACATCGGCGGCGGAGATCGGGGCCAACGCGTGCAGCACCTTGATCTTCTCGTCGCGCACGGCCTCGCGATCGAGCGAGGCCGGGGGTTCCATGGCGACCAGGCAGAGAAGCTGGATGAGATGGTTCTGCACCATGTCGCGCAGCGCGCCCGTGCGGTCGTAATACCCGCCGCGGCCCTCGATGCCGATACTCTCGGCAACCGTGATCTGCACGTGATCGATGGTGTGGCTCTGCCAGAGCGGCTCGAACAGGGCATTGGCGAAGCGCAGCACGAGGAGGTTCTGAACCGTCTCCTTGCCGAGATAATGATCGATGCGGAAGATGCGCGGCTCGGCGAACACCTGGCCGACTTCGTCATTGATGCGCCGGGCGGAAGCGAGATCGTGACCGATCGGCTTCTCGAGCACCACGCGGGCATCGGGGCTGAGCGCCCCCGAAACCTTGATCTGGTGCGCGATCGGGCCGAACAGATTGGGCGCGGTCGCGAGGTAGAACACGCGCACCTCGCGCGGGGAATCGTCCAAAAGGGAGACGAGTTCGGGCCAGCCCGCGTCGCTTGCGGCGTCGAGGCGGATGAAATGCAGCCGCTCGCGGAAGCGGGTCCAGGTCTGGCCGTCGAGATCCTCCCCGTCGAGGAACTGGCGAAGGCTGGTCTCGACATGCGAGCGATATTCGTCGCGCGAGAGGGGTGCGCGGGCGGCCGTGATGATACGCGAAGGCGGGGGAATCTGGCCGTCGCGATCGCGGCGATAGAGCGCGGGGAGCAATTTGCGGCTGGCGAGATCGCCGGTGCCGCCGAACACCACGTAATCGAACGGATCAATGTGAGGATTGTTGAAGTTGCTGGCCATCAAAGGTGCTTCCCTTCATCCGGCCGGCAGGGCCGGGCGGTGGTGCCCGCCGCGAGCGGCGCTGGCAGAGGCGGCGGATAGTTAGCGCATCGGAGGCCGGCCTTCCACCGCGATGAGCATTGGAAGAATCGGGTGGATTGCTGGCCCGTTATCGGGTCATCCGCGCGATGGAGCGGACCAGTTCGTCAACTTTGTGACGCTGCGCGGAGGCATCGCCGGAAGCGAAGGCTTCGGCGACGCAATGGCCGACATGGTCGCGCAAGATCTCTTCTTCGGCGGTGTGCAGGGCGGCGCGCACCGCCGCGATCTGGGTGAGAAGATCGATGCAATAGCGATCGCCTTCGACCATGCGCAACAGCCCGCCGACCTGGCCGTGGATTCGTTTGAGCCGGGCGGTGACCGCCCGCTTGGTTTCGGCCCGCATCCGCACCCGCCTTGATACGATACCTGAGTTGGGTATATATCCCGGCGGCCGATCCACGGCAAGCAGGAACGGCAAGCAGGAAAGGACCGGGCGGATGGGTGCATGTTCCGGCAGCGCGCCTCATTCGGCGGCCACCGATGCGAGCGCAGTCGATCCGGTGCGCGGAATGACGGGCACGATCTACACCTGCCCGATGCACCCCGAGATCCGGCGGAGCGAACCCGGTTCCTGCCCGATCTGCGGCATGGCGCTCGAGCCGCTGGCACCGGCGACGGGGGGCGGGGAGAACGCAGAACTCAGAGATATGCGACGGCGCCTGGCACTTTCGGTGGTGCTCACGGTGCCGGTCGTCCTGTTGGCGATGGGTGCGGATCTGCCGGGGGTCGGCCCGATATTGGCGCGCGCGGTGCCGCGCGGGGTCTCGAATTGGCTGCAACTCGCCTTCACGACCCCGGTCGTCGTTTGGGCGGGCGCGTTCTTTTTCGTCCGCGGCTGGCACTCATTCGTCCGTCGCAGCCTCAACATGTTCTCGCTGATCGCGCTCGGGGTTGGTACCGCCTACGCCTACAGCGTCGTGGCGACGCTTCTGCCGGGTATTTTCCCGCCGGGATTTCGCAACGCCGGCGGGTTGGTGGAGACCTACTTCGAATCCGCCGCCACCGTCACGGTGCTGGTGATCCTGGGCCAGGTGCTGGAACTCCGCGCGCGGGAAGGGACCGGGGCGGCGATTCGCGCGCTGCTCGATCTGGCGCCGCGAATCGCCCACCGCGTTCGGGAAGGAGGCGCGGACGAGGAAATTCCGCTTGGTCATGTCGGGGTGGGCGATCGATTGCGCGTGCGACCCGGCGATGCCGTGCCCGTGGACGGCGTAGTGGTGGAGGGGCGAAGCAACGTCGATGAGTCGATGGTGACGGGCGAACCGATGCCGGTTGCGAAAGAGGCGGGGGATGCGCTCATCGGCGGCACCGTGAACGGCACCGGCGCGCTGGTGATGCGGGCAGAGAAGATCGGTGCCGCGACCGTGCTCGCACGCATCGTCGCCATGGTCGCCGAGGCGCAACGCTCGCGCGCGCCGATTCAGCGGCTGGCTGACGTGGTTGCCGGCTGGTTCGTGCCGGCGGTCATGGCGGTCGCGCTGGTGGCGTTCGCGGGTTGGGCGATCCGGGGCCCGGCACCCGCCCTCGCCTACGGATTGCTGGCCGCGGTCTCGGTGCTGATCATCGCCTGCCCGTGCGCGCTCGGCCTGGCGACGCCGATGTCGATCCAGGTCGGCATCGGGAAAGGTGCGACGGTCGGCGTGCTGATCAAATCGGCCGAGGCGATCGAGCGGATGGAGAAGGTCGATCGCCTCGTCGTCGACAAGACCGGCACGCTGACCGCCGGAAAGCCGGAGGTCATACGCATTGTGCCGGCCCCTGGCTTCAGCGAGGCGGAACTGCTGCGGCTGGCGGGGAGCCTGGAACGCGCGAGCGAGCATCCGCTGGCGGCCGCGATCGTGCGCGCGGCGCGGGCGCGGGCGATCAATCTCGACGAACCGGCCGCGTTCGAATCCCTCACCGGGAAGGGCGTGCGCGGTGATGTCGGTGGGCGGCGGGTGGCCCTGGGCAATGCGCGGCTGATGGAATCCGAAGCGGCAACCGGCGATTTCACCGCGGCGGCCGACGAGATGCGGGCGAGTGGCGCCACCGCGCTTTTCATCGCCGTGGACGGGAAGCAAGGCGGCGCGCTGGCGATTGCCGATCCGATCAAGGCGAGCAGCAAGGCGGCGCTCGACGAACTGAGGGCGGATGGTGTCGGCGTCACGATGCTGACCGGCGATAGCCGCCGCACCGCGGAAGCCGTTGCGCGGCAACTCGGCGTCACGGACGTCGTGGCCGACGTGCTGCCCGACCGGAAGCACGAATTCGTCCGCCGGCTCCGTGCCGAGGGCCACGTGGTCGCCATGGCCGGCGATGGAATCAACGATGCGCCGGCCCTGGCCGCGGCCGATATCGGCATTGCGATGGGCACCGGCGCCGAGGTTGCGGTGGAAAGTGCCGGGGTGACGCTGGTGAAGGGCGATCTTTCAGGCATCGAGCAGGCGCGGCGCCTGAGCCGTGCGACGATGCGCAATATCCGGCAGAATTTGTTCTTCGCGTTCATCTACAACGCGATCGGGGTGCCGGTCGCGGCCGGGGTGCTGTATCCCGTGCTCGGAATCCGGCTGAGCCCGGTGCTGGCGGCGGCTGCCATGTCGCTGAGTTCGGCCTCGGTGGTGGCGAATGCGCTCAGGCTGCGCCGGTTGCGCCTGCAGAGCGGGATGCATGTCCGTCATCCCGCGCTGCCGTGACCCTGAACCGGATGAAGCGTTGAAAAGGAGTTAAAAAGGAAGGGCCTTCTTTTTCTGAAGAAAAAGAAGCAAAAAGACTTCTTTCCTTTCTCCGGACCCGGCACCACCCTCGGGACTCCGAACGAGAGGATCAGCTCATCCAGTTGCCGCCATCCACGTTGAGGGTCTGGGCAACCACGTATTCGGCGTCGTCGGAGGCAAGAAAGACGGCGGCGCCGGCGAGATCGTCCGGCCGGCCCATTCGGCCATAGGGCACGGCTTCGCCAACCAGACGCTTCTTCTCACCGACAGGACGGTTCTCGTAGCGCGCAAAGAGCGCATCGACTTCGGTCCACATGGGCGTATCGACCACGCCAGGTGCTATTCCGTTGACGCGAATGCCCTGCCGAATGAGGCCGAGCCCGGCCGATTGCGTGAGGCTGATGACGGCGGCCTTGCTCGCGCAATAGACGCCGACCAACGCCTCACCCCGGCGGCCGGCCTGCGAGGCGAGATTGACGATGGCACCGCGGCGACGGTTGGCGACCATCTGGCGGGCGATCGCCTGCAAGGTGAAGAGAAGGCCCTTCACATTGACGGCGAAGACGCGATCGTAGCTTGCCTCGGTGATGTCGAGAATCGGTGCCAGATCGAAAATGGCGGCGTTGTTGACCAGGATGTCGAGCCCGCCCCGCTCTTGTGTCGCCGCGGCAAAGGCCGCGATGGAGTCCGCGTTGGTCACATCGAGATGGCAGGGATGCGCGGCCGGGCCGATCGCCGCGACGGTGGCGGAGGCGGCCTTCCCAGAGATGTCGGCGATGCAGACGCGCGCACCTTCCGCCGCGTAGCGCTCGGCGATGGCGCGGCCGATGCCCCCTGCCCCACCGGTGACGGCGGCATATTTGCCGGCCAGCTTTCCGCTCATCGTGAAACCGCCATTGGTCGGGGTGGCTGCAAAAGGATGGGGGCTACTCGGGAGTGGCGTGCGAGATGGCATTCCCGGTGTCATCAAACAGGCTCGCCCGGCCCGGACGAAGCGCGATCGATACCGGAGCGCCCGGGCGGACCCGGGCCAGATCGTCGGTGCGGACAACGATCGTGCCGCCGAGGGGATCCTTGACGTAGACGAGGGTCTCGGCGCCGAGATGCTCGACGACATCGACCTGGCCGCCGAGCGGGCCGCTATCGGCGATGACGAGATGCTCCGGCCGGATGCCGAGGGTGAGCGGCGATCCGATGGCGACCGCGCCCGCCGCTGCCGGCACCTCCAGCACGCGGCCGCCTTGCAATTCCAAGGCGACCCCGCCATTGGCGGGCCGCGCCGCGCGCGCCTGGAAGAAGTTCATTTTCGGCGAACCGATGAAGCCGGCAACGAAGAGATTGGCCGGCCGGTGGTACAGTTCGAGTGGCGTGCCGACCTGCTCGACATGGCCCTTGTTCAACACGACGATCCGGTCTGCCATGGTCATTGCCTCGACCTGGTCGTGGGTCACGTAGATCATCGTCGCGGCGAGGTCCTGGTGCAGCTTCACAAGCTCGATGCGCATCTGGACGCGCAGCGCGGCGTCGAGATTGGAGAGCGGCTCATCGAACAGGAAGCCTTTCGGATTGCGCACGATGGCGCGGCCGATGGCGACGCGCTGGCGCTGCCCGCCCGAGAGCATGCGCGGCCGGCGCGAAAGCACGGCGTCAAGCTGGAGGACGCGTGCAGCGGCCTCGACCTTCTCGGCGATTTCCGCCTTCGGGACGCCGGCCATCTTGAGCGCGAATCCCATGTTCTGGGCGACCGTCATGTGCGGATAGAGCGCGTAGGACTGGAACACCATGGCCAGCCCGCGCTTGTCGGGCGGGGTGGCGTTGGCCGGCACGCCATCGATCAGAAGTTCGCCCGAGGTAATCTCCTCGAGACCGGCGATCATGCGCAGAAGCGTCGATTTTCCGCAGCCGGAGGGGCCGACGAAGACGACGAATTCCCGATCCTCGATGGTCAGTTCGACGGCTTTGATCGCCTCGAAGTTGGCGTAGAATTTTCCGACCTGGTGAAGTTCGAGCCTGGCCATGGGGCGCTCCTACTTGACGGCACCGGCGGTGAGGCCGCGCACCAGGCGGCGCTGGGCGAGGCTGCCGAAGATGAGGATGGGGGCGACCGCCAGCACCGAGGCGGCCGAGAGCTTCGCCCAGAAGAGGCCTTCCGGGGCCGAATAGCGGGCGATGTAGGCGGCGAGCGTGCCGGCGTGCGAGGCCGTGAGGTTGATGCTCCAGAACGCTTCGTTCCACGAGAGGATGATCGCGAGAAGGGCGGCGGAGGCGATGCCCGGCGAGGCGAGCGGCAGCAGGAGATAGATCATCTGCCGACGCGGGCCGGCGCCGTCCATCTGCGCCGCCTCGAGAATGTCCTTGGGAATATCCCGGAAAAAGGAGAAGAGCATCCAGACCACGATCGGCAGATTCATCAGCATATCGACGATGACGAGCGCCGTGCGGGTATCGAGCAGGCCGGTGTCGCGGGCGATGATATAGATCGGAACGAGGACGCCGACCGGGGGCAGCATCTTCGTTGACAGCATCCAGACCAGCATGTCCTGGGTGCGCCGGCCGGGCTGGAAGGCCATGGAGTAGGCGGCGGGAAAGGCAATGGCGATCGCCAGCACCGTCGAAACCAGGCTGATGACGATGCTGTTCTCGGCGAAGAGGACATAGCCCGACTGCGACAAGGCGGCGGCGAAGCTTTCGAGCACGGGGCGGAAGATGATGAGCGGCGGATTGGCGATCGCCCCGGCCTCGGTCTTGAACGCGGTCATCAGCATCCAGAGGATGGGAAAGAACATCAGAAAGGCGACGATCCAGGCGAGGGCCGCGCCGGGGAGAGATGCTCGCTGGTCACGCATCTTCGTTATGCCTCCAGATTGCGTGCGACCGCACGCATGAGGAAGAAGGCGACGATGTTGGCAAGGATGATGGCCAGCACGCCGGCAGCCGAGGCGCTGCCGATATTGAAGTCGAGCAAGGCGCGGATATAGATGAGATAGGTCAGCGTGGTCGTTGCATCGCCCGGGCCGCCGGCGGTGGTGGTGAGAATCTCGGCGAAGATCGACAGCAGGAAGATCGATTCCATCATGATGGTGATGGCGATCGGGCGGGCCAGATGGGGCAGGACGATGTAGATGACGCGGTTGACAGATTTCGCGCCGTCCATGCGCGCCGCTTCGAGCTGTTCGGGGTCGAGCGACTGCAAAGCGGTGAGCAGGATCAAGGTCGCGAAGGGTGTCCACTCCCAGGCGACGATGATGATCAGCGCGATCATCGGGAAGTGGGTGAACCAGGCGACGGCCGGCAATCCGACGAGCTTGAGCAGCCAGCCGATGAGGCCATAGAGCGGATCGAAGAGGAGGTTCTTCCAGATCAGCGCGGCGACCGGCGGCAGCACGAAGAAGGGCGCAATCACCATCAGGCGGGCGACGGCACGGCCTTTGAAATTCTGATTGAGGAGCAGGGAGAAGAGAACGCCGAGAACAATGGTCGCCACGAGCACGGCAACGACCATGACGATGGTATTGATGATCGCAGTCCAGAACGAGGATTCGGAAAGAAGATAGCCGTAATTGCGAAAACCGACGAAGCCGCGCCGCTCAGGATAGAGGAGATTATAACGCTGGAATGAATAGAGCAGCGTCATGATCAGCGGCACGAAGGCCCAGAGAGCCAGCACGATGACCGCCGGCGACAGCAGGGTCCAGGCGACGCGCCGGCGACTGCGAGACAGCAGGTCGGCCGGCGCGACCGCCCGGTTGGCTATTGATACGCTGGCGCTCATTGCCGTTTCCCCCTGCCGCCCTGGCGCCGCGAGGCGAGCCTCGCGGCGCAGGAACGGTGTCGACCTATTGCAGGTAACCCGCTTCGGTCATGGTCCGCTTGGTTGAAGCCTGCGCCTTGGCCAGAGCCTGCGCAACACTTGTCTGGCCGGCGAGCGCGGCGGCGATGTCCTGCCCGACGGTCGTGCCAATCCCCTGGAATTCCGGGATGCCGACGAACTGCACGCCGGTGTAGGGGACCGGATTGAGGGTCGGGTGCTCAGGGTCGGCGGAGAGGATCATCTTCTCGACCAGCGGAGCGAACGGTGCGGCCTTCAGGTAGTCCGGGTTCTTGTAGGTGGATTCACGCGTTCCGGGTGGGACGGCGACCCAGCCGTTGGTCTTGCCGACCAGCTCGATATAGGATTTCGAGGTGGCCCAGGTGAGGAACTTCTTGGCGTCCGCGAGATGGTGCGTGGTCTCCGGGATGCCGAGCGCCCAGGACCAAAGCCAGTGCGCGCCGTGCGGCGTGACCTCGATGGGCGCCGGGGCGACCGCGACATCGGCGGCGACCTTCGACTTCGAAGGATCGTAGAGGTAGCCGGCGGCGACCGTTGCATCGATCCACATGCCGCACTTGCCGGTGGAGAAGAGAGCGAGATTCTCAGTGAAGCCGTTCGACGTGGCGTTCGGAGGCCCGTCCTTCTTCATCAGATCGACGTAGAACGTGATCGCCTTCTGCCAGGCCGGGCTGGTGAGCTGCGGCTCCCATTTCATGTTGAACCATTCGCCGCCGAAGGTGTTCACGAGGGTGGTGAGAAAGGCCATGTTCTCACCCCAGCCGGGCAGGCCGCGGAGGCACATGCCGTAGACGCCCTTGGATGGATCGGTGAGCTTGTCGGCGAATTTCGCGATCTCGTCATAGGTGGGCTGGTCCGGCATGGTGAGGCCGGCGGCCTGGAAGAGGTCCTTGCGGTAATAGAGCATCGAGCTTTCGGCGTAGAACGGCACGGCATAGAGCGCGCCCTTATAGGAAAGCCCGGCGCGCACCGAAGCAAAGATGTCGTTCATGTCGTAGGCGGCGCCGAGATCACCGATCGGCGAGAGCCAACTGTTCTTGCCCCATTGCGGCACCTCGAAGGTGCCGATGGTGACGATATCGAACGTTCCGGACTTGGTTGCGATGTCGGTGGTGACGCGCTGGCGGAGCGTGTTCTCCGGCAGCACCACCCAGTTCAGATTGATGCCGGTCTCTTTCGTGAACTCCGGCGACAGCTTTTGCATGACCAGCATGTCGGGGTTGTTCACGGTGGCGATCGTCAGGCTGGCGGCGGCCGCCGGGAGCGGTGCGAGGGAGAGGCCGGCAAGGAGTGCGGCGGCGAGCGGCACGGCCGCGAGCGGCATGGGGGCGGGGGTCGATTGCTGCATCGGGGTGGGTCCTTCCGTGGTTGGAGTCGAGGCCGAGGCACAAGACGCGGAACCGCTGTTGCGGCTCGAGGGCCGACGTTCAGGGAAGGTGGATGAATGGCCGGATGCGGCGGGCTGCATCCTGGGTCTCCTCCGGGGGGTGTCGGCGGGCTGGTGCCCTGTCTTGCTTACGCTTCGAAGCTAAATCTCTTTCATTCGGAAAGTCAACGGCGATTTCACGCCGGCGCGGCAGGCACCGACGAGACATCACCCGCCGGAGGCCATCAATTTTCGCATTTCGTCCTGGGTCGAAATGCCCTCCATGCCGCCCTGGCGGCTGACCGCCAGCGCGCCCGCGGCATTCGCGTAACCGAGGCAATCCTCGATCGAGAGACCCTGGCGCAGGCAGGCGATGAAGGCGGCGCCGAAACAGTCACCCGCGCCGGTCGGATCCGCTTCGACGACCTTGTAGCCCGGGCGGTCGATGGCGCGGATGCCGTCGTAGTAGCTGGCCCCGCGCGCGGCCCGCTTCACCACGATGCAGTCGATGCCGAGCTCGAGCAGCTCGGCGATCGCCGCGGGCTCGGATTTCGCCTCGGTCGGGATCATCAGTTCCGGGCCGCTCGGGAGGAAGATGTCGCAGTATTGGAGCATCAGCTCGAGGCCGGCGCGCATTTCGGCAATATCCATCATTTCCTTGCGGATATTGGGATCGAAGGAGACGGTGGCGCCGTTTGCCTTGACGATCTCGATCGATTTGCGAACCTCGTCGATGACATGGAAGGAGAAGAGCGAGGAGCCCATGATGTGCAGGTGCGCGCACTGGGCGAGCAATGCGCGCGCCGGCTGGTCGAGTTCGATCTGGCCGGAGGCGCTGCGCTTGAGGTTGAAGAGGAAGTCCCGTTCGCCGTCCTCGCGATAGCGCACGAAGGCGCTGGCGGTGACGTGGTCCTCGTGGACGCGGACCGCGCTCACGTCCACGCCGAAGCCCTTCAGGCGATCGATGTTGAGCCAGCCGAAATCGTCATCGCCGATGCAACTGATGATGGCGGCGTCCTGGCCGAGGCGGGCGACCTGGGAGATGAAGATCGCCGGTGCTCCGCCCGGGAACGGGCCGCGCAGATTGAGCGGCTCGCGGAAGCCGCGGCCGCGCTCGAGCGCCATGATGTCCACGAGAATCTCACCGATGGTGAGGATTTTACCCGGCTTGATCGGGGGGAGAGTCATGCGGAGCCTCCGTCAGGGAGAAATGCGCGGCCGTGCCCGGCTCATCGACGAGCGGAACGAAGCCTGCGGAGGCCAGGACCTCCCGTGCGCGGGCAGTGGGCGGGCTTGGGAAGATGGCGTCGGTGACGAACGAGAGGGGGAGTTCGGACAGCCGATGCTCGAGCGAGAGCGCCGGGCGCTCGATCAGCACGATGCGGCGCGTTGCCCGCCGGCAGGCGGCCAGGCAGAAGCGTTCCTGCATCTTGGAGCCGAGGAGGAGACCTGCCTCGGCGCCCAGCGTTTCGGCCTGCATGAGGAAATGGGTGAGCGGATAATGCTCGAGGCCGCGCTCGGCCGGCGAGCCTTCGAGCGAGGAGCCGTCGGCGCCGATCTCGCCGCCGATCAGGCGCACCCGAGCATCGAGCAGAGAGCGGGCCAGCGGCAGCGCATCGAGGACGGCGAGGATGAGCGTGAGGCCCTGGATTTCAGCGAGCAGGGGGATGATCTGCAGGGGGAGTTCGCCATAGCCGATCAGGAGCGTGTGGTCCGCCTCGATGATCCGGCTGGCCAGCCTGAGCATCGGCAGGGCGAGCGCCTTGCCGAGAGGTTCGCCCGGTGGCCGCTCGCGCGGATGGGAACTTTTGGCGGCGACCGCCTTGCCGAAGCTGCGCAGCAGGAGACCCTGCTCTTCGAGATAGTTGAGGTCGGAGCGGATGGTGACGGTGGAGACGGCGAGTGCGGTGCTCAACTCGTCCACGCGCATCTGGCCGTGCTGGCGAATCCAGTCGGCAATTTTCAGTCGGCGCTGCAGCACGGCGCTTCTGGACAGGTTGGACACAACGCGGCCCGGCTCGACGCTTCCATCCCTGGATTGGCTTTTAGAATGAAAGATAAGAGCTTTCAAGATGAAGATGATCCCACCCTTCTATCGCCGGGATGGAACCGTTAGGATGCAAGAATGTTGTTCGATTTCGACCGGATCAGCCCGGAAAACCGCTACAAGCTGCTGGTTTCGACGGTGGTGCCGCGGCCGATCGCCTGGGTGGTGACGCTCGACCTCGAGGGACGGGTGAACGCCGCGCCGTTCTCCTTCTTCAACGCGGTCTCCCAGGATCCGCCGGTGGTGGTGATCGGGGTCGGCGGGCGCGGACCCGGGCGCGGCAAGGACACGGCGGTCAATATCCGCAACCGTCCGGAATTCGTGGTCAACCTCGTCGACGCGGAGCGGGCGGAGGCGATGAACGTGACCGCGATCGAGTGGGGGCCCGACGTCCGCGAACTCGAGGAAGCGGAGCTCGACACCATTCCCTCCGTCAAGGTCAAGCCGCCGCGCATTGCCGCGAGCCCGGTCGCGATGGAGTGCGTCAAGCACATCACGGTCGAGCTTGGGACCGACCGTTCGGTGGTGTTCGGGCGGGTCGTTGCCATGCATGTGCGCGACGATGCGGTGCTGGACGTGGCGCGATGCCATATCGACACGCCGAAGCTCGACCTGATCGGGCGCATGCACGGGCGCGGCTGGTACGCCCGCACGCGGGACCGTTTCGAGATGCCGCGCATCGAGGTCTCGGAATGGCGGGACCGGCTGGAGGTTTCCGAAAAGGGGGTGGTCGAGTAGGCGATGGTTGCGCGGCTCCTGATCATCGTCGGCGTCGCGCTGGTTCTGCTCGGCGTGATCTGGCCGCTGTTCGGGCACATGCCGGGCGACCTGGTATGGGGGCGCGGGGCGATCCGCGCCAACATTCCGCTCGGCTCCTGCATTCTTGCGTCCGCCTATATCACGGCGGTGCTGATCGGCGGGCTCTGGTTCTGGTGGCGGTAGAGCGGGTTACGCACCATGATGAAGTGTCGAAAAGGAGTTGAAAAGGAAGGGCCTTCTTTTTCTGAAGAAAAAGAAGCAAAAAGACCTCCCCCATTTTTCGGAGCCGGCGCCGCTGGAGGGGACCATGGCAGGGCGTGAATGCGCGGTGTTCATCGACGGTGAAGCGGGCACGACCGGGCTCGATCTCCGCCGCCGCCTGGCCGGGATGCCGGGTATCCGGCTGAGGAGCCTTTCCGAGAAAGATCGAAAGGACGCCGGCGCGCGCCGTGCCCTGATGGCCGAGGTCGATCTGGTGGCGCTCTGCCTGCCGGATGATGCGGCGCGGGAATCGGTGGCGCTGGCGGAGAGCCTCGGCGCGGCGGCACCGAAGATCCTCGATGCCAGCACGGCGCATCGCGTGCATCCGGACTGGACCTACGGCTTTCCCGAGATGGCGCCGGGCCAGGCGGGGCGCATTTCCGAGGCGCGCCGGGTCAGCAATC
>Ga0335075_10011947_pt1 | contig 13131 bp, 12 predicted proteins | sample Lox_Sample_24_FD_206723 | JGI IMG/M metagenome (GOLD analysis project Ga0335075, IMG submission 206723) | Soil microbial communities from Loxahatchee National Wildlife Refuge, Florida, United States - Lox_Sample_2.4 | ecosystem: Environmental > Terrestrial > Soil > Wetlands | place: USA... | reverse complement strand
AAGCGAGCGTTGCCGCCAGCAGCTTGGCGTATTCCAGCTTGTTCGTCGCGCCCTCGCCGTAGAGCATCGAGCGGCTGGCATCGACGAGGACATGGCCGATGAAGTTCGTCTCCTGTTCGTATTGCTTGATGGTGTAGCGCTCGGAGCGGCCGTAGCTTTTCCAGTCGATGTGGCGAATGTCGTCGCCGGGCACGTACTCGCGGTGCTGCACGAACTCGACGGAAAAGCCGCGATAGGGACTTTTATGATCGCCGATGCGCAGTCCCTCGACGATGCCGCGGGCCTTGAGTCCCAAAGCCTGCGCGCGAGCGATGACATCGGCGGGCAAAGTGCGGGTCATGGCAAACGCAATTTAGCCACGGATCAACACGGAAAAACACGGAAAAAGAATTTTGAATTTTCCGTGTTTTTCCGTGTTGATCCGTGGCTAATTCTCCTCCTCATGCGGCCTGGTTCTTGGGGATAGCACGCAACAATCGCTGAATCACGTCGTCGGCGGTGATGCCCTCGCTCTGGGCGGTGAAGTTCGTTATGAGGCGATGACGCAGGATCGGCGCGGCCACGGCGGCCACGTCGTCGGCGGACACGTGGAAATTACCGTGTAAGACGGCGTGCGCCTTGGCGGCGAGGATCAGGTTCATGCTGGCGCGCGGGCCGGCGCCCCAGGTCAGCCACTTGTTGACGAAGTCGGCGGCCTCCGGTGTGTTCGGCCGGCTCATGCGCGTCAGACGCTTGGCGTAGCCGAAGATGTGATCGGCCACCGGCACCCGGCGGACGACGTGCTGCAAACGCAAAATGTCGTCCCCGTGAAGGATTTTACTGATCGACACCTGCACGTCCGACGTGCCCTGGCGCATGATCTGCTCCTCCTCCGCGTCGCTGGGATAATCGACCTTGATGAGGAACAGGAAGCGATCGAGCTGCGCCTCGGGCAGCGGATAGGTGCCTTCCTGCTCGATGGGGTTCTGCGTCGCCAACACGAAGAACGGATCGAGCATGGGATAATCCGCACCGCCGATGGAGACTTTGCGCTCCTGCATGGCTTCGAGCAGGGCGGCCTGCGTTTTCGGCGGCGTGCGGTTAATCTCGTCGGCGAGCAGGATGTTGGCGAACACGGGGCCAGGCAAGAATTTGAACATGCGCTGCTTGCTGACCGGATCGTCCTGAATTACCTCGGTGCCGGTGATGTCGGTCGGCATCAGGTCGGGCGTGAACTGAATGCGCTTGAACGACAGATCGAGCGCCTGGGCCAATGTGCTGACCATGAGCGTCTTGGCCAGTCCCGGCACGCCCATGAGCAGGGCATGACCGCGGCAGAAGATGGCCATGAGCAGCTGATCGAGGACGTGCTCCTGGCCGACGATGATTTTGCCGACCTCCTGGCGGAGCTGGCGATGGGCGGCTCGTAATTGCTCGACGGTCTGGACATCGGAGGCAGAAACGGATTCGGCTTTGCTCATAGCTGGATGCTCGTTCGGTTGGTCGGACACGTTCGCATACCGGACAGACGAAGGCCGGCTGAAGAGCTAACAGTGGACCGCATTCGGAGAGAGGCGGGCCAACAAGGTAGGCGGCTTGCGGTGGGAGATTGACGCGAAGCCAAAAACCACTCTATCCGGGTATCGCGCCGGTTGCAAGCAAGTTGGCTCAAGAATCCGTGCTTCCCGCTCTCCGCCTCGGAGCGCGTCTTCGCTTTACCGCTGCTCTTACCGTGAAATCCCCTGGCGTGAGCACTTATCGGCGCGCCAGAATGGCAAGTGGGATTGCTCCGGCAATCGCTCACGCTCTCATCTTTTGTGGAGTGCCGCGCATGAGACAACTCATGAGTATCGCCTTGTTGGTGGTTGTAGGGTTCCTCCTCGGCTGCGGCGGACAGAACGCGGACCATTTTCCGAAAGCCGCAGCCCCCAAACGTCAAAACGGGGGCGGAGGAGGAGCCGCGCAAGACAAAGTGGTGGGCGAGCGTAAGCCGGCCGGCAAAGCCGCAGAGAAAGCGACGCCGCGCAAGATCATTTACACCGGACTCGTCGATCTGATCGTGGACGACTTCGACGACAGCGAAGGCCAATTGCGACAGCTGGTCGAGGAGAATGAAGGTTACATCGCCGATTCCGACATCTACAATCAACCCGGCTCGCCGCGGTCGGGCACATGGACGCTCCGGGTGCCGACCAAACATTTCTCCGCGTTCATGCAGGCGCTCGTCAAGCTGGGCGAGGTCCGCAAGCGCACCACCGGCTCGCAGGACATCACCGACGCCTATTTCGACAGCGCGGCCCGCCTCAAGGCCGATGAGGCGGAAGAGAAGAGCTTGCTCGGCCTGCTGGAGAAGACGCAGGGCCGCGTCGAGGACATTCTGAAAGTGCGCGATCATCTGCGAACCGTGCGCGGCCAGATTGAACAGAACAAGAGTCAGCTGCAACGCTGGGACAAGGACGTGGACATGGCGACGGTGACGGTCAAGCTGCTGGATCGCCGCGATTATTCGCCGCCGTTGATGCCGGACTTCGGCAGCACGGTCGGCCGGACGTTTCGGGGATCGATCGAAGCGCTGGTCGCTGTCGGCAAGGGCATCATCCTGATGCTGGTGGCTCTGGCTCCCTGGTTGGCCGTGCTGGGACTGTTCACCGCGCCGGTTTGGCTGATCTGGCGACGGCGGCGAGCTGCTAACGTGGAAGCTCTGGCGACCCCTGTGCAGACGGCGTCACCGCCGGACGCGGGCAGTCAACAGGCCGACGAATAGCCACCACAGGTTTTGCTATTCATCATCGCGCAGGTCGCTCCAGTCCGCGACCGGGGCGGCGTCGCCCAGCGGCGCGACGGACGGCAAGAACGGGAACAGACGCACGCGGGCGGCTTCGTCGAGCGGCGAGCCGTACTCGCACACCTCGAACGCCTCGATGTACTCGATCTTGTGCCCCTGCTCGACGCCGTAGGTCTGCACGACGCGATCGCGGTAGCGGTCGGCCAGTGGACGGATACGGCGCTGCATCGCGTCCTTGAGCCATTCGCGGCGCACCGCGTCGCCGTCCGGTACCTGGTCGGCGTGGCCGTGGTTGTACGGCAGCCATTCGTAAAACTGCGACGCGTGACAGTGGAGCATGTCGATCAGGGCGTCCATCTGCGGACCGATGTCCACGACGACATCGGCGCTGAAGGGGATCGGTTTCTTGAAATCGTCGCTGAGATAGAGGATGACCGGATCGCGCTCCAGGTGCGGCGTATCGGGGCAGATAGCCGGCACCGTGAGCAGATACGCGGCGTCCTGCACCAGCACCGAAGTGTAGCGATGATCGGGGTGATAATCGTTGGGCCGATGCGTCAGGAGCAGGTCCGGCTTGAATTCGCGGATGAGGCGGATGAGCTGCTGCCGTGCTTCGAGGCTCGGCAGCAGAGCGCCGTCGGGATGGTCGAGCACATCATAGGTCGCGCCGATAACGGCGGCGGCGGCCTGCGCTTCGGCGCGGCGGCGAGCGACGAGCGCCTCGCCGCGCAGGATGTGATGGCCGGCACCGCCGTTGGTGACGCTGACGAGCTTGACCTCGTGGCCGAGGCGTCGCCAGCGCGCGGCAGTGCCGCCGGCTTTGTAGTCGGCATCGTCGGGGTGAGCGCCCAGGACAAGAATGCGGAGTGGTGGCATGGTGTTTCATGTGTTAGAGGAAGAAACATGGGATGGGGACGATTGGGTTTCCCCTAAGTGCCAAGGATTGCAGCCGCGTTAGCCGTTCGCTGGATCTCCGTGCCTCCGCACTGTCACTTCGTGATGTCGTTATCGCTCAGGCTCAGTCTGTGTAAACACGGACGATAAGGCGATGCGGCGAGCTCTTTCACGCCCACATCGCCGATGCGGTGCATCGTCGTCGGGACGTTCTCGGATCGCCTCCAGGAAGTCTTCGTCGTGCGTCATCGTCGCTGTCCTCGCCGCCGTCATTTCGCGGACAACTTACCGGGTCAGTATAGTTGATGTGGCAACAGCGTCGCCAGTCGGAGCGAAGAGACTCACTTGCCGACCCCCGACTATACTTGCAAGAGAGGCTGCTGTCTTCCCTGGAGCCGTGCGCTCCTTGACATTTAGGCGGTGAAGCCGCAGACCTACCTGTGGCGGAGTGGCGGAGTGGCGGTGTGGCGGCATAAGGACGCACTGTTTGGCACAACATGGCACGAAGTGGCACGACAAGAATCAGGGCGGAGCCGGGGAACGAGAAATGCGGCGATGGCGTGGCAAGCGATCTCAGGGCGGGACAGTCGGAAATCATCCATGAACCATGAGCTTGAGCAGCTCGTCGAAAGCATCCAACACGAAGAGCAGCAGATCCATCTCGGCGGCGGGCAGCGCGCCATCGAGCGGCAGCACGCCAAGGGACGGCTCACCGCACGCGAACGCATCGAGCGGCTGCTCGATCCGGGCACGTCGTTGTTCGAGCTGGGCCTGTGGGCGGCGTGGGGGATGTATCGCGAATGGGGCGGAGCGCCGGCGGCGGGCGTCGTCACCGGCATCGGGCAGGTGTGCGGCCGACAAGTCATGGTCATCGCCAATGACGCCACCGTCAAGGCCGGTGCTTTCTTTCCCATGACGTGCAAGAAAGTGCTGCGCGCCCAGCGCATCGCGATGGATAATCGATTGCCGCTGGTTTATCTCGTGGACAGCGCCGGCGTCTTTCTGCCGCTGCAAGACGAGGTGTTTCCCGATGAGGACGATTTCGGCCGTATTTTTCGCAACAATGCGGTGATCTCGGCGATGGGCGTGCCACAGCTGGCGGCGATCCTCGGCAACTGCGTGGCCGGCGGCGGCTATCTGCCGGTGTTGTGCGACAAGCTGTTGATGACGGACGGCAGCGGTCTGTACCTGGCGGGGCCGGCGCTGGTGAAGGCGGCCATCGGTCAGAACGTCAGCAGCGAGGAGCTGGGCGGCGCGGCCATGCATGCCAGCATCTCCGGCACCATCGATTTTCACGAAAAAGACGATGCTTCCTGCCTCGATCGCCTTCGCCGCCTCATCGATGCGCTGCCGGCGGATGCCAGTCGGGTCTCGATGGAGCTTGCTCCTGGCCGGCCAGCGACGGATCTGATGCAGCTCTTTCCGGCGAACTCGCGGCAGGAGTACGACGTGCGCGATTTGCTGCCGTGCTTGCTCGATGCGGGGCCGTTCGATGAATACAAGGCCGAGTATGGGCAGACGTTGGTTTGCGGTTATGGGCGGCTTGGCGGGATGGCGGTCGGCGTGGTGGCGAATCAGCACAAGCGCTGCCGGCCGGCTGAGGGGCCGTTGCAGTACGGCGGTGTGCTGTACGTCGATAGCGCCGACAAGGGGGCGCGGTTCATCATGGATTGCAATCAGAGCCGTTTGCCGATTGTGTTTTTACAGGACGTGAACGGCTTCATGGTGGGACGCGATTCGGAGCAGGCGGGGATCATTCGCGCCGGGGCGAAGCTGGTCAACGTCATTGCCAACAGCGTGGTGCCGAAAATCACGTTGATCCTGAGCGGCTCGTTCGGCGCCGGCAATTACGCCCTGTGCGGCAAGGCGTTCGATCCGCGATTCATGCTGGCGTGGCCGACGGCGCGGTACGCAGTCATGGGCGCGGATCAGGCGGCCGGCACGCTGCTGGACATTTCCATCAATGCCATGCGGCGGACAGGACACGAGCCGGATGCCGAGGAGATGGAAGCGCTGCGGCGCACGATCGAGACGAGCTATCAGGATCAGAGCGATGTGCGGTACGCCGCGGCGCGCCTGTGGGTGGATCGCATTGTTGCTCCGGCGGAATCGCGTCAGGCGTTGCTGACGGCGCTGGCGACGGCGACGCGGCACGACGAAGGAAAGCCGTTCCGCACGGGGGTATTGCAGGTTTGATGGCCGCTTGCGGCTTAGCGCTCTCCGCGCTAAGCCGCAAGCGGTTCTGCGGTTACTGCACGGTTGGTCCCGGCGGCAACAGTGACGGCGGAGGCAGCTGCTCCGAACTCGGACCCTTGGGCGCGCCGATCGGACTGCACGGCGCGGTCACGATCGTCGGCGGCACGGGGCAATGGCAGTAGTTGGGCGGGAACGGCCAGGCACGCCAGCAGGTTGGATAGTACCCGAAATTTTCGATTTCGCCGCAAGGACAGATCGGCTTGGGGCAGACCCGTTTGTACTTGATGTGCGGCTGCTTGGGGATGCAGAACACTGTCTTGGGACAATGCGAACACTCGCCTGCCGAGGCGCGGCTCGCGGAAGTCAGCAACAAACACGGGGTCAATAACAGGGCCAGGGAAGCGGCCGCGATCCTTGTCGTCATGGTGTCCCTCCTTGGACATCACAGGTGCTTTCCGGGGATTCGATTCAAGCTGTGCAGACGCCTCGCCGGCAACGCTCAACGGCCGCCGTAAAAGCCCAGATTGGTACCGGACTGAGTCTGGGAACCCGGGCGACGCGCGTTGTACATCGTGTTGAAATATTGCTGGTACTGCATGAAACGAGCCGGGGCATAGCCGGTGTCGGCGACGCCGCTGTTGCGCGGCGGAGCCACGCCTCCCGCCATCACGCGCGTCATGTTGATCTGGCTCTGCATCTGCTGGAACATCGATTGCGCTTGCAGCTGCGGCTGCACGATGCCCGCGTACGTCAACGTCGGGTTGATGTTCGGCTGCAAGAGATTGAGGTAGGGCATGGCCGATTGGCCGCCGTAGCCAGGCATTCCGGGCGGAGCATACTGGGCCTGGGCCGCCGATGCGATCAGCACGAACGACGCGGTCAACAGAAGCACTCGTTTCATGATGTATCTCCTCCGTACCAGTATCGGCAGGTCAAGGGGGGAAGCTCAGAAAAACATGGGATTCGGGACGACCGGGCCGCTTGCGGCTTCGCGTTAAGCCGCAAGCGGCCTGCGGAATAATCTCATCGGAATGCGCCGGTTGACGTACCCGAGGTGACGCCGCGGATGATGCCGGCGGACCCGAAGCCGATCAAGGTGGCGCCGGCCGCGTTGTTGAACGGATAAAGGACCTGCGACAGCCGGTTGTTGAAGTGCAGCAGACTGTTCGCCTTGACATAGATGCGATCGCCGGGGAAGAGCTGGTAATTCGTCTCCGTGTCGCCGGCCTGGGTTAGCACACGCCAGTTGACGGGTAGGATTTGATAACAGCCCTTCTTGGCCGGCGTCGGCCGGGCCACCCAGATCTTGCGGGACGAAGAGACGGGCGGCAGGCCGTTGATCTGGCTGATGGCGTCGAGAACCGTGTCCTTGCCGGTGATGGGCAGGCGGAAGACCTGCTGGCCATAGCCGCCGCCGTCGAAGATGACGTAGTACACCTTGCTGTTAAAGGCGGCCACGCTCAGCGAGATTTCCGGATTGAGCAGCCAGCGCGACAGGTGTTTCTCGATGACGCACTTGGCCTGCGAGACGGTCAGGCCAGTGACGTGGACACAGCCGTAGCTGCCCAGGGAGATGCAGCCGTCCATCTGGACCAGATGCTCGCCGCGCGTCTGCTGCACGCCGCGGAACTGGGCCAGGGTCACGGATACCGTTGGATTGTTGAGCGTGCGCCGCAGGTGCTGCTGGATGTTCTGCGCCGCCTGCTCCAGAGTCAGGCCGGCCACCCGCACCATGCCGTAGGAAAAGCCGAGGTTGACGGTCCCATCCGGAGATACCGGGTACGGCGTGGTGCCGCCGATCGGTTGGTTGGGAAGCGTCTCGCCGACCTGAATGATCAGCACGTCGAGCGGCTCGATGCGATAGGGCGGTTTCGGAACAATGCGGATGGCATCGATAAACAAAATGTCGGGCGGCTCAATGATGTAGGACGGCAAGGTGGTCATGGCCAATTCCGTGGGCAGAGGCTGAGGCGGAGGCGCATCGGGGGGGCCATCACCCATCGGCCCCGGCACCGGGGAAGGCGGCGGCAGGTAAGCAGGCTCCTTCCCGCCATTGTTGTTTGGCGGCGGCAAGAGCGGTGTCCCGCTCCCGCCGGCCCTTGGCGGTTGATAGCTCGTGCGAACGATGTTGCCGTGCGAGGAGCTGCTTGCTCCCTGGTTGTTGGTCTGCACGGATCCGTCGGTGTTATAGCCGTCGTAAGAATCGACGGGCGTCGAGCAGCCAACTATCCCTATTCCGAGGATCATTACCAGCGAGCCGAGCCGAGCCGGCACGCTCCCCCTGTTCCTTGCCATCGTCCACTCCTTGGGCTGTGGATGTCCCGGCTCGCGCCAGGCGCTTCAGTCTCCGAGCAAGCTGCCGCGCCATCCAGCGGACACACTTCCCCCTGTGTCGCGTTGGCGCGATTCGGCCTGGGCCAAACCGCCCGCGTCCGTAGCTTGCTCTCCGCGCTACGGAGATCTTCACTCAATCCATGTGAGGGCGAAGCCTATATTCCATCCCAGAGAAAAAAACAAGAGCAGCTTTTGCGTCGATTCCAAGAAAAAAGGAGCAACTTTCCCCCTTGACCTTGACGATCATGTTGGCTATGAGGCCACTCCGAGTTTACAGCCAATCGAGTCCGAGTAGTACGTTCGGGGCTGATTTCCATTCGGCACCCGGAGCGCTCGCCGCGGCGACAGGGCGGCCACGTGGGACACGAGGATGATTCTGTTTGGGGGCTTATGTCTCTCGGCGTGGCCGATCAGCCGGACGGCTGGCCCAGCCGGGGAGGGGGAAAGGTAGATGAATCGAGTAACGATGACCTTCCTGATGTTGACCGTGACGGGCGGCTGCATCGCCGTCGAGCGGGATCCGGTCGATGATTACTACTCGTACCGGCCTCCTCGGCGGTCTTCGGTCGAATCGTCGGCGTGGCCTCCCTCCACTTCGGGAAGTTGGGGGCGAGCGGACGGTCAATCCATGCAGACCTCGTCCTCGAATTGGGGCTCGCAGCCCTATGGCTCGGGCGCAGCCTCAACGACGTCGTGGTCCACCACGCCGCAGCGCTCGTCGGTCGCCAAGAAGAACACAGGCGGCTACGCCGCTGGCTCCACGGTGGCGGCGGCCAAGTCTTCCTCGTCGTCGCGCTCCAGCTCCTCCAAGGCCGACAAGCCCGAGGACACCCTCGTCAAAGCGAGCTACACCGAGAGCAAAGGCTCGCGCGACGACAGCTCCACCCTCTCGGCGGTGGCGAAGGGGACGCCCGCCAAGGCCCCTGCGAGCAAAACGCCTCCGTCGGCCGAAGCCAAGTCGCCTCCGGTCAACCTGGGCGTGCTGCGCCTGCTTAACAGCAAACGCATCACCTTCCACTACGAGGTCAAGGATCCCGCCTCGGCCGGCGTGGCCGGTCTGGAAATGTGGGGAACGACCGATACGCGCAGCTGGAAGAAGTATGACATCGTGAAGCGCTCGCCCTCGTCGCTGGTCGTCAGCGTGAAGGACGAAGGCCTGTACGGCTTTTCGATGATCGCTCGCGGTAAGGGCGAGCTGGCCAAGGACCAGCCGCCGCTGGCGGGTGAGGCGCCGCAGGTGTGGGTGGCCGTCGATCTTACCAAGCCGATGGTGCAGCTGCTCGGCGCCGAGCTGAACATTATGTCGAAGCAGCCGGCCCTGGTGATTCGTTGGAACGCCAAAGATCGCAACTTCGGACCGCGGCCGATCACGCTGCTGTACGCCGAGCGTATGGAAGGCCCGTGGACGCCGTTCGCCGCCAACGTCGAGAACAGCGGACGCTACGAGTGGGCGATGCCGGCCTGTGTGCCCTCCACGGTCTTCGTGCGGGTACAGGCCGTCGATCTGATGGGCAACACCGGCATGGCGCAGACGAACACGCTGCACATCCCCGGCCGCTCCTCGATCAGCACCGTCCGCGGCGAGCCGACGTTGGCCGATCCGCCGAAGCTGGCCAACATCTTGCCGCCGCCGCCGTCGTGCGATAGCCAGCTCCGCCCCGTCGCCGCGACGGTGGCCAACCCGGCGGTGTCGATTCTCTCGGTGGAGAGCGAATAACCATCGCTTGCGAAAGCCGCTTGCGCCTTAGCGGGACACGCTAAGCCGCAAGCGGCTTTCTCGCGCATCTTGCAGGTCTCGCGACAGCGGCATAAAATCATCCGTGTGTTCGACACAAACAATCCGCCTACGGCCGCCCCTTCCGCGAGACTGCCATGCGCGCCTGGTTTCGTAACGTCATCACGGCCATTCAAACCGTTGCCCAGGGCATGTACATCACCCTGTGGTATTTCCTGCAAACCTATCGCCGCAAAACCTTCACGGAACGCTTCGAATATCCGGAGCTGCCGGTCCCTGTCAAGCCGCGCTATCGCGGCTTCCATCGCTTCGACCTGAGCACCTGCATCGGCTGCGACAAGTGCGCCCGCGCCTGTCCGGTCGATTGCATTTACATCGAAAAGATCAAGAACCCGGTCGGTAAGGGCTTTCGCGTCAACGGCTTCAAGATCGACTACACCAAATGCATGTTCTGCGCCCTGTGCGTCGATCCTTGCCCGGTCGATTGCATCTTCATGGGCTCGACCTACGATCAAAGCTGTTTCAGCCGCGACGGCTGCATCATCGATTACGCCAAGCTGCCGCTGGAAACAGCTTGGGGACAGGCGACCCTCAATCCGACTTCCGTGGCCGCCTCCAAGCTCCAGGTTGAGCCGGTGTGGACCAAGCCGCCCGATCCGGCTCCGGCCGCCAAGAAATAAGCCGCTTGCGGCTTAGCGTGTCCGCAGCTCCGCTAAGCCGCAAGCGGCGCGGCCGACGCTGGTAAACCCGGAGCAACGATTTATAATGACAATTGAACAGGAACGATTCCTGCCTCTTGTTGCGGATCGGAAGCCTAATCCTTCCCCTTCGGTTGGCTCCCACGGCGCACGGTTCAGCGGGAGGAGGTGGAACGATGGTTGCCCCCAAGACTGGTAAGAAATACTTTACGGTGGCCGAGGCCAACAGCACGTTGCCTTTGGTGCGCGTCATTGTTCGCGACATCACGGTCCTGGCTCATGAGATGCATGAACGCCACCAACGCCTGAATCGCCTCAAGCCCGGCGATCGTTTCCGTCTCAGCGACGCCCACGACGAGGAGCTTCGCCAGGTGCAGGCGGAGCTGGAACGCGGCCAGGAGAAGATGGAAGGTTACGTCCGCGAGCTGGGCCAGCTCGGCGTCGAGCTGAAGGATTATTTCACCGGCCTGATCGATTTCCCCAGTCTGATGAATGGCCGGCCGGTTTACTTGTGCTGGCGGCTGGGCGAGCCGGAGGTCGCCCACTGGCACGAGCTTGAAGCCGGATTTGCTGGCCGGCAAAAACTGTCGCCAAACACCAGCCGCGTTTGAGCGTTTTTGACCATGGGATGTTTTCTATGACTCCTCTCGCTGCCTATCTGCTGCTGTTCGTGGCTGTCGGCGCCGGCTTCATCTTTGTCCATCTGATGGCCGGAAAGCTCATCCGGCCGAATAAACCGTTTGCGGCCAAGCGCACCATTTACGAGTGCGGCGAGCCGACCATCGGCAGCGCCTGGATTCAGTTCGATTTGCGTTTCTACGTGGTCGCGCTGCTGTTCGTCATCTTCGATGTCGAGGTGGCGTTCTTCTTTCCCTGGGCGGTGGTGTTCGGCAAGGCGAACGCTTTGGCCGCCGTCGCCCAGCCGACCACGGACGAGGAGTATCGTCAATACGGAGAGCGGGCGTGGGAGCTGGTGCCGCCTACCTCTCGGACGGAGCACGGCGTGGAGCGTGACATTCTGATGGGGAAAGCACCCCCGCGCGTGAGTGCGGATGAGGCGGCAGCGAGCCGGAGAAGAATTGCCTCAGAGACCCAGCAACAAGCGCGGCTGCTCAGCTGGCTTGCACTCCTGGAAATCGCGGTGTTTTTCGGTGTCCTACTGGTCGGCTACGCTTATCTCTGGCGGCGCGGCGATCTCGCCTGGGTGCGCAGCCTGGCGGCTGAACGACCGACCGGCGAGACGCCGCCGAGCTTGACGCCGCCGATTCGCCACCCGACTCCGCAGCCTGTGGCCGGCACCGTTGTGCATTCGTGAGAAAGGTAGGTCAGGCTTTCCAGCCTGACTTTTTCGCTGTCAGGCTGGAAAGCCTGACCTACGGCCCCGCGTGGGGCGGGAGTTTTTCATAATGGGATGGCTGGAAGGACGTATGGAGGAGAGTGTCATCACGACCTCTCTGGAACAGGCGATCAACTGGGCGCGCGAGTCGAGCATGTGGCCGATGACGTTCGGCCTGGCCTGCTGCGCCATCGAGATGATGGCAGTCGGCGCCTCGCGCTATGACATCGATCGCTTCGGCGCCGGTGCCTTTCGCGCCACGCCGCGCCAGGCCGATTTGATGATCGTGGCCGGCACCGTCAACTTCAAGATGGCCAGCCGGGTGCGCCGGCTGTACAACCAGATGCCGGATCCGAAGTTCGTCATCGCGATGGGCGCCTGCACCTGCGGCGGCGGTCCCTACTACAAGTATGGCTACAACGTCGTCAAGGGCGTCGATCTGGTGGTGCCGGTGGATGTGTACGTGCCCGGCTGTCCGCCGCGGCCGGAGGCGCTGCTTGAAGGTCTCATGCGCATCCAGGACAAGGTGGCGGCGATGAAGGATCTGACGCGCGGACAGCCGCTGACGGTGCCGATCCCGGCGCGGAGCGGCTACACGCTGCTGCCGCCGGAATTGAACGACGCCGATCCGCTCAAGGCGCTGGAGAAGCAGAACGCCTTCGCCAAGAAAAACAAGGAGCTGGCCGCCCCCGCCAAGGCATAAGGGACGCCGCTTGCGGCTTAGCGGGGGCCGCTAAGCCGCAAGCGGCTCCGTCAAGGAACCCCTACATGATTGCTGCCGACATTGCCGCCCTTCTCGAACAACAGCTCGGCTCGCGCATCAAATCGAAAAAACTGGAGGCGATCGACCCCTTCGTGGTGGTTGAGGCCGGCGACCTGCTCGACGTGTGCCGCTTCTTGAAGGAAGACGACCGCTTGCACTTCGACATCCTCAACTGCATTAGCGGCGTCGATTATCTGGAGCTGGACCCGAAAAAAGCGCCCAAGGCCGGCTTCGAGCCGCACATGGAAGTCGTCTATCATCTATCGAGCTTCCGTCATCGCCATCGCTTCGTCCTCAAGATCATCCTGCCGCGCTGGAAGGACGACAAGCCCGGCGAATTGCCGGAAGTGCCTTCCGTCACGTCGCTGTGGGCCACGGCCAACTGGCACGAGCGCGAGGTTTACGATCTGT
>Ga0335075_10011946_pt1 | contig 13131 bp, 9 predicted proteins | sample Lox_Sample_24_FD_206723 | JGI IMG/M metagenome (GOLD analysis project Ga0335075, IMG submission 206723) | Soil microbial communities from Loxahatchee National Wildlife Refuge, Florida, United States - Lox_Sample_2.4 | ecosystem: Environmental > Terrestrial > Soil > Wetlands | place: USA: Florida... | reverse complement strand
GGGTCTACAACAGTCGCGAGGGCTGGCAGCCGTCTGACGACTGGCTGCCTGACCGCCTGCTCAACGAGTCGCTTACCCTCCCGTCGGGCCGGGTGGCCACCCTTACTGCGGACCGCCTCCGCTTGATGATCGATGCCTACTACGAAAAGCGCGGGCTTGATCACAATGGGCGGCCGGATCCAAGGTCCGTTGACGAGCTGGGCTTGGCCTAACGCGATTCTGAGGCGGATACTGCCGCTATGGCCATCACTGCCCCCGAAAGCACGGCAACCGTAACGCTCACGATCGATGGACATGAGGTCACGGCCCCGGAAGGTGCCACAATCTGGCAGGCCGCCACGGCCGCCGGCATCGACATCCCGGTGCTATGCCACGACGAGCGTTTCGATCCGGTGGGCGTGTGCCGGATGTGCGTGGTCGACGTGGGTGCGCCCGCCTTCGCTGCTTCCTGTGTCCGGGCCTGCGAGGACGGGATGCAGGTCAAAACGAGCACGCCGGAGCTTGAGCGCAGCCGGGCGATGCTGACGAAGCTGCTGGTCAGCGACCAGCCGCCGCGCGAGCGGGACCCGAAGCAGACGACGACCGCTGACAACGAACTGATCGCGCTGGCCGAACGGTTCGGGCTGGCCCCGGACGGCACCGCCCTGCCTCAGGCGTCGGGCCGCGGCGTCGACCTGTCCAGCCCGGTGATTGCCGTTGACCACGACGCCTGCATCCTGTGCGACCGGTGCGTGCGTGCCTGCGACGACATCCAGGGCAACGACGTGATCGGGCGCAGCGGCAAGGGCTATGACACTCATATCGCGTTCGACCTCAGCGATCCGATGGGCGCCTCGTCCTGCGTGTCCTGTGGCGAGTGCGTGGCCGCGTGCCCGACCGGTGCGCTGACGAACAAGCCGATCAACAACATCCCGATCCGGCCGCGCACCGAGCTGGACGCGGTGGACACCGTCTGCCCGTACTGCGGCGTGGGCTGCGCCCTCACCTACTACGTGGACAGGGAAAAGGGCGCGATCGCGTACGCGGAGGGCCGGGAGCAGCCCGGCTCGCACGGGCGGCTGTGCGTGAAGGGTCGTTACGGCTGGGACTACGCTGCCTCGCCGCAGCGCCTGGTGGTGCCGCTGATCCGCCGGGAGGAGTCCTACCCGAAGGGTGCGCTGTCCGCCGACGTCCGCGGTGATATGGCGGCCGATGGTGAGAGCAACGACCACGGGACGGCCAGCAACGGAGACCCGAGCCGGAAGCACAAGGGCGGCAAGCGGGGCCGCAAGCCCGGCGGGCTGGTCGACTACGCCGAGGTGCTGCCGCACTTCCGCGAGGCGACCTGGGAGGAGGCCCTCGACGTCGTCGCGAGGCGGCTGACCGAGATCTATACCGCTGGTGGCCCTGGGGCTATCGCCGGGTTCGGCTCGGCGAAGTGCTCCAACGAGGAGGCCTACCTCTTCCAGAAGCTCATCCGCACTGGATTCCACACCAACAACGTGGACCACTGCACGCGGCTCTGCCACGCCTCCAGCGTCTCGGCGCTGTTTGAAGGGATCGGCTCCGGCGCGGTCTCCACCACCTTCGGCGACATCAAGAATGCCGGGGTCGCAATTGTCACCGGCAGCAACTCCACGGCGAACCACCCGGTGGCCTCCACCTTCTTCAAGCAGGCCCGCCGCAACGGCACGACGATCATCTACGTGGACCCGCGCGCCGACAAGATGGCCGACCATGCGGACATCTACTGCCAGCTCAAGCCGGGTACCGACGTCGCGTTCTACAACGGCGTCATGCATGAGATCATCCGGCTCGGCCTGACTGACGACGAGTTCATCAGGGCGAGGACCTCCAACTTCGAGGCGCTGAAGAAGACCGTCGCTGACTACCCGCCGGAGCGGGCCGAGCAGATCACCGGCGTGCCGGCCGACACCATCAGGAGGGTCGCACGGGCCTGGGGCGGCGCCAAGGCCGGCATCATCTTCTGGGGCATGGGGATCTCCCAGCACACCACTGGCACAGATAACGCCCGCTGCCTGATCGCGCTGTGCGCGATCACCGGGAACGTCGGCAAGCCGGGCAGCGGCCTGCATCCGCTGCGCGGGCAGAACAACGTGCAGGGCGCCTCGGACATGGGCCTGATCCCGATGTTCTACCCGGACTATAAGAAGGCCGACGATCCCGCCGTGCGGGCCAGGTTTGAGCAGGCCTGGGGCACCGCGGACCTAGACCCGAACAAGGGCCTGACCGTCACCGAAATCATTGGCTCGGCGCTTAAGGGCGGCGTTCGCGGCATGTACATGCTTGGCGAGAACCCGTTCCTGTCCGACCCGAACATCAACAAGGTCCGCAAGGCCCTGGCCAAGCTCGAGTTCCTGGTGGTGCAGGATATTTTCCTCACCGAGACCGCCGAGTTCGCCGACGTGATCCTCCCGGCGTCCTCCTACCTCGAGAAGGACGGCACCTTCACCAACACCGACCGCCGAGTGCAGCTGGGACGCAAGGTGCTGGACAGCCCGGGTCAGGCCCGCGTCGACTGGGAGGTTGTGCAGGACGTCGCGAACCGGATCGGCCTGGACTGGCATTACGAGACGCCGCGGCAGGTTTTCGACGAGATGGTCACCGTCATCGGCAGCTATCAGAACCTCAGTTACGACAACCTCGGCTCTACAGGCAAGCTGTACCCGAACCCGGACCCGGCCCGCAGCGACGGCACCGTGGTGATGTTCACCGAGAAGTTCAATACGAACGACGGCCTGGCCCACCTGGTGCCCGCCGAGTGGCTGCCCGCGAAGGAACTGCCCGACGAGCGGTACCCGTACGTGCTGAACACCGGGCGGATGCTGGAGCACTGGCATACTGGCTCGATGACGCGCCGGTCTTACGCGCTTGACGCGATCGCGCCCAGGGCTCAGGTCTACATCCATCCGTCCGATGCCGCCGAACTCGGCCTGGAAGATGGCGACATGGCACGGGTCAGCTCCCGCAGGGGAAGCATCGAACTGGCGACGAAGGTCTCCCACCGGGAAGCCAGGGGGAACTGCTTTATCCCGTTCCACTTCAGGGAGGCGGCCGCGAACCTGCTGACGATCGACGAGATCGACCCGTTCGGGAAGATCCCAGAGTTCAAGTTCTGCGCCGTCCGGATCGAGCGCGCCGATGGCTGAGGCGCCGGCTCGCGCGCCCGGCGTCGAGGCCAGGGCGGGCAAGTTTCCCGGCCCGAGCCTGATCCCGGCGCTGAACGCCATCCAGGAGCGGGTCGGCTGGCTGCCCCGCGAGGAGCTAGTCACGTTGTCCCGCGACGTGCGCCGGCCGCTCTACGAGATCGAGGGCCTCGTCTCGTTCTACCCGCACTTCCGTACCGAGCCGCCGAAGAAGACCGAGGTCCGCGTCTGCCATGACCTGTCCTGCTGGCTGCGCGGCGCTGACGAGCGCATTGACGCCATCAGGGAACGGTACGGTGCTGATGCCGACGTCGAGATCGTGGCAGGATCTTGTCTCGGGCGCTGCGACATCGCCCCTGCGTGCACGGTCAACGAGCAGCCGCTGCCTGCCGAGGCGATAGCGGAACATCTGCCGGAACGCACACGCGCAACGTCGCAGCCGTCTGCAGGCTCGCCCGTCCGCTGGCTCAATGACCCGTATCCGGCAGACGGTGACAGATACGGCGTCCTGCGCGATGTGCTCGCGGGGCGGCTGGACACGGCCGGCATCATAACCGCGCTCACGGACGCTGGGCTGCGCGGGATGGGCGGCGCTGGCTTCCCGACAGGCCGCAAGTGGGGCCTGGTCGCGGCGCAGGAGGCAACACCGAAGTACGTCATCTGCAACGCCGACGAGTCTGAACCGGGCACGTTCAAGGACCGGGAAATCCTGGCAACCCAGCCGCACCTGGTCCTGGAGGGCATGCTGCTCGGCATGCTCGCCGTCGGCGCCGACGAAGGCTGGGTATTCATCCGGCACGAGTACGGCCCGGAAGAGCAGGTCATCCGCCGCGAGATCGACAGTCTGCGCGAGGCCGGGTTGATCGGCCCGGATGCGGCAGGCTCCGGTCGGCGGCTGAATGTCGAGGTGTTCACCTCGCCGGGCGGCTACATCCTCGGCGAGGAATCCGCGCTCATCGAGTGCATGGAAGGGCACCGCGGCGAGCCGAGGAACAAGCCGCCCTTCCCCGGTACCTACGGCCTGCACGGCAAGCCGACGCTGATGAACTCGGTGGAGACGTTCGCGCACGTCCCCGTCATCGCACGCAACGGCGCAGCCTGGTGGCACGCACAGGGTAAGGGCGACCACGCCGGGCTGAAGTTCTTCGCCGTCTCCGGCCACGTGGCCCGGCCCGGCGTGTACTGCGTCCCGATGGGCACCACCGCCCGCGAGCTGCTTGAGCTGGCCGGCGGAGTGGACGGCGGCAGGCGGCTCGGCGCCATCCAGCCCGGCGGCGCGTCGTCCAACTTCATCGGGCCGGACAAGCTTGGCGTGGAGCTGGACTTCGGCACGCTGCAGGAGGCCGGGTCAATGCTCGGCTCCGGCGCGATCGTCGTGATGGCCGAGGGCACTGACCTGCTCGCCGCGGCAGTCAATGTCCTCCGCTTCTTCCGCGACGAGTCGTGCGGCAAGTGCGTGCCCTGCCGGGTCGGCTCAACGAAGGCGCATGTCATCCTCGACGGCCTGCTCAAGGCCGGCGGCGGCGCCGCCGACGTGAACGGCGACGTGCGTGACCTCGACCAGGTGATGCGCCGTACCTCGATCTGCGGACTCGGCCAGGTCGCGCTCGGCCCGGTGATGAGCGTGCTGCGTCTCACGGAGGAGCATCTCGCCGGCCATGGCTGAGCGCGCCGGGCGCGAGTTCTTCACCACCCGGACAGTCGCCGACGCCCTCGCCGGTTTTCGTCCCCGGCGGCGTACCGGTGCGAAGACCGTGCCGCTGGCCGCAGCGCTGCGCCGGGTGCCGGCCAGGGCAGTCACCGCGCCGCACCCGCTGCCAGGGTTCGCGCGCTCTACGGTCGACGGCTACGCCGTTCGCGCCGCCGACACCTACGGCGTGTCTGAGGGCCTCCCCGGCTACCTGACCGTTGCCGGCGCCGTCCGCATGGGCGCCGAGCCGGATACCGCAGTCACGCCAGGCACGGCGGTCGCGATGCCGACCGGTGGGGTCATTCCGCCCGGCGCGGACGCTGTTGTGATGGTGGAGTACACCGCCGAGGTGATGCCCGGCACGATCGAGGTGGTCCGCCCGGTCGCGCACGGCGAGGGCATAGTGCGGGCCGACGAGGACGCCAGGCCCGGCGACGAGATCGTTCCCTGCGGTCGGCCGCTCCGACCGCAGGATCTGGGCATGCTCGCGGCGGCTGGCGTGACGTCTGTGACTGTGCACGAGAAGCCGACAGTGACGATCTTCTCCACAGGCGACGAGGTGGTCCCGCCCGAGACGGCTGAGCTAAAACCGGGCCAGGTGCGTGACGCAACGGCGTCCGCGCTCGCCGCGCTGGTCGCGGACGCGGGCGGCGAGCCGATCTACGGCGGGATCGTCCCCGATGACCAGGGCGCGCTAGAAAGAGCGCTGCGCGGCGCGCTGCCGGCCAGCGACGTGCTCGTGATCTCCGCCGGGTCCTCGGTCGGCGCCAGGGACGAGACCGCGAACGCCGTTGCTCGGCTCAGCCCGCCAGGGATCTGGTGCCACGGCCTGGCCATCAAGCCAGGAAAGCCGACGCTGCTGGCCGAGTGCGACGACGTGCCGGTAATCGGGCTGCCTGGCAATCCGCGCTCGGCGCTCGTGGTGTTCCGGCTCATCGGGGTACCGATCGTCCGCCTCGTCGGTGGCTGCGTGGTGCCGCCGCCAGAACTTTCGACGCGGGCCAGGCTTTCCAGGGATCTCGCGTCCGCAACCGGGCGGCTCGATATCGTGCAGGTGACGGTGGCCGCGGGGGTGGCGACACCGGTGTTCGGCCTGTCGGCGCTCTTGTCCGTGCTGACGGAAGCCGACGGCTACATCGTGATTCCCGAGGAGGCGACCGGGCTGGACGCTGGCAGCGAGGTGAACGTAATCCTGTATGGCTGACAAGCCGGCGAACAGCCCGTTCATCCATGACGTCCCCGCCGCGCAGGCCATGGAGGCCTGGCGCCTCGCCCGCGAAGCCGCCGGCTGCCCGCCGCGGCTGCCCGCGGTCACCGTTCCGGTCGCCGAGGCAGCCGGGCTTGTCACCGCGGCGCCAATCTGGGCCGTCCGCTCATCTCCCCCGTTCGACGCCGCCGGGATGGACGGCATCGCGGTCCGCTCCTGCGACACGACAGGCGCGAGCGAGACCACCCCGCTCTGGCTCGGGTCCGACGCCTACGACGTCGTGGACACCGGCGACCCGATGCCCGACAGCCGCGACGCGGTGGTGATGCGCGAGCACGTCCACTTTGACAATGCCGGGCGTGCCGAGCTGCGCGCGGCTGTCCCCCCTTACCAGCACGTCCGGTCGATCGGCGAGGACGTCAGCGCCGGCGAGCTGCTGCTTCCGGCCGGACACCGGCTCCGCGCCGCCGACCTGGCAGCAGCGGCCGCCGCGGGGGCAACGCAGCTGGCCGTTCGGAAGAAGGCGCTTGTCCTTATCCTCCCGACCGGGGACGAGATGCGGCCAATCGGGACGGAGACCAGGCCAGGCGAACTCCTCGACACGAACTCGCTCATGCTCGCCGAGCAGGCGCGGGAGGCCGGGTGCGAGGCGCGGTGCCTGCCGATCGAGCCGGATGACCCGGAGCGGATCGAGGCCGTGGTTCGCGAGGCGGCGGCCGAATGCGACCTGCTGATCGTGATCGCCGGGTCGAGCGCGGGACGGGACGATTACACGGCACGGGTGGTCGCGTCCGCCGGGACCCTGGCCGTGCACGGGGTCGCGGTGCGACCTGGGCACCCGGTCGTGCTCGGCACCGTGGGGCGGACGCCGGTGCTCGGCGCGCCTGGCTACCCCGTGTCGGCGGCACTAACGTTCGAGATCTTCGCCGCGCCGCTGCTTGCGGAGCTGGCCGGTGCGCCGCCGCGGCAACGGCCGCGCGCCTCGGCCCGGCTGGCTCGCAAACTCGCGTCGCCGCTCGGTATGGACGACTGGGTCCGGGTCCGGCTTGGCTCTGTCGGCGGGGCCTTGGTGGCGACGCCGCTGCCGCGCGGCGCCGGGGTGCTGACGTCGCTGGTCCGTGCCGATGGCCTGCTCGTCATACCAGCCGGCGTGGAAGGGCACCACGCCGGATCTACCGTGCCAGTCGGCCTGCTGCGCGGACTCGACGAGATCACGCGCACAATCGTCGCGATCGGCTCGCACGACATGGTGCTCGACGTGGCGTCCTCATTCCTGCGCGAGGCCGACCCGATGGTGACGCTCGCTTCGTCTAATGTCGGGTCACTCGGTGGCCTCGTCGCTCTGCGCGACGGCCTGTGCCACATCGCCGGGTCACATCTGCTTGACCCCGCCTCAGGCGAGTACACGCTGCCGTACGTGGATCAGGTTTTCGGCGCTGCTGCAGGAGAAGTGGCGGTCGTACGGCTGGTGCACAGGTCGCAGGGGCTCATGGTCGCCGCCGGGAACCCCCTGGGAATCTCCGGGCTGCCCGACATCTGCCGTGGCGGCGTCCGGTATGTCAACCGGCAGCGCGGCGCGGGAACGAGAGTGCTGCTCGATGTCATGCTGGGACAGCAGCACCTCGCGGCCTCCTCGATCGAGGGATACGCGCGGGAGGAGCCGACTCACCTTGCGGTCGCGGCGGCGGTCGCGTCCGGCCGGGCGGACGCCGGCCTGGGGATCATGGCGGCCGCCCGCGCGTTCGGGCTCGGCTTCGTGCCACTGGCCACCGAACCGTACGACCTGGCCGTAGCGCCGGGCGCGCTGGAGTCACCGCAGCTCGCGCCGCTTTGGGCCATGCTCCAATCGGATCGCTTCAAGGCGTCGGTAGAAGAACTCGGCGGCTACTCCGCCAGGGAAATGGGCCGCCGGGTGCGCTGACGCCAGTCCGCGCGGGTACGGATAGCGGCGGCAACCGGTTGCACCACGACGAGGCCGGAGGAACCGTGGCCGGACGAACGACGCGAATGCGAATCACCCGGATCTTCGTCGACGACCCTGGAGTCAGCGAGCGCGCCGACTTGCTGGCGGCAGAGGAGCCGCTCGGCATCAGGATCGGCGGCCAGGCCGTCAGCCTGACCATGCGAACGCCGGGCGACGATATCGACCTGGCGGCCGGCTTCCTGTTCAGCGAAGGCATCGTCAGCTCAGCCGCCGACATCGCATCGATCAGGATCTGCGACGGCAGCAAGTGCGGTCACGACCACGAGGCCGACGACGCGATGGGCAACATAGCCGACGTGACCCTGCGGCCTGACCTGCCGACCGGCCCCAGGCGCAACTTCCTGACCAGCAGCGCCTGCGGCGTCTGCGGCAAGGCCAGCATCGCCGAACTGCGCGTTCCCGGCAGGTTCCGGCTCGAGGACGACCTGCTTCAGGTACCTGCCGGCGTGCTGGCGCGGCTCCCCGGCGCGCTTCGCCGTGCGCAGCGAGTGTTCGAGCGGACCGGCGGGCTGCACGCGGCCGGGCTGTTCACCGGCGCGGGCAAGGTGCTCGCGGTGCGCGAGGACGTCGGGCGGCACAACGCGGTCGACAAAATTGTCGGCTGGGCGCTGCGGAGCGGGCTGCTACCACTGCGTGGCTGCCTGCTGCTGGTCAGCGGGCGGGCGTCGTTCGAGCTCGTCCAGAAGGCAGTGCTGGCTGGCGTCCCGGTACTGGCGGCGGTGTCCGCGCCGTCATCGCTGGCGGCCGAGCTCGCCGAAGATGCCGGGCTGACGCTGGTGGGATTCGTGCGCGGCGGGTCGATGAACGTCTACGCCGGCGCACGGCGCGTGATTCCGGCGCGCTGACGAGGTCGCCAGCGCGCCGGATCCGCTCTCAGCCCGTCTGGAAGTCGTCAGCTGGCCGCGGCGGGGTCGAGGAGGCCGCGTCGACGGCGCAGTGTCAGGTCGGCCTTCGTGAAGATCATGTCGACCACGACGCCGATTACCAGGATCACGATGATCGTCGAGGTGACCCCGGCGAAGTCCTGGTTTTGCATGTCCGCGTCCAGCAACTGGCCGATCGAGACCTGCCCGATGATCGCGATGAACAGCTCAGCGGCCATCAGACTGCGCCAGCCGAACGCCCAACCCTGCTTGAGACCCGCCACGTAAGCCGGGAGCGACGCCGGCAGGATCAGGAACCGGTACAGCGCGATGCCGCGCAGGCCCATGGTCTTGCCAGCGCGCAACAGCAGCGGCGGGGTGTAGTCCACACCGTTGATCAAGCCGTTCGCAATGGCCGGGGCAGCGCCGAGGATGATCACGAACAGGATGGCCGAGTTGTTCTCGCCGAACAGGACGATCGCGAACGGGGCCCAGGCGACTGACGGCATCGTCTGCAGCCCGGTGATGATCGACCCGACTGCCGCTCGCAGCGGCGGTATGCGGGCTACGAACATGCCGACGACCGAGCCGATGACGAGGGCAACGAGATAGCCGGTGACTGCGCTGCGCAGAGTCCAGCCGATGGTGCTCCAGAGCATGCCGTGCTGCAGCTGCTGCCACAGGTCGGAGAAGACGGGCCCCGGGCCCTTCAGAACGTACTTCTTCCACCCAGTGAGCGTGACCAGCTCCCAGACGGCCAGCACGAGCGCGATGGCCAGCAGCTTGGGCCACACCGCAGACCACGCCTTGCGGGCTAGCCGGCCGGGCTCCCGCTTCTCCAGGCCCGGCTGTAGCTCCAGGTTGTCAAGGCCACGAAGTGCCTGATCAGTCACCATGGCGGCCCATCTCCTCGCGTAGCCGGTCGGTGAGCCTGGCTGCGACTTCGGACACCTCTGGCGAGTCGATCCGGCGGTGGCCGGCCCGCGGCAGCACGTACTCGTCGATGACCCGGCCGGGCCGGCTGCTCAGCAGGATGACACGGTCACCGAGCCGGGCTGCTTCCCGCACGTTGTGCGTGACGAACAGCACGGTCAGCGTGCGTTCGCCGCAGATGCGTTCCAGCTCATCGTGGAGCAGGTCCCTGGTCATCGCGTCGAGCGCGCCGAATGGCTCGTCCATCAGCAGCACGTCGGCGTCCAGTGCCAGCGCCCTGGCCATGGCGACCCGCTGGCGCATGCCACCCGACAGCTCGTGCGGGCGTTTGCTGCCGAAGGCGCCGAGCCGGACGGTGTCCAGCAGCTCGGCGGTCAGCGTCGACCGCTGCGAGCGAGGCACTCCCCTGGCGCGGAGCGCGAGCTCGACATTGCGGCCCGCGGTCAGCCACGGGAACAGTGCAGGCTCCTGGAACATCAGGCCTACCCGTCGGCCGCCGGTGTCCACCTGGCCGCCGGTCGGCTTGTCCAGCCCTGCGACCAGGTTCAGCAGCGTGCTTTTACCGCAGCCCGATGCCCCGATAATGCACACGAACTCCCCGTCAGCCGCCGTGAGAGAGACGCCGTCGAGCGCGAGCAGACTGGACGGACCTGCGCCGTAGGCCTTGCTGACTTCAGTCAGCCGCACCGCGATCTGCCGGTCGCCGATCCGCCCCTCCTGGTTAGCAAGCCCGGTCTGGCCGGTCAGCCCGGCCGCAGACAGGGCTGACGCCCCCGGCCGGCTGGCCGGGGGCGTCACCTGCTCACTGCTGGCTCTCACGAGCTGACCTGCGACTGACCGTCGGCCGTCAGCAGCTTGTTCAGCGGTCCGAGGTCGTAAATCGCCGACAGGTTTTTCACCGGACTCAGCAGCCCCACGGCCTCCGCGTGTGCCGCGTCGGTGAGCAGCGACGACGCGATCGGGTCATTCGTGAACGTCACTTGGTCAAAGGAAGCCGCGAGGATGGCCGACTTGAGGGCCTTGCCAGTCAGGGACGCTAGCTCGGCGTTGGCCACCGACTCCGCTGCCGTCTTGTTGCTGGCGATGAAGGAATTGGCCTCGATCTGCGCCTTGAGCAGGTCACTGACGACCGTCGGGTGCGCCGAGATGAAGCTCTGCGTCGCGACGATCTCAGTGGTAACGAACTGGCCCTGCGGCCACAGGCTTGCCTCGTTCACCAGCACGTGGCCGCCATCGGCGACCATCTCGGCGTCGTAAGGCGCGGGCTCCCATCCGCCGGCGATCTTGCCGGACTCGAAAGCCAGCACCGCGTCGGAGTTGGGCGAGATCGGGGTGACCGGCACGTCGCCGCCGCCAGTCGAGGTCGTGGTCAGGCCGTGGTTCTTAAGCCAGTACCGGAGCGCCACGTCCTGGGTATTGCCCAGCGATGGCGTCGCCAGCTGCTTCCCCTTGAGCTGCGCAGCGGACGTGATGCTCTTCTTCACCACGAGCTCGGCGCCGCCCGAGGCAGCACCGGAGATCACCCTGATGAGCTTGCCGCCAGAGGTCTGCCATGCCTTGATGGCCGGGTTGGGGCCCACATAAGCCGCATCCAGCTGGCCGGCCAGCAGCGCCGTGGCTTCCTGCGTCCCGCTGCTGAACGGGTACAGCTTGAGTGTCACGTTCTTGCCGAGGTTCTTGGTGAAGAAGCCGTCCTTCACGCCGATCAGGGCGGGCGCGTGCGTGATGTTCTCCAGGAAGCCCAGCCGCAGCACAACCTTGGCAGTCGAGTCGCCAGAACCCGAACTAGCAGAGGAGGAAGCGCAACCAGCCGCCAGCGCCGCCACACCCACTGCCGCGACTGCGGCAAGTGCTCGTTTCATCGTCCACCTTTTCCGATCAAGTTACTCGGTTTTCCTGCGTTGGAAGTCTACAATGACTATGGGAATTATTTAGAGCGTCCGGCGAACTTTGTGCCGCGGCGCCGGTGGGTGTTGCTCAGACGACGGTCGCGTTTCCCCAGGTCAGAGCTGACTTAGTGACCGGAGGGCAAGGACGAAAAATTTCTGCAGCGGAACGCGGCAGTGCGTGGAACTCTCGTTCGGCCGGGCTCAGCTGCCCTCGTCGCCGACGTCCTCAGGGTCCAGGCCCTCAACCGACTTGAACTTCTGCAGGCACGTCTGAAGCTGCGCGACTTCCGCCGGGCTGGAGTTCGTCGTGTTGTACACGACCCCGTACATGATGTTGATCACGGAATGCTTGGCAGGCACCGCATAGGGTGGCGTGTCCTGAATGTGCGAGCACGCGGCCCTGACCTGCAGCGCCGTGGCCACGGAGGTGTTGGGGTTGAAGTCGACAGTAATCCAGGACTTATCCAGCGACGCGTCCATCTTGGCGCACCCGGAGACCGCGATCAGCGCGACGGCCCCTGCCGCCGCAGCCATTGCCGCGCGGCGGACCGGACTCCGTCGTTTCCTGCCGGTGCCTGACGGCTGGTTTTGATTGCCTGCATCTCGCGCGCGCACGCCGCCACTCTACGACGAGCCGTCGTGCAACCTTGTGCCGTGTCACCCTTAGTGTCAGAGAATGCAGTCGCGGCTGCCGGCAGGGGCAGCCGATCGGCGCCGGACTGGAGGCTTCGATGACGAGCCGGATCGAGGACTACGCCCTGATCGGGGACATGCAGACAGCTGCGCTGATCAGCCAGGATGGCTCCATAGACTGGCTCTGCTTGCCCCGATTCGACTCTGATGCGTGCTTCGCGGCCCTGCTCGGGGACGAGCGCAACGGTCACTGGCGAATCTGCCCGACAGTGACCGACGGGCCGGTTACCCGGCGCGGTGAAGTCCGCAGGCAGTACCTGGGCGATTCGCTGATCCTGGAAACTACCTGGACCACCTTCAGCGGCGTGGTGCGGGTGATCGATTTCATGCCGCCCCGCGACCACGGGTTCCCGGTGCTAGTCCGGATGATCGAGGGCGTCAGCGGGACCGTCGAGATGGAGTCAGTGCTGAGGCTCAGGTTCGGCTACGGCAAAGTGGTGCCGTGGGTCCAGCGGCACGGCGCCGACATCAGGGCGATCGCCGGACCAGACTCGGTCTGCTTCCACGGCACGGTCCGCAGCGTCGGCCAGAACATGGCTCACCAGGCCACCTTCAGCGTCAAGGCGGGTGAGCGTGAGGCATTCTCACTGGCCTGGAAGGAGTCGCACATCCCGCCGGACCCCTGCATCATCGCGGAAGCCGCGCTGGAGGAGACCAAGGCCCACTGGTCGGACTGGTCCTCCCGGTGCACCTACTCCGGGCCGTACCGGGACGCCGTGATGCGGT
>Ga0335075_10011945_pt1 | contig 13131 bp, 13 predicted proteins | sample Lox_Sample_24_FD_206723 | JGI IMG/M metagenome (GOLD analysis project Ga0335075, IMG submission 206723) | Soil microbial communities from Loxahatchee National Wildlife Refuge, Florida, United States - Lox_Sample_2.4 | ecosystem: Environmental > Terrestrial > Soil > Wetlands | place: USA... | reverse complement strand
AGAACAGGCTCAAAAGATAGCAAAATCAGAGAAAGTTTTTACCAAAAAATACACCGAAGATTTTGAAGTGTTGAACCAGTTGTTCATCTTTCTGAACTAGATTCTAGCCTTTGAAGTCCTTTTTCGGATTGAATAGAAAAAGTTTGAAGATTAGAATTCGATCAATTAGGAGAATTTGAAAAGCAAATGATAGATGCTGTTGATAAAGTTAGACAGAGAAAACAGAAAGAGAAGTTGAATAATATTTTTGAGAGTTATAAAGACAAAAGTGGATCTGATTTACAAAGTTTTATTGATGAGGCTGAAAAAGAGATAGGTAGTAAGTTTTATAAGGATAATGAAGAAAAAATAAGAAGAATGAAAGAAAAATATGCTGCCGAGAACCCCGAAAGTTACTTTGAAAGTTTTCGTGAGAGAATAAAAGATAAAATGGAGGCAGAGGGGATTAATGAGCAAGATTTAGATAAGGAAACTCAAAGAAAGTGGAGAGAATTAAAAAATGGAAATGAGACTAGAGAATATACTTCATTGGTAAAAAGCGAAATGGAAATTGATTCTAAGATAGAAGAAACTAAAGCCAACAAAAATTTAAATGAAATAATTAGGGAAATCAAACGAGCTTTGAGTTCTCTTTCTCAAAGATCAATAGAAGAGGTTAAAAACAGAATTTTAGAATTTATCTCCAATCCTAATGTTTATTGTCAGTCGGCTTACGACAATCGAAGATCAGAAGTACAAAATTTGCTCAGTAAACTAAACAGTTCCCCTACTTCCGAAAGACCAATTAATTCTCATGATAGATTTCCTTTAAATGTAGTATTACCAATTGCTGCTATTTTATTGCTAACAACAGTGTTAGGAGTGATTTTTGTTCGGCAGAAAAATAAGAAAAGATATTAAATATATTTAGAAATTTCGAGTCGATTTTATTAACAATTTTAGTTTGTTAAAAAATAATTTATAAAAATTTGGTTTAAAATTTGTTTAAGAGTAGAATGACATTAGAAGAAAAATGTTCTTTATGTTATGTCAGTAGTGGAGATTTGTCTCAGTGAATGACCAAAAACAATTTGCGAACTGAAAATTTCATAATTGAAAGAGCAAAGTGAGAAAAAGAAATAAACAAAAAACCTAATTTTTTTTCTGATACAGAATTGCTATTGGTTTGGCGGGATAATCTTCTTTTGCGGGCTGTTAATGAAATCCATGCTTCTTTTTTAGTTAAAACTTATAAATTGGAATATCAGAAAATTTGTCAAGCAGTTTTTCAAACTAAAAAAAACGTGATGAAATCACTAAACTCGAAAAAGAAAATCAACAAGAACAGAAAAGATTAGCCAATCAAGCCAAACTGATCGAAGAAGAAAAGCAAAAGAAACTAGCCGCCATTGCCTTAGAAGACACCGAACAACGCCAAAGAATCGAAAGGGAAGCCAATGCGGAAAAAGCCCGAATCTTACAAGAAGCCAATGATAAAAAGCGGAAGAATGAAGAAGAATTAAAGAAAAAAGAAAATGAACTCTTAAAACAACAACAAACTCAGCAAATCGAGTTAGAAAGATTACAAAAAGAAGCTGATTTACAAAATAAGATCGCGGAAGAGAATAAGCGTTTAGCCCAACGACAAGTTGAAATCTTACGAAATAATAAGAATAAAGAAGATCAATTACGAGTTTATCGAACAGATATCTGAAATTATGTCTTAGATTATTACTTTGCCAGTAGCGAAGCCTCCGCGGGAACTGATAATCCAAAACAATACTCCGGAGGAACTTTAAGAAATTGACTAAATTCTTATCCTTCTATGAAATTCAACCTCGTCTTTGGCGATATGTATAGTTGTAATTGAACTAATAACTCTTGACAAAAAGCAATGAAAGCCTTTTATGGGGTAGCGGGTAATACTTTTGTTACTCAGTATGAATTTAAGCAGTTATTAGAACAGAAAGTCAAAAGTTTAGATTTCTTGGATAGTATTAGGGTTTAAGAATTAGAAATTTAGGATTTTTGAATTAGACTAAAATTCTTTTGACTCAAAGCCTAATTCCAGTAATCTTTGTTTTATTTTTTCCATATCTTCTTTGTCTTGACAATTTTTAGTATAGACACAAATCAAGAATTTATCAGGGTTTTTCTTACTCTTTTGCACTTTAGTTTCAACTCCCAGATTACCTTTTATAATTTCACTTCTTACTTTTTCTCAAGTTTGATCAATATTCTGCTTATCAATTGCTTCTTTGATGAGTAATCTTCCTTTTCTTGGTTCAAGCAAAATTCTGTCTTTAACTTCTTCTTCATTATTAGTAGATGGCTTTAATAGAGCAATTAATCTGTCTTTATCCTCACTACTATTCAAATTATCTATAACAAAAGGTAAAGTTATTTTATCAAAAGTTTCTCAAAATAAAGTAAGATGCCTGAATCCTTGAGTTAAAACATGTGAGAATTCGTGAGCCAATGTTCTGAAAGTTACTGCACGAGTAAGGTCAGAAAGAATATAAATATCAAATGCTCTATCAGTGTTTTTTTCTTTTCCGACAAAAACCTCGAGCATTGCAATTTTCTCCACTAAAGTTCTTATCTCCTTTCTTTCCGAAAGTTATTTCGATAACTAAATTATACTCTTTTTCAAAATTTCTTATTATTCTTCGAACCTCGCCTTGAATTCCTTCAAAACTTTCTTCTTCTAATTGTTTTAATTCCTTTTGTAAGAAAATTTCTCTACTCTCGCCTCTTTTTATTCCTTCATGATATTGGTAAATGCGATAACATTTATCACTACAAAAATGTCTTGACATATTACCTATTCATACACCTCGTAATTGTTTTTGTTCAAATGACACTTCATCAGGACATATTGAACAAATATCAGTAAGAGACAAAGACATTTTAACTATATTAATATTTTTTTCTACATGTAGATCTATATATTAAAATTAAGATATAGACAAAAATGAGAGTTAGCAGAGGTCTCTAAATCCCTCTCTGATAAGGAGGAAAAGAGAAAACTTCTGTATATATAGAAAATGATAGAATTATGGTAAATAGTAATCTTAAAAAAATTTTAGCCAACCAACTAAAAGCAAAATTAAATTCACCTGATTATGTGGCAGTACCTAGTTTAATTAGTCATGATGATTTTCATGGTAGTTTATTGGTCAGTGCTTCTCAAAAAAAAATTATTGGCACAAATATAAATCCTAACCGAAGAGAAAATGAGCATGTCGTTTGTTATGACGAATTAGAGCCCAAAGATTGAGAGGAAATAGTTGAATTGATTAGGAAACAAAACAAAGAAAAAGAGCAAATTTGGGAGGAAAAAAAGCGGGATATTGAGGCTAAATTGAATAGTCAACCGAACCTATATTATTATTGAAGCCGACCCCACCCATGACACGGACGGGCTAATTGTTGAGTAGAATGAAAAGGAATGCGGGGTTATACCACTTTTTCGGGAAAGCAAAATGGTCGTGGTTATGGTTTATGTATTGCTGAAAATCATCCTATTTTAGATAGTTTTTCTTTTCAAACTGGTTTTTATTTAATTGATACTAACAAACCAATTGAGCGTAATTCACCGCGTTATTGAAGTGATGGTGGCAAAAGTAATCCGAGTAATTTTCATAGGTTTGTAGAGGTTGGTGACAAGATTACCATTACTCCTTTTGATAAAATCAACTCGCTTATTCAGTTATTCAAAGTCCAAAATATTAAACAAATATCTTTAACTAACGAGAGAGGTTTGTTAATTGAATACAATCCAACTAATTCTAGTGAGAGCAATAGGGATGATAATCAATTATTAGTAATGTCTAACGAAGAGGTAGTTAATAAATCTGAATTTCAAGTTGTACAAAGTTATCTCCAAGAAAATAACAAATCCAGTTTAAATCAACAAGAATTAAATGCCTTACTAAATACTAATTCAGTTCAATGACCTGGTCCTAATAGTAATGGCAATTTAGGAAAAAACTTAGCAATTGGAGTTGGAGTCTTGCTAGTAATTGGTTTGTTGATCAGCCTGTTAGTAAAAAATAAACGAGTTAAGAAGTAGTAGTAAAACTAATATTATATGGAGCAGGTAGAAATTATTAATCAGAAAGGTGAAGTGGTGAATAATTTTCAACTTAATCCGGCAGTTTGGCAAGTTCCTCTTTCTCACCAAAATGTTTCGCTTGCTAATCGCTATTATTTGTTTAATCAACGACAATCAACTAGTAAAGTAAAAAGGCGAGGAGAAGTGGAAAGTAGTACCCGCAAAATTTATCGACAAAAAGGGACCGGAGGTGCTCGGCATGGTGCTCGGAGCGCTCCCCAGTTTCGGGGCGGAGGAGTAGCTTTTGGTCCCACCGGCAAAGAAAATTACTCTCTCAAAATTAATGCGAAATTAAAAGAAAAAGTTTTCCAGTCGCTTTTGAGTGAAAAATTGCGCAACAAAGAGATAATTGTCGTAGATAAAGTTAAATTAGATATTTACAAAACCAAAGAAGCTGAAAAATTCCTTAAAACGTTGCTGATGAAAGAAATTAATTCTGCTAAAACTCTTTTGGTTCTAGCTGATAACGAAGAGAATAAACAAGCAATAACACGTTCTTTTCGTAATCTGTCTTGCGTTAATGTTAGCGATAGTAAATCAATTAATTCTAATCAATTATTGTTCTCTAATCGCCTCGTCTTTACCTATTTAGCTTTAACTGAAACTGAAAAGAGATTTAGTAAAGTAAGTTAAAAAAGTAGTATGTTAATTCAAAAACCAGTTTTGACTAGAAAAAGTCAGTTGCTTCATCAAAAGGACAACATTTATACTTTTTATGTTCAGCCTTCTCTCAACAAGTTTCAAATTCGAGCAGCGATAGAATCAATGTTCCGCGATTCCAAAATAAAAGTAAAAAAAGTTCGTACTAGTCGACAAAAACCTGTTTTGCAAAAAAAGCGTTATTCCCAAAAGTTTCCAGGAAAGATTTATACCGCGCTGCGAAAAAAAGTTTTTGTGCAATTGGCTCCTAATCAAAATTTACCAAATTTTTTTGAAGAATAAAATAAATTTAAAATAACATATATATGACGAAAACGGTCAAACCTATTACTAATGCTCGTCGTAATACTATCTTAATCGACTATCGCGAGAAGTTAGTTCCTAGCACAAAAAAAACTCCTCGTAAACTTCTTAGGACATTAAAGTCTCGTTCTGGACGTAATAATCAAGGAAGAATTACTATGCGTCACCAGGGAGGGGGCCATAAGAAAGTTTATAGAGTTATTGATTTTAAACGCTATGATAAGGATGGTGTTGAAGGTATAGTAAAAACAATTGAGTATGATCCCAATCGAAATTGTTTCATTTCGCTGGTAAGTTATCGTGATGGTAGTTTCGTTTTTATAATTGCTCCCGAAGGCTTAAAAGTAAATGATAGAATAATGAGCGGAAAGGAAGAAAATATTCCTTTAAAAGTGGGTAATAATCTTCCTTTGCATTGTATTCCAATTAATACTCCAATTCATAATTTAGAATTAAAGCCAAAAAAAGGCGGCCAATTGCTTCGCAGTGCTGGTACTTATGGAGAAATAATTGGTAAAGAACCAGGTAGTAAATACGTTCTAGTTAAATTAATGTCTAAGGAAGTTCGTAAGGTTCTGACTGATTGCCGGGCTACGATTGGAAAAGTGAGTAATAGTGAAGCTAATCTAGTGAAGTTAGGTAAAGCTGGTCGGAGTCGTTGAAAGGGTATTCGTCCGACGGTGCGGGGATCAGCGATGAACCCAGTTGACCATCCGCATGGGGGAGGCGAAGGGAAAGCCGGAATTGGTCGCCCTTCTCCACTTAGTCCCTGAGGAAAAAAGACTTTAGGCAAGAAAACTCGGAAGAAGAATAAGTTATCAAATAAATATATTGTTCGTCAGCGCGAGAAATAATTCATTAGTAACGATGTTAGGCTGCAGATACGAGCACGTTGGAGTATATTTAGGTAAAATTGATAGGGAAAATAAAATATTTAGAGGAAGAAAACAAGAGATTAAAAGAGTTAACTCCGCAAGAACTAGTTAAGGAAATTAACGAATTAAAGCCCAAGTAGAGCAATTTAATTCTCAATTAGTAGCCCAAGTTGAAGTAAAGAAGCCAATCTCGTGATTAAGATTAAGGAAATAAAGTAAAATAAATTCATAACAATATGACTAAATGATGCAATAATTGTCAGGCACATAGAGAAGAATGGAGTATAAGATGAAATCATGGGTATAAGTTATCTGCTCGTTTACGGCTGGTCAGGAAATGCAATTAGCAACTACCAAAGAGACAAGATTGTTAAATTCGGTGTAGATGCTGATAGCTATAGTAATCAAAAGTATTCATCATGAACTCTAACAAAGCTTTATTATTATGATGAAATATGAGAAAGACACAAATACAAGATACCAAAAAGAAACCAATTTATAGTTTTTTTCTCTACTTGGTGAAATAATAATTGTGTTCTGATTATAAACGGAGATTCTAACTATGGAATTAGTTTGTTAGTTTATGAAATGCCTTCTCGCAAGATGGCAGAAGTTTTAGAAAGATTTTATATTGCTGGTAGTTATTCAAATTTAGACAGTGCTAAAACTAAGGTTAGAGAGTTAGAAAGAATTTTTAAAGGTGAAAATCCGATACTCTACAAAGGAGTTTCTCGAAAAATTGATTATCCTCCTTATGATGGTGAAAGTTCTGCGGGTTTGTTTGCTTTTGCTTTATTTCCCTTTCTTGGAAGAAGAAATCATTTAAGTTCAGTGTTCCCAGAAGTTAAGTCAACAATTTTACATTCTGATAGCGAGAAAAGTGATTTACCTTTCTCTTATTCTTCTGGATCTCCTTTTTTAGGAACTTTTGCTTCCTCTTCTAATTCGTTTTTTACTTATAGTCAAGTTTCTTATTTGTTGACTTCTAAGTATCGTGATTTTCTAAACGCTGATCCCGATGATTTTATTAAACCTTTAGACATTATTAAAACAAGTAAGGATAAGACCATTCATACTGGGATTTATCTTGGTAAGGGAAAAGTTGCTCATAATTTAGGAGTTGGTATTGAAATTGCAAACTGGAAGGATTTTGGAGTTCGGGTTGGTAATCCTAATAGAATGACTCGTTATCATCCAATTATTGCTTTTAAAAGACCAGAGAAGATAATTGAACATATAGCTAAGTGTATAGCAAATAGCAGTTGAAGGTTCGACATAATGGAAAATAATTGTGAACATTTGGCTAATATGCTGGTTTATGGAATAAATTATTCACAGCAAGTTTATGAAAGGGCTGATGAATTGAAAGTTAAAGTAGGTGTTAAAGCAGCAGGTATAGGAGTTGCGGGAGGGCTTGCTATTTTTGGTGGTATAGCATTGGCACCTTTTACTTTTGGAACCTCTTTAGCACTAAGTGGAGCGGGAGCGATAGCAACTGCGGCTGCAGGTGCTGAAACCATAGAAGAAGATTGCCCTCTTAACAATAAAAAAGGTTCTATTCGCTTAGCAGATGAAATAAAAGAGGTTGGCAAAATGTTAGGCTGAAAGTCAGATAGTGAAACTAAGCAATATGAAAAACAATATTTACAAGAGGTTCCAACTAAAGATTATTGTCAAATAATGTAATGCAACTATGAATAATTATTTAATTAGTTTTTTTGTTTGTCTTTTTCTATTACTTATTTTTTATATTCTTTTAATTTTAATGTTAGCTTCAGAAAAAAAAAAATCTGGACGAAAATTTTTTTGAGTTTCTCTTTTTTTTGCTTTTTTAACTTTAGTGATTTGAGCACTTAGCAGTTCGTTTCATGGCATGTAATACTCCTATTTGGTTTTTACATCCCACCTAAGGAGAATTGTAGAATAATATAATAATGACTAAAAATTTTCTTTGATTTGTGCTAATTGTTGCTGGTTTAGGTTTGCTTCTCTTTTTGTTTAGCAAAACTTATCTTGTGGGGATGTAATAAGTTTGCTTTATCTCGAAAAAATTTTCTTTGAGTTTAGTGTTTTTAGTAACTTAGAGGCGTTAATAAATTCACTGGCGATCATAGTATACAACGTTCTAACAGATTTTTATAGAAAGTAAAATAATTTAATTATGGTTTTACCGCCAATTTTGATTGCTATTGCTTCTTTTTTTAACTTTTGTTTAGAATACTAAGAATGAATAAACCAGAAATAATTCCCAAGATCTTGATAGGTCTAGAAATCCATATTACTCTTAATAGTCAAAAAAAAGTTTTTAATTGAGTAGACACTTATAAAGGAGATTCAAAACCTAATAGCCAAATAAGCGCTTGAGAACTAGGCTACTTAGGGACTTTACCAATAATTAATCCCGAAGTTATTTACTTAGGATTAAAGTTAGCAGCAGCGTTGGGAATGAAAGTTAGCAAAGAAATTATTTTTGATCGCAAGATTTACAATTACTTTGATTTACCTAAAGGTTATCAAATAACTCAGCATACATTACCCTTTGCTATTTCAGGTTATTTACCAGTTACCAGTGAAGATAAGACAGAAAATGTATCAATAAAAGTCTTGCAGATAGAAGAAGACACAGCAAAAAGTAGTTATGATGCAGAAAGGACTAAGTTAGATTTTAACCGAGCTGGAAATCCTTTAATCGAACTAGTTACCGAACCTGTTTTTCAAAAGTTAGAAGACGTTTCTAGATTTATCAAACAACTTCAAAATCTTTTACGCTACTTAGAGGTGTCCGAGGCTAAAATGGAAAAAGGACAGTTACGAGTTGACTTAAATTTTTCTCTGCAATTAGGAGAAAAATATTCCACACCCCGCTATGAAATTAAAAATCTTAATTCATTGGCTAACATTGATAAAGCAGTGAAATACGAGATTAAAAAACATCAGTCATTATCTTCTCAAGGTAAAACTCCACCCCTTAGTCAAACATTAGGTTTTGACGAATCACAACAAGCAACTATTTCTCACCGGGAAAAAACAAATTATTTTTATTTACCTGAAGTAAACATCCCCCCAATCAAATTAAAAACTAGTGAAATAAAAAAAATTAGAGATAATCTCCCTAAATTACCTTGAGTTTATTGAAAAGAACTGAAGCAGTTTGACCTTAAGAGTGCCCAGGAAATTAACAAAAATCCCGATCTGTTAAAAATACTAAACTTTTTAGAAAAAAAGAAGACTTTTGAATTAAAAGAGAGTAAAAATTGAATAATTTTTTATGCAAACTACCTCTCTCCTTTTTTTGGAGACAATGGCAAAGAATCATTTGTAAAAAAATGAAATTCATATTACAGCCTTTTTCAGTACTGAAGAGAAAAAAAGTTAGAAAATGAGGAGATTAAAGAAATTATAATTTTTCTAAAAGAAACCGAAAAAGATTTCGATTCTTTGATAGGAAAATACGAGAAAAAATTTTCTCTTGATAAGCAAATATTAGAAAAAGAATTGAAAAATTTATGAAATGATGAACTAGAAAAAATGCTACCTATTAACCAGCAAAAAGTCCAAAATTACCTACTCGGACAAGTAAAAAAAAAATTCCCAGATTATTCAGTAAAAGAAATCATTTTGACTATCGGCAGTTTCCTAGAAAAAAACAAAAGTTAAAATCAGTTATGAAATTAATCATTTATTGACTAACACTGATGATTACTCTGCCGCTTTTTTTACTTTTTTGGTGAAAAAAATCTTGGCGTTTAATTTTGGTAATAATCATAATAGTGATTTTGATAGGAGGCTGATGATTACCTAATAAATTAACTTTTTTTATACTGCAAAGGGAGTTAAAAAAAGAGGAGGAAAGGAGAGAAAAGGAAAATTGGATTGATAAAAAGACAGAAAAACGAGGAAAGCCTTGGCAAAAATTGGAGCAAGCATTAATAAACACTTTGCAACAAGAGATAAATAATAAAAATCAGGCAAAAATTGGTTTAGAAAAAGAGATCTTAAAACTAAGAGAAAATAAAAAAAAGTTAAAACAAGAAGTAAAGAGAAGAGAAGAAAAACAAAGAGAATATTTTCGCAACCAACATTTACCAGAATGACAGGGTAAAGGAGAAGAGATAAGAAAAGAGTATTTGCGAGGTCTTAATAAAAGCATAAAAACTGGCTATCTGCTAGAACAAAAAGAATGAGAATGAATAGGAAAATGAGGAGAAAAAGAAGATTTGTCAGTTCTTTTATTTTGTGGTGAAGAGTTTAATCATGAATTACTGAAAGTGCGAACAACTTTCAAAGGAAGTTGACAATTAGTGAATCATAGAGATTGATGTTCCAACGTTATTGACTTTAACAAATATGGGAATTTTAGTCCGCAATTTCTTCAAGACAAAATTCGAGAAATTTATCAGCAGTCTGGAAACCAAACTGATATGAATTATAAACAAAGCAAACACTCGATGGGAGAAAACAATATTTTATTTAAAAACATTGATAGAATTGTCAATCCAGACTTAAAAAACGAGCTTTTGTTAGTTTTAGACACTACTAAAAATAAAAACTTAGGAAAAATTACAAAAAAAATAGGGGAGGAAGAAATAGAAGAAGCAATTGACTTATCTAAGTTTCTCCTTATTGCTACCACTTCAATTTCTAGTCCTAAATTACCACAAGCACTTTTTGAAGCAAAATTAAAACATGTCGAGCCCCTTTTTGACAGATATTTCTGAATCATTTTTCTTGCATCAGGAGGAATGGAAATTTTTGTTTTCTCTTTAATCATTCGAAGAACTAATAAAAATCAGAAACGAGTATTCTAAAATTAAACTTTCTAAGGATAATGATAAAATATTTTAGAAACACTTCTGCTCTATTACCGAATTAGATAGCAACTCTTAATTTTTATCGGAAATTTTTAAAGATGATCTTTTAATAATAGTAGCAAAAATATTCTACTATCGAGAAAATATTTCTTCTTTTTTAAAAAAAAAATTTATCTCTCTTTTAGCTGACTCAGGACTATCTGAGCCATGAACCGCATTACTACCAATACTTTCCCCATAAGTTCTTCTAATAGTTCCTACTCTCGCTTCAAGGGGATTAGTAGCCCCCATAATTTCGCGGTTAAGTTTGATAGCATTTTCCCCTTCAAAACAAACAACTACCACTGGAGAACTAGACATGAAGTCTGCCACTTCCTTAAAAAAGGGTTTATCTTTGTGCTCTTCATAAAATTTCTCAGTCTGCTGAGAAGTTAAACGAAGCATCTTCATAGCTACTACTTTTAATTTTTTTTTCTCAAATATATTAATAATTTCTCCAATTAAGTTTTTTCGAATGATATCTGGTTTAAAAATAGAAAGAGTTCTTTCGAAAGACATATATATTATTTTTTGTCATTATTCCTGGGGTGTTATTATAGTTATGGTACTGAAATAGTAATACAATTGTGGTGCATGGGAGGAATACAAAAAAAGGAAAATAGTTCACTTCATAGTTTATATTACGTTGCATAGTATTTCTTTTTCTAGTTTCTCAACTTGTTTTTGAAGTTGTTGACTTACGCCTATTGCTTGAAAATATTTTATTACTCCTAATAAACTATCAATTATTCCCCATATCCCAAATGCTACTGAAAGGTAAAATACATATTTGTAATTAGGATTTTGTTGATAAAGTTGATCTATTTGTTCACGAAGAAAATAATTCTCCGCCGCTCAGTAGACTAAAAAAGAACCAAACCTAAATAAACCATTTTCAATGGCAGAAATAGCACTAGACTTAGCACTAAGAGCATTTTTTCAATCTTCTCTAATTTTAATGTAATTGATTATCTTTTTATCCATATCTTTTTTTAACCCTGTGGAATTAATTTGGATAGAAGTAATAATAACCCTCCTACCAAAATAATCCTTCAAATTCATTTAGTTAGATTACGCAGGAACATAGTAGTCATCATTCCGGCTAGAAAACTGCCAACTATTATTCTAATTAGGTTGCTGGTGGTTATTTGCATAAAACTCTAAAAAAATTATTCATGATGTTTTTTCTTATACTCTTTAAGGGCAACTTCAAGAATTTCGCACATTTGTTTACCTTTTTTTTGAACTAATTGGAAAAGTTCTTGGTAAAATTCTTCGGTTACCCGAGTATTAAATTGTCGAGAAGGCGGGGTTCGGCGTAAAGAACGACCATCTACTTTAGATTTAGAGTAACGTGGTTTAATTATGTTGTCGATTTCGGTTAAATTTTGACTAATTTCAGTTTAATATTACTTATTTTATAACTAATAACTAGATAGTAAATATTAATGAAAGATTAAGAACTCATCAAACAACTATCCACTTGAGTTTATTATCTTTGTAAAGATTTTTTTATCATAATGTAATGTTTTACATTAGTAAGTAATTGTGGGAAAAGAAAAATATTAATTCCTCCAATTTAGCTCTTTCAATTTACAAATCTCTACGAAAACCTTTATTAATCCTCTCTTGAATTATTTTTTTCTAACTTTTTTAAAGTTTTTGCTAAGGTTTGGTAATAAATTTCTCCTTTGCTAACTTCTGAGAGACTATCCACCATATCTTTAATCTTGAAAAAAACTGTTTGCAGAGAATTAGCAATTGTACCAACTTTTACAAATTCTTTTATTTCGAAATTTTTCCCGTAATAAGCACTGAAAGCAAAACAAAAAAGAATTCCTAGACCCGGAATTATTAAATAAGAAAGAGCAGAAAAAGCTTTTTTTGACAATGAGTGACGAGTTTGAGCAAAATTATCGTCGATCACTTTTTCAAGTTTTTGCAGATTTTTTGGTTTTTGAAAATACTCATCAAACAAACCATTTTCCTGGCGACGAGATTGGTTCTCTTTCTTGTTAATTTTAGTTTGAATTCGGTAGCAAAAAAAAATTAAAGCGGCAAGAACCGGCGCCAGAATTAAAATGAAATAAGAAGTAAAATTGTTATCATCATTCTGCAGATCAGACAAGAAGTAAAGATTAAGAAAGATACTTACAATTGCATTAAAAATCCGATGAGGAACTAAAGTAAAAATTGGAGCAAACAACTCCACTTCAGCAAAAAAGTTATTTAATATTTCTTTCTGGTTTTCTTTAACTTTTTCAGGATTTTTTTGACTCCGAACTAAGATTAACTTTCTTAACTGAAATCGACATAACTCTAAAGAATAGTTTTTTAAATACTCACA
>Ga0335075_10011944_pt1 | contig 13132 bp, 11 predicted proteins | sample Lox_Sample_24_FD_206723 | JGI IMG/M metagenome (GOLD analysis project Ga0335075, IMG submission 206723) | Soil microbial communities from Loxahatchee National Wildlife Refuge, Florida, United States - Lox_Sample_2.4 | ecosystem: Environmental > Terrestrial > Soil > Wetlands | place: USA... | reverse complement strand
TGGTGTACCACGTCCGATCGCCTCTGCCGCAACCGACAACGCCAGATTGTCGGCAGCGCCGTGTGCCAGCTTGTTCAGCGAATTGAAGCTGCATGGCGCAAACAGCACCACGCCGCGCGGTGGCCGCGGCCGGATGGAGAGGTCGAAATACGATTCCACCACCTGTGCACCGGACACATCTGCCAATTCGCGCGAAGCGATAACGCGCGACGCATTCGGCGTTGGGATTGCGATCACAGTCACGAAGCCGAGTCCAAGTAGTCCGCGCAGCAACTCGGGGCCTCGCGCAGCGGTGGTGGTGCCACTGATGATCAAATACGCGACGTCAAAGCGTTCGACCGCATCGCCCATTTTCTCCTCCTGCATTTGCGCTTGGCACTGATCCGGGACCATATTGCCCGGAAGAGCGATAAAGCGAAGGGAACGCCCATGAGCAATACGCCGCAACTGCGCCCTTTGGGAGAGGCGCTGGGCACCGAGGCGATTGGTATCAATCTGGCACAGCCGCTGGATGGCGAAGCCTTTGCCTGGGTCGCGCATGCTTTTGCAGAGCACCCGGTTCTGGTGTTTCGTGACCAGGATCTTGGCGCTGGCGAATTGGCCGCCTTCGGCCGAAGCTTCGGCACGCCGCGCAAGCATGCGCTGATCAAGTACCGGCATGCGGAACACCCCGATGTGTCCTGGCTGACGAACGTGGACGAGGAGGGAAAGGTCGACTGGTATGGCGTGAAACGTGCCACCGACTGGCACAGCGATTCCACATACGAGGACGAGTTGCCGATCCTCGCCATATTGCACGCAAAGGAGATCCCAACCGAGAAGGGCGGAACGATGTTCGCCGACATGCGTGCTGCGTACGATGCTTTGCCTGCCGCAAAAAAAGCACAGCTTGCAGGTTTGACCGGACTACACGGCCGCTCAACCGGTCCGGCCGGCGAGAAACTGTACGGCGACGAGAAAGGCGTGACGGAGAAGCAGTACAGCGAAGTACATTGGCCGGCCGTTGTGAGTCACCCTGTCACCGGCCGCTCCATCTTGTTCGTCAATCCAATGCATACACATGGTTTCGTTGGCATGGCACGCGCAAAGGCGTGGCCGCTGATCGAGGAACTCAGCGCGCACGCTACGCAGGACCGGTTCGTCTATTACCACCGCTGGCGTGCTGGCGACGTGCTGATGTGGGACGAGCGCGCCACCATGCACCGAGGCGCGGGCGACTTCAACCCTGAGGAACGACGAGTCATGCTACGGACGATCGTGTATCCAGGGTGAAACAACCGAACCTCGCCTGACGGGAGGGGATGAGTGAGTTCCTGTGGCTCGACGGCTACGCGTAATCCTCGGCTGCGGTCACGTCCTGATCCCGATCAGACGCGACGCGGTTGAGGTAAAGCGATAGAACCCATGCCACGCCAATATTCACCACCAGTGAGGCCAGCGCGACGTAGCACGGAAACCCTTCGCCGAAGATCTTGAGCGGATAGACCGGCGTGAAATTGTTGCTCGCGACCATCCAGGTGCCCAGCCCGAATCCGGCGACCCAACCCGCCAGCAGCGCCCATCCGTTGAAGAAGCGCGTATAAAGGCCCAACACGACGGCGGGCGCCGTCTGGATGATCCATACGCCGCCGAGCAATTGCAGCCACAAAGCGTATTGCAGCGGCAGCGCGAAAATGAATATTAGCGCGCCTGCCTTGATCACCAGAGAGACAATCTTCGCCGTTTGGCTCTCTTGTGCGTCTGTGCAGGCGGGGCGCAGGAACTCGCGATAAATATTGCGGGTGAATGTGTTGGCGGTGGCGATTGACATGATTGCCGCAGGCACCAGCGCACCGATCGCGATCGCGGCGAACGCCACACCGACGAACCAGCTCGGGAACAGCGCCAGGAACAGCGACGGCACGGCGAAATTGGCCTTGTAGTTGGCAAAACCGCTGGCGAACTCCGGCATCTTCTGCACACCGATCGCGATTGCCATAAAGCCGACCAACGCAAGCAATCCCAGCATCAGCGAGTACGCCGGCAGCATCGCCGCGTTGCGCCGCACCACGCGCGCACTGGACGAACTCAGGATACCGGTGATGGAGTGCGGGTACAGGAACAGGGCGAAGGCCGAGCCCAGGGCCAGCGTCGCATAAGCACTGAACGAGCCATAAGTGCCAGCGGGTGGATGCGCCAGCAGCAGCTTCGGTGCCGGGATGGCGGCGAACACCTTGTCATAGCCACCCAAATGGATTGGCACGGCGATGATGGCGGCAAACACCGTGATATAGATCAGCAGATCCTTCACCACTGCAATCATTGCCGGTGCACGCAGGCCGGAAGTATAGGTGAACGCAGCCAGGATAATGAAGGCAAGGATCAGCGGCAGGTCGCCGGAGAACCCGGAGGTCCCCACGCCCATAGCGCCAATCACCACCTGAATGCCGACAAGCTGCAACGCGATATAGGGCATCGTCGCGAGGATGCCGGTGAAGGCGATCGCCAGCGCCAGCCACCGGTTACCGTATCGGCCGCGCACAAAATCGGCAGATGTCACATAACCGTGCTTGTGCGCCACCGACCACAGGCGCGGGAACACAATATACAAAATCGGATAGACCATGATGGTATAGGGGACCGCGAAGAAGCCCAGCGCGCCGGCGCCGAACATCAGTGCGGGAACTGCGACAAACGTATAGGCGGTATAAAGGTCGCCGCCGATCAGGAACCAGGTCACGAACGTGCCGAAGCGGCGCCCACCCAGTCCCCACTCATGCAGAAGGTCAAGGTCACCTTTGCGCCAACGCGCAGCAAAAAAGCCCAGCCAGGTGATGAACAAGAACAGTACGATGAAGACGGTCAGCGCGGTCCAGTTCATCGAATCAGCGCTCCACCAGGTAGACGAAACTGATGATCACGGCGCCGACGATCACCCAGAGAAGCTGGTACCAATAGAAGAACGGTATCCCTCCCCACAGCGGCGTTGCGCTGTCGTAGGACGAAACCCACAGCATCGCGATGAACGGCAGGATGAGCAGCAGCCGTACCCAAACCACGGCCCGAACCGGCCGGTGTTCGTTACTGTTTCCGGACATGATTTCCCCCGGTCGAGATAGGTGGAATCTGATTATCTCAGAGCTGTTACGGAGTAAATGTGGCGATCCAATATCGCCTGCAAAGCGGAGAAAGTTGCAAGCCTAAGTCCCCTCTTGCCGCCAGGCCCCCACCATAAAGCCCAGCATCAGCGGCAATGCGATCCATGACGGCAACAGCGCCAGCGCTGCAATGCCGGTTACCAGATGGTCGTGACGCCGTTCCAATCCGATCCAGGAACTGCCCGAAGCATCGCGATCAGGCTCGGTGCGGCGCAGGTCCGGCACGTCCGGATGGGCGGCAGTACCCAGCCAGTGAACGCCCCCGCCGGATTTTCGCGCCAGGGGGCCAACCAGTGACGCAGTGGCGCGAAGATCGGCGATTTCCAGCGGGTTTGCAGCGCCGGCCGCCGCATAGGCCGTATGTTCTCCATCGGTAGCCTGCCACACACCTGGCGTCCCTGCCGCCACGGTAACGGTGGCTCGGCCAGGGTTGGTCGGGGTTAGGTGCAACGTCTGGGTTTTCCCATCCGGGTCGGTCACCGTCACCTCAGTCGGTGGGGTCGGGGCGGTGGAGCGTTGCTCGATCGTCAACCGGCCATTTGCCACCTGCGCCGTCAACGCATTCCCGTCCAGCGCTGGCTCCTTCATCAGCCAGTGTGCGACGCGCCGCAGCAATTCCGCCTGTGGTCCGCCGCCATCGTGGCCACGCGACCACAGCCAGATCTGGTCCGAAAGCAGCATCGCCGTTCGCCCCTTTCCGACCCTGTTGAGGATCAGCAGCGGCGCGCCATCCGGCGTTCGCATCAGCACCTCGCCATTGACGTCGGTCGGGTTGACGTGGCGGTACCAGGGGCCCCAGGTCGGCGAGGCGCTTGGGTTGCCGGGCGGATTCCCGCCTGCAAGGCCCTCGGTCACCGGATGCCGCTCGCCGAGCGCCGTGACGCGAGGCCGGAATCGCCCGTCCACCACCGCATCGAATGGGGCTGGCGCGGCGGGCAGCACAGAACCCAGCGGCGTTGCGGCCAGGCTCGCCGGCCCGGAAAACTCCGGCCCCACCGACATCAGCAGCGCCCCGCCGTCCCGCACGCGGTCGGCGATGTTCGCAAGATAGGGCAGCGGCAACAGGCCGCGGTTCTGAAAGCGATCGAAAATGATCAGGTCGAATTCGTTGATCTTATCCAGGAACAATTCGCGCACTGGAAATGCGATCAGGGAGAGTTCATTCAACGGCGTCAGGTCGTCCTTCTCTGGCGGCCGCAAAATGGTGAAGTGCACAAGATCCACTGACGGATCGGATTTCAACAGCCGACGCCAGGCGCGCTCGCCAGGATTCGGTTCGCCGGAAATCAGCAGTACGCGCAGCCGGTCACGCACGCCATTTATTTCTACTACGGCCCGATTGTTCAGCGTTGATGCTTCACCCGGCAGCTTGTCAGCCGAGAACTCCATAACCGTGGGGCCGGCGCGGGTGATAGGAACCTCGATCGATTGCGGCACGCCGACGGGTACGTTCTCGACCCGCGGCGGATCACCATCACGCCGGATCGTCAGGTTGGCGGTGCCGGGATGTGCGACGCCGTAATCCTCGACCGCCACACGCAGCGTGACCGATTTGCCGACCACGCCATAGGTCGGTGCCTCAATCACGCGCAGGCTGCGGTCGGTTTCCTCGCCTTTTGCCGGGATCAGCACATTCAGCGGCTCACCCCCGGGCGGCGTCTTGGGAACATCGTGAATTTCGCCATCGGTGATAGTGATCGTACCCGCCAGGCGCGAGCGCGGAACATCCGCCAGCGCCTGGTTGATCGCACTGAACAGGCGTGTACCGGAATCGCCTTGCTCTGGTACGTTAACGGTACGAAGCTCGAGGTCCGGAAATGTCGCTGCCTGAGCGGTGATGTCAGCGCGTGCCTTTTCTGCCAGCGCCGCGCGGTCGCCGACCTGCATGGACGCGGAGTTATCGACCACCAGCAGGCCGATATCCGGCAAGGTCTCGCGCGTTTCCTGTACCAGGCGCGGGCCGGCGAGCCACAAGAGGAGTACGGCGAAGGCAGCGAGACGCAGGACGGTGCCGCGGGCGCGCCGGAATGCCGCCATGCCGACGATGATCGCGGCGACCCCGCCGAGCAAGACGATCGCCCATAGCGGGATCAGCGGATCGAAACGTAGCGCGGCGATGGCTTGCTCAGGATGCATCCGAATTCCTACGCTGGCATGCGACCGGCAGCGACGGACCATTGTTCGACAAATGGCGACAAGCGACAGGGCACGTCGCGCTTGGTGCTTTGCGATTCATCAGAATCACTGTCCCAGCCGTTCCAGGATTGCCGGCAACTGAAGCTGGTCACCCTTGTAGTTCCCGGTTAGTGCGTACATCACAAGATTGACGCCGAAACGGTAGGCCATCGTGCGCTGCCGTGCCCCGCCGGGGATCACCGCGTACGGGTTCCGCCCATCCGCATCGACAGCCCAGGCTGCTGCCCAGTCATTGCCCCCGATGACCACAGGGCTGACGCTGTCGTTGGTGAGATCCTGTCCGCGCTGCACCCACACGGTAGAGCCGGTATAACGCCCGGGAAAGTCCTGCAGCAGATAGAACGCGCGCGCCAGCACATGATCGGTTGTCAGAGGTGCCAGCGGCGGTATCACCAACCCTTTGGCGACACGGCGCAAGGCCGTTCCCGTGCCGGGAGCGAAACCCTCACCGGAACCAGAATCGCGAGTATCTATCAATATAATTCCGCCCCGGCTCATATAGTTGTTCAGTGCCGCTGCGGCTTCCGGCGATAACGGCTGCGCGTCCGCGGTGATTGGCCAATACAACAGAGGATAGAAGCTGAGGTCGGTTTTCCCGGGCACGACCGGATCGGGTTCCACCAGAGTCGCCGCGGTGCGGCTGTTGACGTACTCCGACAGCCCCTCCAGACCGGCTTTGGAGATCGCATCCATCTGCTGATCGCCGGTGACGATGTAGCCGAGCCGAGTCGCGAGCGCCGGGAAGATCCCCTTCTCCAGAGGTTGCGCGTGCGCATTGCCAACGCCAATCGTCGCCATGACCAGAATTGCCGCCGCGGCCGTCCGCCATGTCAGCAGCCCGCGCAGTCCCAGGGCGACCAGTAGATCCACGGCCAGCAACAGCACAGCCAACGCGAGCAGGGGCGGTCCCAGCGCTCGCTCCGGAACCGTCGTTGCCAGTTGTTCGATGCGTGCGCCGGGCACCATTGGTGCTGCCTCGGGTGCCGGCGTGGCAGCACCAAGATTCAGTGCTCGGCGCTCGTTCTCCGCCCCGTATAGTCCGGGCGGATGATGCGGCGAGGCGGGCGTGTCGCTGAAAGCGTCAGCGGCAAGTCCGGCTGCCGCCGGCGGCGGCGTGCCCAGCAAGCCAAAACCGTCCAGGGTCTGCGCCGGGGCCAGGATGGCGTGTCCCGCGGGGGTGGCAACACCCGCCGACAGCGCCACCAGCCGGCGCAGCATATCTACGTAAAGCCCGGAAAGCGGCAGGTTGGACCAATCGGGATTGGCGGTGACGTGGAACAGCACAATGCGGCCCGCACCCTTGGTCGCCTCGGTCACCAGTGGCGTGCCATCTGCCAAAGTGGCCCAGGTATGGGCGGACAGGTCTACACTCGGCTCGGCTAAAACCTGGCGAGTCACTGTGACCTCGGCCGGCACCGGCATCCCCGCGAATGGCGAGTTGGATGGAAACGGGGCCAGTCCGGCAGGTTTGCTCCAGGACATGGCGCCGCCCAACTGCCGGTCACCGCTCAGCAATTTCACCGGCATCAGCGGATCGGTCTCTCCGATCGGTTGTTCTGCTGTGCGAGGTCCGGCGAATCGGATCAAGAGCCCGCCTTTTTCCACCCAGCGCGTCACCGCGTCACGATCTGCACCGGCGGGCAGAGGATCGTCCGCCAGTATCAACACCGACAGATCGCGCTGCAGCAGCGTGGCGATCGGCCCCTCGCGCAACTCGGTGTAAGGCGCAAGCGCCCGGTGCAGAAAAAACAAGGGACCCGAGAAGGGGATATTCGCATTGGCATCGTTGCCGGCAACCAGGCCGACCGGGCGGCGGCGCCAACGCTCATCAAGCAACACCGTCGAACCAGCGGAAGGCGGCCCCTCGACCACCAGCCGGGCCAACTGATTACGCAGTTCGGGCGGTAGCATGATCGCGGCGGCGCCGGTCGTGGCACCTGCTGGGATATCGATCGTGCTGCGCGCGAGCGTACGCCCGTCGCCGGTCTGCGCGAGCACCACGGCTTTTGTGGCGCCAAGCTGTGGCGTTTGTGCCAACCGGGCAACCAAGCGGTCCGCCTGGCTGTCCGGTGGCAAAAGCAGGCGCGCAGGCATGGTACCACAGCAGACTTCCGTGACCGGGCCGACAGCACGAAGCGCAGTCGCAAATCGGTGGAAATCAGGACCATCGGTCAGGCCGTCAGCCAGGTAAACCGCGGCGCCGCCTGTTTGCTCCCAGTCCGTCAGGGCTGCTGCCGCACTAGGGTGATCCGCGGGCCACGGCTGCGGATGCAGCGCTGCCAGGCGGGCACGTAAATCAGCCACTGGCATCACAGCCGAGATGCGGGGTGGAAGCCCGTTTTCATCTGGCGCAGTTGCGAGCAATGCAGCTTTGCGTCCCGCACGCGCGACGCGGTCCAGCATGGTGTTTGCCGCCTCCATGCGTTTCGGCCAGTCCGGGGCCGATGCCCACCCGTTATCCACGACCAGCAACACGGGCCCCGTGCCTGCGAACTGTGAGCCGGCGTCGAGAACCGGGCGCGCCAATGCGACAATCACCAGCGACGCAGCAAGCAGGCGTAGAGCCAGCAGCCACCACGGTGTCCGGGCCGGCGTCTCTTCCGTCGCGTGCAACCCGAGCAGCAGGCGGATAGCGGGAAACGTCTCGCTGCGCGGAGCCGGTGGGGTGACGCGCAACAGCCACCACAGCAGCGGCAATCCCGCCAAAGCCAGCAGGATCCACGGAGAGGCGAAGATCATTCCGACGATCCTAGCGCAGGCATCCCGGCTACCGCACGCCCAAAGCTGTGTAGAGGGTCAACAACGCGGATTCGGGGGGATGGTCGGTACGATGGACCCCGAAGCCGAAACCAGCCGCGGCACAGATGGACGTCAGGCCGTCCTGCTGCGCCTTGAGGCGGCGGGCATATTCGTCGCGCACATTTTCCACGCGAGGGATCAGGGTATCTACCTCGCGTTCCAGGCCGCGAAAACGGATGCGGCCGGCATAGGGCAGCAATGCCTCGGCCGGGTCGAGGATTTGCAACAGGTATCCCGTGACTGGGAGCGCCGATAACAGTCCAACAACCGTCTGAATTTCTGGCAGTGGGGAAAGGAAATCGCCAAACAGGACCACGCTTGCGTGGCGCGGCAGAGGCATATGCGGAGGCAGGCCTGCATTATTGACGGGTGATCCGGCGAGGTCCTGCGCCAGACGATCCAGGCCGCCACGGCCTGAGACGGGCCGCGCACCTTCGCGCATCAGCAAGACTCGCTCGCCGCCGCGCAGCAACAGAGATGCGAGTGCGAGCAAGAGCAAGTCGGCGCGTTCGCGCTTCTCGATGGCCATGCCGCGCGAGTGCCAGCACATCGAGGGAGACACGTCGCGCCACAGGCAAACGGTTTGCGCTGCCTCCCACTCGGTTTCGCGAATGAACCAGCCCTCGGGCACCGGCCGGCCGGATTTGGCGGACTGCCGCCAGTCGACGCGGGCAAACGCGTCACCTGTGACAAAGCGGCGGAACTGCCAGAAACTGTCGCCCTGGCCGACGCGCCGACGACCGTGAACCCCTTGCGCCACCGTAGCCGCGACCCGCTCCGCGGCGACCAGCAGCGGCGGCAGCCGCGCGCCAACCGCCTCTGCCCGGCGCGCGCTGATCATCGGCGTAACGTCTCCTGCATAGCGGGAGATGTTGGTTGGGTCGTGAGGCAAGCCAACCGATTGCGCTGAAGATCATCGGGCCGACAGGACGTCACGCCGCCCTCGCCACCAACCGATCGATCACCTCGCCCAACAGCACGCCGTCGGCACGGGCCGAGAAACTCAGCGCCATGCGGTGCCGCAATACCGGACGTGCGAGTGCCACCACGTCGTCGATGCTCGGCGCAAGCCGTCCCGCCAGCAGTGCACGCGCGCGGCATGCCAGCATCAGCGCCTGTGCCGCACGCGGTCCCGGTCCCCAGGCAACATGGCGGCGTACCGTCTCGTCCTCGGCTGTTTCCGGCCTACCGCCGCGGACCAGCGCGAGAATCGCCTCCACGACCTTTTCCCCCACCGGTACACGTCTGATCAATGCCTGTGCGGCCAGCAGTTCCTCGGCTGTCATGGCCTGACCGGGCAGAGCGTTCGTCACACCTGTCGTCGCAAGAAGCATGGTGCGCTCCGCCGCCAGATCCGGGTAGCTGACCAGCACTTCCAAGAGGAACCGGTCGAGCTGAGCCTCAGGCAGCGGGTAGGTCCCTTCTTGCTCGATCGGATTCTGCGTTGCCAGAACATGGAAAGGTTGTGGCAGCCGGTGCTCCACGCCGCTAATGGCGACCCGCTGCTCCTGCATGGACTGTAACAGCGCCGATTGTGTGCGGGGGCTGGCGCGGTTGATCTCGTCGGCCATGAGCAATTGGCAGAACACTGGTCCGGGCACGAACCGAAAGCTGCGCTTGCCCTCTGACTCATCAAGAACTTCCGACCCGATGATGTCGGCGGGCATAAGGTCTGGAGTGAACTGTACGCGCTTGGTGGCAAGTCCCAGCACGACGCCCAGGGCTTCCACCAGCCGACTCTTTCCAAGCCCGGGCACCCCCACCAGCAGTGCGTGACCGCCCGAAAGAAGTGTGATCAGGACTTGATCAATCACGTCATCCTGGCCAAAGATAACCTGCCCGATCGCGGCACGCACCTTCGCAACGCGGCCACCGAGCGCCTCCACATCGGCGACGGCCGTGCCCTGATCCTTCGGGGAAAAACTCCCCGCATTCGCCGCACTCAGTGGCGCGGTAGCCATACCAGACGACATTCGGCGCTCGCCTTCACCGTTTTGCTCCGTCGCGGCATATAGGCTCTTTTTTGGATGGGGGGATGCTACCTATATCGCCGGTTACACAGAAATCACGGCGAGCACTGGAGACGGAGACGTGAATCAAGGCAGGGCGAGCATCCCGGCCACCGCGCTTGCGGGCGCGCGAGCGGCGTCAGCACCGGTTGCGAGTGCTCTGGCTTTTGCCGATGCGACACCGAGGCGGTCACGTCGGGTGCCCGTGGAATGCGGCGATTTGCCCTTCCTGATCCGGCGTGACGGCACTTGGCTCTACCGGGGGACACCGATCAACCGCAAAGAGCTGGTCTGTCTGTTTTCCAGCGTGTTGCGGCGCGAGGAGGACGGCTCGTTCTGGTTGCAGACACCCGCCGAGCGTGGGCGCATTGAGGTAGAGGACGTGCCTTTTGTTGCGGTAGAACTCGATTGGAGCGGTGACGGGCGCCAGCAGGTGCTGTCGTTCCGCACCAATGTCGATCAGGTAATCACGGCCGGTCCGGACAATCCGATTCGCGTCGCCCATGACTTGCTCACCTGCGAGCCGACGCCATACCTTTTCGTGCGGCCCGGAGCAGGTGTCTTCGGGATCGAGGCGCGGATCAGCCGCCCCGTCTACTATGAACTTGTTGCGCTAGCGGTACCGGAGTGGGTTGGTTGTCGGCGCATGCTCGGCGTTTGGAGCGGGGGAAAGTTCTTCGCCTTGGGCGAGATGCCGCGCAGCGAAGAGTGACCAGCGAGGAATTGCGCGCCCGCCTGACGGCAGTCGTTATCGCGCCGCACAGGGGTTCCGTGGCGTATGGCGACGAAGTGCTCCAGGTGCTCGATGCGCCCCCGATCCCGGCGGCGGTACTGGTGCCCGTCGTGCTTGGGTCGACTCCCGGCATTCTGCTGACGAAGCGTACCGTGCACCTCAGCAAACATGCCGGCCAAGTGAGTTTCCCTGGCGGGCGTATCGACGCGGGCGAGACACCCGAACAAGCGGCCCTGCGCGAGGCGGAAGAGGAGGTGAGCCTGTCGCCGCGTGACGTGGAGGTACTGGGCCGTCTCGACGATTACGTCACCGGCACAGGGTACCGTATCACGCCGGTTCTGGGTGTGCTGCCAGCAGGCCTGGTGTTGCGTCCGGCTCCGGCGGAAGTCGAATGCGTCTTCGAGATGCCGCTGGACGTATTGCTCGATCCAGCGGCGCCGCAGCGCCAGCGCCATGAAGCGCGCGGCAACCTGCGCGAATACTGGGTCTGGCCACACCCGGAGCATTTCATCTGGGGTGCCACTGCCGCAATTCTCGTGCATTTGGCGCAGAAGCTGAGACGCCCCCCGAAATCGCTCCCGCCTGCGGCGGGAGAGGTCGGCGCGTAGCGCCGGGGGAGGGGTCAGCGTGTCGGCACTCTATGAAATCGTACCGACCCAATCCCCATCCCCATCCCCCGATGACCCGTTGGTTCGCTTCCCAACCCCAACCAGCCTCTCCCGCAGACAGCGTGGGAGAGGTTATTGTCAGCCTGATGCTCCGCTACGTCGAACTGCTCCTATTCCTTGCGCCATTCATCCTCTTCGCGATGTGGCGGATTACCGGGTCTGTACGCGGACTGTCCTCCCGCGTTGTCGCAGCATCCTTCGTTCTGCTTGGGGTATTGCTCGGCGCCCTCTTGTGGTTCCAGTGGGAAGGCGCATTGCCGTCCGGAAGCACTTATGTACCAGCCACACTGCATGAGGGCCGCATCGTCCCTGGTCATGGCGCACCACCATGATCGACCAACCCGCGCTGAAAATCCGTCCGCCCGACTTCCTGTCCGACCCAGCGCTGTCGTCAGTGCTCTCCGCCCTACCGGAAGCACGGATCGCCGGCGGCGCAGTGCGTGACACGCTGGCGGGCCGTCCGGTCGCCGACATCGACCTGGCAACGCCGCGTCCGCCTGACGATGTGCTTGCTGCGCTTGGCAAAGCAGGTATCCGGGCGGTGCCAACGGGGATCGCCCACGGCACCGTCACCGCGGTCTCCGACGGGCGTGGCTTCGAAATCACCACGTTGCGCCGCGATGTAGAGACGGATGGCCGGCATGCCATCGTGGCCTTCACCAACGACTGGCGCGCCGATGCCGCACGTCGCGATTTCACGATAAATGCGCTGTCGATGACCCGAGACGGCGCAGTGTTCGACTATTTTGGCGGTATCGCTGATCTGCAGCGGGGCGTCGTCCGGTTCGTTGGCGACCCGGCGACGCGCATCGCCGAAGACTACCTCCGCATTCTTCGTTTCTTCCGTTTCCATGGGCGCTATGGCGTCGGCTCCCCTGACATACCGACGTTGGGGGCTATCCGCGCTGGCGTGGCCGGCCTCGGCCGCCTTTCGGCCGAGCGGGTTTGGAGCGAGCTAACGCGCATTCTTGCCGCTCCCGATCCACGCGGCGCATTGGCACTGATGGCGGAATTGGGCGTGCTGGCGGCGATGATGCCGGAGGGGACAGATTTGCGCCGGCTCGACCGGGTGGTTGCCGCAGGAGCCCCACTCGATCCGCTGTTGCGGCTCGCGGCGCTGCTGACCGGCGATGCCGAATCCTTCGCCGAGCGACTGCGGCTCTCTGGAGCAGAGCGTGAGCGACTGATCGCCTTGCGTCAGGCCCCGCCGGTGCGGCCGGACATGGATGACGCTACCCTCCGCTGCTTGCTCGCCGATACCGACCCGGCGATCCTGCGAGACCGCACCTGGCTGGACGGTCATGCCGGGCTGGATTGGGACGCACTGCGCGCGCGTCTGGCGGCCATGCCGCGCCCCGTCTTTCCGCTCGAGGGCCGCGACGTGCTGGCGCTGGGGCTGGAGCCTGGTCCGATGGTCGGAGAAATGCTGCGGGCAGTGCGGGGCTGGTGGCATGCGGGCGGGTGCTCCGCGGACTCGGCCGCCTGCCGGGCGGAACTCGCGAGGCGCGTGGCGGAGATGAAAGGACCACCGGCCGGCGGCTGAGGCTCCAGCGCGAAATCTGTATCAACACGCGGAGCGTCATACGCGAC
>Ga0335075_10011943_pt1 | contig 13133 bp, 12 predicted proteins | sample Lox_Sample_24_FD_206723 | JGI IMG/M metagenome (GOLD analysis project Ga0335075, IMG submission 206723) | Soil microbial communities from Loxahatchee National Wildlife Refuge, Florida, United States - Lox_Sample_2.4 | ecosystem: Environmental > Terrestrial > Soil > Wetlands | place: USA... | reverse complement strand
GCCGCGCTGGGGACAGTCCGCTGACCGCGTGGCGGCGGTACAGTTCGGCGACGCGGAACGCCAGGTCCAGGGACTGGCCGCGGTTGAGCCGGGGATCACACGTCGTCTCGTAGCGGTGGCTCAGGTCGCTCTCGGCAATGGGGTCACCGCCGCCGACGCACTCGGTGACGTCATCGCCGGTGAACTCGATGTGGATGCCGCCGGGATGAGCACCGAGCGCGCGGTGCACCTCGAAGAAGCCGGCCACCTCGTCCAGCACGTCGTCGAGGTGCCTGGTCTTCTGCCCGCTGGCCGCCTCGACCGTGTTGCCGTGCATCGGGTCGCACACCCAGACCACGACGGCCCCGCTGGCCGCCACCTTCTCGACCAGCGGGGGCAGCGCCTGCCGGATCCGGCCCGCGCCCATCCGGGTGGTCAGGGTGAGCCGCCCGGACTCGTGCTCGGGGTCGAGGACCTCGATCAGCTCGAGCACGTCCTGCGCGGTCGCCTCCGGGCCGATCTTGACGGCAAGGGGATTACGTATCTGCCGCGCGAACTCAACGTGCGCACCGTCAATAGCGCGGGTGCGCTCGCCAATCCATACCAGGTGAGCCGACAGATCATAGGCCTGTCCTGTGCGCACATCGGTCCTGGTCAGGGCGCGTTCATAGTCCAGCAGCAGCGCTTCGTGGCTGGAATAGAACTCCACCGCGCGGAACTCCCGAGGGTCGGCCCCGCACGCGTGCATGAACGCGATCGCCCGGTCGATCTCGTCTGCCAGATCCTCGTAGCGCTGCCCGGCAGGACTGCCCGCCACGAAGTCCTGGTTCCAGGCGTGCACCTGGCGCAGGTCGGCGTACCCGCCGCCAGCCAGGGACCGGCACAGGTTCAGCGTGGCCGACGAGCAGCGATACGCCTCGAGCAGGCGGCGAGGGTCAGGCGTCCTGGCCGCGGGGGTGAACTCGATCCCGTTGACCGCGTCGCCCCGGTAGACCGGAAGCTCTACGCCGTCCCTGATCTCGGTAGCCGCCGACCGTGGCTTGCCGAACTGGCCGGCCATCCGGCCGACCTTCACCACCGGCACGCTGCCCGCGTAGGTAAGCACGACGGCCATCTGCAGCAGCGTACGGAACTTGCCCCCGATGCTGTCGGCGCTCGTGCCTGCGAACGTCTCCGCGCAGTCACCACCCTGCAGCAGGAACGCCTCGCCACGCGCCACCGCCGCCAGCCGCTCCTTCAACTGGTCGCACTCCGCGGCGAGCACCAGCGGCGGCAGGCTCTCCAGGCCGCGCACTACCGCCTCCAGTTGATCGCGGTCGGGCCACTGCGGCTGCTGAAGCGCGGGTGAAGTCACGCGTTCAGGCTACGCGCAGGGACGTGAGGCCCTATCTGGCCGACAGGACTTTATACCTTTTCGTGACGATACGACCACGCTCGTGGCATCATCTGCCGTGGGGGCGCACCGACCGGAAGGGAACTCCGGAGTGATGCGCAACTGGCAAGCCATGCCCTCAGCAGGACCGCTACCGCCCGCGGGCCAGGACCTGCTGTTCACACCAGGCCCGCGGCTGGGCTGGGTATTCCGGGACCTGCGCGAGCTCGCGGTCCCTTACCCGGAGCCTGAGCCCAGCCCGCACGCCGTCCAGGCCCAGGCGGTCGCGCGCCTGGGGACCGCCGAGCAAGCGTGGCAGCGGACCTGGAAGTGGGTGGGCAAGCCGAGCATCGGGCTGGCGCTGCTGCTGGTAGTGCTCGCCGGATGCGCGCGATCCGTTTCCGGTAACTTCAGTCTCGGCCTGACCGCGGTGACGATCGCCGCGCTGTGCGGCCCCGGTTTCGCCTGGACCGGCTGGCAGTGGCTGCGCCGTGAGCAAGCTCGCGACATGACCCCAGAGCAGGAATACCGGGAGGCGGTGGCCGGCTGGGACCAGCGCGCGACCGATCATGAGAGCGCTGAGCTGGCCCGGCTGGCCGGCCAGCCGGAGTGGGGCAGCGCGACCATCGCCCCGCGGCGGACCGACGTTTTCGGCGGGACGCTCGCCGGGTGGCAGGCGCTGCTGACCGTGCACGGCGCATCGCTGCTGGCCAGCCGCCCGCTGCTGGCCATCGACCTGACCGGCCAGCACGCGGCCGCCATGCTGACGGCGGCGGCTCAGCGCATGGGGATACCCGCCGCTGTCTACCGGCTGCCGCACGACCTCGGCCGCTGCGGCATCCTCGGCGAGCTTTCCCCCGCGCAGCTCGCCGACGCCGTCGCCGAGGCGCTGCACGCGGGGATACCGGACGGTGCACGCACCGACCGCACGATCGACACCCGGGTGCTGCAGCAGCTCAGTGGGGCGCTGGCCGGGCGCGGCGTGACTCCCCAGCGGCTGGCCGCCGCGGTCCGCGCCGCGCTCGGGCACGCCATCCCCAGCGGGATACTCAGCACCGCCGAACTGGAACTCCTCTCCGGGGACCTGTTCCCCGGCGGGTACCGGGAACAGATCGGAGCAAGCCTGGTCCGTTTGGACGCCGTGATGGCGGAAGTGGCCGCCTACGCGAGCGATGGGTGGCCAGCCCGGCCCGAGCCCTACACCTGCCTCACCCTGGACGGCGGGCCGCGAACCGCAGCCGGCGAAATACTGACCGCGCTGATCGCGCACTGGCTGACCGTGCAGATATCGGGTGCCGCGCAGGGACCGCCCGCGGTGCTCGTCGCCGGGGCCGACGAGATCGCCAGGCGCCACCTCGAGCGCCTCGCGGAAACATGTGACCTGCGCGGGGCGCCGGTCACGCTGCTGTTCCGGCACCTGCGCGAGGATGCGGCCGGCCTGCTCGGGGGCGGGACCACCGCGTTCATGCGGCTCGGCAACCACACGGAAGCCGAGCAGGCCGCGGCCTACCTCGGCCGCCGGCACACCTTCGTCGTCTCCTCCTACACCGCCACTCGCGGCGGGTGGTCGCAATCCGGCGGCACGTACTGGAGCGACACCGAGACCAGGCAGCGCGGCTACGAATACGCCGTCGAGCCGACCGCGCTGCAGAACCTTCCCGATTGTGCGCTGCTGCTCGCCGACAGGGCCGGCGCAAGCCTGCGACTGCACGCGGTCGAATGCGACCCGGCGATCAGCACCCTGCCAGGCGCGAGCGCCGCTCCCCTGCCGCCACCCGCCACTCTCATGTACGGCAGCACCATGAACCCGGCCGGCCCAGCGATCGACGTCGCTGACCAGCACCCGGCCGAGTGGCAGGAACCAGCCGCCGGAGAACCGGAGCAGGGCTGGCTACCCGATGAGCAGCCGCCGGACCCGCCCTGGTGGGAGCGGAACCAGCCGCCACGCTAAGAACTGCAGTTCTCCACGCCGCCCGCTCAGGCCGTGCCCGCGCAGATTACGTGACCTGACGATGTGCCGCGCCCGGTCACGGGGCGACGCTGGGCTGGCGCGCAATCAGCGGGCGACAAGCGGCCGCGGAGGGTGAGGACTCATGACTGCAGGAGATGCGCGGGGAGGCCGGACGCGGACCGCCCTGGTAACCGGCGGGACCGGCGGCATGGGCCGCGCCATCGCGGCCAAGCTGGCCGCCGACGGGTTCGATGTCGCCGTGGCGTACACCGGCAGCGTCGACCTGGCCGACGCGGCGGTGAAGGAGATAGCCGGCCAGGGCCGGCACGGCGCGGCCTTCGCGGCGGACGTCGCCGACGAGGAGGCCGTATCCGCACTGTTCGATGCCGTGCAAGACCGCTTCGGCCATCTCGACGCGGTCGTCCACACCGCGGGGATCAACCGGCCCGCCGCGCTGGCCGACCTTGACCTGGCGGACTTCGACGAGATTCACCGGGTCAACGTCCGGGGCACGTTCGTCGTCAACCAGCAGGCCGCGCGGCGGGTGCACGAGGGCGGCGCGATCGTCAACGTGTCGTCGAGCATGGTGCGGTTTGCGCCGCCGGAGCTCAGCGCGTACGCGGCGTCCAAAGCCGCCGTCGACGCGCTCACCCGGATCTTGGCCAAGGAGATGCGCGGCCGCGACATCACCGTCAACGCGGTCGCGCCGGGTCCCACCGCGACCGCGGCATTCCTGCACAGCACCTCGGCCGAAGAACAACAGCAGCTAGCGGCCCTGCCGCCGCTCGGCCGGCTGGGCAGCCCCGACGACATCGCCGGGATCGTGTCCTTCCTGGCCGGGCCGGCCGGACGATGGGTCAACGGTCAGGTGGTCTACGCCAACGGCGGATTCGTCTGACCATGAGCGGGGAGCACTACGACGTCCTGGTCATCGGCAGCGGACCGGGAGGCGCGACCATCGCGGCGCGCGTCGCCGAAACCGGCAAGCGCGTGCTGATCCTCGAACGGGGCGACTTCCTCCCGCGAGAACGGGACAACTGGAACTCGCGCGCCGTCTTCGGCGATGCGAAATACACCGCTGACGAGACCTTCTACGACCTCCACGACCGGCCCTTCCGGCCGGAACTGCATTACTACGTCGGCGGCAACTCGAAGGTGTACGGCGCGGCGCTGGTCCGGCTGCTGCCCGGTGACTTCGGCGAGGTCAGGCACCAGGACGGCATCGCGCCGGCCTGGCCGTTGAGCTACGGCGACATGGAGCCGTACTACGTCCGGGCCGAGCACTTGTTCTGGGTGCACGGCAAGCACGGCGAGGACCCGTTCGCCGGCGTCTCGAGCAAGGACTACAGATACCCGCCCGTGCAGCACGAGCCGCGTATTCAGCAGCTCTCTGATGACCTGGAGAAGCTCGGCCTGCACCCGTTTCACCTGCCGCTGGGCGTGCACCTCACCCAGGACGGGCACGGCCGGGCGACCACGGATTCACGATGCATCCGCTGCGACCGGGTCGACGGTTTCCCCTGCCTGCTCGGCGCCAAGGCCGACGCGGAATGGGCGGTGCTCCGCCCGGCCCTGGCCGCGCGTCCTAACCTGTCGCTGATGACCAGGACGACCGTCGAGCGGCTGGTTACGGATGCCGGCGGCCGTTCCGTCGCCGGGGTGACGGTCATTCTCCCTGACGGCTCCCCGCACACCTTTACCGCCGACGTCGTCGTGCTGTCCGCGGGGGCCATCCTTTCCGCCGCCCTGCTGCTGAAGTCGGCCAGCGACAGGTATCCGCGCGGCCTGGCGAACTCGTCCGGCATGGTCGGCCGGAATTACATGCGGCATAACAACCTGGCGCTCATCGCGTTCTCGCGCGCGCCGAACCCGACGGTCTTCCAGAAGACGCTGGCCCTGAATGACTTCTACGGCCCGAGTAAGGACTGGCAGTACCCGATGGGCCACATCCAGATGCTCGGCAAGTCCGATGACTGGCAGCTCAAGGGGGCAGCACCGCGCGCGCTCGGGTGGGCACCGTCCGCCCCGTACAGCGAGGTTGCCGGGCACTCGATCGGCTTCTGGCTGACCAGCGAGGACATTCCGCGCGCCGATAGCAGGGTCACGCTCAGGCCGGACGGCGCGATCAAGCTGGCGCTACAGCCCGGCAACAACACCGCGGGCCTCACCCGGCTCCGCCGGACCTTCCAGGAGGTGCTGGCCAAGCTCGGCATGGCGGACACGACGTTCATGCGCAGCCTCTACCTGCACAAGGCGTTCGACGCCGCCGCCACGGCGCACCAGGCAGGCACGGCGCGCTTCGGCACCGACCAGGCCAGTTCGGTCCTCGACGTGCAGTGCAAGGCCCACGACCTGGACAACCTCTACGTGGTGGACAGCAGCTTCATGCCTTCGATCGGCGCCGTGAACCCCACCTTGACGATCATCGCGAACGCGCTGCGCGTCGGCGATCACATCGCTGAGCTCATCGGAACCTCCGGCCCGGCGTGACTACCGGGCCTCAGGCGGTGATCGACCGGATCACGCTAATCGTGTCGGACCTTGACCAGTCGGAAAGGGACTACGTCAAGACCTTCGGATGCACCGCCGAAGGGCGCTGGGACATCGAGCCTTCGGTCACCAGCGTGCTCTGCCTCCCGCACGCGCGCGGACGGAGCTCATGCCTGCGGCTGGGCCGCGAGCGGATCGAGCTGCTGGAGTTCACGGACTCGGCTGGACGCCCGTACCCGCCTGACAGCACGAGCACCGACCTCTGGTTTCAGCACATGGCGATCATCGTGAGCGACATGACCCAGGCGTATCAGCAGGTCATGGCGAACCCGCGATTCCGGCCGATCACCCGCGCCGGCCCGGTCCGGCTGCCGGACAGCTCCGGGGGCGTGACAGCGTTCAAGTTCCGCGACCGTGACGGCCACCCGCTGGAACTGCTTGCCTTCCCGGCGGGAGAAGTGCCTGGGGAATGGCGCGCCGTCGGCAGCGCGGGTCCTTTCCTCGGCGTGGATCACACCGCCATCGCGGTCAGCGACACGGCCCGCAGCGCCAGTTTCTTCGCGTCGGTATTCGGGTTCAGCGCTGGAGGCCGTACCGAGAACCGCGGACCCGAGCAGGACGCCCTGGACGACGTCGACGACGTGCGGGTCAGCGTCACGCGGCTCGCGCGGGACCTGCCTGCGCCGCGGATGGAACTCCTGCACTACCACGTCGGCCCACGCCGTCAGATCCCCGCCGACACGGCCAGCAACGACATCACGGCGACCCACAGCGTGGTGCTGGTCGCATCGCTCGACGCGACCGCCGCGGCGCTCGCACGGCGCGGCACGCCGTTGACCGCCGACGACCTCATGATGCGGCGCGGTGACGTCCGGGCGGCCCTGATACAGGGCCCTGACGGCCATCGCTTCCTGGTAGAAGAGCGGACAGGCGCTGGGTGAGGCGGCCGGGATGTTGTCCGTGACGGCGAGCCGGAGTGCCGGCGACCGTGTGCTCGATGATGACTCGCGCGACTGGCTCCGCCGCCTCGCCGATGACGGCCAGGACGGCCGTAGCCGGATCGAGCGGGACCGCTGTCTTGCGCAGCTGCATGGCATGCTGGTGCGGGCGGCACGGGCGGAGTTGCGGCGGCGCAGCGGGACGGCGCCTGTCGACGGCCATGAGCGAGAAGACATGGCGCATCAGGCCGCTGACGACGCGCTGCTGGCCATCATCAGGAAGCTCGGCGAGTTCCGCGGCGAGAGCCGGTTCACGACCTGGGCTTATAAGTTCGTGATGCTGGAGGTGTCGGCCCAGCTCGGTCGTCGCTTCCGGCACCATTCCACGATCCGGATCGGGGACGAGGCGTGGGATCGGATACCTGACCGGCTCGGGGTGGACCCGGCGCGGCACGCCGAGTCGGCTGAGCTTGCCGCGGCACTGCGTACCGCTGTCGCGGGGTCACTGAGCGAGCGGCAGCGTCGCGTGTTCGTCGCGCTCGTCATCGAGGGGGTCCCCCTCGACGCGCTGACCGCCGAGCTTGGCTCGACGCGCAACGCGATCTACAAGACGATGTTCGACGCGCGACGGAAGATCCGTGCCCATCTGGTCGCTCACGGGTATCTGCGGGCGGAGTAAGCGGGGATCTCTCTGGGCGCCGGCGGCTTCGCCTGCCCAGAGTGGCGAAGCCGCCGACGCGAGAGTCCACCGGGAGCCGTCAGCTGGCGGCGACGCCCGCTGCCCCAGTCGGCAACGCCTGCGTCCCGACGGCGGTGAGCTGAGCGTCCCGGCCGACGCTGAATTCGGCCAGGGCGCTGTCACCGCGGTTCAGGACATAAAGGTCGTGACCGTCGGAGGTCACAGCGTTGTCGAGCGGGGCCGCGCCCGTCCCGACGCTGGTGTTACGCAGGAAGGTCAGCTGGCCGGCTGGCGTGGCCTGGTAGGCAGCGACCGTGCCGCTGCCCGCATTGTCGACGAACACATCGCCATTCCAGGCCCGCGAGATCCAGCACGCGGCGGTCTGGCCGTCGGGCACGGCGGCCTGCGTGGCGTGCAGGATGCCGTCGGCCGCGATCCGGTAGGGGGAGACCGCGGAGGCATCCGCAGCGCCGTCATCGGCCACGAGCAGCTGGCCGGCCGGGGTGAACACCTCGGCGAACGACAGCGGCGAGTCCGAGGGGCTGGTGACGGCCGCGGCCAGCGTTCCGCCCCGGCCGACCGCGAAGGTGTCGATCGTGTCGGATAGCTTCTCGGTCACCACCACCTGCCTGACGTCGGGGCTGATGGCGACGTCCTCGGGGCCGCTCGCTGTCGCGCTCAGCGGCCGGCTGCCGCCAGGAATGGCCGTCAGGCCGCTGCCGGTCGCCAGGAAGCCCGTCACATTCGGCGTGCCGCCGGCGTTCAGGACCTCGACGAGGCCGCCGTTGATCGCGACACTGGTCGGCTCGGTGCCTCCGCTGGCGACCACACTCCGCAGCCGGAGGGCGCCGCCGGGCAGGACAGCGAAGTCTGAGACCTGGTTAGAGCCGGCGTTCACCACCAGCAGCGTCCGGTGGTCAGGGGAGAGCGTGACGGCACCCTGGGAGAAGCCGCCGGCGCCGGTACCGGTGCCGCCGGTGTTATAGGTCCCGGCGGACGTGAGGGTGCCGTTGGCCTGCCGGGAAAAGACCTCGACCTGGTTTCCGCTGGTGGCGTTGGTGCTCGTGTACACCCATCCAGACGCGTTTCCGCCCTCGTTCAGCGTTGCGGCCGAGGCGCTGACCGCGCTGGTGAGCCCCACGATGAGCCCGCCGAAGGCGGCGCCGCCCAGCGCGATGCCCAGCGCCCGGCTCTGCAGTCGGTGCATGGTAGTTCTCCTCTCCGCTGCGGCGTGCTCCGCAGCCGATCGGATTAGCGCCCGACCGCGCACCGTCCTTACGTGCGTTTTCCGGCAATCTTCGCGGACCCGCGACTTCGCGACTTCGTGTCTTTGCAGGCTTACGGCTGGGTCAGCCGCTCTCCCGCCTGGATGGGTACGTCGATGACGTTGTCGTGCGGCGCGAGCGGGCAGACCCAGCGGGGGTCGTAACGGCAGGACGGGTGGTACAGGAAGTTCAGGTCGACGACGAGTGCCTGGCCGGCCGAGCCGAGATCGGCGCCCTTCGCCGTGTCGAGCAGGTACCGGCCGGCACCGTAACTGGTGGTGCCGGCCGTCGCGTCCCGCAGCGGCAGGAACAGGCCGCCGCCGTACTGATCCAGCCACCACAGGGCCACGCGCCGGCCGACGGGATCTCCGAACGTGACCCAGCCGACCTGCTCGTAGCTGGTCACGCCATCCGGACCGGTGTCGATCACCAGCCGCTGCGGCTGCGAGACCGCCTCGACGGGCACGCTCCATCGCAGCGCCGGATCGTAAGGCCAGTAGGGCACGCCGCGGGATCGCATCGGGTCGCCGGGGGGCAGCGGGCTCTGCGGGTGCGAGCGCATCATCTGGTCGCGGCCGTCCCGCCACAGCGCGTGCGCGACCGCTGGATCCGACTGCTCGCGGACCCGCGCGAACAGCTCGGCGGTCTGCCGCCGCCAGTCCGCCAGCTGCATGGCGTCTTCGGGATTCATGTCGGCCACTATGGTCTCCTTCTCATGTACCCATCGTCAGACAGGCGAGTGCTCGCGCAAATAGCGGACCAGGCCGATCACGTCCTCGGGGACGAGCCGGCCGATGGCCCCGCTGGAGTAAACGCTGACCACGACCCGCCCGGCCGGGTCGAGGACGAAGCCAGTGGACTGCAGGTACACCGGGCCGGGATTGACGAACGCGCCGGTGAGCGTGGCGATGGCTCTGGCGTCAGCGCTGTGCCCGACCGGGAAGGTCAGGCCGTGCTTGGCGATCAGCTCGGCGGTGGCGTGTTCGTCGTCCACCGAGAGCGCCGCGACCATGATCCCAGCACTGGCGAGCCCGTCGCTGGCGCGCTGGAACGCTCGCAGCTGCGCGTTGCAGTACGGGCACCACGACCCGCGGAAGAACAGGATGACTCCGAATCCGCCGCCGAGCGCGTCCGGCAGGGTCCGGGCCGGCTTGCCCGGCGGGGTCAGTGAGAGGGACGGGAACGGGTCTCCGGGGCTCAGCAGCGGCATGACAGCTCTCCTTGGCTTGTGAGAGATGGCGCCGGCGAAGTGCCGGGCGCCGTGCTGTTTGCGTCGCTGAAGCGGAGGTTCTTACCTCACGATCCCGGTCACTCCGGGTTCGCCCGGGCCGCCTGGAGCAGCCCCTGGTAGTCCTCGGCGCACGGGCCGCAACTAAGCAGGTGCGCCGCGACACCGGGGTACCGGCGGGCTGCCTCGGCCCCGGATTCGTCCTCCAGCACGAGCTCGACGTAAACCTGCAAAAGGCGCACCGCCTGATCGCAGCCCACGTCGCGCGGATCGGTCCGCAAGAACCGGTCCAGCTCGTCCCAGCCAGTCATGATCGTCCCGTACTCCAACATCGTCCTGCACATTGTGTACCCAGCCTCGGATCACTTACAGAGCTTGAAGGGCCAGAGTCGACGGCGGCCGGCCGGCGAAGGCCTCAGTCGCGGCACTCAGCATGATCACGAAGAAAAATCGTCCTATGCGCGCGATTTTCTTTCGTGATCATGAAATCAGCAGGCTTGGGCTGGCCGCCGCGGACCTGCCGGTGACCCGTCCCGGAGGCCCAGGCAAAGACCTCAGTGCTGCAAACCCTGTAGGAGCAGAACGCTACACGTTCTTGCTGTTATCAGCGTTTTGACGTAATTTTCTGCTCCTATGTCGGCGCGTAGTGCGCCGATCACCACAGTCCCGGCACGAGGCGCTTGGTGCGGGCGCAGTCCGTACTCCGCGGGAAGTAGCCGCCAATGGCTCCGGCCGGAGGATGCGCCCGCGGCGGGCCGGTTCGTATGCTCGGAGAATGCGCTCCGATCGTGCCTTGCGAAGGTTCCTGGACGCCGGCTGGCTCGTCTCGATCGTCGGCATGCTCGTCGCCGGCCGGATGTGGCAGCTGCATCTCCGCGAAGCGGAGCAGCGCGCCGAAGAGGCCGAACGCACCAGGGACGAGGCCGCGCTCCGCAAGGCCGCGGAAGAGCGGCTGCGCATTGCCCGCGAGCTGCACGACTCCCTGACGCACAGCATCTCGGTGATCCAGGTGCAGGCGGGCGTGGCCGCTCACCTGGCACGCAAGCGCGGCGAGGAAGTGCCCGCCGCCCTGGCGGCGATCCAGGAGGCCAGCGCCGATGCCGGCAGGGAGCTGCGCGCGACGCTCGGCGTCCTGCGCGCCTCCGACGACTCCGACTGCAGCGGCCTCCGCCAGCTGGAGGCCCTCATCGCGCGGGCGCGGGCGGCGGGACTGCCGGTCACGGTGACGGTCGCCGGGACCGAGCGGCAGCTGGCGCCCGACGTGGACCAGGCGGCGTACCGGATCGTGCAAGAGGCGCTCACCAACGTCACCAGGCACGCGGGCCAGGCCTGCACGACGGTGCACCTGCAGTACGGGCCCGGGCTGCTCACGGTGCAGGTCGAGGACGACGGGACCGACGGCAGCGGCGGCCCAGGCAGCTCTGACGCCACTCCTGGCCCGCAGCCGACGTCGGGGATGGGCCTGATCGGGATGCGAGAGCGGGTATCCGCGCTCGGCGGCACGCTGGACGCCGGGCCCAGGACAGGCGGGGGGTTCCGGGTCCGGGCCGAGCTCCCGGCACGAGCCGCGTCGTGATCAGGGTCCTGCTAGCCGACGACCAGGCGCTGATCCGCAGCGGGATCCGGTCGCTGCTCGAGGCGGAGGACGACATCGAGGTGGTCGGCGAAGCCGTCGACGGGCGGGAGGCGGTCGCGCTGGCGGCCGAGCACCGGCCCGACATCGCGCTGGTCGACATCCAGATGCCGGCCCTCGACGGGATCGAGGCCACCAGGCAGATCGTCGCGGACGAGCGGCTGGCCAGCGTCCGCGTCGTCATCCTGACCAATTTCGGGCTGGACGAGTACATCTTCCGGGCGCTGCGGGCAGGCGCGAGCGGTTTCCTGCTCAAGGACACCGAGCCGGCGGAGCTGCTGCAGGCGCTGCGCGTGGTCATGCGGGGGGACTCGCTGCTGTCCCCCGCGGTCACCAGGAGCCTGATCAGCGAGTTCGTCGCCCGGCCCCCCGACGCGGTGGCCGCCGCCGGGATGGAAGGCCTCACCAACCGGGAGCGCGAGGTCGTCGCCCTGGTCGCGCACGGGCTGAGCAACGACGAGATCGCCGCCGCGATGGTGCTGTCCCCCACCACCGCCAAGACTCACGTCAGCCGCGCGATGATCAAGCTCGGCGCCCGTGACCGCGCCCAGCTCGTGGTGTTCGCCTACCAGGCCGGGCTGGTCAGCCCGCGCGACCCCGCCCCGCCTCGCTGAGGGATCCGGTACGCAACCGAGAGGTTACGGGTGCATGCGCGCGCCCTTGACGATCTTGTCCACGGCGCCGCGCGGGCCGTAGACGGCGATGCCCACCAGGTCCAGGTCCGCCGTCCGCACGGCGCGCACCGCGGCACGGTTGTCCCGGTCATTGCCCGTCGTGAAGAGATCCGCGGTGAACACGGATATGGCGACGCCCCGGCTGATCGCGCGTTCGTGGGCCTTCGTGAGGATTTCCTTGCTTCCTTCGAAGATCAGGACCGGCTGGCGGAACATCGGCAGGTACTCCGTCCCGTCCGCGTCCGCGTAGGGCTCGCCGATCACCTCGGGATCCCGCTGCCCGATGCCGCTGACCAGGAACGACGCGACGTTCAGCCGCTGCCATACTTCCAGGTCGTCACGGAGCAGCACCGCGATCTTGGTGTCGAACCTGACCGGCTCGATGTCTGAATCCATGTCATCGATCGAACACGATCACGCAGCGTCGGGTCTTGTACGATTTTTGCGTGGCCAACGACACGCGGGTCCGTGCCTGGCGGCCGGCGGTTCCCGGCGTCGTCGAGGTCTTCCACGCGCGCATGACCAGCCACGTCTACCCGATGCACACGCACGAGGCCTGGACGCTGCTGATCGTCGACGACGGGAAGATCAGGTACGACCTGCACCGCCACGAGCACGGCGCCATGGATCAGGCCGTCACGCTGCTCCCCCCGCACATCCCGCATAACGGGCGCGCAGCCACCACCGCGGGCTTCCGCAAGCGGGTCCTCTACCTCGATCTCTCGGGCCTGCCCGCGAGCCTCATCGGCCAGGCCGTCGACCAGCCTGTGCTGACCGACGCGGTGCTGCGGCAGCGCATCCACCAGCTGCACGGCGTACTCGGCGAGCCGGGTGAGGAGTTCGAAGCGGAGAGCCGCCTGGCTTTCATCGCCGAACGGCTCGGCTGGCACCTGAGCCGGCGCCGCATGTCCGGTGGCGCACAGG
>Ga0335075_10011942_pt1 | contig 13133 bp, 11 predicted proteins | sample Lox_Sample_24_FD_206723 | JGI IMG/M metagenome (GOLD analysis project Ga0335075, IMG submission 206723) | Soil microbial communities from Loxahatchee National Wildlife Refuge, Florida, United States - Lox_Sample_2.4 | ecosystem: Environmental > Terrestrial > Soil > Wetlands | place: USA... | reverse complement strand
GCCAACCGAACGGCCCGATGCCCACAAATTCGATCGGGCGGTAAAGCATCTGCAGCGCAACGAGTTTCGTTGTGTAGCCGACGAACGCGGCCACCAGTGGCATGGACAGGTAGATGAACCAGTTCAGCTTGACGTCGGCGGTGATCTCGCCCCAGCTCTGCGCCCAGGCGACTACCGAGACTGTCACTCGGGATCCCGAGGCCCGCCCGCCGCGGCCCACAGCTCCAGACCGAGCCCGGACAACTGCAGCGTGTATTTCTCGATACGCGCCGGGATCGGGCCGCGGCTGGCGGTTTTGATGGCGTGAAGCACAGCGGTGTCGGCGGCGAGGATCTCGTACTCGTCCTTCATGGATGAGTCCTCCGGGCCAGACTCGACCAGACCGAGTGACAGTAGATGACTGACGTACATCGGGGTCAATTGCGGAAGAGCGAGATTGGCGGTTTTCCCGATCAGCGACATGTTTTCCAGCACCACCTCAATCCCCAGTCCCGCACGTGTCCGGGCATACACGTTCAGCAACGGGGAGGTGGAACCGTCGGACAGCGCGCTGATGATGCGCGCCTCATCGGGCACGATCTGGTCGAGAATTTTGTGGAACAACTCCTGCCGGCTCGATGCCGTGTTCTGCCCGACCGCGCGATCGAGCAAGCCATACATCTTGGCGTCAAGACTCTCGGCGTCAGCATCGGAGCGCTCCTCGGTCTCGGCATCAGACTGGGGTAGTGCCAACACCTCCGCGGTGGGTATCTGCATTCCCGACCGGATCAGCCCAAAGACCTGACGCTCGCCCCAACTTGCGGCCTTGATGTAGGCGCGAACCGTCTGCTCGGCAAGGTCAACGAGGCCGGCAGGGTTGAACAGGGACCCCATGGGCTGAACCTAGCGAACCGCTCCCGTCCTTTTAGCGGATGCGGAAAACCCGCGCACTACGCTGGCGTGGTGCCCGACTCGGTCGACAACGGCGTAAACGGATTACTGGCGACGCTGCGGGTGCTCGATCTGTCCGGCGACGACGGCGACGCGGTCACCCGACTGCTCGCGGACCTGGGCGCCGACGTGCTGAAGGTGGAGCCGCCGGGCGGCAGCCCGTCGCGCAGCCAGGCGCCGACCCTGCACGGCGCCAGCCTGCGGTTCGCGCTGCACAACGCCAACAAGCGCAGCACGGTGTTGGACCCATCCGACCCGGACGACCGAGACAGGTTTGCCGAGCTGGCCGCCGGCGCCGACATCGTCGTCGACAGCGGCAATCCCGGTCAGGCCGGCGCCTACGGGGCCTCCTGCGCCGACTTGGCCGATCGGCATCCACACCTGGTCGCGTTGTCCATCACCGACTTCGGCGCAACCGGGCCGCGGTCGTCGTGGCAGGCCACCGATCCAGTGCTGTATGCGCTGTCGGGCTCGCTGTCGCGGTCGGGGCCCACCATCGGAACACCCGTGCTGCCGCCGGACGGTATCGCATCGGCCACCGCGGCCGTCCAAGCCGCATGGGCCACGCTGGTCGCGTACTACAACCGACTATGTTGTGGCACAGGGGATTACATCGACTTCTCCCGCTTCGATGCCGTCGTGATGGCGCTCGACCCGGTGTTCGGGGCGCATGGGCAGGCCGCCGCCGGCGTACGCGGAGCCAGCCGGTGGCGCGGACGCCCGCAAAACCAGGACGCCTACCCGATCTTGCCGTGCCAGGACGGCTACGTGCGGCTCTGCGTGTTGTCGCCGCGACAGTGGCACGGAATGCGCCGCTGGCTGGGGGAGCCCGCCGAATTCCAGGACCCCAAGTTCGACCTGCTCGGTGCGCGCTTCGCCGCCTGGCCGCAGATCGGCGCGCTGGTCCAGCAGTTGTTCGCCGGCCAGACCATGGAGGCGTTGGTATCCACCGGGCAGGCGCACGGTGTGCCGATCGCCGCCGTGCTGTCGCCGGCGCAGATCTTGGCGTCGGATCATTTCCAGTCGGTGGGCGCCATCGCCGACACCGAGGTCATCCCCGGGGTGCGCGCGTGCGTCCCGACCGGCTACTTCGAAATCGACGGGCAGCACAACGGTTGCCCCGAACCCGCGCCGTTCGTCGGCAGTGACGAAGCCCGATGGCTCGCTGGCCCGGGTGCCACCCCGGCACCGCGAAAGCTGAGCCGCCCGTTTGAGTGGCTGCGGATCATCGACCTTGGCGTCATCGTCGCCGGCGGCGAACTCAGCCGCCTCTACGGCGATTTGGGCGCCGAAGTCATCAAGGTGGAAAGCGCCGCCTATCCCGACGGGCTGCGTCAGACCCGGGTCGGCGAAGGCATGAGCGAATCGTTCGCCTGGACGCACCGCAACAACCTGGCGTTCGGCCTCGACCTGCGCAGCGTCGAGGGCAAACAGATCTTTAGCCGGCTGGTCGCCCACGCCGATGCGGTGTTCGCCAACTTCAAGCCGGGAACTCTTGCCGCGCTTGGCTTTCCATACGAAACGCTGCAAGCCATCAATCGCCGGGTGGTGCTCGCGGAAAGCAGTGCCTTCGGCGACACCGGCCCCTGGAGCGAGCGGATGGGATACGGACCGCTGGTACGCGCCACCGCGGGGGTCAGCAAGCTCTGGACCGACGTACACCCTGATCGCCCCGAAGACGGCTCGCGGCACCGGTTCTACGACGCGCTCACGATCTTCCCCGATCATGTCGTCGCGCGCATCACCGCGATCGGTGCGCTGGCCGCGCTCATCCGGCGCAACCGCACCGGCGAAGGAAGCCGGGTGCATGTCTCGCAAACCGAGGCCGTCGTCAACCAACTCGATGCCCGGTATGTCATCGACGCAATACGCGCGGCCGGCCACACCGATTTGCGCGACGACACCAGCGTGCACGACGTCTACCCATGCGCCGGCGACGACGAGTGGTGCGTGATCTCCATCCGCAACGACACTGATTGGAGTTCGGCGACAGCGGTTTTCGGGCTGCCCGAACTGGCCGATGATGAGCGGTTCGCGACGGGCGAGGCGCGGGTCGCACACCGAGGGGAATTGCTGGCGCAGGTGTCGGCGTGGACCCGTAGCCGCACACCCGTGCAGGTCGTCGAGGCTTTGCAATCGGCGGGCGTTCCCGCGGGCCAGATGAACCGTCCGCCCGAGATCCTCGAAGATCCGCAACTGTGCGCGCGAAAGCTGTTCAGCGACATGACACATCCGCTGTTCGATCATCCGCTACCGGCCGAGACCGGCCCGGCGCCGTTTCGGCACATCCCGCCTGCGCCGGAGCGCCCGGCCCCGCTGCCCGGCCAGGACACCCGCGAGATATGCCACAAGATCCTCGGGATGAGCAGCGAGGAAACCGAGCGGCTGATCAACGACGGCGTGCTGTTTGCCGCCACCGACATCGCCTAGGAAGGTCTTCACAATGCCCGTCAACCCCAGGACACCGGTGCTGGTCGGCTATGGCCAGCTCAACCATCGTGAGGACCCGGCGGCCGACGTCAACACGAAAGAACCCGCCGACCTGATGGCCGAGGCCGCGCGTCTGGCCGCCGGCCCGCGGGTGCTCGAGGCCGTCGACACCATCTCCGTCGTCAACATGTTGTCGGCACGCTATCGCGACGCCGGATTGCTGCTCGGCCAGCGCATCGGCGCCGACCGCGCGTCCACCCGCTACAGCGGCATCGGCGGCAACGTGCCGCAGTCGCTGGTCAATCGGGCCTGCTTGGACATCCAACAGGGACGCGCGGACGTGGTCTTGGTGGCCGGCGCGGAGATGTGGCGTACCCGGATGCAGTTGCGCGCCAAGGGTAAACGACTCACCTGGACCGAGCAGGACGAGTCGATTCCTGTCTCGCAGGGCAGCGACGAGAATGTACCGATGGCCGGGCCGGCCGAGGACCGCATCGGCCTGGACCGCCCCGCCTACATCTATCCCATGTTCGAGCAGGCACTACGCATCAGCGCCGGGGAGTCGATCGACGATCACCGCAAGCGCGTCGGCGAGCTGTGGGCACGCTTCAACGCCGTGGCGGTGCAGAATCCACACGCCTGGATCCGCAAACCCGTTACAGCAGAGGAGATTTACTCCGACGGCCCGACGAACCGGATGATCAGCTGGCCCTACACCAAGCTGATGAACTCCAACAATATGGTCGACCAGGCCGCCGCACTGATCCTGACATCTGTGGAGACCGCGACCCGCCTGCAGATCCCTACCGAACGCTGGGTCTACCCGTATGCGGGCACCGATGCGCACGACACCTACGCGATCAGCGAGCGCGCCGAATTGCACCGCTCGCCGGCTATCCGGATCGCCGGTGCGCGCGCGCTGACGCTGGCCGGGCTGGGCACCGACGACGTGCACTACGTCGACCTGTACTCCTGTTTTCCGTCCGCGGTGCAGGTCGCGGCGGCTGAGCTCGGGCTGTCGGTCGACGATCCGGCCCGGCCGCTGACGGTGACCGGGGGGCTGACGTTCGCCGGCGGTCCATGGAGCAACTACGTGTCGCACTCGATCGCGACCATGGCCGAAGTGCTGACGACCAACCCGGGCAAACGCGGGTTGATCACCGCCAACGGCGGCTACCTGACCAAGCACAGCTTCGGTGTCTACGGCACCGAACCGCCGGCAACCGAGTTCCGCTGGGAAGACACCCAATCTGCAGTCGACCGAGAGCCAATCCGCGACGCCGCAGTGGACTGGGAAGGTGTCGGCACCGTCGAATCCTGGACCACACCGTTTGACCGCGACGGCAGACCGGAGAAGGTGTTCCTCGCGGTTCGCACCCCCGACGACCGCCGCTCACTGGCTTTGCTGCCCGACCCCGCGGCGGCCGCGCAAACCGTGCATGACGACATCGCGGGTGCCAAGGTGACGATCCACGCCGACGGCACCGCCACGTGGGCGTAACCATTTTGGGTAGCTGAAAGTTGCCTGTGAGACGGTTCGCGCGCTTATTGTCGTTTAGTTAGCTGAACACCGTTGGGGGTGGTCGGGCGTGCGGATCCTGGTCACTGGGGTCACCGGAGTGCTGGGGCGTGCCGTCGCCCGGCAGCTGCTCGCCGCCGGACACGCGGTCAGCGGCATCGCCGCAAACCCCCACGACAATCTCGACCCCGACGTCGAGTTTGTGTGCGGGCCGCTCGGCGGGCCGATCCTGCACCAGCTGGCCGACGACTCCGATGTCGTCGTCCACCTCGCTCCGATCGAGGCCGGCGCACCCGGCAGCGCCGGAATCAACGGACTCGTTCAGGTTGCCCACTCGGCCGCCCGCGCGGGCGCGCGGCTGATCTACCTGTCTCAATCGGCCGGGCAGTCCAAGCTGTACCGGCAGGCCGAGGAGCTGGTGTCGACCGGCTGGGCGCCGAGCCTGATCGTCCGGATCGCGCCGCCGGTGGGCAGGCAGCTGGATTGGATGATTTGCCGCACGGTCGGCAGCCTGCTGCACAACGATGAGTCGAGCCAGCCATTGCGGCTGCTGCATTTCGACGACCAACTCCGATTCCTGGTGCTTGCTGTGACAACCAATCGCAGCGGGCTGGTCGACCTCGCGACCCCGGACACCATCGAACTGGGCACCGCGCGCGGGCTGCTGCGCCCGGCCGGTCAACGTCCGCGGCTCTCCCGGCTGCCTGTCTGGCACCGGCTGACTCCAGAGCTGGACCTCTCGTCACTGCGGGAGGCTTGGGATTTCGAGTTTGCTTGGAGCGCAAGGGATGCCGTGGCCGACACCGCGCGCGGGCTGGCTGGCCGCAGACTGGATACCAGGGGCGCGGTGGATCTGCCCGGACACCTGCCGCTACCACCGGAGGTTGTGCCGCGGACCGAACCGCCCGACGGCACTCGGTTGCTGCCCGCGTCTGGCGACGAGCTCGAGGGCGAGTTCGACGACCGGATCGATCCGCGCTTCCCGGTATTCAGCGCGGCCCCGCTGGCCGAGACGCTGCCCGGCCCGTTGACACCGATGACGCTTGACGTTCAACTCGCCGGATTGCGCGCCGCCAACCGAGTAATGAGCCAGGTAATGGCTTTAGACGACGTGGTTTCCGGCGAATGGGGGAGCCGAGCGATTGCCGTTTTCGGTCACCGCCCCTACGTCGGCGTTTCGGCCAGCATGATTGCCGCGGGCCAGTTGCCCGGCTGGGACGTGCCCGGGGCTGCGCAACAATCGCTGGGCACTAAGGCCAAAAAGGCCATTGTCGTCAAGCGGGCGCTGCCGTTGTTACGGCATCTGAAATCCGATACCCAGGCCTACGTCGAGGCCGCGGCAGCCGAACATCTCGCTGCGCCGCAACTCATTTCGCTGTCGGATGTAAACCTTGCGGTGCGGGCTCGATTGTTGCGGGACCGGATTCACCAGGGCTGGAGTCTGACCGCGTTGTGGCTGATCGACACCGGAGTCACCGCGGCGACGGTTCAGCGCACCGGCCTACAAGCCACCGTGTCGGGGGTGGCCATGCTGGTGGACAGCGACGTTGTCGAGGCCACGACGTCTTCGCTGGCCGCGCTGATCCGAAGCGATCCGCAACTGTGCGCGCTGGCTCTGGACGCAGACCTGGAAGGCATTGACGCCCTGTCGAGCACGACCGCCGCGGCGATCACCGCTGCGCTGACGAGCATCGCGCACCGCGGTCCGGGTGAAGTCGAACTCGCCAACTTGATGTTCGGTGACGATCCGGCGATGCTGCTGGTCGCTGCCGGGCAGGCCGCGACGGGAGTGCCACGTCCGATGGCGTCCGACGGGTCGGCGGCGAAGCTGGCGGAGCGGATGGCAGCCAACGCCCGATCTTCTCGGGAACTGGCCTACGACACCACGATGCGATTTACCCATGAACTGCGAATGACGCTGCGCGAGATAGGATCTCGCTTCGCCGCCGCGGACGTGGTCGACGTTGCCGGCGAGGTCTTCTACCTCACCTGCGACGAGGTGGTCAGCATGCCCGCCGATGCTCGGCTGCGGATCAAGCGCCGGCGCGCCGAGCGGGAACGGTTGCAGGGCCTGCGCCTACCCGACGTCATCGACGTCAGCTGACCACGTCGCCCAACGGCGTTTCCGGGTCGACCAATGCGTTGAGCCGCACTGCTTTCTTGGACCGGATCAGGTTCTTGATGTCATCGAGCACATCCCAGACGTTGACGTTCATTCCCGCCAGCACCCGATTTTCGCCGTCCAGCCAGAAGGCGACGAATTCGCGCCTGTCGACATCGCCGCGGAATACCACCCGATCAGAGCCCGGCGCATGCCCGGCGTACTCCATGCCGAGGTCGAACTGGTCGGTGAAGAAGTACGGCAGCTCTTGGTATTTCGCTTCTTCGCCGAGCATGCCCGCGACCGCGATTGCGGGCTGGTTCAGCGCATTAGCCCAATGCTCGGTACGGATCCGTTCGTCGAACAGCGGATGTTCGGCAGCGGCGATGTCGCCCACCGCATAGATGTCGGGGTCGCTGGTGCGCAACGACGCGTCAACCAGCACGCCGCCGTCACCCATCGACAGGCCGGCATCTTCGGCGATCTCGATGTTGGGCTGTGCGCCGACAGCCACCAGCACACGGTCGGCGTCGATCGTCGATCCGTCACCCAACAGCAGGCCGGTGGCCTTGCCGTCGGCGGTGGTGACCTCCTTGACTTCGGTCTCCAGACGCAAATCCACACCATGGTCGCGATGTAGCTTGGCGAACACACTGCCCACCTCTGCACCGACCGCGCCCAGCAGCGGCGCCTTGGCGGTCTCCACGACGGTGACGTCGATGTTGCGCAGGCGAGCGCTTGCCGCGACCTCGAGGCCGATCCATCCTGCCCCGATGACCGCCAGCGACGACCCTTCGAGTAGGGCGGTATTCAGATTCGACGCGTCGTCGTATTTCCGGAGGTAATGAACTCCCGTGGAATCGGAACCTGGAATGGACAACCACCGCGGACGTGATCCGGTGGCCAGCAGCAGCTTGTCGTATTGAATATTGGTGTCATCAGACAGAGCAACGCTATGAGCCTGGGGGTCGATCGACAACGCTTCTGCGCCCACGCGTAAGTCGATCTTGTTCTCCTGATACCAGGCCGAGTCGTGGACGGTGAAGTCCATCAACGACTTCTTACCGGCAAGAAACTCCTTGGACAGCGGCGGCCGCTCGTAGGGTAAGTACTCCTCATCGGCGAGCAGGACGACTTTTCCGTCGAAGTCCTTCTCACGCAGCGCTTCCACGGCCTTGGCGCCGGCAAGCCCGCCGCCGATGATGACGAATGTGCTCGAGTTGCCCATTGGACGCTGCTCCCTGTAGGTGGTACCCAGGGCTTACCCCCAGCTGCGGTTCGCAAACGTGCCGCTCACTTGGGTGGGAGACTTCGCGCGTAGTCGCTGCCGCGGGTCACCCAGTCGGTCAACTGCCGTTTGGTTTTCACGCCGGCGGCGTCAACGCGCACCCAGCCCCGAGCTTCACGACCGGCCATCACCATCGGGCTGACGTGGGCTCGTGCCAGTAACTTCTCGGTATCCTCCGGCCGAACCCGCACCAGCAGCCCGCCCTGACCGCTGGCGGCCACGGACATGTTGCCGTTGATCAGGAACGCCAGGCCGCCGAACATCCGCTTCTCGTCGACGCCGCGCAGTGGGCCCAGCAGTTCGCGAATGCGGTCGGCGAGGTCGGTGTCGTAGGCCATGCTGCTACCTCATGTCCGGCATGCGTTCGGCAGCAGGCACCCATCCGCCGTCGACCAGGATCAGTTCGAAGTCGGCGGCCCCGAGACGACGCCGCATCACCTCTTGATAGGCGTCGCTGGTGTACCAGCGCTTGGCGACGTCCATCGAAGGAAATTCGAACAGCACAACACCTTTCGCGTCGGTTTCTCCTGCAGCTCGTTCGAGCACCTCGAACGGCGCATATGCCACCAGCGGTGTGCCGCCGAAGCCTTCGAAGGTCGGGGCGGCATGCGCCCAGTAGTCCTCGAGCCGGCCGCGATCGGAGACGCTCCGGCAGATCGAGATGAGATAAGCCGCCATCGTCCACCTCAGTCCAGATCCACCCGGATGGTCAGCAAGTCACTGCCCGCCAGGCGGACCAGCGCGCTGTTGACGCCGGGCAGACTGCGCAGCCGTTCCTTCGCATCATCGGCGGGCAGCAGGTGGGCAGTTCCGGTGCGCCACCGGCCGTGGATACGCACCCGCACCAGGGGATTGGCCTTGATGTTGCGCACGTAATGGGAATGCTCGCCATGCTCGGAGACCATCCAGAACTGCTGGCCGACCACCCGGCCGCCGATCGCGGTACGCCGCGGCTGCCCCGACTTCCGGCCGACGGTCTCCAGCATGGTGAATGGCAACCGCCGACCCACCGGATTGACCACGAGCCGCTGAACCGTGTGAACGATGCGCCGCTTGAGCGGTTGCGAGTCGGTCATCCCCGCAGGCTATCCGACATCACGCCGCAGCGGTCACCGTCTCCTGAACGGGTTCCAGCGCCTGAGCGACGATCTCGGCGACATCGGTCATCGGCCTGACGTCCAACGCCTCGAGCACCTCGGCGGGCACATCGTCCAGATCCGGCTCGTTGCGCTGCGGGATGAACACCGTCGACAACCCGGCCCGCTGCGCGGCCAGCAGCTTTTGCTTGACTCCGCCGATCGGCAGCACTCGCCCGTTCAACGTCACCTCGCCGGTCATCCCGACGTCGGCCCGAACCTGCCGGCCGGTGGCCATCGACACCAGCGCGGTCACCATCGTGACACCGGCAGACGGCCCGTCTTTCGGCACGGCGCCGGCGGGCACGTGCACGTGGATCCGCCGGTCAAGCGTCGACGGCTCGACACCCAACTCCGCGGCGTGCGAACGGACGTAGGAAAGCGCGATCTGCGCGGATTCCTTCATCACGTCACCCAGTTGGCCGGTCAGTTGCAGGCCCGGCTCACCTTCGTTGGCGCCCGCCTCGATGTAGAGCACATCGCCGCCCAGTCCGGTCACAGCCAGGCCGGTGGCCACGCCGGGCACCGCGGTGCGTTCGGCCGACTCGGGCGTAAACCGAGGCCGGCCAAGGTATCCCACCAGATCGGGCTCGTCGATCGTTTTCGGACCTGGGTCCGTGGCGAGCTTGGTCGTCACCTTGCGCAGCGCCTTGGCCAGCAGCCGCTCGAACTGCCGCACGCCTGGTTCACGGGTGTAGTCAGCGGCGATCTTGCGCAGGGCGGCGTCGGTCACGACGACCTCGTCGTCGCTCAGCGCGGCCCGTTCCCGCTGCCGGGGCAGCAGGTAGTCACGGGCGATGGCGACCTTGTCGTCTTCGGTGTACCCATCGATCTGCACCAGCTCCATGCGGTCCAACAGCGCCGACGGGATGTTCTCGATCACGTTGGCGGTGGCCAGGAACACCACATCGGACAGGTCCAGGTCCAGATCCAGGTAGTGATCACGGAATGTGTGGTTCTGCGCCGGGTCGAGCACCTCGAGCAGCGCCGCGCTCGGGTCGCCGCGGTAGTCGGAACCGACCTTGTCGATTTCGTCCAACAGCACAACGGGATTCATCGAACCCGCCTCACCGATCGCGCGCACGATCCGGCCGGGCAGCGCACCCACGTAGGTGCGCCGGTGACCGCGGATCTCGGCCTCGTCGCGCACGCCGCCCAGGGCGACACGGACGAACTTACGGCCCAATGCCCTTGCCACGCTTTCGCCCAGCGAGGTCTTGCCGACGCCAGGAGGGCCGGCGAGCACCATCACGGCGCCGGAGCCACGCCCACCGACGACCTGAAGCCCACGTTGGGCCCGACGGGTACGCACGGCCAGGTACTCGACGATGCGGTCCTTGACGTCATCCAGGCCGTGATGGTCGATGTCCAAGACTTGCCGTGCCGCCGCCAGGTCGGTGGCGTCCTCGGTTCTGACGTTCCAGGGCAGGTCCAGCACGGTGTCCAGCCAGGTGCGAATCCAGCCGCCTTCGGGACTTTGCTCGCTGGAGCGTTCCAGCTTGCCGACTTCGCGCAGCGCGGCCTCGCGCACCTTCTCCGGCAGATCGGCGGCCTCCACCCGGGCACGGTAGTCATCTGATCCTCCAGGCCCTTCCGTTCCCTCCTCGCCGAGCTCCTTGCGGATCGCGGCCAGCTGCTGGCGCAGCAGGAATTCCTTCTGCTGCTTCTCCATGCCCTCGCGGACGTCTTCGGCGATCTTGTCGTTGACCTCGACTTCGGCCAGGTGGTCGCCGGTCCAATCGATCAACACCTGCAGCCGCTCGGCGACATTCTCGGTCTCCAGCAGCTGGCGCTTCTGCACGTCGGTCAGATACGACGCATAGCCCGCCATGTCGGCCAGCGCCGACGGGTCGGTCAGCCGGTTGACGGTGTCGACGAGCTCCCACGCCTCGCGGCGTTGCAACATCGCCAGCAGCAGCTTCTTGTATTCGCCTGCGAGCCTCCGGGTCTCGTCGTCGGGTTCGGGTTCGGTGATCTCCGTCACCTCGACCCACAACGCCGCGCCCGGCCCGCTCGCTCCGACGCCGATCTGAGCCCGCCGCTCGCCGCGCACCACGGCGGCGGTGCCGCCACCCGCGATGCGGCCGACCTGCAAAATCGACGCCAGCACGCCATAGGACGGGTAGCGGTCGTCAAGCCGCGGCGCGATCAGCAGCTTGCCCGATTCGGAGGCCCGAGCAGCGTCGACAGCCGCGCGAGCAGCGTCGTCCAGGGCGATCGGCACCACCATTCCGGGCAACACGACCGGATCTTTGATAAACAGCACCGGCACTGATTTGGTCTCAGCCATCAATCCTCCAAAGTTAAGCCTGTCGCGCTCAACCTTGTCGATGCCGAGTTTGTTCCCGGCGCTCTCGGCGTAGTCTCCGCCCATGGCGAACGGCCGGGAGGCACTGCGGGTGCAAGTCACCGCCTACACCTGCAGCCAGAATTGCATGGGCGTGCGTGGAAACTCCGGGGGATGCTGCACGCTCGACGATCGCGATTTCATCATCGGGCCCGTCCGAGACGCGGACGCGTTCCTGGCCGAGCTTGGCGCTCTGCTTGGCCGCGAGGTATCCCGCGCCGAGGCGTTCATCGACTTCGACGAGGGACGGGCTCTGTTTCCGGAGCGGCCGACGTGGCAGGAACCCGCCAACTACCCCGCACTGCGCGTCCGACCGGACCTGGACTGGATTCCGTGCCGGTTCTTCGAGCCGACTACGGGTGCGTGCACCGTTTACGGCATTCGTCCGGCAATCTGCCGAAACTATCTCTGCGACCACCTCAAGGACGTCATTTCCCTGCTCAACCTCGGGGAGGAGGCTGCGCCGTAGCCGATCGGTTAGAAGGGTGGCGCGCTCGGCGGCGCGGGTCCGGCGGCGGGCCGGCATCATCAATCCCCGAGCTGCACTTGATGTTTCGCCCGCATTCGGAACCGTCAGCTCGCCAGTCGGAATGGCTAACGCGGGAAAGAACAGGGCACCAACGGGTTTGGTGGTGTAGGTGCGACCGGTCGGCGCGGTCCACTCTGCGGTTCCGTCCGGCACGGCTCGCCACCGTGCTCACGGATTGACCAACGCACAGCGGCCAACCCCCTTTGTAGTCGACCCGCTGATCTGAGCAAAACCATGGTCAGTGCGCGGAATCCCGACAGACTAGCTTGATGCACTCAGTGCTGAGAAAAGCCGCGGTTGTGTGCTGGGCAGTCGTGTTCGTGATGATCTTCCTCGCGTTGTTGGTCTTGTTGAAACTGGCGGTCATCTCCTCCCCAGTTGTCGCTACCGTAATCACCGTGATCTGGATTGCTCTGGTCGCCCACCGATATCGCGGAAAGAAGACGGAGCAGGCGAAGGTTCGGGCTCTATCCGATGTACAAGACGCAATCACAGCCCTTGCCGCCGTCCAGGGCGATGAGGTGCGCGCGGCTCGCGCACTCCACGACGCTATCCGCAACGCCGTTTTGCTGGATGCATTGCCAGAGAAAGTTGCCATCGACCTGGACAGGCTGGACCAGCTAAAAAAGGCGGTGGCGGCTGAACGTGCCGCCGCTGACAGGAGAGCGGACGATCACAAGGCCGCACTGTGGGGCTTTGCGTGGACAGGGACCATGGTTACGTTGATGGCCATTGCGACTTTGGGGTGATCACACGCGAGAACACCGCGTGTCATTCAATAAGCCGAGTCACCGACAAAACTCAGTCAGGCCAGCTCATCGGGACCATCCGGCGCAATTGCGTCACATGTTTG
>Ga0335075_10011941_pt1 | contig 13133 bp, 11 predicted proteins | sample Lox_Sample_24_FD_206723 | JGI IMG/M metagenome (GOLD analysis project Ga0335075, IMG submission 206723) | Soil microbial communities from Loxahatchee National Wildlife Refuge, Florida, United States - Lox_Sample_2.4 | ecosystem: Environmental > Terrestrial > Soil > Wetlands | place: USA... | reverse complement strand
GATGCGACCCTCCCCGCTTGCCGAGCCGGCTACTTCCGGTTCGTCACCCGTGGATCGGGGACCGGCCAGCAGCGATGGCTGGGCGACGTCCAGATGAGCTTCACGCTGCTCAACTGGGCCCATCTGTGCCAGTGCCTTCGGCGGTGCGTCCCTGACGATCTGTACCGGCATGCCTCCGCCGTGGAGCTGGTCGAAGCGCGGACTCAGGGCACGACGTTGCATCTTCGCCCGGGCGGCTCATTGGACTTCGATCTCGTCGTCTGCGCCGACGGGTATCGCTCGATGGGGCGCAGGGTCGTTGACCCCGGCGCCGCGCCTCGCTACCGGGGAATGGTGCTGTGGCGCGGGCTGCTCCACGAGAGCGACATCGGCGTGGATGCCCTCGACGGCCGCGATGGGTGGCGAGTCGTCTACCAGGGTGGGCACGGGGTCGTGTACTACATCCCCGGATCCGGGCGGAGCACCGAACCGGGAAAACGCCTTCTCATGTGGGGCTACTACCTGCAGGTTCCGGAGGGTGCCCTGCCCTCGGTGCTCGTCGACGATCACGAGCGGCAGCAGTCCAGCTCCGTACCGTTCGGGAAGGTGCATCCAGAGGTCAAGGCGGGCTTCGAGTCTCGCCTCGCGGACCTGTTGCCCTCGTTGCTCTTCGAGCTGGTGCAACAGTGCGGGAACTCCTCGATCCAGGCCATTTGCTCCGTCGCGGCCCGCAGCTACACCCGCGATCGCGTGTGCCTGGCCGGCGACGCCGGTGCGGTGTTCCCCCCCGTTCGCGGGTAGCGGCGTCCTCAGGGCGGTGGCCAATGCCACCTCATTGGCGGACGCCCTCGCCGGCGCCACGGCCGTTGATGATGGTCTCCGCCGATGCCATCCCGGGCTCGTGGTCACGCTCCCCGACGTGTGACCGGGAGGCGAGGCGGCGCCGGGTGGCTACTCCTCGCCGGAGAAGCGTTCCCAGGCGGACTGCCGGGTGATGTGCAGCGCGGCACCGATGCGGGCCCAGGTGACTTTGCGGCTGCGGAGCAGGGTGACCAGCCGCTGCAGGCTTGCCTCGGTCTGCGCCCCGACCGAGGCAATCCGCGGCAGCAGGTCAAGTATCTGCTCGTCGGTCATGGACTCCTCCCAGGCAGGCAGCTGCCCCTCGGGCTCAGACGGCTTCTGCTGCTCCTGCGCGAGGATGGCGTTGCACAGCTGGATGCACTCGTTGCAGATGTACACGCCGGGCCCGGCGATCACCTTCGCCACCTCGGAACTCGGCTTGGCGCAAAACGAGCAGCGAACCTGGATGGCCGCCGTGCCGGTGGTCGCCTGCGTGCTGGTATCGGCTTGGCCGGTCACGTCCACCTCCCGATCAGAGCTAGGTGTCAGGTTTCTCCTGACAGTGATGTCAGGATTTACCTTACGGCGTCAGGAGTGATCTGACAAGGGTCACCCGGCCCGGCCGAGGCCGGTTAGAAGGGCGTGGACGGCCAGATCCCACCGGTGGTTCCCCGACGCCTTCGAGGAGCCGAGTCACCCGGCGGCCTCCTGCATGGCCAGTCCCTGAGCCAGCGCGAGAGCCCGTGGGCGATGTCGGTCTTGTCGCCGTCGATGATCCCGGCGTCGATGCAGCGCCGGACCCGGTGCACGATGAACTCCCGGGTGACCGGCCCGGCTTCAGTTCGGCCGGGCCGGGATCGAAGTCGGCGAACGGCCGGGAGAACATGACCTGGGCCAGCACTGGGTTGTCCCGGACGAAGACCCGGAACACCTGGACCGCGCTAAGCAGGTCAGCGCGCGGATCATCCGATTCCCGGAGCCTGAGGAAACGGTCCCCGAGGAGCCGGAAGCCCTCGAAGAACACCTCCCGGACCAGGCCGGCCTTGTCGCCGAAGAGCTCACAGACGGCGGGCGGCGATGTCTGGGCCCGTTCGGCGACCTTCCGGGTGGTGAACCCGCCGACCCCGTCAGCGGCCAGCATCGTCACTGCCACCTGCACGATGTGCTCGCGCAGTTGCCCGGTCCGCTGTTTGGCTCTGGGCACCGCGGAATCCTGGATCAGCCTGCGGGCTGGGCCGCAAGCTGTGCCTGGTAGGCCACGTCGTCGGCGTCGATGGCTTCCCGCAGCGCAGTCCCGGCCAGCCGCCGGGCGCGCAGCTTGGTGGCCGCGTGCGCGTCCAGGTCGAGCCTGGCCAGCTCGGCGGCGGGCCGGAGCGGCCCATGGCCAGCGGATCGACCTTCAGCGGTCATCTAGCCCGGGAGGCGTGGTGCTGTCGTCCCTGGCCGTGGCGAGCAGGGCCAGGAACGGCCCGATCCGGTGCCCTTCCTGGGCGGGGTGCCGGAACAGGCTGTCACGGTTGACGGTGTAATGGGTGCGCCGCCCGATCCGGGTGCGGGTGATGTAACCCGCGGCCTCCAGGTCGGCCACGATGACCTGGGCCGTGCGCTCGGTGATACCGGCGGCGGCGGCGATATCCCGCATCCGGGCCTCGGGGTCGCGGGCGATCTCCACCAGCACGCGCCCGTGCCCGGTCAGAAACGTCCAGGTGCCGCCGCGCTCATCGGGAAGGCTCATCACTGCGAGTATATCCTCGTGAGAGAAGCTTCGCGAGAGAAAACACGCGAAAAATTTCTCATGCTTCCATTGACAGGTCTTGCGGTACGCCCTGATCCTGGTAGTGCCCCGATCGGGCCAGGCCGCTCTGAACAGCGGTACCCACGACAATCATCATCAGGCAGGGACCCTCTCAGACTTCGGAACAGCGGGCCGCGGGCCGACGGTGCCACCCGGGGCAGCAGTCGTGCCTCCGGGTGCGGGCAGCAGCCGCGCTGACGATCACTGGAGGTGACGCAGGTGCTTCACAACAGGCTCCCGGCCGGGGCGGCCTGCGGCGGGCCGCTGCTGGTCACACGGCCCGGGGATGGGCGGCCCGGCCAATGACTGACATGGCCCAGTGCGGGCGCAGGTGCGCGGGAGGATGGCCGCGCCGTGGCTGAGGAAGTGCTGCGCATCACCAGGGCCCTCGATCGGCCCGGGCTGATCATCGCCGGCGACGCCGACGAGTCCGGCTACCCGCTGCTCCTGCAGAGCCTGGCCGCACTCGACCAGCACGGCGACGTGCACATCGACCTGGGCGGCATCGAGTTTTGTGACCTCGCCGGGCTTCGCGCCATCGTGTGCGCGGGCCGGCTCGGTGAGGACATCAGCCCGGGCCAGCCGGTATGCCTGCATGCGGTACCGCCGCGGCTGCGGAGAATCATGCAAATCCTGGGCTGGGACGACAGGCCCGGGCTCGCGTTCGACGCGGCGTCCCTCTCCAGCGAAAATCAACAACCAGGGCCGGGTCCAGGACGCGCTGACCTGCGCTCTGGGCGAGCATCCGCTGCGCCCGGCGCCGACGGGACCGCGAACGAGCCGTACGAGCGCAGGGAACTGACTGACGAAGACCGCCGCGTGGCCGATGAGGCGCTGGAGCAACTCCATCGCGACTGGGCCGCCGCGGCCGGGCGTCCGGATGAGGTGCACAGCCCGGGCAAGTTCGACGGGCCACTCGGCATGTTCGATGACGGGACCTTCCAGCCGGGCGGTGGCCACGACCCGGGCTGCTAACCCGCCCGGTCAGGCGGGGAGCCGCAGGGCCATTATGGCCATGTCGTCCGAACCGTCGCCGGGGCAGCGGTCGGCAAGGGCTCGGCAGAGGCGTTCGGGGCACGGGTCGGACTGCCGGGTGGCGATCTGGGCCAGGGCGGCCAGGCCTTCGTCGATGTGGCGCTCGCGGTCTTCGACGAGGCCGTCGGTGAAGAAGACGAGGGTGGCTCCGCCTGGCAGCCGATCGCTGCGGTCAGGGCGGGCGACACCGCAGTCGACGCCGAGGGGCAGGCCCGGCTCGGCATCGAGGTACCGTCCCGGCTTCCTGGGCGCCAGGAGCAGCGGGGCGGGGTGGCCCGCGGTGCTCCAGTGCAGGCGCCACCCCAGGCCGGCCCGCTCCAGGAGGGCAAGGCAGGCGGTGGCGATCGGGATCTCGGTAGTGGCCTGGAGCATGCGATCGAGCCGGGTCAGGACGGCGCCGGGCGACCCGTGCCGCTCGTAGAGCAGGGTGCGCAGCATCGAGCGGATCTGCGCCATCTCGGCAGCGGCCTCCATGCTGTGCCCACCCACGTCGCCGATTACCACGGCACAGCTGTCATCGGACAGGCGTATCGCGTCGTACCAGTCGCCACCAATGCGGCCTATGGTCGCCGGGCGGTAGAGCGTGGCCGCCTCGATCGGCCGCAGATCCGGAAGCTGCGGCAGCAGCAGGCGCTGAAATTCCTCCGCCTCGCTGCGCACCTCGCCGAACAGGCGCGCGTGGTCGATGGCCAGGCCGGCCGCGCCAGCCAGCGCGACGATCATGCTCTCGTCGTGTTCGTCGAATGGCTGGCCGTCGCGCCGATCCGAGACGTACAGGTTCCCGAACGAGTGGCCACGGCTGATGATGGTCACCCCGAGCAAGGTGTGCATCTTCGGGTGCCCGGGCGGCAGGCCGATCGCCATCGGGTGCCTACTGATCGAGGCGACCCGCAGCGGGCTTGGATCCGCTCTCAGGTGGGCCAGCAAGCCGCGGCCCTTCGGCCGCCCCAGCCGGGCCGCGGCGGCCTCCTGTTCCCGGGTCAGGCCGACCGGGATGAACTCGACAATCTCATCGCCTTCCTCGTTGAGCACCACCAGCACCCCATATCGGGCATGGACCATGTCGATCGCGGTGGTGACGATCTGGCGCAGCACGGTCTCCAGGCCGACATCTTGGCCGAGCACCGATGTGTACAGCTCGCGCAGCGCATCCTGCACCCGCGCCAGCACCTTCAGTTCGTCGGCGATCCGGCCAAGCTGTGCGCCAACGGGCACGCCCCGCCGGACCAGATCGTCCTGACGTGTCATGGCCAAAGCCCGGATCACCCCCCCCGGGGGGCCATACCCGGCGAACGCGATGCGGACCCGCCCGCCGGCAGTCGCTCATCTCCAGATGAGCGGGCCACCAGCACGGGGTTGAGTTTGGCTTGTCTTCGCTGGTAGTGGCCGGTTCTGCCCTGCGTTATACCTTGTCGCTAGGTAACGATCTGACGTCCGTTCTTGTATTGCTGCTAGGTAAGGAGTGAGCATAGTCGCAACCCCGGCCGACGACAGCCCGGGGACAGGTACGGGGCACGCGAAGGGCGCGGTGATGGGCAGGCTGGCCTGGTCCCAGGTGCGGTTCCGCCCGGCCCGCGCGCTGGCGCTGATCATCGGGGTGCTGGTCGCGGCGACGGCGTTCACGGTGCTGACGGCGGCGTCGCGGACCGCGCAGGCCCGCACGGTGGGCACGGTGTCGGCGAATTTCTCGCCGGCCTACGACATCCTGGTCCGCCCGAAGGGGGCCAGGACCGCGGTGGAGAGCAAGACCGGCACGGTGGCGCCGGATTTCCTGTCCGGCATCTACGGCGGGATCACGATGGCGCAGTGGCACCAGATCGAGCAGATCCCCGGGGTCGAGGTCGCCGCGCCGATCGCGATGGTCGGCTACACGGAGCTCAATGCCTACGTGTTCGTGCCATTGCCTGCCGCCGCGCTGGCCGGGTCCGGCCGCCAGCTGTACCGGATCTCCACCACCTGGGACAGCGACGGCGGCGCCAGCCGTGTCACGCAGCCGCCGTCATACCTGTACGTGACGCCGCTGCCACTCGAGCAGTCTGGCAATGGCAGCATGACCGACGGAACCGGCCCGGGATGCCAGCCGTCGGCCGTCCCGTCACCGGGAACGAATCCCTTCGGCACGGCCGCGCAGTCCTATGCACAATGCTGGTCCCGGAAGAACCAGTACGACATGCCGCCGACACCAGGGTCGGACAGCGCGGCGGGCTACGTCGTCACCTGGACCGTCCCGGTGCTGATCGCGGCGATCGACCCGGACGCCGAGGCGAAACTGGACGGGCTGAACAAGGCGCTTGTCTCCGGCCGTTACCTGACGGAGCACGAGAGTGCCCGCAGCCCGACGTTGCCGGTCCTGGCCTCCTCGGCCAGCGGCATGAACGAGTACGCCCAGACCACCGTGCAGCAACTGGCGGCCCCGTCAGCGATGCCTGCCCTGAACGCTGGCTGGGAAAGCGCGCAGGCCTCGGCTCCTGGCCGCACGGTGGCCACCGGGCGCACGACGGCCCAGCAGGCCTACAGCGCCGTGCTCAACGGGCCGCCGACCGACTATGAGGGCAGCGCCTCTGGCGATTTCGTTGAGGGCTACTGGTCGGTCGGACCGGTGGACTACCAGCGCACTACGGCCGGGGCGCTGACACCGCGTCCGGTGGTCAACCTCCCGTCGGTCTGGCACACCGACACCCTGTCTGCGGTCGCCATGGACGACGAGGCCAGCCAGTACCGGATGGTGACCTCGCATGTGACCGCGCAGTCCATCCTGCCCGGCGGCTACTCGGTCGCCCTGATCAAGATCGCCGGCGTGTTTGATCCGGCCAGGATCAGGGCGTTTGACCCGCTGTCCCAGGTGCCGCTGGGCGACTATCAGCCGATAGCCGCGGCGCCGGCGACCGCGGCCAGCCGCCGGGCGCTGCACGGGGAGGACCTGCTGCCCAGCCAGAATGTGGGCGGCCTGGTCAGCCAGCCAGTGAACCTGATCACCACGCTGGCGGCGCTGCCGGGACTCGAAGACGGCCACGGCTACACCGGCATTCCGGCCGCCGACCCGATCAGCGTGATCCGGGTCAAGGTCGCGGGCGTCACCGGGCCGGGGGCGCTGTCGCGTGAGCGCGTCAACGCGGTCGCGCAGCAGATTGCCCAGCGCACCGGCTTGGACGTAGACGTCGTGGCCGGGTCCTCCCCGTCGCCGGTGACCGTCGATGTGCCCGCGGGCAAGTTCGGCCAGCCGCCGCTGACCCTGTCCGAGAACTGGGTGAAAAAAGGCGTCGCGCTGGCGATCCTCAAGGCGGTGGATAAGGCCAGCGTCGCGCTGTACATCTTGATCCTGGTCGTGTGCGGGCTGTTCGTCGGCAACGCCGCGACCGCGGCGGTGCGCGGCCGGCGGCGCGAGCTAGGGGTGCTGGCCGCGGTGGGCTGGAGCCAGTCGCGGCTGTTCGCGACCGTGCTGGGCGAGCTGGCCGCGATCGGCCTTGGCGCCGGGCTGCTGGCCGCGGCGATATCGGTACCGATCTCGGCCGCCCTCGGTCTCGGCGCCTCGCCCATTCGGGCGGTGCTGGCCGTCCCGGTCGCTGTCGCCGTGGCCGTCGCGGGCGGCCTGGTGCCGGCCTGGCTGGCCGCCCGGGCGGACCCGGTCAGCTCGGTCCGCCCTCCGGTGCTCGCGGCCGGCCGCGCGCACCAGCCCCGCGGGATCACCTCACTGGCGGTGCTGAACGTGACCCGTACTCCGGGCCGCACGCTGATCGGGGTGGTCAGCCTGGCCGTGGGCATCGCCGCGCTGACCATGCTGACCGCGGTGACCTTCGCGTTCCGCGGCGTGGTCGTCGGGTCCCTGCTCGGCGACGCCGTCGCGGTGCAGGTCCGAGGCGTCGACTACATCGCGGCCGGGGCGACGGCCGCCCTGGGCGTGCTGGCCGTCGCCGACGTGGTGTTCCTGAACATCAGAGAACGGGCAGCCGAGTTGGCCACCATCCGCAGTTTCGGCTGGCACGACCGAGTCCTGGCCCGCCTGGTGATCACCGAAGGCGTGCTCATCGGCGTCACCGGCTCCCTGGCTGGTGCCGGGTTCGGGCTGGCCGCCGCGGCCTGGTTCGCCGGGGCTCTGCCCAGCCGGCTGCTGGCCATCGCCGCCGCCGCCGTGGCCGCCGGGATCATCATCACCGCCGTGGCCGCGCTGCTGCCCGCCGCGCTGCTGCGCCGCCTGCCCGACGCCCACCTGCTCGCCGAGGAGTAACAACCTGACCGCCGGCGGCGCCGTGCTCGAGCTGCGCGGCGTCCGCAAACGCCACGGCACCGGCACCGGCGGGCAGGTCACCGCGGCCGACGATGTCAGCTTCACCGACGACATGAAGCTCACCGCGGGCCGCCCGGTACAGGACATCATCCGGCAGGTAGGCCAGCTCGGCTGACTGAGCGGCCGTGCCCGGTGCGGCGCAGCAAGCCTGAACGCGTCATGGGGGTCACGCGCGGGAAGGCATTCATGCGAGGATGGCGCCGCTTACCGCAGCCCGTGCCGGAAGGATCGCTGAGTATGAGCCGCGTGATCGTTGTCGGAGCCACCGGGCATATCGGCAGTTACCTGGTGCCCCGGCTGGTGCGCGGCGGCCACGAGGTGGTCGCGATGAGCCGCGGGCTCCGCGACCCTTACTACGCGAGCCGCGAGTGGGACTCGGTTACCAGGATCACGGTCGACCGCGAGGGCGAAGACGCAGCGGGCACCTTCGGCGCCCGGGTCGCGGCCCTGCGCCCGGACGTAGTGATTGACCTGGTCTGTTTCACGGCGGCCTCGGCGCAGCAGCTCGTCGAAGCGCTGCGCCCCTCCCGTCCGCTGCTGTTGCACTGCGGGACAATCTGGGTGCACGGCCCGGCGCTGCGGGTGCCGGTCACCGAAGATGAGCCCCGGACCGCCTATGGCGAGTACGGCACGGGCAAAGCGGAGATCGAGGCGCTGCTGCACCGAGAGACGCTAGCGGGCGGCGTCCCCGCGATCGTGCTCCACCCCGGTCACATCAGCGGCCCGGGCTGGCCGGTCATCACGCCCGCCGGCAACCTCGATCCCGCGGTGTGGACGAGCCTCGCGATGGGCCGGCCGCTGGCGCTGCCCGATCATGGGCTGGGCGTCCTGCATCATGTACACGCCGACGACGTCGCGCAGGCATTCGAGCGGGCGCTAAATCGGCCGGCGGCGATCGGGGCCAGCTTCCACGTGGTGGCGGAGCAGGCGATGACGCTTCGCGGCCTGGCCACCGGCGTCGCACGGTGGTTCGGCCGTGAACCGGAAATCGACTTCGTCGACTGGGCAGAATTCGGCCGTCGGGTCGGTCCCGAGCACGCCGAGGCCACCCGCGAGCACACCTTCCGCAGCATCACCGCGAGCATGGCCCGGGCCCAGGACGTGCTCGGCTATGCCCCGCGGTTCAGCTCGCTCGGCGCCCTGCACGAGGCGCTGACCTGGCTCGTTGCCAACGGCCAGGCCGACATCGGCGGCCAGCAGCTCCCGGCGCCAAGCCCGCTGATTTGATCATGGTCCGCCCCTGCTTTCCATGATCGGGGTTCCTGGCTACGAAATAGGGCACCTCATGTACCCCGATCATGGAAACGCCGCCGTCAGAGGGCCGCGAAGCGGGCGCCAGGCATCCATCGCGGCTCACCGGTCACACCAGTAGCGGCAGATTGTGACCGGAGCAGGTGAATGTACCGCTGGGCGGGTTATAGCACGCCCATCGGTACATTGACCCGTGGCGGTGGTGTTCGCGGGGGGCCCACTGGTCTCATCAGCCCCGCCGGCCTCACGCGCCGCCAGATCCGGCCGCGGCGATCTGGAGTTCTGGCCAGGGCAACCCGGCTGCGGGTCTGTGCCGCGCGTCACCCGCTTCGACGCCGCGAACTGAGCGTTAAAAACGGCGGGCTGTGCTGCTGTGGCGCTTGGGGAGGTGGCCGGCGAGCCGTGCCAGGGGCGCCCGGGTAGCCGGCTGGCCAACCTGTACCGGTATTTCCCTTATATGACCTCCCTTTCGTGGCCCCAGCCGGCGGGCGGGAAGGCCCGGCACACCCTGCCGGAGGCCCGGACGACGGCGTTCGCGGGCGCCTTTGCCAGATTGCCAGACAATATGGCAATCTGGTGACCGTGGCGAGCCCGATCAGCGGTCTGGGTGCGAGCATTCAGCGGCGGAGCACCACCGAGCAGGCCGCCGAAGCCGTCCGGCAGGCCATCTTGTCCGGCCGGCTGCCGCCGGGCATGCCGCTGCGCGAAGCCGCGGTCGCCGCCGAACTCGGCGTCTCCCGCAGTACCCTCCGCGAGGCCGCGCGGATCCTGGCCAGCGAGGGCCTGGTCCGCTACCAGATGAACCGCGGGATCGTCGTCGCGGACATCACCGGGCCGGATGCCGCAGACATCTACGCCTCCCGCGCGGCTGTGGAGCTGGCCGCGGTGGACGCCCTCACCCGGCACCGGGACCCAGCGGTCTACCGGAACCTGGCCGACCTGGTTGAGGAGATAGAACGGGCCTTCGGCCGCGGTGACGTCGCCGCGGTGCTCGACGGTGACCGGCTCTTCCACGCCACCCTGGTCGCGGCCACCGGCAGCTCCCGGCTGCGCCGCTTTTACGGACAGCTCCAGCAAGAGCAGCGGCTCGCCCTGGCGCTGGCCGAGCGCTCCCGGCGCGAACTCGGCCGGACCGCGGACGACCACCGCCAGCTGCTGGACGCGCTGCGTGGCAGCCGGGCACAAGCCCGGGCAGAGCTGGCCGCGCACCTGCAGGCCGGTGCCGCTGAGCTGCAACGGCTGCTCGATTTGCTGGCCCACCGGACAGAGGGAGAGGCAACTGGTGGCTGACCACGGTAGCGGCGGCTGGGATCTGATCGTGACCCCCTGGCACCTCGACGAGCACATCCCGGACTTCCCGATCCCAGCCAACGTAACCGAGACGATCTGGCCGGCCCTTCCGGAAGGCCCGGCGCCGGGCCGGATGACGCTGCTCTATCAGGCGGTGGCCGGTGCGGTGGAGCGGGCCGCCAGGCCGCTGCTGCTATCCGGCGACTGCCCCACTGCTCTGGGAGCGGTGGCCGGGCTGCAGCGTCACCCTGGCGACCTGGCCGTGGTGTGGCTGGACGCGCACGGCGACTTCAACACCCCGGCCATAACGATCAGCGGCTACCTCGGCGGCATGCCGCTGGCCATGCTGACCGGCCGGGCACCCGAGCTCTTCTGCGATCCGCTCGGGCTGCGGCCGGTGGCCGACACCCACATCGTGCTGGCCGACGCCAGGGATCTCGACCCGGCCGAGCGCGACGCCCTGGCCGTCAGCCAGGTCCGCCGCGTGCCCGCCGACCCGGCGGCGATCACCGCCGCCCTCGACGGGCTCGACGGCACACCGGTCTACCTGCACCTCGACGTGGATGTCATCGACAGCGAGCAACTGCCCGGCCTGCGCTTCCCCTCGGGCCCGGGGCCCTCCGTCACCCAGATCGGGGAATGCCTGGCCGCCGTCTGCGCCACCGCCGACGTGAGAGCCGCCTGCATCGGCTGCGCCTGGCTTCCCGATCGCATCGGCGACCAGACCACCCGCGAGACAATCATCCGGCTGGCCAGCGCCCTCGGCGCCGACCTGGCGTTCCGGCAGTTATCCCGGCACGCTCTCACGACCGGGGCCCCACTGCCCGGTCAGCGATGCCCGCGGCGAGTGGCCAGGTACCGCGCGAGGTGATCGATGACCTCACGCGCGTCGTCTTCGATACCGCAGATGAACGTGGACTTGCGCCGCCGCAGCACGGGCAGCCCGAGCGCGTACAGCCCTGGGCTGTCGACCGTACCGCCGTCGTGCCGCAACTGGCCCTTCGCGTCGATAACGGGCACGTCGAGCCACCGGTAATCGGGCCGGAAGCCCGTGGCCCACACGATCGTGCGGATCTCGCCGCTTCCCAGATCGAGCTGCAGCCGCGTGGAGTCGGGCACGCGTGTCCGCTCGAAGCGCTCGGGCGGGCCGACCTCGGCGTCACGCCCGGTCTGCAGGGCCCACTCGTCGAACGTGTCCAGCAGGCGCACCATCTTGAGGTCCGCGAGAGAGAACATGTTGCGCAGGCCACCGGAGAACAGCGCGCGGCCGTCCCGGATCGCCGCCCAGCGGCCCACCAGCTCGACGCCCATCGAGGTGAGCACGTTCAGGTCCAGCGTGGCCCGCTCGGGGGTCCCGGCGAGCTGCGGTGAGGGCAGCCGGCGAGCCCGGGTGAGGTCCTCCAGCTCGTCGTGGCGCTGATCCCACACGCCGGAGGCGGCCATCCACCACAGCACGTCGCGCCCGCGGTACGTGCGGGGCAGCCGCACGTGCTCCCCCACCGAGAGGGTCACCGGCCGGCCCGACTGGCTCAGCTCGGCGGCCAGCTGCACCCCGGTCGCCGATGCCCCCACGACCAGCACCCCGCCGTCGGGCAACTGGGCGGGGTGACGGTAGTCAAACGGCGTCAGCTGCCCGACGGACGGCGGCACCGCATCGCGCAGTCCAGGCAGCGCGGGCCGGTTGCAGGCGCCGCTGGCGATGACCACGGTCCGGGCGGCAATCTCGCCGCGGCTCGTTGTCAGCTGGTATCCGTCGCCGGACTGGCGCACGGACGTAACGTTCACGCCGGTTCGCACGGGGGCGCCAGAGACCTTGGCGAAGCGCTCGATGAACTCGGTCACTTCGGTCATGCTCATGTAGCCGTCTGGGTCGAGGCCCTCGTAACGAAGGCCCGGCAGGCGGCTCTGCCAGTTGGGCGTCAGCAGCCGCAGGGAATCCCAGCGTTCGCGGCGCCAGGAGTTCGCCACCTCGCCGCGCTCGAGCACGACGTGATCGATCGACCGGTCGCCGAGGAAGTGACTCGCCGCGAGGCCCGCGTGCCCCGCGCCGATGACGGCCGTGGTAAAGCGCTCGATGGCTGGGCCCCAGTGCTTTCGGGAGCGCGCGCGTCGGGCAAGCCGCCGCGCGGCCGCTCAGTGCTTTCGGGAGCGCGCCGCTCAGGCGACCTCGACCGTGACGTTCGTCGGGTTGGTGAGGGCGTCGAACACGGCCGACCGCTTCTGCGACTGGGCCACCAGCGCCTCGATCTCTTCCCGTGACGCGTCCGCGTCGATGGTGAACGTCACCTTGATGTCGTTGTAGCCGTTGCGGACGTCGCTGTCGGCGCCGAGGATACCGCGGATGTCGTGCCCGCCCTCGACGGTGGACTCGACCGAGCGCAGCTGGATGCCGCGATTTTCCGCCACGGACGCGATGCCGCCGGTCAGGCAGCTGGCCAGGCCCACGAGAAGGTACTCGATCGGCGTGATGCCGTTGTCCTCCGCCGCGAAGACCTCCGGGTGGTCAGCCTCGAACGTCCACTCTTCCTTGTGGTTCTGCTCCTGCCCGAGGCCGAAGTAGCTCTGCACCTTGATCTGGCTGTGCACGCCGCTTTGCCATTTGGCGGACGCCCGCCAGGTGAACTGCGCGGCCTCGGGCGCGCCCTTGAGAACTTCCCG
>Ga0335075_10011940_pt1 | contig 13134 bp, 11 predicted proteins | sample Lox_Sample_24_FD_206723 | JGI IMG/M metagenome (GOLD analysis project Ga0335075, IMG submission 206723) | Soil microbial communities from Loxahatchee National Wildlife Refuge, Florida, United States - Lox_Sample_2.4 | ecosystem: Environmental > Terrestrial > Soil > Wetlands | place: USA... | reverse complement strand
TGCTGCGGCATGGCAGCGAGGCGCAGAAGCGGCGGTATTTGCCGGAGATCGCCGCCGGGCGCATCCGCTTGCAGGCGTTCGGCGTGACCGAGCCCACCACCGGGTCGGACACGACGCAGTTGAAGACCCGCGCGGTGCGCGATGGCGATTCGTACGTGGTGACGGGGCAGAAGGTGTGGACGTCGCGGGCGCTGTATTCCGACATGATGCTGCTGCTGGCGCGCACCACCCCGGTGGACCAGGTGAAGCGGCGCAGCGACGGGCTCTCGGTGTTCCTGGTCGATCTCGGCGCGAAGAATCAGGGCAAGGGGCTGGAGATCCGCCCGATCAAGGCGATGATCAACCATAATACGACGGAAGTGTTCTTCGATAATTTTCGGATTCCGGCCGACAGCCTGATCGGCGAGGAAGGGCGCGGGTTCCGCTACATCCTGGATGGCATGAACGCCGAGCGCATGCTGGTCGCGAGCGAAGCGGTCGGCGACGGGCGCTGGTTCGTGCAGAAGGCGACGCAGTACGCGAAGGATCGCGTGGTGTTCGGCGCTCCGATCGGACGGAACCAGGGCGTGCAGTTCCCGATTGCCCGCGCCTGGGCGGAGCTGGAGGCCGCCGACATGATCTGCCGCCGGGCCGCGGCGTTGTTCGATGCAGGCAGGGAGTGCGGCGCGGACGCGAACATCGCCAAGCTGCTGGCGAGCGAGGCGTGCTGGAAGGCGGCGGAGACGGCGATGCAGACGTTCGGCGGATTCTCCTATGCGCGGGAATACGAAATCGAACGCAAGTGGCGTGAGACGCGGATTTACCAGATCGCGCCGATCTCGACGAACCTGATCCTGGGGTATGTGGGGCAGCATGTGTTGGGGATGCCGCGGTCGTATTAGAGTACTTGCGCGTCATTGCGAGGGGCGTATCCGTGTCATTGCGCTCACCCATGCATTGCGCCACCCATGTTATTGCGCTCACCCATGCATTGCGCCACCCATGTATTGCGCCCTCCATGTCATTGCGAGGAGCGCAGCGACGAAGCAACCTCGGTCACGCGTGCACGGACTGTCCGGACGCTATCATGAACGAGATTGCTTCGTCGCTGCGCTCCTCGCAATGACATGCGGGGGCGCAATGGCACGGTAGGCGCAATGACACCGTAGGCGCAATGACATGGTGGTCGCAATGACATGGGGGGCGCGCAATGACACGGTGGGGCGCAGTGACACGGTGGGGCGCGCTGACATGGTGGTCGCAAGGGAGGACGACATGACTCAAAGCCTTGAAGACGTTCGGGTGTTGGAACTGGCGCGCTACCAGGCCGGGCCGCGCGGCGGCATGATTCTGTCCGATCTCGGCGCCGACGTGATCAAGATCGAGCGCATCGGCGGCGAGGAAACCCGCAAGCATCCGCCCATGGTGCGCGGGCAGAGCGTGTATTTCAGCGTCTATAACCGCGGCAAGCGCAGCATCTGTCTCGACATGCGGGCGCCGCGCGGCAAGGAGATTTTCGCCGCGCTGGTGAAGACGGCCGACGTGGTGCTGGAGAATTTTCGCCCCGGCACGATGGATGCGATGGGGTTCGGCTACGACGCGCTGCGGGCGATCAAGCCGGACATCATTCTGGTGTCGGTCTCCGGCTTCGGCCAGTACGGGCCGTATCGCGATCGTCCGGCATTCGATCCGCTCGGCCAGGCGATGAGCGGGCTGATGACGCTGACCGGCAAGCCGGCGGGCCAGCCGTTGGGTACCGCGTCTTCCGTGGTGGATCGCTACACTGCCCTGCACGCGACCATCGGCACCCTGGCCGCGCTACGCCACCGCGATCGCACCGGCGAAGGCCAGCTTGTCGATTGCTGCTTGCTCGATTCGGCGCTGACGATGGTGGAGATTCCAACATCGTACTATCTCGCCACCGGCGAGGAAGGCGGCGAAGGCGGCCGTCCGCCGTACCGCGCGCGGGATGGCTGGGTGGTGATCTCGGCTGCGGGGCGGGAGATGGCGGCGCGGCTGATGGCGCTGGTCTCCGAAGGAACGCAAGCGGGCGAGGCCGAATTGCTCACCGGCGGCCAGGGCCGCACGGATGCGCGCCGGGCGGTGGAGGCATGGTGCGCCGATCGCAGCGTGGAAGAGATCTGTCAGGCGCTGATGAACGCCGGCGTGCCGGTGGCGCCGGTGCGGACGATCCCGCAGGTCGCGCAGGATCCGCATGTGTGGGAACGCGAGATGCTGGTGAAGATGGAGGACGCGGTCGCAGGCGAGATGTACCTGCCGGGCGTGACGGTGAAGATGTCGCGCACGCCCGGCCGCGTGGGGCCGGTGCCGACGCCGGGACAGCACACGGACGATGTGTTGCGCGGCTTGCTCGGGTTGGATGCCGAGACACTGCAGGGGCTGCGCGAGGCGAAGGTGATTGCCTGAGGCCAGGTCGCCGTGGACGGGCTTGACCCGGCTACGCGAGACGGATCGGGGTGCAGTGCACCCAGGCCGCCGGATCGGTTGTGCGTAGATGGCCGGGTCAAGCCGGCCATGACGGCAGGGGTCAAGCCCGGCCATGACGGCGGGACCGCTAGGGCGTCGCCCGGTGGACGACGCGCTCGATCTCCGACCGCACCAGCCGTTCCACAAGGTCGGGCAGGTTTGCGTCCAGCCATTGTTTCAGCAGCGGGCGCAGCTCCTCGCGCACGAGGTCCTCGATCGTCGGGCCGCCGCGATGCACCTGCGTCGTGCGCTCGGTCGCCAGCGTCCGGACCAGCGTTCCAACCGAGCTGGTGGCTGCCGCCTCAGTCTCCGGCGCGAGCAATCCGGCCGGCAGGGGCAGCACAGCCACCGCCGAAACCGCCGGCACCGGCATCGGCATCGGCATCGGCGCCACCGCTGGCTCCGGCACCGGCAAAGCGGCGGCGGCGGGCTCCGCGGGTTCCTCCTCCGGCACCAGCATTGACGAATCCAGCACCAGCACGTCGTCCGACTTGTCCGGCAGCGGCGCAGATTGGGTGGCGGGCTCGGCGCCCGGCGGCGCGGCGGGTTCGTCCTCGCTCAAAATCCGGCGGATGGAGGCGAGGATGTCCTCCATCGAGGGATCGTTCGTCCCGCCGCCCTGCGGCGTAGGCTGCGACCCGCTCATGCGCCTACCGGCCCGGCTGGCTGGTGGCGTAATCGCCCAGGCCGGCCCACTTGTTCTTCACCGCGTTGTAGTACGCCGTGTCGTCGTACAGCGGCACCGGCAGGTGCAGGTCGCGCGCGGTCAGCCGCCCGATCGCCGCCGCCACCTGGTAGGAAGCCGTGACGAGCTGGGCCAGGTCCTGCACCAGCGTCACCCGAGAGGTCAGCAGCGCCTGCTGCGCATTCAGCACGTCCAGCGTGGTCTGCGTGCCGACGATCGCCTCGCGCTCCACGCCCTCCAGCGCGACCATGTTGGAGCGGACCTGAGACCGCGTGCTCTGCGCGGCGGCCTGTGCCGCCGACAGCGTCTCCCACGCGCTCACTGCCTGCTGCACCGCCGTGCGCGTGGCAACGAACACCAGCCGCGCATCCTGCTGCGCGGTCTGCTTCGCCTGGCGCACGGCGGCATATTCGGCGCCGCCCTGGTACAGCGGCACCGAAAGCTGCAACACCGCCTGCCAGCCGTTGGTTTCGTTACGAGCTGTTCCCGAGTTGTCCTCGTTGAATGCCTGGGCCTGCAGGCTCACCTGCGGGAGCAACTGGGAAAATGCGACATCGACGGCATCCTTGGCGGCCGATTCGTTGAACCTCGCCGCGATGACATTGGGGTTGTTGGCAGCCGCCATCGCCGCGGCGTCCCGCTCGGTGCGCAACGGCAATGCCAGCGGCTGCGGCTCGACGAGATCCGATGGCGCTTCGTAACCGATCCATTGGAGGTAGGTGGCGCGCGCGGTCTGCAGGTTGCCCTCGGCGGTCTCCCGCTGCGCCTTGGCGCCGGCAAGCGCCGCTTCGGCCTGGGCCACGTCGGTCTGGGTGATCTCGCCGACGCGGAACCGGTCATTGGTCGCTTCGAGCTGCTTCTCCAGCACTTGCTCGTTGTTGATGGCGAGCTCCAGCAGGTCCTGGTTCTCGATCACGCCGACATAGGCATTCACCGCATCGGTGAAGCTGGATTGCTCCTGCGCCAGCATGTTGGCGCGTTCTGCGAACACCAGGTCTTTCGCGTGGTTCACGTTGGCCTGGACGTGTCCGCCGGTATAGAGCGGCTGGGTGAGAGTCGCCTGACCCGAAACGGTATCGCGCTCGGTGCTGAGTTTCGACCACGGGTCCAGGCCGAAGAACGAGTTGGTCGCTTCGTAAATGCGCTCGACACCGGAGCCGTATCCGGCGGTCCCGCCCAGCACGACCGTGGGCCGCCAGCCGGCGAGGGCGGTCGGCACGCCTTCATCGGTCGCGCGCAGCTTGGCACGCTCCTGCTGGAGGGTGGGTTCGTTGGCATAGGTCGCGGCCAGCGCCTCGGCCAGCGTGTGCGGCACGCCCAGCTCGGCAGCCGCATCGCGTGGCGGCCGATGCCGGACTGTGTCCCGGGTTGCCATCTGTGCCAGGGCTGGCGCGACCCCGATCAACGTGATGCCGATGCTGAACGCCAATGCGCGACGCAAGTCCATGCGCAACCTCATCTCCCGGCGGGGCGATGCCCCGCTTTTCCAGCCAGTGCCGGCAAAGGCGCCGGCGCGGGGTGCAAGATGCCGCGACAGCGCGTGGAAGACAAAGGCGAAATTGGCGTCAGAAGACGAAAGCCGGCGCGGGGCGCAAGGACGGCAGTTCCGGCGCGGGGCAATCGAACATCGGTTGTGCGCGCAGCCCGGCGTTGGTGGCCTCGGCCAGCACTGCGTAGCTGGTGAGGCCGTCCTGGCTGATGACGGTGACGAACCGTCCGGTGCCGTTGCGCAATTGCTGGGCGAGCGCCGGCGGTATGGCCTGCACCGCGCCCTGGAGCAGGATGATGTCGTACGGCGCTTCGCTGGGCCAGCCGGCGGACAGGGAGCCGGATACCAGGCTGACCGTCGGGGCAAGCTCCGGCAGCACACGCCGGGCAATCGACAGCAGGGCGGGATCTTCTTCCAGCGCCGTGACGCGCGGGCCGCAGGCGGCGAGCAAGGCGGCGCCGTAGCCGGTGCCGGCGGCAACCACCAGCGCATGTTCGCCGGCGAGCGGGGCAGCGAGCTGGATCAGCCGGGCGATGGCCATTGGCCGCAGCACGGCACGTCCGTTGCCCAGCGGCACCTCCCGGTCGGCATAGGCGAGGGCGGTGGCGTTGGCGGGGAGGAAGCGTTCGCGCGGCAGGCGGCGCATGGCGCCGATAATGCGCGGGTCGACCACGCGGTTGGGGCGGACCTGGCTGTCCACCATCCGGTTGCGTGCTTCGGCGAGCAGGTCGTCGGGCATTGTTGGGGTGCCGGGGTTTGTGGCGGGGAAGCGGGCGTCTCTACACTGGATGGGCGCCGGTGGCTATCGAGGCGTTTGGGCGGGTTCGACGGCCACTTGACCGGCGGGGGGACGGAACCCGATATAGGCGCGCTCGGCTGGGCCGGGTCCGGTGGCAGAGTGGTGATGCAGCGGACTGCAAATCCGCGTATGTGGGTTCGATTCCCGCCCGGACCTCCATAAACCCTTCAAAAGCCTAAGCATTCCGGCCACAAGCCCCTCCTATCACTGCACACGACCTGCTACACAAACAGCAGGCAGGACCATCGCGAAAGCGGCGACCAGCCGGAACCCGACCCTGTCGACACATCGCATTCGAACGTAATGCCATGCCACCAATCGATCGAGTTTTCTTCGTCGTCAGTTTGTGCTTTGTGCTTGTCGTGCCACCCTTAATCGGCTTGGTGCTACACGATAACTCTGTCGCTTGGTTGACCGTTTTGTGTGGGGGTCTCGTAGCATTCCTTTCTAGGATCGAAGCACTTGCAGAATTGCGTATAGGACCGCTCAGGGCAACGATGCGCGAAAAGATTGCTGAAGCAGCGGCGACCGTCGAGCAACTGCGAGAACTAGCCACGTCAATTACTGCCGCATTTCTAACCGATCTGATCGGGAGCTCATTTATGGGCGTAATGTCGAACGACATGCGCCTTAGAATCCATGATGAATTGATTGAAAACTTGCGCAGCCTCGGCGCAACGAACGGCCAAATCAACCGCGCAGAGGAGGAATGGAGGAAAGGCATCGGTATCGTATATCACCGCATCATATCAAATGAGATGCAAAAAGCTGTTAAACATCCGAATACAATGGCGCACAATAAAATGTCGTCTGAAACGCGGGCGCTTGTTGATTTTCCGGCTTGGAATGTAGCCTCCCCCACCGAATATGAACGATTCGCACGGGATCACCAGGTTCTCGCTCAGGATGTGCAATCTTGGATTGACGACTACCGCCATTTCCTTGCCTCGAACGAGATTCGTCGACGGAGCGAGTTCGTAGCAAGATAATGTCGTGGTTCTAGAGTCCTTGGAGCGTCCGCGGTGGCGACCGCTTAACGGTCAGCCCGTACCAACGCAGCGCTGTCCTGGGTCCAATGCGCCGACCCGCTGGCCGCCTGCCCCGGAAAATTCATTGCCAGCCGCCTCGACGAGTGCCGTCCAGCCGATCCTCACCGCCAGCCTCTTCGCGGCGGTTGCCACCACGATCAAGGCGCCATGGTCCCCGGCTTCCGTCTGGACCGTGGCGGCTGTTGGCTGGTGAACGTTGGGGAATTGTTTTGAGGGTCTGGCGACTGCCCTGGTGATCCTGCTGCCGGTGACGATGGGATGATTGCCCGAGACGGTTTGGTCGATCGTCGTCGGGCTTTACCGAGGCTATCGGCAAGAGCACCCGCCATCCTCGTTTTCCACCAGTCCATCCACAACATTTGCCGGCGCCTTTTGACGTGGAGCAATGACGTCCCTCCGATCCTCGCCACGGGCCTCTCACAACGGTCGCGGCGATGATCGAGGCGCCAAGGTCCACGGCCGCAGCCTCGCCCACGGTCGTAGCCGCGTGCCGGACCGGCTCCGTCCGGCTGCGTCGCTACACGCCAACGCGAGTGAATTGTCCGCTGGCCTCTACGGGTCGCCGCTGGGATGTCTCCCCTGGGATGCCTCCCCTGGGATCGGGTGCGTGACTGCCTTCGGTAGTGGCGCACGCAACTTTGGTGTGGGCTTGGTTGCCACAAGAGGTATCTGGTCAAAATCCATGAATTTGAGGCTGGAGAATGCCGCACCCAATATATCTGCGGTGAATGCCACTTGAGAAAAGGGGCTGGTCATGGACTGGCACGCACTGCGCCAAGCGAAGCAGGTTGAGGAACTTATCGTTTACACCCGGCAACCACAGCGCATCGCGCAGGCTGCCGGGGTGCTGGCAGCGCACATGGAAATCAGCGAAGCAGCACGGAAAGAGGGGGTGGAACCCCGGCTAACGGCAATGGCTAGCCTGTGCCATGCCCTCGGTCTGCTGATCTGCGAGAACATCGATCCCACCGTTGCCATTGCTGCCGCGCTGCGGGACAATCCGGCGTTTCAGACAAACGTCAACGTGGTGGAAGGGACAAAGAGCGTCAACTGAACGCGGCGTCAGAACAGCCACTGCCAACGCCGTCGCTGAGGCGCGCTCGCCCTTGCTAACGAAACAGGCTCGATCGAGGTTGGCTGGGCCTTTCCTGCGGCCGCTGCCGCCGCTGAACCGACCAGGAATGGTTGAACAAGGGTTCTGGACGGTCCAACCGACCCCGGCCGCCGCTGATCTTTGGGGTGGCAGTGCGAGACGTTGGCGGTCAGGCTAACGATTCTTCTGAAAGACCACGGCCTTCCGTTCGAAACAGAGGCATCGATTGAGGCCAAGCGGCGCCGGGGGCCGGACATGCGATTCGCTCCTTCTATTGCGGAGCGACATCCCAACCCAATGTTGGGACTGAATCGGCCCGCGGACGCGCACTTGTCTGCGAACGCCGTTAGGGCCGGAACTCGTGCGAGTTCCAGCAGCTTCACCGTCCACCGAACGCGTCCCTTTGGCGGGACAGGCAAGAGCGATCAGCTTGGCCTCGGACGCTCCGTCGAAGATACGCGGTGTGGCCGAAGCGGGCGAATGCTTGCGGGTAAGGACAGCCTCGAAGCCTTCCTCCACCAGTTGCTGCCGGGTCCGGGCAACGGTGCCGACGCTGGTATCCAAGGCCGCGGCAATTTCAGTGTCACTCCATCCCTCGCCGGCCATCCCTCGCCTGCATCGGAGGCATCGGCCTTCAGCAGGATGCGGGCCTTCACGAGCTGGCCGGCACGGTGTTTGCCGTTGCGACTCAACGTGTTGAGCTGTTCTCGCGCCTCGTCGCTGAGCGTCACCACATATTTCTTCACGGCAGCTTGTTTCGCGGTCACGATGCATCTCCGTCGTTGCCGAGCCATCGATTCAGAGATCCGCATCAACGACGTGGGGCACTATGGACAGGAAACGACCGGCTTTCCTAGGATCTCAACCGGCCCAGGCGTGCGCCTGAAACATCTGCTCCAGGGGCGGTTTCGTGATGCTTCCGGTGTAGTTGGTGATCGTGGACGCGGCGACGATTGCGATCACCTCGAGCGCATGATCCTTGCCGAAGCCGGCCGCGATGAACCGGTCGACGTCCGCATCGTCGAGACGGCCACGCTTTTCGATCATCGTTCTTGCCAGGGCGGACAGTGCGGCGAGTTTGACGTCCCGCGGCAGACGACGTTCACGAATCGCTTCGACATCCGCCGGATCAATACCCTGGTTGAGCGCCAGAGCAGTATGGAACGCGACCGCCCAGGCGCTGGCGTTGGTCACCGCGTCGGTGAGCAAGACGGTCTGGACCTGCGCTTCGGTGAAGCTGCCGCCGTGCACCTTGCCGAACAAGCCAACCAGGCTGTCGATCAGAACCGGCGACGTTGCCATCGTGCCGGCGATATTCGGGATCATGCCGAATGCCGATTGCAGTTGCCGCAGTGCGGGCCTGGAACGTTCGGGGGCGGAGTCGATCGTGTGAACCGGGAAGCTTGCCATGTCGGTCATCTTTCCATTGACGTCGATTGCTTGACATATCGGGCGAGGACGGGCGCCGGCGGGGGCGCCATTAGACCCTCGATTCTCGCCAGATGCACTCACGCCGGCGCGATCATTCGCCGCTGGCAGCCGGAGAAGCGATGCCGAGTTTGGCGGCGATACGCCGCGCGGTTTGTTCGCGCTGCGCGGTGATGGCAGCCACGGATCGTTGCGCTTGCTGCAATATCGCGGGCGGTGCCGTCTCCGGCGTGCCGCTGTCGAATGGCGGCTCCGGCGCATAGACCATGTGAAGCTGGATGGCCTGCGCCGCCTCGTCGCCGCGCAGCTCGGCGGCGAGGCGCAAGGCGCCGTCGATGCCGGCCGTGACGCCTGCGGCAAAGACCCAGGCGCCGTCGACGACGACACGCTGGTTGACGGGGATCGCGCCGAAATATGGCAGCAGGTGAAACGACGCCCAATGCGTTGTCGCGCGGCGCCCTTTGAGGAGACCCGCCGCGCCGCACAGCAGCGCGCCCGTGCACACCGAAAAAATGCTGCATGCGCCTGACGCCTGCTGCGCGATCCAGCCCAGCACGTCGGTGTCTTCCATCAGGGCTTCCTGGCCAAGGCCGCCCGGCACGTGAAGCACATCCAAGGGCGGCGCATCGGCAAGGGTGGCATCGGGTGCGAGTTGCAGACCTTTCAGATCGCGAACCGGCGCGGCGGTCTTGCCGTAGATGCGATAGGTCGCGTTCGGAATACGCGAGAGCACCTCGAACGGCCCTGTCAAGTCAATTTGATCGATGCCGTCGAACAGCAAGGAGCCGATCTGCAGGTGGGTGTGGTACGGAATCATGTGCGTCTCCAGGTCCGGGGTCAGCGATGGACGAGGTGAAACTAGCCGGGCATGGTTTGGCAGACGTGCCAATGTCCCCTCGTTCCTCGCCAAACCCGATCCGGGTCATCGATGTGCTCGCCTATCCGGCGGTGCAGTTGCTCGATGTCACGGGACCGATTCAGGTGTTCGCATCCGCCAATGTTCAAGTCACCGACGCAGGAGGAACGCCGCCCTACTTGCTCAAGGTCGTGGCACCGGGCGGCGAAGGCGTCATTTCATCGGCCGGCGTGACACTGGCGGCAGATCCGCTCACGCAGCCCGGCGACGCGCTGGATACCTTGCTCGTCGCCGGTGGCGAGGGGGCCGAGGCGGCGGCCGAAAACCCGGTGATGGTCGATTGGGTACGCCAGCGGGCGATCAAGGCACGCCGTGTCGCCTCGGTCTGCACGGGCGCGTTCGTGCTGGCGGCGGCAGGCGTGCTGGACGGGCGGCGCGCGGCGACCCACTGGATGTACTGTGCAAAGCTTGCGCAGCGCTTTCCCGCCATTCGTGTCGAGAGCGACCCGATCTTCGTGCGCGACGGTCAGGTGTGGACGTCGGCAGGAGTGACGGCCGGGATCGATCTCGCCCTGGCGCTGGTGGAAGAAGATCTCGGTCGTGCCGTGGCGCTTGCCGTGGCTCGCTACCTGGTCCTGTTTCTCAAGCGCCCCGGCGGACAGGCACAGTTCAGCACTGCCCTGGCCTTGCAAGCAGCGGACGACAGGTTCGGCGTGCTGCATGGCTGGATCAATCGCCATCTGGCGAGCGATCTTTCGCTCTCGGTCCTGGCCGAGCACGCGGGCATGAGCGAGCGCAGCTTCAGCCGGCACTATGCAGAGGCAACCGGACAGACGCCGGCCCGCGCCATCGAGCGGCTGAGGGTCGAAGCGGCGCGGCGTCTGCTTCTGGAGACGCGTTTGCCGGTCAAACGAATCTCGCAGCGCTGCGGCTTCGGCTCGGAGGAAACGATGCGCCGAAGTTTCCTGCGCTTGCTCTCCGTCACGCTGCAGGACTACCGCGACCGGTTCAGGTTTTGACTCCAGCCAGCGGTCAACGACCGCGTCGGCGATGCAGGGTTCCGTTGCCCGCGGGCTTTTGCTGCCCTGCTGGTGTTGTGTCCCTCACGGTTCGATGCCGCGGCCACGTGTCACTGCAAGCGAAGCGAAGCAATCCCGGTGGGTCTGTCGTGCGTTGTTCGACCCAGATTGCTTCGCTTCGCTCGCAATGACGCCGGCCCGCGCGGGCAGCGGGTGTCAGAGTCGAAACACTAGCAAAGTCGAAAAGCTAGAAGAACACGTACGACCGGACCACGACGTTCTTGCGGCATCTTGCGTTGGCGGGGGCGGTCGGGTCGATGCAGGCCGTGTGGAAGGACCAACGCGAGACGGAGCCATCGGTCACCGAGTCATAGCATTTGAGCATCGAGACCTCGGTCGATTTCTGCTGGGGGAACCAGTACCACTCATGCTCCGGACGGTAGGTGAAGCGGGTGGTTTCGCCGACGCGGTCGTCGTAGATCCGGTAGTTGGTGATGTACGGCTGATCGGCGAAGGAAGGCCAGGCGCAGAGCACGAACGGGTATTGCTCGATCGTCTCGATCGGCTTCGCGAGATTGATCGACATGAACCGCCGCGACATTTTCGCGTCGGCCTCGGCTTCCGTGCAGTTCTGCGGGCGCCCGAAGTTCCGCAGGTTCCTGGTGAGCAATTCGCGGCAGCGCACGCGGCCGCTGTTGTCGTTCAGGTCGTTGTGCACGAGCATGGCGTAGTTGGCGTTGACGCCCGGGTTCTTGGCGTCCTGGTCTTCGGTGCGATCGCCTGCGTAGTCCTTGTCGAAGACGTCGTGGTTATAGACCAGCGCATCCGTGGCATCGGGGAAAAAATCCAGCAACAGTTTCTCGATCTCCGGGTAGTACACCCGTTCCACCTCCGCCGCGTCATAGATGTTCGTGCATTTGGATTCGAGGTGCGCGAGCGAGACGCCGAGCCTGTCCATGCATTCGGGGCTGTCGGGCCGGAGGCCCGGGTAGTATTCGCCGATGCGCCGCGCGTCGCGCAGCACCTGCGGGAAAAACAGATCCCGCCGGCGGTTGCCTTGCTCGTTCTTGCGCAGGATCGCCGCCATGTCGGCCCGTGCCGGGTCTCGCCAAATGGCGTTGGAGGGGACGACAGAGAAGGTCGGCCGCTCGTAGACCGTATAGGGCAGCGGCAGCACCACGCCGCCTTCGGGGGCCTTGAGGCTGTTGGAGCTGCGGATGTAGGCCACGCATTCGTCCCAGTCGCGGAACGCGAGGCCCCACTTGGTCTTGATCGGACCCGGCGGGGCCTGGTCGATCATGTCGATGACGCGCTGGCCCTCGCCCGCGGCGATCTCGGCGAGCGCGTCCTCGATCGCCTTGGTGGTCCCGGCATCGCCGTCCTTGTCGAACGCCATGTAGGAGAGGCCGCCATGCGCCGCGATCGGCGGCGGCTGCCCCGCGGTGCGCTGCAGCGGCGGCATGTAGGCGGACGCAGCACGTTTCGTCTCAATCGCGGTGTTGTCGTTGTTGGCGAGATCGAGCGGGCTCATGGTGCACCTCCGGTTGATTGGGCGGTACCCTGGCACACGGGGGCGGGGTTTTCCAGGTGCCGGACCTGGTACGCCGTAGGGCGGGACCGGACCGGGAGAACGCCGCGCGGCGTGGCTGGCCCGGGCCGGATTACGGTGAATGTGGGGGGCGGCGATTGTGCCGGGGCGGGAGGACGTTGCGGACGGGGCCTGCCGGGCCGCGGGATGCGGCGATTGCGATTCAAAATTGCGCGCGGGGCTGCGGGCTGTTGGGCGGCGTGGGGGGCGTTTCCAGGGGCTGGTGCGTGGGGGCTGGCTGCATGGACGGAGTTTGTTCGGGGGATGAACGCGGGGGCGGTGCGGTGGGTTGGAAAATAGGTTTAACACAGAGACCGCGGAGAAAGATGAAGCCACAGAGGGCGCAGAGAGGGATTGGCGGTTGGGGAATTGCGAATTTGGTCGCGGGGGGGAGGAATCGGTACGGCGGGGCTGGCCGTGTTCCGGCCCCGTTGGGTGGGTGGTGGTGGTTTGCTGGTGCGGTCAGGGCGGGCCGGTGGATTCGGGCGGGTTGCCTGGCGCGCTTCGCGCAGCGGACGCCGCTGGCGAGGGATGCACCCAGGGCGGTGGTTCCGGGGCCAGAATGAGGGGCGGCTCGACCGGGGGTTCGCCGATGAAGAAGCCCATGACCCGGATGATGTCGCGTCTTCCGCCGCCGACATCGACCGGCGGCCATGACTGGT
>Ga0335075_10011939_pt1 | contig 13134 bp, 12 predicted proteins | sample Lox_Sample_24_FD_206723 | JGI IMG/M metagenome (GOLD analysis project Ga0335075, IMG submission 206723) | Soil microbial communities from Loxahatchee National Wildlife Refuge, Florida, United States - Lox_Sample_2.4 | ecosystem: Environmental > Terrestrial > Soil > Wetlands | place: USA... | reverse complement strand
ATTGCGAAGCTGCGGTTCAGCCCGCCAGGCGTCGGCGACCTTGCCGATCATTCCGGTTTCGCGGCCGATGCCGGCCATCGACCCGATGGCAACGCGTTCGTTGTTGAGCGTGGTGGTCGCGACCTTCCAGCCGCCACCCTCGCCGCCAAGCCGGTTCGCGTCGGGTACCCGGACATCGGTCAGGAACACCTCGTTGAACTCGGCTTCGCCGGTGATCTGGCGCAGCGGGCGGACGTCGACGCCGGGATCGGTCATGTCGAGGACGAAATAGGTCAGCCCTTGATGTTTGGGTACCGTCGGGTCGGTCCGTGCGACCAGGATCGCCCGCTGTGCTTTCTGCGCGCTCGACGTCCACACCTTCTGTCCATTCACGATCCAATGGGGGCCTTCTGAATCAACCGAGCGCACCGCGCGGGTGGATACTCCGGCCAGGTCGGATCCGGCACCGGGCTCACTGAACAACTGACAGTAGAAGTGTTCACCGGTGAATAACGGCCGCAGGAACTTTCGCTGCTGCTCCGTGGTGCCGAACGCGGCAATGGTCGGCGCCGCCATGCCCATCCCAATGCCGTTGTGCGGTCCACCTCCCAGCGGTGCGCCCGCCGCGGCGAGGTCGGCCTCGATCTGGGACTGGAAGCCTCGCGGCAGTTCCTGCCCGCCGGAACCCCGCGGGAAATACACCCAGGCCAGGCCGGCGTCGAACCGCGCCGCCAGGAAATCCCGCGGGTCAGTGGTCTTCGGATCGTGCTCGTCGAGCAGCGCCCGCACCTGGGCGCGCAGATCCTCGGCGATCGCTTGCTCGTTGACGCTCATCGGAAACCCGCCGCATTGCCCAGTACCTGACCCCCGTCGATCACCATCGTGTCGCCGGTGATCCAGCTCGACTCATCCGACACCAGGAAGGCGACTGCGGCTGCGACGTCGGGCGGCTCGCCGACGCGTTCCAGTGCCGTCGACGCCGACAGGATCTCTTCGTGGTCCTTCCACAGCGCCTCGGCGAGCCTGGTGCGAACCACGCCCGGGCAGACGGCATTCACCCGGACCCGTGGTGAAAGTTCCAGCGCCAGTTGCTTGGTGACGTGGATCAGCGCGGCCTTCGTCGCGTTGTACAAGCCCATCTGCGGGCTCTGATGCATGCCGCCGATCGAAGCGGTGTTGACGATGGCACCGCCGTGTTCGCCCATCCAGGCCTTCACCGCGAGCGACGTCCACAGCAGCGGCGCCCACAGGTTGACCTCGAAGATCTTGGCGAACCGGGCGTGATCCTGCTCGATCAGCGGACCGTACGCCGGGTTTGTGCCGGCGTTGTTGATCAGGATGTCGATGCTGCCGAAGCGGTCGAGTGTCTGCGCGACGCAGCGCTTGGCGGCGTCTTCGTCGACGGCGTGCGCGGCGACGCCGATCGCGTTGCCGTTGACCTGTTCGGCGGCGGCGTCGGCGCTTTCCTGTTTACGGGCGGTGAGCACCACGTTGGCGCCATCGGCGGCCAGCCGCTGCGCGATGGCCAGGCCGATACCCCGCGAGGCACCGGTGATGATCGCGGTTCGGCCGCTCAGTTTCGATGGGGTCATAGCATTTCTCCTTGCAGGCTGCGCTGGTAGCGGCGCATGCCGCCCAGCCAACGGTCGTAGTCGGCGGCTTTTTGCCGATACATGTCCAGCACGGCGGCATGCGGGAGGATCAGGAACCGTTCCTCGTCGATCGCGGCCAGCACGCTGTCGGCGACGTCCGCCGGCTCCAGCACGTCGCCCGCACTGGTGACGGCTCGGGTGGCCAGGTCACCGAGCGGGTGGCCAGACTGTTCGCCTTCATACAACAGCTTGGTGTTCACCCCCATCGGGCACAGGCAGCTTACCCGCACCCCTTGGTCGCCGTAGGTGATGTTGAGCCATTCGGCAAAGCCGACAGCGGCGTGCTTGGTGACCGCGTAGGTCGCCGATCCGAGTTGGGTCAACAGTCCGGCCGCCGACGCGGTGCTGATGAAGTAACCCTCGCCGCGCTCGACCCAACTGGGTATCAACAACTGCGCGGCGCGGATATGCGCGCGCACGTTGACGTCGAAAGAGCGGTCCCACTCCTTCTCGGTGGCCTCCAAACCAACCTCGCCGGTGATGCCCGCGTTCGCGAAATACAGGTCGACAGGGCCGAATCCGCTTTCCGCGAGCGTGATCAACCGCTGGATCTGTGCGGTGTCGGCGACGTCGGCGCCGGCAGCGATTGCCGCGCCGGGCCGTTGGGCGTTGATCCCGTCGGCGACCGCCCGCGCAGCGTCGGCGTCCAGGTCGGCAACAAGCACGCGCGCATCCAGCTGCGCCAGCTTGGCGGCCAGCGCGCCCCCGATGCCGTTGCCGCCGCCGGTGACGATGGCGACCTTGTCGGCAACCTTCACGGCCGACTCCTTTCATCTGTGGATAGCAGCCGGGTGATCCACGCGCGGGAGTCCGCCGGGTCGATCACGTCGTCGAGTTCGAAGGTAGTGGCCGAGGTGAGCGCCTTGCCGTGCTGGTAGGCGGCCTCGACCAACTTGTCGAACAGGTTCTGGCGTTCGCTTGCGTCGACGACGGCGGCCAGCTCCTTGCTGAATCCCAGTCGCACAGCGCCTTCCAGGCCCATCCCGCCGATCTCGCCCGTCGGCCAAGCGACAGTGAACTCGGGGGCAAGGAAGGAGCCGCCGGACATCGCCATCGCTCCCAGCCCGTAACCCTTGCGCAGGATGATCATTCCGAACGGCACGGTCAGTCGAGCACCGACGATGAACAGCCGGCTGAACCGGCGCACCGCGGCGTGTACTTCGGCCTCCGGGCCGACCATGAAGCCGGGCGTGTCACACAACGAAATGATCGGCAGGGTAAACGATTCACACAGCGTGAGGAAATCGGCGATCTTGTCCGCGGCTTCGGCATCGATGGCCCCACCAAGATGATGGCTGCTGTTGGCCAGTAATCCGAACGGCGCGCCTTCGACGCGAACGAGCGCGGTGATCACTCCGACGCCGTAGTCGGCCCGAAGTTCCAGCACGGATCCGACGTCGACGACCGATTCGATCGCGTGGTGCACGTCGTAAGCCCGTAACCGGTTCTCTGGCACGACATGTCGCGCCCGCCGCGGATCGGGCGCCCCCCAGTCGTCGAGTTTGCCGTGGAAATACGACAGGTACTGCTTGGCCAGCGACACCGCGTGCGCTTCGTCGCGCGCGGCCAGGCCTACAACCCCGTTGCGCCGCTGTACATCGATGGGGCCGATGTCCTCCGGCCGGTATTCGCCGAGTCCGCCGCCTTCGATCATGGCCGGGCCGCCCATGCCGATGTTGGCGTCCGGGGTTGCGATGATCACATCGCATGTCCCGGCCAGGGCGGCATTGCCGGCGAAGCAACGCCCGGAGACGATGGATACCAACGGCACTTGGCCGCTCAATGCGCCGAGCGTGCGGAATGTCGGCACATCGAGACCGGCGATGTTGGCGAGGTCGGTGTCACCGGGCCGGCCACCCCCGCCTTCGGCGAACAGCACCACCGGCAGCTTTCTGCGGGCGGCCAGGTCGAAGAGCCGGTCCGTTTTGGCGTGGTTGCGCATGCCCTGGGTGCCGGCCAGCACGGTGTAGTCGTACGACAGCACGGCCACCTCGGCTCCGCCGATTGTCGCCACCCCGGCGACCAGGCCATCGGCCGGCGTGTTGGCGATTAGGTCTTCCTCGGAGCGCCTGCTGCGCTGGGCCGCCAACGTCAGCGCACCGTATTCGACGAAGCTGCCCGGATCGACCAGGTCGGCGATGTTCTCTCTGGCTGTGCGCCGATTCTGCTTATGCCGCTTCGTAATCGCCGCCGGGCGACCCTCGTCAAGGGTGAGCTGGTGGCGACGGCGAACCTCGTCGAGGTCGGCACGAACCCGGTCCAAATCAACGTCGGCAAGCCCTCCAAGACCCTTAGCACCTGCGTCTGTGCCGGTGCGGGCGAAGACCACCAACGGATCTCCGGTTCCGACGACCTGCCCCGGCGACACCAGGATCCGAACGGTGCGCACCGCGTCTGGCGCCGTCAGCACATGCTGCATCTTCATCGCCTCGAGCACCACCAGCTGCGCGCCCGCGGCGAACTCGGCGCCTTCCGCTGCCGCCTCGACGACGGTGCCGGCCAACTGCGCGCGCAGCACCTCCTCACCCGGATACAGCTCGAGCGTCGCGACGCGGGTGTCCTGGCGCCGCGACTGCGCGGCACCGACCAGGGTGGGCAGGTTTTCGTCGACGAAGCCCGTGGTGACCGGACCTGCATGAGTTTGGCTGTGCGCCAAAATTTCTCGCAAGAACCCGATATTGGTGCGGATTCCCTCGATGCCGAATTCGTCAAGCGCCGTCTGCGCTTTGCGCAATGCCGCGGAAAACGACGATCCGCGCACCCGGGTGATCACTTTGGCGAGCAGCGAGTCGTAACGCGGGCTCGGCGTCAGCCCGGGACGGCCGAAGGTGTCGACGCGCACGCCTGGTCCACTCGGCGGCGAAAAGACCGTGAGGGTGCCCGCCGTGGGCATGACCGAGCCGTCGGCGCCCATGCTCTCCATGTTGACCCGCGTTTGGATCGCGATGCCGCGCACCGCAGCGGGGGCCCCGACCACCTCCTGGCCGTCGGCGACGATCCCGGCCGGCAACCGCAGCTGGTGAAACGGCGCTCCGCCGGCGATTCTCAACTGCACCGCGACCAAATCGATCCCGGTGACCTCCTCGGTGATGGTGTGCTCCACCTGGATCCGGGGATTGACCTCGAGGAAGACGAACTGCTCGCCCGTCACCAGAAACTCGACGGTGGCGAGCCCGCGGTAGTCGGCCTGGGCGCACAACCGCGCCGCAGCCCGGTGCAGTTCACGCCGTAGTGTGGTGGAAATACCCTGTGCCGGAGCGATTTCGACAAGCTTTTGGTAGCGCCGCTGAATGCTGCAGTCCCGATCGCCCAGCGCAAGTGCGCGGGACGGCGTTGCCACGATCTGTACCTCAATGTGCCGCGCGTCGGCGAGATGCGCCTCGGCGAACAGGGCCGAGTCACCGAAGCCGAGTTGGGCTTCGGCGGCACACTGCCGGTAGGCATCGTCAATTTGGTCAGCGGCGCGGACTATTCGCATTCCCCGGCCGCCCCCGCCGGCCAGCGCCTTGATCACGATCGGCCCGGCTTGGGCGGCGGCGAACGTGCGGATGTCCTCGACGCCGCTGGGCCCGTCGGTGGCGGGTAGCACCGGCACTCCGGCGGCGATCGCGGCGCTGCGGGCCGATGACTTGTTGCCGAACAGTTCGAGCGCGGCGGCATCGGGCCCGACGAACGTATACCCCGCCGTCGTGCAGGCCCGCGCGAATTCCGGCTGTTCGCTCAGGAACCCGTAACCGGGGTGGATGAGGTCTGCGCCGGACGTCTTGGCCGCCGCCAGGATCGCGGCGTGGTCGAGGTACGCGGCCGGGCCGGCACCGGGCAGGCCGATCGCCTCGTCGGCCGCGTGGACGTGCGGGCTGTCGGCATCGTCCTCGGCGTAGACGGCGACGGTGCCGAGATCCAACTCGGCTGCAGTGCGAATGATCCGGAGCGCAATCTCACCGCGGTTAGCGATCAGCAGGCGCGTCACGTCCGGTCCTTCGTATGGTCAACCATTTCCCATCCGGATCACATCATGCCGCTACTGCGTTTTGCCGTTTTCACCGGATCATCACGTCGAGGCAGCGAATGATGCCCAGACCAGCCGCCCCTTGCGGGTCGAACACAAAAGCGGCAAGCGGCAGCTTAGTTAGGCAGTATTCTCATTTCTATCGAACGCGTGAAGGAGAGAATCGTGAGGCGATACGTCGTCGCTGGACTAGTTGGCGCGGTGGCGGCCGGCGGGCTGATCACCGCCGCGCCCCCCGCGAGCGCAGGATGCGCGGACGCTGACTGGCCGGCGCACCCATTTGCTCAGATGTGCGACAGTCCCGTCAACGATGAGGGCTGGTGGGATCGCTGCGTGACGTTTCACCCCAACGGCGGCCCTTACAGTCCTGCCGAGACCGACTGCTACATCATGAGCCCTGGCAATCCGCCTCCCGGTGACCCCGAATTGGGTATCCCACCGACTCATATCGATTAGCAGTGCATTTCGTGGGAGGAGAGGACCACGAAGCAATACATCTTCGGAGGACTCGCAGCCGCGCTAACGGCCGGCGGGCTGATCACCGCGGCACCGCCGGCCAGCGCGGGATGCGTCAACGCCGGATGGGTGAGCCACCCACTTGCCCAGAAGTGTGACGACCCCGTCCAAGGCGACGGCACCTGGCAACGCTGCGTGACTTATACCGTGCTGGGCGGCGTCATACCACAAAATTCGTGTGCCCAGATGGGCCCTGGCCAGCCACCTGCCGCCCCTATATTGGCCACGCCACCAACGCATATCGATCCGTAGCCACGAAGTTCGCGAAAGGAGAGAACCACGAAGCATTACATCGCCGGAGGGCTGGCAGTCGCGCTGATGGCCGGCGGGCTGATCACCGGGGCGCCGCCGGCCAGCGCGGGATGCAAGAGCCCCTTCTGGGCGAGCCACCCGTTTGCGCAGCTGTGCGACGGACCCATCCAGGACGACGGCACCTGGCAACGCTGCATGACATATAGCCAAGGCGTCACACCCCACAACACTTGTGCCCAGATGAGCGCCGGCAACCCGCCCGGCATCCCCATATTGAGTTCGCCACCGACGCACATCGACGACGACCTGTCGCACTAGAAGACTTTGCCGCTTGGCTCGAATGCCCCGTCTCCAACCAAGTTTGGGCGCGCAGCGCCAGAGTCGCCCGCGCATCGGCTGCGTAGCGGCCACGCAAGCTGACGCAGATAGCCGGTCGGCTCGGTGTCGTCGATGCCATACTGTGCCGGCCAGCGGGTGGCGGGCAGATACAGAGTCCCGAATAACGCGTCGACGAGCGGAAACTCCCCGGCGTAGTTGGTGTTATAAGCCTGCGGTTCATGCGCGTGATGCCAGTGGTGGAATTGCGGGGTGGCGATCAACCACCGCACCGGGCCGAAATTCATCCGCACGTTGGCATGAATGAAGATGGCCTGCACGGTGATAAGGATGACGAACGCGCCGAGACTGGCCCGGCCAAAGCCCAGCGCATAAAGCGGCAACACTGCCGCCGACCGACCGAAGGTCTCGTCGAGCGGATGCAGGTGATTGGCGGCGAGCCAATCCATCTCGCGGACACTATGGTGCACGCGGTGAAACCGCCACAGCAGCGGCACCTCATGCGCGGCGCGGTGCGCCGCATACCCGCCAACCGTGGTGATGGCGAATCCTGCGACGACCTGCACCCAGGTTGGACTCGCGGCGACACAGAGGCGTAGCGGTGCCGGCACGAACGCGCGCAGCACAGTGCCCACCAGGACCACCGAGACGACCAGCCCGATCTTCAACGCGGCGCCATTAACCAGATAGTGCACCAGGTCGGTACGCCATCCGCGTCGCAGCACGCGGCGAGGGTGCAGAGCGAAGAGCCGCTCGAGGGGGATGAAGACGACGGCCAGAATCGCAAGTGCGAACACGATATTGCTGCGCACACTCAGCGCCGCCAACACCACCAATGCCGTCAGCACCGCCAATACTGCACCGCTGACCCCGATCTGAGTTGCCGGTCCGGCCACCGCAACGCGCACGCTCTGGGGGGACGGGTCCAGACTTGCGGTCACGCGCCGCTCGGGCGTCTTGGCCAATCGACCCCAGCCCGCTAACACCGCACACCCCAACATGATCCCGATTGCGCCGGCAGCCAGGTTCTGCGTGGCCACCGCGATGGCGACCATCACCAGTCCCGACTGCACAGCCAGCCCGGCCACGTTCACTGATCTGCGCCCGGTGAGCAGCCGATAACCCTGCCGTCCGACCAACAGCGTGGCCGCGATCAGCAACAGCATCGCTGCCCCTGACCCTTGACCCGGATGCGACCGGGCCATCGCCGCAGTCTTGAACGCGCCGGCCAAGAGGAAGATGAGCTCACCCACGTGCAGCGCCAAAAGCGCTCCCACCAAGCGGCGCCCGTGCATGGAGTTCAGCATCTCCCCCACAGCTGAGAACTGCCTGAGGACAGTTCCGCCCTTTGGTTCACTCCATCAGCCGAGCCGCAACCGTCGCGCCAAGTTCCCAACACGCCTCGAGGTCGGCCTTGGCCGGCTTGCCCGACACCACCACATAATCAGCCGCTTTCACCCAGCCCAGGCCGGTCGTGATGGAGTCGACGCCATGCTCGGCTCCTTCGGTTCCCTCGTTGCCGTGCAAGTACAGGCCGAACGGTCGCCCGCGCGTGGCGTCCAGGCACGGGTAGTAGATGACGTCGAACGCGTGCTTGAGGGCGCCGCTCATGTAACCCAGGTTGGCCGGGGTCCCGAGTAGATAGCCATCGGCCTCGAGTACATCGTTGGACGACACGCTGAGCGCCGGCCGCCGCACGACGTCCACGCCCTCGATCTCGGGGTCGGTCGCTCCCGACACCACCGCCTCGAACATCTCGTGCGTGTGCGGCGACGGGGTGTGATGAATTATCAAGAGTGTCTTGCTCATTCGCGACCCTGTAGTTCGACGGCTTTCTTCATGGCTTCTCGCGCGCGGCCGCGATCTCCGGCGTAGTCGTAGGCGCGCGCCACCCGGTACCAGCGCCGCCAGTCGTGCGGATCGCTGTCCAGTTCAGCACGGACGGTGTCGAACAAGGCGTCCGCCGCGTCGCGGTCGATGCGACCAGAGGGCCGACGCGGTAGCGCGCTGACGTCGAGTTCCATCCCGTCTTCGGCCGCGAGTCGGGCGAGTTTCTGATGGGCGAAGCCGGCGCGCACGGAGGCGACCATCGCCCACAGGCCGATCACGGGCAGGACCAACAGCGCCACGCCCAGGACAACGGCGACTGCACGCCCGGAGCTGATCATCAGCACGGCGGATCGGCCGAGCAACACGATGTAGACCAGCAGTGCCGCGCACATGAACGCGATCGTCAGCTGGATGCGCATATTGCGGGACGTTTGGGTCATTGCAGGTTGAGCAGCGATTCAATTCCCACTGTCAGGCCGGGATGTTCGGCGACCCCGCGTACCGCCAGCAGCACGCCGGGTACGAACGACGTGCGGTCCATGCTGTCGTGGCGGATGGTCAGGGTCTCCCCCGCGGTGCCAAACAACACTTCCTGATGGGCCACCAGCCCCGCTAACCGCACCGAGTGCACGGGGACACCGTCGACGTCGGCGCCGCGGGCGCCCGGCAATCCTGTTGTGGTGGCATCTGGGTTGGGCGGCAATTCTTTTCGTGCTTCGGCGATCAGCTTGGCTGTGCGTGCGGCGGTTCCCGACGGAGCATCGGCCTTGTGCGGGTGATGCAACTCGATCACCTCAACCGATTCGTAGAACGGCGCGGCCTGTTGAGCGAAATGCATGGACAGCACCGCGCCGATCGCGAAGTTGGGCGCGATGAGCACGGAGACGTCCGGCTTGGCAGCCAGCCATCCACGCACCTGTTGCAGCCGTTCGTCGTTGAAGCCAGTGGTTCCAACGACGGCGTGAATCCCGTTGTCGATCAAGAACTTCAGGTTGTCCATCACAACGTCGGGATGGGTGAAATCGATGACAACCTCGGTCTTGTTGTCGGTCAGCAGGCTCAACGCATCACCCTCGTCGACCTCGGCTGACAGGGTCAGATCCTCGGCGGCCTGCACCGCCTGCACCATGGTCGCGCCGACTTTGCCCTTCGAGCCCAGCACTCCTACCCGCATGCCTTCACCCTAGAGCTTGTCGAAAGCTGGTCGAGGCCGGTCGGCCCGCGCAGCGTTTCGAACATGCGTTCGTGGTGGCCCTTAATCGGCAACATTGCCGCTGCTGGATAGCGGTCAGCTACCGTAAAAACTGACTCGTCCGGAGAGGAAGCGCAGCCATGACGGCTTCAAGACGATTCTGGGAGTGCGGCCGATGACGCCCGCGCCGGCGGGCGGCGAGGACGAGGATGCCCTCTTCGCGCTGCGCCTCGTCCTGGTAGCGCTGGACGACGACGCGGAGGCGGAATCGCGTAACGATGCGATCAGCGTCATCGCCGACGCCGTCGGGTCGTCCGAGGAACATTGGCGCGTAATCGCGTTAGACGCTGCGAGGTTGGCTGCGCTTTTCGCCACCAGTATCTATGGGCCGCCGGGGTCCGAAGAGGCGCGTGTCAAGGCCCGCACGGCGGTGCAGAAGCTTCTCGTTGGAGCGCTCGACCGGCGCAACAACCCTGGCTAACAGCTAACGCGATCGGAACGCTTTTCAGGCGTCGATCACCACGCGACCGCCGGTAGCGCGCGACACGCAGACCAGCATCTCGCCGTCATCTTCCGCGGTGCGACCGCGGCGATCGACCTGTCCGCCAACGACCTTGACCTTGCACGTTCCGCAGAATCCTTGTCGGCAGGAATATGCCGTCGTCGGATCGTCGTCGAGCATGACGTCGAGCGCCGAGCGGTTGGCGGGGACCTCGAGGACCCGGCCGGACCGGGCCAGTTCCAGCTCGAACGGGATGCCATCGATGACGGGAGGTGGGCTGAACCGCTCGTAGTGCAAAGGCGCATCGGCGTATTCGTCGCGGGCGATGCGCACTGATTCCAGCATCGGCGTCGGTCCGCAGACGTACACCGCAGTCGCCGGGCCGGCATCCGCCAACAGATCGTCGGCAGTAGCGAAGCGGCCATGCTCGTCATCGGCCCACACGGCGACCCGGTCGGGAGCTACCGAGATCACCTCATCGAGCAGCGGCATGTACTCCCGGCTGCTGCCGGCATAGACTGCGCGCCAATCGATTCCGCGCTGCAGCGCAGCATGCAACATCGGTAGGATGGGGGTCACGCCGATGCCGCCGATCAGAAACAGCACGTCACGCTCGCCGGCGCCAAGGTAGAACGCGTTGCGTGGACCTTCGAACACCAGCGAGTCGCCGACGTCGAATACGTCGTGCATCTCGATCGAACCGCCACCGCCGTCGGCGATCCGGCGCACCGCAATGCGGTAGTCGGTGCGCCGGCCAGGCGGGCCGCACAGCGAGTACTGGCGACGACGCCCGGACGGCAGCTGGACGTCGATGTGGCCGCCGGGCGTCCACGATGGAAGCAATCCGCCGTCCGGGTCGGCCAACGTCAGCGCCACCACATCGGGGGCAACGAGCTCACGCTTCGTCACGACGGCGGTATGGGTCCGCCCAACCGGCACGACCCGCGACGGTTTCCAGCGCGTCGCCGCGGAGAACCCTCCGAGCACCACACTGACGCCCCACAGCGCCGTGTAGAGACGGTCTCGCTCACGGCGGCCGTAGATGTCTGCAGGCCTGCTGCCCCAAATCGATTCCGTCACTGAACTATTACCGCTGTCGGAGGTCGTAGCGCGCAAGCAGCCGGAGCAGCGAGGGACTGATACGGCGCATCGCATAACCGACCCGGGATTCGGCCGCGATCGGCAACACCGGCGGGCCCGTCTTGACCGCCTTGACGATCGCCTTGGCGGTCGCCTCCGGTGTGTAGTTGCGACGCCGGTATGCAGCGTCGGCCTTTTGCCTGGCGCGGTCCTGCTGATCGGCCGACATCCCCGCGTAGACAGTGCTTTTGGCGATATTCGTGTTGACGAATCCCGGACACACCGCCGTGACGGTGATGCCTTCGTCGGCCAGGTCGGCGCGCAATGACTCGCTGAACGCCAGCACCGCGGCCTTCGTCGTGCCGTAGGCAATCATCGACTTGGACGGAAGAAACGCCGCGGCCGACGACACATTGATGATGGTGCCTCCCTGGCCGCGGTCGACCATCTGCATCGCGAATACCCGGCTTCCGTTCAGCACGCCGCACAGGTTGACCGACAAGATGTTGTCCCAATGCTCCGGCGTGGTCTCCAGGAATCGTCCCGCCATCCCGATGCCGGCGTTGTTCACCAGGATGTCCACCACGCCGTGCTCGTCGTTGACTTGCGCGGCAAGCTTATTCATCCCCGCCTCGTCGCCGACGTCGGCCTGATAGACCGCGGCCTCGACACCGATATCCCGGACATCTGCCGCGGTCTGCTGCGCCGCGGCGAGATCCCGGTCGACGATCACTACGGCGCGGGCACCCTTGCGGGCCAGTTCCAGCGCAGTGGCCCGGCCGATGCCGGCGCCCGCCCCGGTGATCAATGCAAGCTTGCCCCGCACCTCGCGCCGCCCGCTGCCCACGACGGATGGGCTCGTAGCCGCCGCGCCACTAATGACGCGGTCGATCCATTCGCCGGCCAACCTGGCGACGACGTCGGGCCGCGACGTCACCACCCAGTGCCCGCCCTCGATCGGAATAACCCTGCTGCGGGGCGGGATTGAGCCGGTGAACCGCTGGAGCGCGGGAGTAACGAAGATATCCATTCGCGGCACCAACACCTGGACCGGAACGTTCGTCTGCGGCAGCTGCGCGCCGGGCGCCAGGAACGGCGCGGGCATGTTGGCCCGGTACAGGTTGAGGCCATTGACGTAGTCGCCGGTTGACCGTGGCGGCGCGAGAGTCTGAGTCTTTGTGCTCGAGTTGCCGATACGCCCAAAAGCGTCAATCACTTTCACGCCCAACCCGGACCGAATCATCAGCTCCGGCAGTCCGGGGCACAGAAAGAACCAGATGTATCCCGACGCCATGAATTGCCGGACGACGTCGAAGAGGCCGCGTGGACCGCGCGCCGATCGCAAGAACTTGCCCGCGTAGTTCAGATGCGGCCCCGAGATCGACGTGAACGACGCGACCTTGCTCATTACCGCGTCGTCGGTGACGGCAGCCCAGCCCTGGATGGACCCCCAGTCGTGCGCGAGCAGGTGCACCTGATCGACACTCAGGCTGTCAATCACCGCGCCGACATCCGAGATCAGTTGGGGGAAGCGGTAACCCGACCGGCTCGACGGACGCTCCGATTCGCCGGCTCCCCGCACGTCGTACGCCACGAAGTTATAGCGACCGCCAAGCTCGGCGACCACCCCATCCCACAGGTGATGGTTGTCCGGATAGCCGTGAATCGCCACGACGGTCGGCCGGTGTGGGTCGATCTCGGTGTAGGCGTGCACGGCCAGCCTGATGCCGTCCGACGCCGTCACGATGGTGCGGGTCATCAATCTCTTTCGGCTTCGTGGGACGGG
>Ga0335075_10011937_pt1 | contig 13136 bp, 10 predicted proteins | sample Lox_Sample_24_FD_206723 | JGI IMG/M metagenome (GOLD analysis project Ga0335075, IMG submission 206723) | Soil microbial communities from Loxahatchee National Wildlife Refuge, Florida, United States - Lox_Sample_2.4 | ecosystem: Environmental > Terrestrial > Soil > Wetlands | place: USA... | reverse complement strand
GTGGCTCAAGACCGAGCACTACGATCCGCAGAGCGACCATTACGTGCCCGGTCAACCCAAGGACGCCTGGCCGACCCAGGTCTTCTATGCGACCGGCAAGCTGAGCGCCGGCCCCGAGCACATCGAATACGGCCACCTGGTTTCGGCACACACCGAGGGTGACTGCTACGTCTATTTCCGCGAGTCGAACGTGCTGGCGGTGGGCCACGTCGCCTCCCCGGCGGCGGATCCCGAACTCGACTGGTTCGCGGGGGGCTGGCTCGGCGGGCGCCTGGATGCGCTGGACCTGCTCCACAAGCTCGCCGACGATCACACCCGGATCGTGCCGTCGTTCGGCCCGGTCATCTCCCGCAGCGAACTGAAAGCCGAGCGGGACATGCTGCAGACCGTCTACACCCGCATGACCGATGATCTGCGCGACGGCTTCAGCGCCCAGGACATGCTCGAGGCGGGCGTGCTCAACGGCCTGCCCCGGACCTGGACCGATCCGAAGAAGTTCGTGTACGACGCCTTCAAGGGCCTATGGGGTTACCAGGATACGATCGCCCCGAACATCGTATGAGGTTCACCATGACAAGGTGGCTGATCGCGGCGGCAGGCATGCTCGCCATTGCGGGGACCGCCATTGGCGCACCCGTCCCGGGGGACTCGCATCTCGCCGACCTCGCCCAGGCGGGAAATGACGCGGCCGCCCTGAAGCTGATCCAGGCCGGCGGCAACGTGAACGCGCCGCAGGCCGATGGCGCCACCGCGCTCGACTGGGCGGCCTACCACCTGAATACGGACCTGGTGAAGGCCCTGCTGAAGCATGGCGCCGATCCCAATGCCATGAACAGTTTCGGCTCCGCGCCGCTGATCGAGGCGGTCAAGGCCGACAATCTGGAAATCACCCGGATGCTGCTCGCGGCCGGCGCCAAGGCGGATGCGCCGAACGGGGATGGCCAGACGGCGCTGATGCTCGCGGCGCGGATCGGCTCGGTGCCGATCGTGAAGGCGCTGCTGCAGCACGGGGCGAGCGTCAATGCGCGCGAGCAGTGGCATGGCCAGACGGCACTGATGTGGGCCGCGGCCCAGGACCATCCCGACGTCGTCAGACTCCTGGTGGACCACAAGGCGCTGGTCAACGTCCGCGCCAAGTTCAACGACTGGCTCGACAATGCCACCCAGATCACCTCCGAGCCGCGCGCGCAGTACCGCCCGGAGGGCGGTCTGACGCCCCTGCTCTATGCCATCCGCGGCCAGTGCCAGGAATGCGTGGTGACGCTGCTGAAGGCCGGCGCCGACGTGAACATGCCGGCACCCGAAGGGGCCACGCCGCTGATGACGGCCATCGACAACCTGCAGTACGGCACGGCCAAATACCTGCTGCAGCATGGCGCGAACCCGGAGACCTGGGACTGGTACGGACGCACGCCGCTGTGGGTGGCGGTCGACATGAACTCCTACATCCAGCGCTTCGCCAGCGGCGCCAGTTACGGCCTGCAGACCCAGCCCGGCTCGCACCACGCGGACCAGAAGGATTCGACGACGGCCCTCGACATTGCCCGCATGCTGCTGGCCATGGGCGCCGATCCCAACGTGCAGCTGAACCTGCACCGGCCGAGCCATGGCGCCTACAACGGCCGCTTCACCGATGACCTGGTGAGGACCGGCTGCACCCCGCTGCTGCGCGCGGCCATGTCGCACGACAACGAGATGGTGACCCTGTTGCTGCAGCATGGCGCCCTGGTGGACCTGCCCAACGTGAACGGCGTGACGCCGCTGATCGCCGCTGCCGGCATGGGCATGCGCGGTGGCCCGAATGCCATCGTGCCTGACTTCCGCGGCGATTTCTCCGAGGATGCCGGTACCCGGGCCGTCACGACGCTCGAACTGCTCCTCAAGGCGGGCGCCGATGTGAATGCCCGCGTCACCGACACCAGCAGTCACTCGGGCCGCATTGCGCGCGCCAGCCAGATGACCGAACGCCAGGGCCAGACCGCGCTCTACGGGGCGATCACCCGGCACTGGACTCCGGTGGTGCAATACCTCCTTGCCCATGGCGCGAAGGTCGGCATCGCGGACGACAAGGGCCGCACGCCGCTGGTGGCCGCGACCAAGGGGGTCGGTGACCGCAACTTCTCATCGGACAAGGACATCGTCGCGCTGATCAGCCAGGCGGCCGCGGCGCAGAAGGTGAGTTCGACCGTGGAGCCAGCCACGGCCCGGGCAAACTGAGCAGGAGCTGCGCGGCACTCGATCATTCGTGTGACGTGCTCGAGTCGAGCAGCGCCCGGCGCAGTTCGGCAATCCCGCGACGAATGTGTGTTTTCACCGTCCCGACCGGCGTTTTCATGCGTTGGGCCATTTCCTCGGTGGATAGGCCCTCGAAGAATGCGAGTCCCAGGAACCTCTGCCGCTGCGGAGTGAGTGACGCGAGCGCCTTGCGCACCCTGGAGCCCTCGTAGAACAGGCTGACGAACTCATCGGGCAATTCCGAACCGTCGGTGAAGGCCAGCTGATCGCGCACCTTCGCGGCGTCCCGGACCCGATTGCGACGACGGCGATCCAGAGCGCGGCTGCGGCAGATGGTCACGAGCCAACCCAGTGGCGTCGCGCGCGTCGGATCGTACCGCTCGGCCTGCCGCCACGCTTGAGCGTAGGTCTCGATGACGACCTCCTCGGCGTCTTCGCTGTTCCTGAGAATGGCGCGGGCGAGGGCCTGCAACCTGCCGCAGGTCCGGACATGCAGTTCGTTGAACGCATTCTGGTCACCGGCCCGCATTCGCTGCACGAGCGAGATGGCGCGCGAGACCGCATCCGGGTGCGGCGCCGGAGCGTCCCCGCCGCCGCGCAGATCGATCGCGAGCGAGGCGCGCAGCCCATTCGCACGCCGGTCCCCTGCCTTGCTCAGGGCGACCGACGGCGCCCGCTCGTAGGCATCGGCGGCTCGCGTCCCCATGCGCTCGCATGCCTGCAGGTCTCCGGAGTCGAACTTCAGGTCCGGATCATGGCTGACGATCCAGATCGTGCCGACCAGCTGTCCATGGACCCAGAACGGCACCAGCAGCACTTCCAGTACCCGCGGCTTGATGTAGGAGAGGTAGGCGAAATGCCGCTCCGGCAGGATCATCAGCTGCGCTGCCTTGCGGTCGATGACGGTGCCGCAGGGGCCGAAATCGCGGGGTGTCGTCCCCCAGCGGTGCAGCGACAACGGGCCGGTCAGGGCGTGCCAGCGAAACACATCGGCGCCGAGGTATTCCTCCATGATGCTGATCCCGACCGAGGCACCCGGATAGGGTTTCGCGGCGGTCTCCACCAGCTGCTGGAGAATGCCGACGGCGGCAGGATGATACTGAGCCGTCCCGACCGATGGCGGCATCGAGATCAGATGATTCCGCGGATGCCGCGCCCGTTCATACAGCTGCGCGGTCTGGACGACCGCGTCGAGGGTGACCGGCCGTTCCGAAAATCCCATCGAGTCCACTGCAGGGGAGTTACGCATGGCCAAGGTTGTTCCAGCCCACGGGCCGTGACAGTAGGCGGATGGGTCGCAGGAGCCGTGGGACTGTCGGGAACTGCGGCGTAGGCGCTTCGGCATTACGCTGCATTGCCGGCGCCTGGACCTAACATGCGTTAAGGCGGCGGCGCACGCACGCCCGATTTTCATCATCCGACTGCATCCGCGGTGTCGGACGCTGCGTACCTACTGGCAGACAAGCACGTCATGCCTCATTTACCCAGTGGAGGATCTCAACCATGTCCCGACTCGTTCACCTTGCGGTGTCGACGGCGCTCGCGAGCGCCGCGTGCACCGTGGCGCTGGCCTCCAGTCACCGCGAAGCGCCCTTCACGGCCGCCAACCCGACCATCGACGGCACGGACTTCTACATGTTCCGTGCCTATGGCGACGCTTCGACCAATGCAGCTGCCGTCGCGACCGACAGCGTGGTGTTCATCGCCAACTACAATCCGCTGCAGGACCCCTACGGCGGCCCGAACTACTTCGCCCTGAATCCGAACGCCCTGTACGCGATCAACATCGACAACAACGGCGATGCCAAGGCCGAGATCAGCTTCCAGTTCCAGTTCACGAACAACTACAAGGGCGCGGGACTCAACACGGGCGCCACGGATGCCAACGGCAACGCAGTGAAAGTGCCGATTCCCCTGATCGTGGCCGCGCCGCTCGGCACTACCGGCGACAATTCCACGGATGCCGGCGCGAATCGCTACGAGACCTACACGGTCAACATGGTGCAGGGCACGACGGTGACGCCGCTGAAGACTGCGGGCGGCAGCACCACCTTCCAGAAGCCCGTGGACAACATCGGCACCAAGACCATTCCGAACTACAACGCCTACGCCAACAATTTCATCCAGACCGTGAGCTTCGGCAGCTGTGGTACCGGCCAGATCTTCGTCGGCCAGCGTCGCGAGGGATTCATCATCGACCTCGGCGAGACCTTCGACCTGCTGGATCTCAATCCTCTCGGCGGCCGCAATTCGACCCAGAACACGCTCGCCGGCAAGAGCATCACCAGCATCGTCATGCAGGTCCCGGTCGCCTGTCTGACCAAGGACGGCAAGGGCAGTGCCATGACCGCAGACCCGGTGCTGGGCGCCTGGACTACGGCTTACCTGCGGCAGGCGCGCGTCCTCAATCCGATCCCGCAATCCACCAACAACTACGAGGTGGTCGGCGGTGCCTGGACGCAGGTGTCCCGGCTGGGGCAGCCGTTGGTCAACGAGCTCGTGATCGGCCTGCCGGACAAGGACCGGTTCAACGACAGTCAGCCCAAGGATGACGCGCAGTTCGCCACTTACGTGACCAATCCCACGCTGCCGGTGCTGATCAATGCCCTGTTCCCGGCGACCATGGTGCCGGCAACGCCACGCGCCGACCTGGTGGCGACGTTCCTGACCGGTTTGTCGCTGAAGGCGACGGGCGGCACGACCCCGGTGTTCAGCAACAACCCGTCGGACTACGGCGACACGGTCGTCGCGTCCGAGGAGCTGAGGCTGAACACCTCGGTCGCACCGGTGGCGACCACGGCTCAGAACAACCTGGGGCTGCTGGCCTGTGACACGGCCGGCTATCCCAATGGCCGCCGTCCTGCCGACGATGTGGTCGACATCGAGCTCACGGCCGCCGAAGGTGCGCTGACGACGGCCAATCCGAACGGCCTCCAGACCTGCAACGTGAGTTCGGGCACGCCGACCGTGGCCAATGCGAACGCGGTGGTCAACGATGGCGCGGCCGCCGATGCGACCGATGCCAACTACTACCTGCCGGCCTTCCCGTACCTCGCCCCACCCCTGCCTGGTGCTCCGAATGCGGCGCGCGCGGCCACGGCCAGCCAGCCGACCTCGACCGGCACCGCGGCCGGCGGCGACACTCGCTAACGACGGGAGCACATCATGAAAATTGCACTCTGGACCTCGATGGCGCTGCTGGGGATTGGAATGGCCGGCTGCGGTCGTGGCGACAATCCGCCGGTGACGGCGAGTATGACCGGTTCGGGCGGGACCGGATCGAGCGGCTCGGCGCCGGGCAGCTCCGCCCCCGGCAGCTCATCACCCGGCAGTTCGGCGCCGGCGAGTTCGGCGCCCTCGGACTTCATCCAGTTCGTCGATCAGCAGATCGGCACGTCGCCCGCCCTGGGCAGCGCGCCGGCGGCGACCACTTCGCTGAACGCGGATCTCGGGTTGGGCACCGCCAACGCTTTTGCCTCCACTCCCTATGGAACAGGCGATGCGGTACCTGCGGGCACGTTCCGGGCGTCGACCGCCTGCACCCAGGCGGGCACGACCGCGTGCAACCCGGCGACGAGCGCGGATCTCAATTCGAATCTGAACTGATCCGAGACGGCCAAAGACCCTCCCTCAGCCCCGCGCAAGCGGGGCTTTTTTCACGGTCTTCTCACGAGGGGGTCAGGAACCCGAGGCCCGGCACCAGCACGTCGAATACGCGCTGGTAGAGCCATAACGCGGCGATGGCGATGATGAGCCAGGAGCCGACACGCAGTACGCCGATGCGGTAGAAGGTCGTGCGCCGCAGGGCGAAGGCCAGCATGATCAGCGGCATCACCACCGACTCCTGGCCGATCTCCACCCCGACATTGAAACCCCCGAGGGAAACCGCCATTGCGACCGGCGGTAATTTCAACCCGGCGAGCGCGCTCGCGAATCCCAGACCGTGGATGAACCCGAACGCGAAGGCCACGACCCACGCGCGCCGGGTGACGATGGGGTAGATGTTGTTGAAGGCGGCCACGACCACGGATAAGGCAATCCCGGACTCGACCAGCCGGCTGGGCAGGTTGACGATGCCCAGCACGGACAGCGACAGCGTCACCGAGTGCGACACTGTGAAGCCGGAAATCACCTTTACCAGCTCCAGCGCCGCGGGCCAGAAACGCTCGGCGGGCTGCCACACTCCGGGATCGAACGGCGTGCGCGGCCGGCGCCGGCAGATGAGCACCGAGGGCAGCAGCAGCGAGAGGATGAACAGCAGATGATCGGGGCCGGTCCAGATGTGCCAGATGCCATCGATGACGAAGCTCTTGAACTGCCGCCAGCGATCGGGCTGGTTCAGATCCAGGGTGATGCGCGGATTCTGGGGACCCAGCACCGCACCGGAGGTCTGCCCGCGCGCATACACGCTGATGATCCCGCGGTGGTAAGGGTCGATATCCTGGAACAGGCGATAGAGGATGGTGAGCCGATCCGGGACTTCCTTGTCGCACAGGACCGTGAACAGGATGACGTCGTAGGCGCCGTCGCTGTGTTCGTCGATCTGCTGTCCGGTGGGCGTGATCCCGCAGCTCAGACCGTCGCCCTGGATGGTGAGGTTCGGCAACACGTAGCGTTCGATCGCATCCCGGTGCGCCCTGACCTCTCCCCAGGTGATGTTGCCGTCGTGATTGGTGTCGATGCCGATGGCGAAGTCCAGATCGCGAAGCGCCACGTCGAATTGCCCGAGCAGGGCATTGGCATTGCCGGGATCCGTGCGCAGACTCACGTAGGCATCGCTTTCCTTGTGCGCGAGCGCCGTGGCGGGCAGCACGGCGCCGAGCAGCGCGACCGCACCCAGGCAGCCCCGCAGACTCACCCGGCAGGCCTTGCGGGCCCCTGCGCCGTCAGCTGCATCCGCACCCGATCTGCGAGCCGCACGACGACAGGGTACTCGAGGCGCGTTGCGGCCAGTTGATCCAGCACCGGCTGCGCCGCCTGGGGTTTGCCCGCCGCGAGCGCCGCCTCGAGCAGCACCCGCATGTCCTCGGGCGCCCGCTGCACGGCCCAGTTCTGCTGGGCCAGTCGCAGGGCCTGCGCGGGGTCATGCTGCAGGGCGAGGACGAAACCGGCCTGTTCGCGCTGGTAGGTGCGGGTACCGCGGACCTCGAGGGCCTTGAACCGCTGGGCCATCTGCTCGGTGTCGGCCCGGGCCTGCGGTAGACCGAGGGCCGATTCGGCGTACGCCCGCCGCAGGAATGAGGTGTCCGACTGCGTGTCGCTCGCGACCAGATCCAAGGCCTCCCGCGGCCGCTGCTGGTCGAGCAGGAAATCGGCGTAATCGGCCAACAGGAAGTTGTCCCCCGGCGCAAGCTGGAGCGCCAGCCGGAAATGGGCATCGGCGCCCGCCTCATCCCCCAGATACTTGGCCGCGTCCGCCAGGATTCCCTGGATCCAGCTCTGGATCGCCACCGGCTCCGCTTTGGCCTGCGGCCACAGCGTGGTGAGCACCCGATAGGCATTCCGGGCGTTGCCGTTGACCGCATTCAGCGAGGACAGGCAGGCCCCGGGTATCAGCGGATCCGAAGAGGCGAGCAGGTGGGCGCAGGCGATGCGCGCCGTGCGCATGTCCCCCTGCACCTGCTCGACGCTCGCCAGGGTCAGCCACGCCTGGGCGTTGTCGGCGTCGCGCGCGAGAATGCCCCGCAGCTGCACCCGTGCCGCGCCGAAGTAGTGCCGGCTCTGCAGGATCGTGGCATGCACCAGCAGCACCGCAACGGGTGTCGGCGACCGGGCCAGCCATGGCGCGATGACCGCCTCGGCACGACCGAGATACCGCGCATCGCCGGTGTCCCGGCCATAGTCCAGGTACGCTTCGGAAAGTTTCACCGCCCGGCCCGCGTCGTGCGGGTCCTGGTTCAGGGCGGTCCGCAGTCCCGCAAACGCCCGCACCCGGGGATCACTGATGGATGCCACGGTCTGCAGGATGACGTCATCGCGTTGCGGGACGTAGGGTCCGCGGCCGGCGAGGCAGGGCATGGCCACGATCCAGCCCGCCAGAACGAGAATTCGGCGCATGCTGACTGTACGCAGGGGACCGGCTCCCGGATGCACCTGATTAGCGCGCCGGGCGGCGCGGGTGCAGAATCGCAACGATGGATCGAAGGACCCTGATCTTCGGCACGGCGGCGGGCGCCCTGCTCGCGGGCCGGCTCCAAGGGGCTGGCGCCACGAACTCCCGAGGTTCGAAGGCGCTGGATGCGCTGTTCGACCGGTTCATGAGCGAGAACCTCGACCTCTCACCCATGATGACCACCACGCTGGGCCTTGATGGGGGTGCCCGGGCGCCCCAGAAAAGCCGGCTCGACGACTTCTCCGGGGCGGGAATCGCCCGGCAGAAAACCCTGGTGAGCACCCAGCTGTCACGGCTGCGTCAATTCGATCGCGGGTCGCTCGGGCCGGGGGATACGACCAGCTACGACGTCGTGCTCTACAGCCTCGCCACCAGCGACGCCGCCAACCGGGCCTTCGACTATGGGACCGCATTTTCGACCGCGGGTGCGGGATTTCCATATGTACTCAATTACCACGACAGCAGCTTCATCAGCGTTCCCGCGCTGCTGTACTCGGACCATCAGATCACCGACCGGGCCGATGCCGAGGCGTATCTCGCGCGGCTCTCCGCCTTCGGCACGGTGCTGGATCAGGAAATCGACGCCGGCCGGCATGACCTTGCGCAGGGTATCGTGCCGCCGGATTTCGTGGTGGCGAGATCCCTGGAACAGATCAGGAAGCTGCGCTCCGCGGCGCCCGCCCAATCGCCGCTGACGCACTCCATTGTGCAGCGGACCCGCGACCGGGGCATTCCCGGTGGCTATGCAAACGCGGCTGCGCGACTGGTCGCGGATCAGGTCTATCCGGGGCTCGACCGCCAGCTCGCGCTACTGCAGGAGATGCGCAGGGTCGCAACACACGAGGCCGGTGTCTGGCGGCTGCCCGGGGGAGATGAGTACTACCAGGCATCGCTCACCAGCCAGACGACGACCGACAAGCCAGCCGCTGAAATCCACCGGCAGGGTCTGGAGATCGTCCGGGAGGAGAGCGCGCGACTCGACCGGCTGCTGCGCACCCAGGGCCTGACCGATGGCACGGTCGCGGCGCGTTCCCGGGCGTTGTACGAGGATCCGCGATTCCTCTACCCCAACACCGATGCGGGCAAGACGGCGCTGATCGCCGATCTCAACCATCGCGTCCAGAGCGTCTGGTCAAAGCTGCCTGCCTGGTTCGGGGTCGTGCCCAAGGCCCCGGTGGAAATCCGTCGAGTTCCCGCGGAGCGCGAAAGCGGTGAATCCCAGGGCTACTACAGCCCACCCTCACTGGACGGCAAGCGCGCGGGAGTCTACTGGATCAATCTGCGCGACACGGCCGAACTGCCCAAGTGGTTCGTGCCCACGCTCACCTACCACGAGAGCATTCCGGGCCATCATCTACAGGGTTCGATCCAGCTCGAAGCCGGACTGCCGCTCATCCGCAAGATCGCATTCTTCGACGCCTACGTCGAAGGCTGGGCCCTGTACGCCGAAGCGCTGGCCACCGAAATGGGCGAGTACGCATCGGACCCGTTGGGACAGATCGGCCAGGTGCGCTCCTCGCTGTTGCGCGCCGTGCGCATGGTGGTGGACTCTGGGCTGCACGCCATGCGCTGGAGCCGCGAGCGTGGCATCCGCTACTTCCTCGACACCATGGGAGGCCAGCACGCCACCGCCGTCACGGAAGTGGAGCGCTACTGCGTCATTCCGGGCCAGGCCTGCAGCTACATGCTCGGCAAGCTCGAGTTCCTCGCCGGCCGGGAGCGCGAACGCAAGGCGCTGGGGGCGGCCTTCGACATCCGCCGCTACCACGACAAGGTGCTGCTGCCCGGTGCCGTGCCGCTTGGCATGCTGCGACGGTTCTAGGAGTGGAGTCTAGGGCGGCAGCGTGCCGCGCACGAACCGGTCGGTGGCGATGACGTCCATCGGAATGTCGTGCGGCTGCGGGTGGATGGTCGGGAGTTCCACGTCCGTGAAGGCGATGCCGATGGTGCGGGGCCGGGGTGTGGCAGCGGCCAACGTCCGGTCATAGAAGCCGCCGCCATACCCCAGGCGGTAATTTCCGGCATCGAATCCCACCAGCGGCACTACCAGCAGTTGCGGCCACACCCCGTCCCGATCCGGAGGCACCGGGATGTTCCAGTGCCCGCGCTTCAGGGCCACGCCCTGCCGCCAGCGCCAGAATTCCACCGGCGCCGCATCCTGCACCACCACCGGCAGGCCGACGGTGCCGCCGGCGGCGACGAACTCGCGTGCGAACTCGCGCAGATCGATTTCCCCGCGGATCGGCCAGTACAGGCCGATCACCGGATAGCGCGCCGCCGTCACCGTCGCACGCAGGTAGGCGATCACCGGTTCCGACAGCCCGCGACGCTCCTCGACTGGCCGCGCCATGCGCCGCGCAAGGATGGCGTCGCGTGTCGCCTTGCGCCAGCTCCTGATCTCGGGCCAGGTCGCGGGCGTCGCCTCGAACTCGCCCGCGTAGCAGACGGGGGACGCATTCTCGCGGCGCGCATCGTGCTCGGTCATGCAACCACTATGCGCATGCGCACGACGGGACACAAGTGGCGCGGCCGCAAGCCTTGGGTGATCATGCGTCATGGATGATGTCGTCATAGTCGGCGGAGGACCCACGGGATTCATCACGGCGCTGGGCCTGGCCCAGGCCGGTGTGCGGCTCACCGTGCTCGAGGCGGAGCCGCAGATCGTCGATTCGCCGCGCGCCGCCGTCTACCACTGGAGCGTCGTCGCGGGCCTGGAGAAACTCGGTATCCGCGCTGATGTGGAATGCATTGGCTTCCCGAAGCAGGACTACACGTATCTGGTCCACAGGAGTGGCGAGCGCATCGATTTCAGCCTGGAGGTGCTCGAGGGCCATACGCCCTACCCCTACAACCTGCACCTGGGGCAGCACAAGCTCGCCGAAATCGCGCTGCGCCACCTGATGGCGTTCCCGCAGGCGACCGTGCGCTTCAACACCCGGCTCACGGGGCTGCGCCAGGATGCGGCCGGCGTCACCCTGCAGGTGACGACGCCCACCGGCCCTGAGGAACTGCGCGCGAAGTGGGTCATCGGCGCCGACGGCGCCGGCAGCACCGTGCGTCACCAACTGAACTTCGGGTTTGCCGGCATGACCTGGCCGGAGCGTTTCGTCGCCACCAACCTGTACTTCGACTTCGAGCGCTACCGCTATGCGCGCGCCACGTTCCTGATCGACGACACCTACGGCGCGGTCATCGCCAAGATCGACAACGCGGGGCTCTGGCGCTGCACCTACATGGAAGAGGCCAGCCTGCCCGAAGCCCTGGTCTTGGAACGTCTCAAGGACGTGTACTCCGCCATCGTGCCGGGCGCGGACTATGCCATCGAGCGGGCCACGCCCTACCGCATGCATCAGCGGTCGGCGCCGCGCTATCGCGAGGGGCGGGTGGTCCTGGTGGGGGATGCGGCCCATGTCACCAATCCCACCGGCGGACTGGGTCTGACCTCGGGACTGTTCGACTGTTTCGCGCTGTATCCGACCCTCGGCGCAGTCATCCTGGAGGGTGTAGATCCGGCGGCTCTCGATCGCTATTCCGATGCGCGACGGGACATCTTCCTGAACCGGGTATCACCCCAGGCGGTGGCCAACAAGCGTCTCATCTATCATGCCAATGGCGGAGGTCTGCAACTCGAGGAGGCCCTGGTTTCGCTGCGACGGCTGCGTACGGACCGCGAGTTCGTGCTGCAGCGGCTGATGTTCCTGAAGTCACTCGAGACAGCGCCACACACGCTGTTGCCTGGAAGGATGCCCTAGGTTTGCCCTAGGTTCCGTCCCCGCCGTCTCGAGTCAGAGGGACAACCGGTGCTCCGACCACACAGGTCGGCACGTTCATGAGTCTAATGGCGAGGACCAGGAGCGTTTATCTGCTGTTCGGCGGCAAGCCAGTCCTGCAGGGCTCCGCCAGGCTCGAATCCGCGTTTCTCGGCGAGGAAATATGCCGCCTCGGCGATGCTTCTTTGCCGGTCGTCTTCCGGTGCAGGCTCGCAAGGGGTCAACGCGTTGTAGTTCCCGCAGGCGCATTTGATCACGATATGCATGACTTTGTACTGCAATGCCACCTCCGTGGCAGTTTCGCCGCTTACGAGTACGGTGCGGCAGTGCCCACAGACAAGGTCCATGTCCCCCTTCCCGCGCATGATGGGTTCTCCATCCGACACCAGGATGGCGGCATCCGCGGGTGGCACGATGATCTTGAGGGCCGAGACATTGCGGTTATTCATGAGACTCTCCCCGATTCCGCGCGTGGACATCAGTGACATAACAGCGCGCCGACTGCCTGCAGCAATTGTTCGTCGCTGCATGGCTTTTCGATCATACGCCCGACGCCGATGTGCTGCAGTCCGGCGATATCGGCATACCCTGTGAGGAACAGCACGCCGAGGTTCGGATGCAGCTGCAGCGCCCGGCTGGCGGTCTCCGCACCATTCATGCCCGGCATGGCGAAGTCGATGAGCAGGACGTCGATGGCGCGTGCCTTCAGGATCTCGAGCGCCGAGGGGCCGCCGTCCGCTTCCCATACACGGTGACCGCCATCTCTGAGAATGCTCACCGCCACCGCCCGTGCCGCCGGGTCATCATCGACCACCAGGATGCTTCCGGTACGCGGCTCTGACGTTGCGATGGCATCATCGGATGTCGCGAGCAGCTCTGCAGTCGCACGTTTGGTCGCCCGCGGCAGATGCACTTCCACCGTCGTCCCCCGATCGGGCAAGGTCGCAATCTGGACACTCCCGCCGGAGCGCCTCGCGAAGTCGGCAACCTGCGCAAGCCCCAGACCCGAGCCCAGGCCA
>Ga0335075_10011935_pt1 | contig 13136 bp, 10 predicted proteins | sample Lox_Sample_24_FD_206723 | JGI IMG/M metagenome (GOLD analysis project Ga0335075, IMG submission 206723) | Soil microbial communities from Loxahatchee National Wildlife Refuge, Florida, United States - Lox_Sample_2.4 | ecosystem: Environmental > Terrestrial > Soil > Wetlands | place: USA... | reverse complement strand
TAAGACTACCAGTATTGCTTATTGGCGACTCCAGACTCGGCGGTATCTCGAGTACAATCTCCGCTTTTGAGTCATTGCATGTACGAGGGTATGATGTACAATCTGTTGTGCTGTTCGAGGACTCGAAATGGGGAAACTATCCCTACCTCCGCAAACACTTCACTCAGCACGGTATCGACACGTTCGCCATACCCATGCCACCTCCGAGACAGTTGTCAAGCAAAAGTGACGAATCGGCAATGCTAGAGTATTATCGGACAACTTCATCACTGCCATCTGTCGATGCACTTATCAGCCGTATGCATCTAATACACCACAGGAGACAGTCCAAGCTCTTATCAATGCCCGCACTTGCAGAGTCGGTGATATGGCATCCATTTAGACAGCATGGTCTGCCGCAGGATATAGTTGCCATAGACTCTGCTTACGGCGACCAATTTCAAGCGCATACACCTGAGCCAGACCCACCATCCAACCCAACGGCAATTTCATCGGGATTGAACAATATCACTATGCCAAAGACATCTGACATGTTGACACCACTTTTTGACGGCTCCGCGTCCTGGTGGACGCAAGGTCTTGGCCACGGCAACCCAGCTCTCTCTCTGACAGCCGCTCATGCAGCTGGCCGCTACGGACACGTCATGTTTGCTAATGCCGTCCACGAACCAGCTCTTGATCTCTCCTACTCCCTGCTCTCGAGTTTAGGCAATCCACGTCTGAGCCGAGTCTTTTACACAGACAATGGGAGCACTGGAATGGAAGTGGCAGTCAAGATGGGCCTGCGAGCGTCCTGTGCCAGGTATGGCTGGAACAAGCAAAAGGACAAAATCGAAGTCTTAGGTCTAGCAGGCAGCTATCATGGTGACACAATCGGCGTGATGAACTGCAGTGAGCCGAGTCCGTTCAATGAAAAGGTCGACTGGTACAAACCATCAGGTTTCTGGTTCAATCCCCCCCGACTGGAGATGCGACAGGGCGTCTGGGAGGTGACATTGCCTCATGACTTGACATCTGGCGTAGCCAATGAGGAGATAGATCCTTCCTGGGAACGGAAATTCCAATTCAAGAGCCTGGCAGAAGTATTCGACTTCAAAACTCGCAAACTCGCCAAGCACACGAATTTATACGCCCAAATAATCCGTAGTACTCTCGCTCGACTGATCAAAGACCGGCACCGGAAATTCGGAGCCCTGATCCTTGAACCCATCATCATGGGCGCCGGAGGCATGATCTTCGTCGATCCTCTCTTTCAACGAACCCTCATCCAGCAAGTCAGACGGCTGAATGTTAAAGACGGAACTTTCTCTCTGGATGAACATGCTGGAAATCAGCCTCCGTCGAAGACTCCCATAGACTGGACAGGTCTGCCCGTCATCGCGGATGAAGTCTTCACAGGCCTCTACCGCCTTGGTCGGCCCTCATCCTCCTCCTTCCTCTCTGTTGACCCACTCTCCGACCGGCTGAGGACCCCACCACTTAATGGCTTGGATATCGCACCCGATATCTCCGTACACGCGAAACTCCTCACCGGTGGCTTGCTACCACTCGCCATCACCACGGCCAGCGAGTCAATCTTTAACACATTTCTCAGCGACAAGAAGCAAGACGCACTACTGCACGGACACAGCTACACAGCCCACGCCATCGGCTGCGCAGTCGCTAACAAGAGCCTGAAGGAACTGGACAGTATGGACAAGAACAGGAAATGGGACTCGTACAAAACTGCGTGGGATTCGCCTTCGGATCCCGCTTCCACACTGCTCACACCACCGCCGCCCGCCAACGCGCCCTCTCCATTTTCACCAACGTGTTGGTCGTTCTGGTCCCCCGACACCCTCATTGCCCTCTCGCACAGTCCTCGCGTCTCTGGAGTCTGGGCCCTCGGTACCGTCCTCGCCCTCACCCTGCGCTCCGACAACTCGACATCCGGCTACACGTCCAACGCTGCGGCGACACTGCAGCAGCGCCTGCTAGTTGAGCGCGATGAAGAGGGTGCTGGGATCCACTCCCGTGTCCTTGGCGATGTGCTGTATCTGATGACAAGTCTAACGACAGATCCGCCAGGTGTGAGGAGGATTGAGAAGATGTTGATCCGGGTCTTGTGTTAGTCTACACATCAGATTGGTCTTAGAGGATGAGCTTGTAAAGTAGCATTGGAGCCTGTACGTAGGAGTGCAATTCACTAGTACACAATAAACACAGTCTGTCCAACTTTATCTGCCGGTGACAGGGGCCTCACGACAAGCCCCGTAACGCGAACAATCCCCCGCTCGGTCATACTACGAATTTAAGCAGACGACGTGCACACTTGACAATCTCGACCTCATCCCGATGAAGGACGATTGAAGTTGTGCTTGCAGAAGCTTTCCATAGTCAGTGCGTCTAAAGCTCGACTCGGCCCACGCCGCGGGTGATAAGGACCTAGAAGGCTGTGGTGAAAGATGGAGATAAAGAAGAATAACGCCGAGGCGAAAGCTGTAGTGGACTAGTTTCGAGCTGTGATCAGCCGTTCTTGGGACAAAGCAGTAGATGGTTGTAAGAGAGAATGTCTGGATTGGAGAAACGAGAACGGTGTGAGGAAAGTTGTTTACATAGTCCGTGCCGCCGAAGTTGGAATGAGCCATTAATTGGCAGTTGTTGATCTGAAATACTTGCTTCTTGTGTGGCCATGTAGAAATTCTGGGGGTATCTCATTGTAACTTTGGCTATGGTACATCTCGATGGAGGACGCCAGATCGCTATGCCAATGTTGAATTAACCCTAAACATTATGAGCACCGCCTGTGCCTTTTCTAATCCACAACTTCTCTAGGGGAGCCACCAAATTGGGGTTCATATAGCGCAAACCAGTATCTGGCGACATATCCACTGACCGACCTTGGCCCATGTCGCGACCCCACGGCATCTCGGAGGGCGTGGGAAGATCCACTTGCCCGTGGCGGTCGATGCTTCGCAACGCAATGAACTTCATTAACGGATAATATGTTCGGCGAAAGTAGACCGTGAACCAAAGTGTCGCGGTTAGGAGAGGCAATAGCATGGCTGAAGGTGTCAGAGCACTTTTCAAGGCTAGGATTCCCGCCATAGCGACCTGGAAGACCACCAGACCAACGATAACACGATCACAGATCATTGGCCACGCTCGGCCCGTAGAATGCTGCCCTTGATCCATGGCATACAGCAACTGGTACTTATAGATGAAGCCACCTATCAGAAAGTAAACCAGACCGAAGAGTTGGATTAGCCACGAAGAGGGAAGCACGCTGTAAATGACGCAGACAACAAATATGAGCAGCGTCTGCGGTAGGTAGAATCCGTAGCTGAAGACTGGGGGCTGGGACAGCTCTGCGTAATCTCGAGGCGTTTGTGCGTTGATCAAGTAGAATGGATACAGCACGACGGTCCCAAACTCAAGTAAGCGAAACGGAAAAAGTCCAAAGCCCTGGAGTACTATAAGATTGACGTAGAATGGTGCAAGTTCTTCGAGTGATTTGGCCACAGCATACGCGATGCCAGCGGTGTCTTTCAAGATGTTTTGAAGGTCTTTCCAGAAGTCGTAGAATGATGCTGCCGAACCCCAAATCGTAAAGACGATGAAGAGGTTGAAAAAGGTGAAGAAGAAATTCTTCGAAATGACAGAAAGCTCCACGTCGTCCTGTGAAGTCATGCCTTGCAGATGTGACAACCACTCGTACAGGTAGGGCACGGCGATTGAGAGAAGGGAGAACGCCAGAGTAGGCAGTCCAGTTTGTACCAAAGACTGGGCTATGGGATGAGCTTTGAGAGCGTCAGCAACACCCGGTAGTACTTTGTCGATGGCCTCGATGCTTAACAGCCCAGCCAGTGGTATGAGAAGTGCAGCCCAAAATATAGTCAGAAACCCAATTATGAGCATGATAACCCAGGCTCTCCACATCCTGTTGTCCCGAGACAGGTATGTGTTCTGCCATACAACTTGGGCTGCAGGTGGCGCCGGGCTGGCTATCATTTGTCCAGGGGTCGGATCAAGGATTGCTTGAACAGCCATTTGGCATGCTGCAGTGGACTCCATGGTCACGAACGCGAGTGGAGTCGGCGTGTATTCTTGTTTTCTGGCCTCTCCTATCCTTGTGTCAAGTTTTCGTAGTTTTTCTTCGTAATAGTCTATCGCATCGATCTTCCGGCGCTGCAGATTACAAAACCCGTGCCAAATAGTATGGGTCGGTCGTTCCTGGCTATAATTCGAGACATGAGCTTGCTCTTCGGCGGAAAGCAGTTGGGAGTGCTCATGATCGTCACCGAGGTCAAGTCCTGACTCCGGCCGATTTGGTGCTGGCGCCCTCCTGGTTTTTCTATGCCGCCCGAGGTGGCGTGCCCACGACTCTTCAAGGCGTCTCAAACAGCTCTGTCGCTCTCTCATGAGATCATCCAGCCTTCTCCAATTTTTGCACAGCATGACGCTGCGAACTTTGCCAATTTGAAATTCCTCAATGAAATTGATGATTTTCTCTTCCGATCGCATGTCCAGCGGGATCCCGGATAGTCGAATAGTGCGATCTGTGATTGTAGATTGGGTGCCCATAATCGCCTGACGGATGTGGATGATCTTGGTAGTTTGACCGACCAATAGGTATAGGGCAACCCAGGAAAAGAAATATGTAAACGCCACATACATCCATAAATAGCTTGTGTCGATGTTCAGTTTCTTCTCTTTTTCCACGAGTGTGGCATTGGTCCCATTCGTTGAGTTTGGTGGAAAGTTAATAGGCCATCCAGGCTCGCCAGTGTACTTGAAGTTGATCGGGAGTATTATAGCTAGCGAGAAGAACAATGTGACGCAGAGATATTTGACTGCGTAGGTGAAGAACGACAGGAACTGCAAATAGTTAGCAATGTGGAATTCACACCGACTCGACGAGAGGCGCATGTTTATCTTGCGCTCCTGCGCTTGCTCGCTGTCGCCGGCGCTGGGAATGGCTTACCACATAGGCATCAAGCCCGGCGGAAGCGAGGACCTCCGCTTCTGAGATTCCATATAGCACTGGGATCCAGCCGAACATCGTCTTTGGCAGATCGGGCAACCGCGAGGCAGCACCGGATTGCTTTTTACGGGCATGATAGAGCTCTGTCCATTTCGGCCGCAGGATACAGAACGCGATGAATGCACTGAGACCCAGCGCTATGGAGAGCGTGACTTGAATCCCCAAGTCCCTCGTGTGCGTAATCTGATCCTGCCATCGCGGTATAGTCTCGTTTTTCATGTCGCTGTTGGGGCCACCAGGGCGATCCTGCAATAGTCAAGGGTTGATTAGATACCTGATCAGCAGTAGACACATGCTGATCGATGCAACTGTTGTTGTGTGCTGCCAGCGTCCATCCAGGGTCAGGGTTGCTTTGCCAAGCCTCGACATCGATGATGCGCAGGTGATCTGGGAGGTGAAATGCAATTAAGCTTCAGCCAATCAAATGTCGTGGAAAGAGCGGGTGGATTGTCCAATCCTCGATTTTGGAGCTTCACGCCATTGACACCACCACCTCAAGCTCAAGCTTTTGAAACCCTCCACTCGTTCAGACTGCTCTTGCTTTCCACACAAGAGTTGCGGTGGTCAACAACAAAGATGTTGGCGAGGTCGGCCCTTCGCAATGTCCCAGCCAGGGTCGTTGCACGACAGAACGTGAGGCGAACAACAACGGTAGCTCCCCTGCGCCTGCTCCATCCTCTATGTTGTTTTGTGATGCCACGACCAAAACTCCTTCTAGTGCTGATAATCTTTTTTTGTATAGCGTGCTGCGTCAACGTCGTCCTCTTCCGAAGCTGCTAGCTCTCCATTCTACACCACGGTGGCTGCTAGTGCCGCAACAGCTGTTGCAGTTGGATCTGCAGGATGGTACTATCATTTGTTTGGTCAAGAGGCATTTGCCATGACACCAGCAGAAGAAGGGTGAGTTCCAGTCCTGAGAAGCTTGTGGCCAACCCTTGCTAACACTAGCGTCAAGACTTCATCCGACACAGTATCCATGGGAGCACACAAAGTGGACGAGGACATTCGACGCAAGCGCTCTCCGCCGTGGTTTCCAAGTCTACCGTGAAGTTTGCTCGGCTTGCCACTCCCTCAAGCGCATACCCTACCGAAAGCTCGTGGGCACAATGGCCACAGTCGACGAAATGAAGGCATTGGCTGAGGAGCATGAATACGATACAGAGCCCAACGACGAAGGCGAGATTGAGAAGCGTCCTGGAAAACTCTCAGACTACATTCAATCACCGTACAAGAACGATGAAGCCGCTCGTGCCGCAAACAATGGTGCCCTGCCACCAGACTTGTCATTGATCATCAAGGCCAGGCACGGTGGATGCAACTACGTTTTCAATCTGCTGACAGGGTATCCGGAGGAGCCCCCGGCAGGCGCAACGGTACAATCTGGACTCAACTTCAACCCGTACTTCCCGGGTACCGGTATTGCAATGGCACGCGTGCTTTATGATGGACTTGTCGAGTACGAAGATGGCACACCTGCCACAGCAAGCCAAATGGCAAAGGATGTTGTAGAATTTTTGAATTGGGCGGCAGAGCCGGAGATGGACGAGCGAAAGAAGATGGGTTTGAAGGCGCTTGTGATTGGTACGGCACTTTTCGCACTCAGCGTCTGGGTCAAGAGATACAAGTGGACTCCGATCAAGACAAGAAAGATCGTGTACAATCCTCCATACGCTGTCAAGGGCCCGAAACAGCCTTAGGCGAAGCGCACTACATTAGATGGGGAGGCAGGGGATAAAGAGTTTAGGTGTTTGAAGGACAGAGAGTCCTCTGCACTGTTGTACATAAGCGTCAGGAACGACGTGCATGTTGTTTTACAGTTCCCCCGAATTAGCAGAGACCGTTGCAGCTGAACGTAATCGGGAATCTACAACAGGTGCAATTCCAGTCTTGACTTCATCCTTTCCACGCGCGGCTCAAGAGAGCTATTGCAGCTGACTCAACACTCAATACTCGGCAACAGCATAACGCTGCCTATGTCCTCAGAGATTCTGCTTTTGAATGCACGCTGTACCGAACCTTTGTTCAGGCCTCTCCGTGATGTAAGCGTTCGTTATTTTACACAGGCCGACTGGGTAGTCTGTATGGATTTAAAAATGCCTTTCTAGTGACTGCGAGGAAGCAGCGAGACCTTTTGTAAACAAGACTGGCCTTTCGCACCTCCTTGGAAAAGCTCATAAGCCATGGGCTCGCTATCTCAGACCTCCTTTGTCATATGTACAACAAGGAGCGATTCTCCATTCGGCAGGGGTACTCGCTCTTCACTCGTTCGTCTGTATCCACAACGTGAATACAAGGAAATTCCAGTCAGGGTTGAGCCTATCTCCAGCTTCGAGAATCCGGCTTCAACCGCAGCCTGCTCGCAATGCGCCATGATCTGCATCCCCAAACCTTTACGCGTGAATCCCGGGCTCACGAATATCGCCCTGATGCTTGCAGCTTCTGTGGCCGCATCCCGACGCTCAGGCACTCTACCAGGAACAAGGCCTGAGCCGAACAGCGTCTTAGGGAAACTCCAGCCTCCGCATCCAACAATGAGGTTTGGATTGTCAGCTGGCGTCGTGACAAAGTAGGTCGAGTCCGCAATCAACTGCGTGTCCAGGCCGAATATAAATCTGACTGAGCCGTCGATTTGTGCTGGGGTGTAGAAATCGGTGGAGAGCTGACGGATGGAAGGCTCGATAGCTCATGCAACTGGGGGATATCTTCAGTCATCGCAATCCGGATGCGGAAGGGCAAGATTCGTTGTCCGTCGGTCGCTCTGGTATATCTTGTAATATTGATGTAGATTGCCAGCCGCAAGTGGGAGCATGACAATGTAGCACTACCTCTCGTCTTCGTAGTTATCGACCAGTTGAACGACATGTCGGTGTTTTGCTTCGCGAATAAGGGCGACTTCTTTCTCAAGTTCGTCTCGTATGATACGTGATTTCGACAGCTGCTTGCGAGCATATAAGATGCCTGGGTTTTTGTAATACCGAACTGAGGTGACAACGCCGTATCCGCCTTGATCTATGATCTCGTCGAAGCCATAACCAAAAGCGTCAAAGTCGGAACGACGCGAGATCTCCGGCCTTGATTGACGTTAGCCACCAAGTAGGTTCGAACTTCGAGAACGATCGTCGTCTACCTTGGCTGCCAGAGCTGCCAAGCAGCACTCTCGCATTACCACGAATTTGTAAATTCTGGTATGTGTGGCCTCCTTGGGCGAGAGGGTTGCTAGACATGGTGTTTCTAGGGAACAGAGTCTACGCAACAGTCTATTTGCATCAAATCGTAGGATCAGCCGCAACAAGGTTGCAACGAGGACTCTCCATTCAAGCCACTCCAGGATGGACGACGGTAAGTAATCGCAGTAACATCTTGCTGGTAGCCCAGCCTGGGTAGATCAAAGAGAAGGGAGGCGTGATGAGTGCCTTTACCCGCCGAGCCGCGTCCGCAGGCGGGGCGCTGGCACCGCCACCGCGACACTTCGAAAATCGATCCATCCTTCTCGAAACCCCACTTCCGATTCATACTTGCAATTAGCACGCACCCTTTGAGGGAGTTGAGCCTCGCGATCGAAGGATATGGACAACGAACAACAATTGAGCACTGATGTACGCACATCGGCCTCTCTCGCAAGTCGAGTAGAAGAAATCAGTGACGATGACACTGGATCGCCCCATGCAGTTCCACAGCCTGATATAGAAGCCACGACGGCTCTTCAACCTGTTGATCATGTACCTGTGGCACAGTCACAGCATAGGTTACCAGTGCCAGGATATGACACGAAAGATCGATCGTTCATTCTCGTTCGACAATATCCACGGACGGCTTCGACGGTGCAAAATGAGTCCTCAAGAGCAGATCACAGCCTTGGTGCGGGACAGACATTGACATTCGATAGAGACATGCAAGCTACCACCACAGGTCTTCAGACATCGTTGCCATCCATGGCATCCCGAAGAAGTAGAGGGAAGAGGTCACCGCATGGAGTGCTGCTTTCTGGATCTAGGGTTCGAGAGCCCTTGCCCTCGTGGTCAGATATTCCGCGAAATCAACAGATGGTTATAAGGTCAATCGCGCGAAATTTCGAATTGATCGACCGCATACTGTCGGCCTGTTTGTATACGAAAGACGTTTTTGCCAAACTTGTCCAGGTGAGTCTTTCGGAGCAATTTGCACCGGGCTTGGACCCTACTGTATCGGAACTCTCAGTGGCAAAATTCCGCTTGGCGTGTAAAGAAAGACAACAAAGTTTGACGAAAGGCATTGGCATGTTTCGAGTCAACATGGTAATGACATCCCCAGAAACAGAACTATTCTTCCATCATCCGTCAGAAGAGCTTCCATGCTACCTCGCAAGTCAGTACGATCTGCCTTACTGGAAGGTAGTTCTCGACTGGCTTTCTGCAATGCATCGTACTAAAGATTCATCTTATGATTTTGTACGGCTAATCATCTATGCACTGGAGTCGTTAAGCCGATTTATTCTGCACGATCTCCAGGCCTCCGGTATCAAGAACGACGCCCGCAAGTCAGTCATGGATGGTATCGATTGTAGATTGAAGTTGCTGCTTGGACTGTTGGACGATGCCTTCCCCAAAATGTTGCAAAGCCGAAATTCATACGGCTCGTCGGTGGATACTCCCTTCACAGCTAAAAGTGAAACGAAACTCATTCAGCCAGAGGATACCGAACCGTCTAAGAATTCGGAGCTGGAGGTATGCTTATCAATCCCATCGCTAATAAGCAGACACCTAAATCAAGTCTAGCAAGATCCCTCCATCACAGCATTGATACTGATTTCCACCATCATTACAATACCATTCGTTGGTATGGGGTGGGCGGCTTCCAACCACAAAGTGGGCGAAGTTGACTCCAATTTCTTGTTCTTGATCCCGAGCGCTTTGATCCAGATGATCGGCGTTTTAGTGGTGGCTAGACCGCTGTGGCGGGATTCTTCGTTCGATGCTGCCTGGGCTTGGGTCTGGGTTTGGCTAAGTATCACCAGTCTATCTTCAATTGCTTCGATTGTGTTCTACGTCACACTTCCCGCAGAGTGGAGCTCGTTTGCTTCCTACCTGGCTGCAGCAGCCCAGTCTTTACTTAGCGTACAACTCATGTTTGCTATACCCAAGACGTGCAAGATATAAGCGCAGGGCACGAGTTTGCATATCATCCAGAGTTGCTTGTCGAAACGATCCAAATCGGGCTAGCTGTATGAGAGCATTTCCCCAAGATTGTGATCAAGGGCGAGACAGCTCTGCAGTTGCGCTGATTTCGTTCGTGTAAAGCTGACCGGCTAGGCGGGCCCGCGCTCAGCCTATCCTGCATTAAACAGCTGCAAGTGTCCCAGGACAAGCGGTCAACAGGCTCGCAAATCCTGAATTCGATGGCACTCGCTTGTTGCCTCTAGCTTATACTTGAGGTTTGCATTCCTGATCATCTTTACGGGCCTGCATCGGGCGCGTTTGAGCATGCCTACGGACACATTCGTGGACGTCGCTAGAGCGATTTCAAATCTCCAAGTTTGTTCCAACTGTGCGAGAAGCCCGACTAGACCCCGGTTTCACTGTCAACAATCCGATGGATATCTGCCGAGTAAGGGTTGCCTGGACCGACAACTTGATCGACCACCTCTATTACGATCCTTCGCCAGTGCCGAGAAGCTGGTGGCGAATCCGGCAACATTAAGGATGAGGTGGCACCGTATACATCTATCCGCACAAGTTTTGTCTCCCAAGTCACTATAACACGACCGATATCTACGAAAAGCCTCTCTTGGAGGAGACAATGAAATCTGTTGTTCTTCTGCTCCCTTTTGGAGATAGCCAGACACGAACTTTACTCAACCAAGAAGGTCATCCATTCTTCCTTGCTGAAACACCCGCCTTTCCCCGGACCATGGATCTGGAGGACTTCAGCTTTGGCGGAGAAGAGTCGTCATATTGTACGATGCTTTCGATGCCCCTCCCTCAAGAGCGCATCAAATGTGGAAACATACACGGAACGCTATGCAGTGGGTGGGCTTTCTGGCTCGCTGGATTCATTGTCGGACACCAGAGGAATGCTGACCAGAGGTATACAGCAAAATCCTGGTACCAGAAAAGCTCTGGTACCAAGAATGGACAAATCACGAAATCCGTCTACCACTTCGCCAGGTAACCCAGGATGACGACGTCTATCATGTCATTAAGCAAGCCCACGAGCGACTAGGACATGCTGGCTACAAGAAAACCTTCGAAGCTGTACGGCTCGACGTCTACGACATCAATCGCGAAGAGGCTGAATGGTTTACAGATCACTGTAGACGCTGCGAGTTGAATAGACCTAATCACAGCCGAGCACCCTTGCAACCCATCGAATCCAGTGGTACAAACAAGCGTTGTCAGATCGATCTCATCGACATGCAGGCAGAGCCTTCGGGTCCCTATAACTGGATCTTAACAACCAAGGATCATTTCGACAAATTCATCACACTCTAGCCGCTCCGGAACAAGGCCGCACAGGAGGTTGCCAACGCCCTCGACATCTTTCTCATGTGTTGTGGACCTTATCAGATCATACAGTGTGATCGCGGCGCAGAGTTCAAGGCAGCTGTTGCTATCCTCATGCGCAGGCACGGTATTAAGGTCATCTATAGTCTAGAAGTCAGTGTATTAGTCAGCAGGTTCGACATCACTTCGCTGAGACTTCGCTGTCTCTCGCCGGACGGCATCATTTTGATAGTACCAGTGGCCTCTGTTTGTTAGTCGAGCAGAGTCAAGAATCTCGCGGTGTCCACCACGCTTGTATGACAACATCTACTGGTCGGAGCGACGAATTCGAGAAACGACTTTTGTGATGTTTGACTCTGAGCCAGACAATCAGACATGACTGCGGCAGCGGAGAAGATGTACATGCGGGCACTGCGAGGAAAGGAGAAGGCATGGGGAGCGGGGCACACGTTGACGTTAGACACGAGGCGGAGGCGATGCGCGTGCTGGCGCTGCGAGGATACGAGAAGGCTTGGGGAGCGGAGCACACATCGACACTTGACACGAGCTGTCATCGAAGACGGTTGACACTATATATATCATACTAAGTATTTCGCCGATTTAAATGATATACGCATACTAGCAGGCCGGGCAATGCCATAATCTTGACCTTGTTATGACAGACGAACATTCCAACCATAACGTCCCCGCCGTGCCACGTGGAGCCGCGGTGGTGCGCGAAGGACGTCTCGGATGTAATGTATATGGTGGGGTGATGGAATGGGAAGATATAAGTTACACACCACCCTATCGTCTTGTGCGAAACGCTTGCGTGGTAGCAAGTAGGCAGAATAAGACATCTTACCTTCTAGAATCAACTCCAACCTCGCTGTCGCCACCCACACACTTCCTGATGAATATCATTCCTGTGGTGTAGCTGTTTTCATCCCTGAATGCTTGGCCATATCTTTCGCCTTCATCTTCCCAAAATTTATCAAAGGTGGGCTTGTACGCAGTCCGCTTCCACGCGCAGAGCGCATATGATGGCGATCTCGAAGCCGCGGCGATCGCGGGGAGGAGAAGGAGACGCCATGTGGTAGACAAGGCGTTGCGTGAATGCGGATGCAACCACGGCCGACGGCGGTGGAAGAAAGAAGGCGTTTGGAGCTCGCTAGAGTTGGCGCCTGGACTCATGCCAATGCAGGAGGGAGAAGATGCGGGAAAGCACACGTTGCTGATCAAACTGCAGGCATAACTGAACGGGCTTCCACGCCCTTAAGTATCTGTCTGTCGGATCCACAAGGCGAGACGAAGCGGTTGCGCAGGAGGGAGCCCAAAATAGCGTAAAGAAGGGAGTCCATTTTGGGACCCATCGACCGAGCGTGAGCGTGCACGCGAGCACGTGAGCCACGAGGCGCTCACCCTTCATTCACCCGTCACTCACCCTGGCTTACCCTGGCTCACCCTGCTCGCGAGGTGCGAGTGTTTAAAGCAGCATGGTGTGGGTGAGTGTGAAGGTGAGCTCGGGGCGGATTTTAGTTCTATTGTGCCGCCAAGCCTTGCTAGACAAGCTTGGTCCATTTGCTCCTTGCGTCTTCGTGTAGCTAAAGAACCTTCGTCAAACGTTCACCACGAAGTCTAGTATCCTCGAGATC
>Ga0335075_10011934_pt1 | contig 13136 bp, 10 predicted proteins | sample Lox_Sample_24_FD_206723 | JGI IMG/M metagenome (GOLD analysis project Ga0335075, IMG submission 206723) | Soil microbial communities from Loxahatchee National Wildlife Refuge, Florida, United States - Lox_Sample_2.4 | ecosystem: Environmental > Terrestrial > Soil > Wetlands | place: USA... | reverse complement strand
CAAGCCGTATCAAGGAGATGCCCCATGGCAGCGCGCGGGCAGACGCGTGGTCGCGCTTTCAACGTATCTACCCAGCCGGAACGGCCCGGGCCGCTTTCGAACGAAATCCTGACGGGTCAATATCGCTGGCCTTGAAAGACAAGGGCGGACAGAATCGACTCGTCATGTCCGTGGATGGGAACGGCACTCCCACGATCCAGTTCCTCGATGATCACGGCCGCGCGCTGCGGACTCTTTCGATGCGGTGACCACTCCGGCTATATGAAGTCGAGTATTCTCCTCTGCCCGGTCAAATGGAATGTGGCGCGATCTTCGAAACCAGCCACCAGAGCTTCGAGCACACGGCAAAAAACATTTAGAAAAAACTGCACCCTTTTTTCTATCCTTGCGTCCAAAGATTAATTAAAATGCGTACTGGTAGGTATGTATCAATAGAGCCATTGTCTCCCGTTTTGTGGTGACGTCCTCATGAGTTCACCAAACATCGGCGGGAAGGCCATTCTCTGTACGCTTTTAAATACCTACTGGAACGTATTTGTGAGGTGCTACGATGCATTTGAAATTGACCCTTCTTTGCTTCTTCCCGCTTTTTACCAGCCTTTGCACTGCCCAGGGGCTCCAGAACACCCCTCTCTCTCCGCGGACGGATACTCCCACGTCTGCCCCCGTCATACAGATCGCTCCCTGGACAGCTCCGAAAGTTGAGCATGCTTACGGCCTTCCCGGGGCGATGCCGAAGGCGAGGGGCACTCTGGCGGTTGATAGCGCCGGGATTACCTTCAGCAGCAAGTCCGGCCGGCATGCGATCCCCTGGGCCGCGACCGTCGCGTTGAGCAACGGAAGTGAGCGTGTCGAACTTTGGGGAACCACCGGAACTATTGTCCGAATGATGATTCCAAACGGCGGTGGGCTCGCGGCAGCCGGCGTGATGCATCACAAGGTCTATGAACTGACCGTCGAGTTTCACGATGCGCGGGGAGCTTACCATGCGGCGGTCTTTCTATTGTCCCAGCGGGACGCTGCCCGTGTGCTCGACAGCTACACCCGGGCCGTTGCCCCGGTCAATGGCGAGCCCCGCGCAATTCCTGCTTTAGATGTCGCGAGATCGGACGCCCCCGCATGCAGTGCTAGCCCAGGCTCATCGCGTGGCGTCCTCGTGGCGGCGCCCACATGGAGCCAGGCTGAAGTGCCCGCTGCTTACCGCGCTCTGGTTTACGAACATGTCGTCGATCGCTTACAGCATGTCGAGGGAGTCGGGCATGTTTATCGGGCAGGAGAGCATCGTGCTCCGGACGCTTGCCCACGGTACATCGTCACCATCTCGATAGTCAGTTTCAAACCCGGCAGTCAGGTTGTCCGCGCGGCCACGGGGCCAATCGGATTTTTTGCCGGTGCGACCACGATGGTCTTTACCGTCAGAATCACCGATACAGTCGGAAATCTGAATGCAACAGACGAAATCAAGGCCGCGGCACGTGGGGACTCGCAAAGCAGAAATGTCGCCGACGGTGTGGCGAAGAAGCTTGCCAGGTACTATGCGGCGTCTGTCAAACAGTACGAGGCAAACAGCCCCGCCGGAACAGCCGTACCTCCGTCGTCCCTTTAACCGGTCCCGACATCATCTGCCCGTCGCGGTGGTGACCGACATCCGCTGACAGGAAGGATTTATGAATACAGACAGAAGTCCGTCTATCGAACAGGCCGCGTTCGGCCCTCGAGTCCACCTGCTTCTATCAGCTACGATAGAAGCGGGAAAAATGCCTTCGCACAAGCCAACTAAGCACGAGCTTAAGACCCAGGAGACCCGCGAGCTTCTGCTGCGGGCTGCCGAACAGATTATCGTTCGCGATGGCTACGAGAACGCCGAGCTCGGAGAAATCGCCAAACTCGCCGGGCGCACCAAAGGAGCCATCTACGCTCAGTTCAAAAGCAAAGAGGATGTCTTCCTCGCCCTGGTGCAGCAGCATGCATTGCGCCGCAGAGCGATCATGCAGAAGATGCTTGCCGCCTCAACGTCGGTCGAGGGGAATCTCGCCGCCTTCCGTAAATACTTCCTGGAGTTTGCAGCGGATGACATCTGGGGTTTCCTGTTGCTGGAATTCAAGCTCTATACGGTGAGACATCCGGAATCTCTCGCACGCCTGCATAGGGTCTACGAGGGTATTCTGCCCGCAAACGAAGATGCGGCATATTCCGATCTGCTCGGTCCTGCCGCAAAGGGAAAAGCGTCCATCAGCCGCGCGCTGGCGGTCCACAGCGCATTCGCAATGCTCACCGCTCTGCAACTGGAATCGAAATTCGATCCCAACATGCTGAACAGCGAAGCCTTGAGAAAAGTGGCAGCAAAGATCTTCGACGCGATGTTTGGAGAAATACCCGCCCGCAAATAGAAAAGCGCACCAGCTAAGGCGCATTTTCCCTGAACCGCTGAAACTGGCCCGCTGCGACCGACCCGCTGAGACACCGGAAATACATTTTAAGAAAGAAGTTTTGTTTCTCAATAAATACCTACTAGTACGTATTATACGGAGACGCCCGTGAAATACATCATCCACTTCGTAACTCTGCTCCTCGCATCGAGTGCCGTTGCGGCAGCGCAGGTAGCCGAGCCGGCTGCAGTGACCAAACCCTCTTCCCAGGTCAGCGTTCAGGGAAGCGGCCTCTTCGCCAGGTCTGTGACAAGCTCCGGCATCACGTATAAGCCCTCGACCACAGAGGGTGTCATGGCCGGCTACAGGTTTTACTTCTCCCGCTGGCTGGGCGTGGAGGGCGACGCAGACTTCTTCTTCCATGACGCTCAAAAGTATGCCTTGTCCAATGCCGCCGTATCCATGAAAACCAGCGTGACCGCGGTCACCAGCGCTGCCGTCATCGGCATTCCAAACCCCATGACCAGGAAGCTTCAATCGTTTGTTCTTATTGGCGGAGGCGCAATGATCTTTCGTCCGAATGAATCTTCTGTCGATTGCCAGATAAAGAATGCGATCGTCTTCGGTTGCGGCGTGGACTTTCCCATTACTCGGCACATCGCCATCCGTGCTCAGGCCAGGACCTTTCTCTACAAAGCGCCTGATTTCCAGAACACGGACCTCAAGGTGGATAAATTCACGCAGGCCATGGTTCCCTCGGCCGGGCTTGTCTACAAGTTTTGAAGAGACGTCGCGTCGGAGGCAGGCCTCGCGGCTTGCCTCGCTCCAACGAAATCCGCATGGGGCTCTGAGGCAGCGACTACCGGCTGCGGCTCGGTGCTTTCCCCTGCGAGCAATAGAGGCTCAGATTTCGTGCTTTTTGAATCGGTCGATCAGGTGATCGCAGGCCCGCACGGTGATGGCCATCATGGTGAGCGTCGGATTCTGGCAACCCGAGGAGACGAAGCAGGCGCCGTCCATCGAAAAGACGTTCTCCACATCATGCAACTGGCAATACTGGTCGGCAACCGAGGTTTTCGGATTGTTCCCCATGCGCGCTGTTCCCAGCTCGTGGATGGCCATGCCAGGTTCCGCGACCGCCGAGCGCATCTGGATGTTCTTCGCGCCCGCGGCCTCCAGCATCTCCGCCGCAGTCGCAGCGGCGTCTTCGTGCAGGAGCCTCTCGTTCTCTCCATGGGTCATGGAGATGTGCAGAGCCGGAATTCCCCACACGTCCTTCAGAGACGGATCGATTGAAACGAAGTTTTCGTCGCGGGCCAGCGACTCTCCAAAAGCCCCCAGGCTGATCCGGTACGTGCCCTTCTTCACAGCCTGCTTGTAAGCAGCGCCAAAGCCCTCGGCCCCGAAATCAAACGCCGGCCCGGCGCCGCCCTGAAAGCCATAACCCCTGATGAAATTCGGCTGCCGGTTCGCTTTCGATGTATTGCGATAGCGAATGACATAAATCCCATTGGCGCGATGCGGCCCGCTATACGGCTCAGGAGCATTCGTAAATTGCGGAAGTTCGCCCGCCACGCCCGCGCCGGTCGAGTGGTCCATCAGCCCTCGGCCGAGCAGACCGCTCGAGTTACCAAGCCCGGCCGTATGGCTGCTGCTCGATGAGTTCAGCAGGATGCGAGTTGACTCCAACGCCTGCGCACAAAGGACCACCGTCTTGGCGCGAATCGACTTCGTCTGCTTTGTCTTCCCGTCGACAAACGTCACGCCCCGGGCAAGGTTCGTAGCCGGATCCATGTCGATGCTCGCCACGACCGCGTTCGTCAGCAGGGTGCAATTGCCCGTCTTGAGCGCATCTTTCACCGTGGTGAAGGGGCTGCTGAAGTAGGAATTGGAGATGCATCCGCGTTCACAGGTGCCGCAGTAATGACACGCCGAGCGGCCGTTAAGATCCTTGGTCAGGATCGCCGTACGCCCGATCGTCACCGTCCGGCCATAGTTTTTGGCCACCACCTCGCGCAAATGGACCTCGCCGCAGGTCATGCTCATCGGCGGGAGAAAATGGCCGTCCGGCAGCGCCGCATTGCCTTCGGCCGCGCCGCTGATACCCACGTACCGCTCGACAATGTCGTAAAACGGAGCCAGGTCCTGATAGGCGATGGGCCAGTCCTGCCCGTGGCCATCCAGGCTCGCGGCCTTGAAGTCCAGATCGCTCAGCCGGTAGCTCTGCCGGCCCCAGCATAGCGTCCGCCCGCCAAGGATGCGCAGCCGCTGCCAGGTGAAGGGCTTGTCCGGCGGCGTGCTGTAAGGGTTCTCGCGATCGTCGACAAACCAGTCGTAGTTGTACTCGGTGCACGCATAGCACTGGGTTTGGATCGGGCGGGTCTTGCGCCACTCTCCCGATTCCGCCATATTTCGATATTGCAGCTCGAAGACAGGCTTGTGTTCGGTAAACTCCCGCGGCGAAACATCGCGCCCCGCCTCCAGCAGGGCCACTTCGAGCCCGGCTTCTGCCAGCCGCTTCGCAGCCCAGCCTCCTGTCGCTCCTGATCCCACTACGATAGCGTCATACGTACGAGTCAGCGGGTCTTGGGAAAAAATCACTCTGCGCAATCTCCGGTTTTATTGAGTGTTCTTGTGTTCGCTTGGCTGATGCTCGCAGCCCACGAACGTCCCGCGCGCTGCCCACCCATCCCAGCCCTGTTCCTTCAGCCCCACAGGCGAGCTGTAATAGGCGCTCACCGTCCACCGCTTCATCACCATAAAGTGCTGATACCCGGCGAAACCGTTATCCGTCGACCCCCACCGGGCATGCGTATGCGGCCACGCCACCAGATTCAGGAAATCTAACCTCTCTTCAGCGGTCAGATCCACAAAGCCTGCCTTGTAGCGCTCCTGCGCGGCCGTATCGAACCAGGCCAGCGATTCAAGAAATGCTTTCTGCACCGCCGGGGGCTCGACAGACATCACGAGATCGATGAAGCGGTTCACGAATGCCGCCTTCGCGCCTGGAGTGTCCGTAGCAGGAATGATCGCCTCGCTGAGCTCGATCAGGGTCTCATTCTGATGCGCGTTGAGAAAAACCGGAGTCCAGTCCGCCCGCTCCAGATCGATGGACGGATCTTCACCGACTGCGAAGAGTCGCGCCCTCGCGTACGGGCTCGCAGCCGCCGCTCCCATGGCCAATAACGAATTACGTAGCAGTTCGCGTCGATTCATGCCTTGCTCGCTATACTACTCGCCCGCGTCGCTCACGTGCACGCTCAAGGCTTCACAATTGGAATCATTTCCAGAAAACGCGGATCGGTCGGCAGTTCCGCCTTTCCCGGCGGAAACTTATTTTCGCTCAAGATATACGCGACTACCGCGGCTGTATCCTTTTGCGTCATGCTTCCCGGATCGGTCGCCGGCATCATGACAATGGTCTTCATAAATAAATCGGCCACGCTCTGCCCGATCCATCGGTTCAGGAACTCCGCGCCCGCCAGAGGGGAATTCCGCCCCTGCCCTTCGAGCTCATCCCCGTGACACAAGCTGCATTGGTCCTGATAAATGGCCTTGCCCTGCTGCGCCTGCGCGGTGCTGTATACGCCATTCCGAATCGAGATCTCATGGGGAACGGCCTGTGCAAAAAGCATCGGCTGGAGCAGTCCAAGCGTCAGCAGGAGTGAGTACGTTTTAGCCGGGCTCATACACGCCTTTGTACACCAATCGGAGGCTCAGCCATAACCATCAATTGCAACTTCTCGTCTTTGGCCCCCCTTTGGCTCCGGACGATTACCGTCTGCGGGGACGCAAGCCGATTCGCCCCGATGCCTATTACTTCATGATCTGGATGGCGATGGTAAAGCCGAGGTCGACGGAACTGGGGCCGCCAGGCTGGGATACAGGACCGCCCGTAGCCTGGCCAACGACCGCGAACCAGTCCACCGGCTGCCACTGGAGCTGGGTGCCGGCCGCGGCGGCTGCCTGAGCCTGTTCCGCGCTGATGTTCTGGCCAAACTGGAGCTGGGCAAAGAAGCTAGCCTGCAGCGTGTCGGAGAGCTGGAAGACCTGGGCGACCTGGCCGCCGACGGCGATCGTCCACTGCTTGGTCGTCAGGCTGTACTGCGCCTGCACGAACACCTGCTCTTCGCGCCCACTCTGATTCTTGGCGTGGAGCTGTTTGGTGACGGCGGCCTGGGTCTGGACCACCCATTCGTACAAGGCATTGTTCGGGCCGGCAGGCGTCGTATAGATGTGCCTGACACCGCCAAAACCGACCTGGCCGCTGATCTGAGTAGTTGGAGCAACCGGATGCGTCGGTGTGCCCGGTCCGCTGCGGCCGACGCCGGGAGAAACCTTGCCGTAGGATCCAAGACTGACTTCGATCTCGGCCTCATTGGGGTCGTCTTTACTGCCCGGCGCGGAAGAGATTGAGCCGGCGGAGTAGTGATCGGGGCTGTACTTGTCGGCGCCGATCCGGTCCATAAGGTCGTGTTCGAGACTATCGGCGCGCTCGACCGCGTCACCATGGGGATCATCGCCGGAGGGGTTTTCGCGCACATTGACGCTGACGTAGGCGCGAGGGCAGGCCTGGAAGGTGACAGCAACGCTCTTGGCAACGGCAGCGCCGTCCCAGGGCCCGAAACTCTTGCCGCCAAACTGGGCGATGGTCGGGGCCTCGAAAAGCGCGCCGCAATCGGTGATCGGCGGCTGGACCGTCGAGGGGCGAGGGCGGATCAGCTTGGTGCGGACCGGGCCAGGCCGAACGCGGATAGACTTCGGATCGTCGAAGTCGGCCCTGGGATCGTCGCTGAAGTCGTGGCTCTCGCCGGCGTCTTTTTCCGCCGCGGGCTGCTGCTGACCGCCAGCGGCTGCCGGAGCAGGTTGCGTCGGCTGGGCGGGCGGCGCCGGTTGTCCAGGCGGTGTGGGCTGCGCAACCGGTGGAGTCGGCTCTGGCTGCGCAGGCTGGGTCCCGCCGCCGGTGTCCGGAGCAAGAGGATTGGTAGCAGTAGGACTGGTGGGGATCGGGGTAGCGGAGCAGACCGGGACAACGGCATAGTCGCCCGGTCCCGGGGGTGTCTTCGGCGCGATACGGTACGGCTTCTCTGGCGTGCAACCAGGATCGGGTTCGCGCTCTGTCTTACCGGGAATCTGTCGGGCCACCACCGGGGATGAGGCCGGCACCGGGCCGGTGCGAGTACCGGCCATGACACTCTCGGCGGCAAGATCGGCGGCGCGCTCGGCGGGATCGGCGGGATGGCTGATAGGCAGGCTGGCGGGGGCCATCTGGCTGGCATCGCCCTGCTGGACGACATGCGCCAGTTCGTGCGCCAGGAGATGCCGGCCTTGCCCCGTCTCCGGAGCATATCTGCCCGGCGCGAAGACGATCTTTCGTCCCACCGTATAGGCGAGCGCGTTAACAGCCTCGGCCGAGCGCGCCGCGAGCGGATCGGTATGGATACGAACACCGCTGAAATCGTGACCGAATCGGCGCTCGAAGTCGGCACGAGCGCGGGAGTCCAGCGGCTGGCCCGGAAGGTTGATGACATCGTGAACGATCGGCGGTGCCTCAGTAGGCGCAACATCGCCGCCGGCCCGGCGCATCAGTTTCTTTTCCTTGTCCTTTTGGCAGCTCTCGCAGGGCTTGGCCGATCCCTCGCAGGCGCACTTCCGGCGAAGCACAGGCGCTCCCGTCTGCGCCAACGATACCGGGACGGCTCGCAGCATGAAACCGGCCGCGTTCCCGGCTTGCACCTCCATCGGATCGCGCCCTGAGCCGATCGCCGGCCTGCGCTGCAGAGGCGGCAACGGGCGTCCCGCGACGCCTTGCGGCGGCGGTGGTATACCTCCAGCCGGTGCATGTGGGGGAATCAAAGCTGGAATCTGAGGCAGGGTGCTCTGGAGACGCTGCGGCTCGCTGGCAACGGGCCCGGCGCCTGCGGCCGTCACGCTCGCGCGGGCGGCCTTCTTGCTCGTCCGTGCTTTCGCTTCCGAAATCGTCGCTGTTCCCATATTGCAATCTCTGGAAAGTCAATGTCGAACCAGATGCGTCAGGGCTGACCGTCGTGATCTTCAGCCAGCTCCCGCTGACGCGACTCCAAAACCGGGGTTAGTTCCCTCTTTCTTGTAACTTCGCCGCCAGCTCCCGAATTGCCTCGTCACGCCTCTCCGGATTCTCGTCCGGAACGAACGGGAGCCCGGCGAGGGCCGCAATCAGATCCGCCGCAACGTCCTTCACGCGAAATCGAAATCGATTGCCAAATGTTGCATCCCTACTCCCCCCATAAGTCACCCGCCGGTCATCCTCCAACAAGGGCAAGAATGGCGGAATGGCTGCCGGTCCTATACGCAGCACGTGCTCCGCGACGGTTGCATCCGTTCTTCCCGGCAGTCCCCACGGGTTCGCCATCGCCTGTGTCGAGTCGCCCAAGGCTCGCGCATAGACTTCGGCTAAAACAGCAGCGTCCTCAGCGGGCGGATAGCCGGGTACCTTGGCAAACAGTATCTCCGCGGCCAGAAAACGCGCATTCATCTCGGCTCCACCATCGGCAACGATCGCTTCAAGCGCTTCGCGTGCCCGCCCGCCCTGCCAGATCGCCTCGAGAAGAGAATGATCCTGGGTCAGGAACAGGTCCGCAAACGTTGTTCGCCGCAGCTCCTGGGCTGGATTCGCGGAATCAAGGTGCTCCAACAGCTGCCTCCGCCACCTTGGCAGGTCCAAGCTGCGTAGACTGCATCCAGCCCGTCTTGCCGATCAGGGCACCCTCGATCACAGTCACCTTCCACCATTTCACCGGCGCGGATGCGGCGTTGAATTTCTCCCAGAAGCCTTTGTTGATCACCTCGACGCGGCTGTTCTTCGGCAGCTTGCCGATCTCCGTCTTGCCGGCATCGTTCGGATCGGACACCAGTTGCGAATCGTCTGCCTGTGTGAACTGCGCCGACGCGGTGAAGAACTTGATCGGATCTCGCCCCGTCGAGTCCGGTGTCTTGTTCCACAAATCCACTGCCGCCTTGAAGCTGCTGCTTGGCGCATCGTCGGAAACCTTGGTGAGCGGAAGCCTGGTAAATGCGCCCGCAGCGTCCGTTCGCCACCCCCACTGCACCGAGCCATAGGTCGCGCCTGTCTGCTGGCCCGTCACCGCCAGCGCGGTATCTTCAAAAATCTGGCTCGAGTTCGGACCCCGCCCGGGAAGCTGCGGAGCGTCTTCCATCGTCGCATCCGCCTGGTCCACTTTGCCGTCGGCATGTACGTGATGAAAGCCGTATTTGCCGAAGCCCGGCTGTTCGGCCGTGTCCCACAGCTTGTCAGCATTGCCTCCCGCATTTGCCACATATAGCGGATTGCGTGCCGCCTGGTCCTGATCGATGTGGGCACCTGCGCCCGGCTTGCCTGCCGGAATCGACCGGGCAGCGACCGTGGGATTCAACGCCACCGTGGCTCCGTTGCGAACGCTGGTGACCTTCTGGACAACCGCAATCTGCGTGGCCTCTACCGGCGGCCCCGGCTTGAAGTGCAAATCGATGTCCACTCCGTCGTTCTGACCGCCGGTGCTCAAAGTGTTGTGACGCTTCGTGCTCCATTCGCCGCCCCACGTCGTTACCCGGCGAAGAACCGGGCTTGCGTTTTCGGTCCCCGCCAGTTGCGAGCCAAGCAGACCCGGATGCAGGCGCGGCATCTCGTCAACAGCTCGCGCCGCGGCTTCGGCCGCCGACTCCGCCGGAGACACCGGACTGCCTACTCGCCAGCGTTCTCCCGGGACAGGCGTGCGGCTGCCCTGCTGCACGACGTGCGCCAGCTCATGAATCAGCAGGTGCCGCCCGCTGACCGTCTCGGGTGCATAGCGTCCTCGGTCGAACACGATATGGTTGCCGGCCGCAAAGGCGATGGCGTCGACGGCGCGTGCCGCCAGCCCGGCTGCCGGATCGGCGTGCAGACGCACATCGCCGAAGTCCCGGCCAAATCGCTGCTCCATCTCCAATCGAAGATCGGATTCCAGCGGAAAGCCTGCGGAGCGGAGCGTTTCGTGTACGGCTTCCGGCGCTTCGGAGCAGTCCGCCAGCGGCTCCCGCCCCGTTGAACGCGTTCCACCAGCATCCACCGCAATCGAAGAAGGATGATCGGGCAGCCGCGATGCGCACTGACTCTGCTTGTGGGCAGCCATCGGAGGCAAAGACGTGGCTCTCAGCGGCCCTTTCCCGCCGTCTTTTGCCTTTCTCGCTCTGGCGAATGCCATGGCCTTCCTCCACTCCACAATGATTCCCGTTGGCCAGCCGCGTTGCGGGATCTTTTACAGCGGCGCCGCGCCTCTCACTCCGGCACCCATCGGCGACTGCGCCACACGCAGGCAGCGCCGGTGAAGTAACGGATCGATCTCGGCCACCCGGCGCTCCAGCCGCGCCGAAATCTCGGGATGTGCCTTGGAGTCTCCTAAAAGATGCGTGAATCCCACTCGTGCCGCGGCCGCGGGATTGAACGCCTCATCCATGCTGGGAAACAAATGAGCGATCCTGACGCCCCGGAACGGCGACTCCGGCGCATAGCTGTGATAGTTCCCGCACGCCGCCAGCCAGAACTGCTCGACCAGCATGTTAAACCCATCCTTGTTCTCCACTTCTGCCCATGCTCCGGCGTGCGCCGGGTTCATCACCAGGTCGATCGAGGCCTGGGCATAGTAGCGAACAAAGTCCACCCGGTTGCCCCCCAGAATCCCGCAGCTCTCCTCGCGAAACGTCGCACCCGCCTGGGATACCGCCCAATCCCATTCCGCGGGCAGGCTCAGCCCATGACGTTCAAAAAGCATCGCCACCTGTCTCGGATCGCAGCGTTCCCGGCCGAATGCGTGATGCTCGGGGCACTGCACGAATACCGGCGCAGAGGTGAGCCACACCGGCAGCGGCCGCCACAAGAAAACATCGGTATCGAGATGCACAAAAGGTTCGCTTTGAATGCTGTACGCGACAAGCTTGCCCAGCGCCCACCATCCCGGGTCAGCGTCGCGCAGCCGGTCCAGCTCCGTCGAGACCTCCCCAAACACCAGGCCGAGGCGGTCGACAAGCAGCTTTTTGCCCGGCGTGTCGGTCACCAGTACCGTGTCCGGATAGTGCCTTCGCGCCAGCTCGAGGGAGAGCCCCCAGGCGAACATGTGGTCCTGCGGGCCGCGCCAGCTGCGGCCCTTTCGCCCTTGATACGGTCTGCTCCAGAACGACCAGACTGCTTTCATGCGCACCCCTTCCTTAAGTGGGGTTCACCGGCGGTTTGAACGGAGTCGGTATTGGACGGAAGCCGATCGGAGCCTGGCTGCCGGTAATGATCAGCGTCGGCTGCGTCCCGCCGTAGGGCAAGGAAGAAAACAGGCCGGGAACCGACACGTTCAATCCCACCGTGTCGGCAACAGGTCCGCCCCCCGGCGTCATCCCCGGATTTGCCAGGATGCTGATGGGCACGGTAACCGTCAGCTCGCCGGGATTCACCGCCGCCGATCCCTGAATGGTCACGATGTTTCCTGATACCGCGCTTCCGCTGACGTCCACCAGCGAGAGCGAGATCGTGGTGGCCGCCACCGGCGCATAAGTAAAGGTGATGACCGCGTTGACGGCGGTAACTGGAACCACTGGGTTGCTTCCGGTGACCGAGAAGCTGATCGCTCCCAGAAGATTCGTACTTACAGTGACGTTATTGGCGCCCACGACATTCTGCCCATCCATCAGTTGAATCGCCGCGTTGGCGATAAGAAGAGACGGCGCCAGGTAGAACCAGCTCTCATAATCATTGGCCTTCAGCGAGTTCCCGCTGGGCACGCTCAGGCTCACGCACGGGCTTCCGTCGGCATTGCGTGTGCCCGTCTCCCCAAAACTGGAACCGTCCAGATAGAGAGTGCCGTTTGCCGCGTTTGCATATACCCCTTCGGCCAGAAGTTTCACTCGGATACGCGCAAATCCCAACGGCCCCGTCGACTTAAGCAGCTGGTTCAGCGTGTAGTAGAGATAGTAGGTCTCGTAAAGAGCAATACCCTGCGTGACCTCGGGCGTTATCCAGTTCACCTGGTTGCCTGACACCGTGATCCCGAGCGGCGGGTCGAGCGTCAGCACCGTGCGAATGAACACGTCCGTGCCCGGCGGATAATTCCCCGAAGCCGGAAATCCAGGGAACTTGCCTTCCAATGGCACCAGCGGATCCGCGGCGAACGGAACTTCTATGCTCACCTGGAAGTTGCCGCCACCCCAGGGGCACGCCGGAGGGTTGTCGAATACGACGAAGAGCCCCTGCTGCAGCATGGCGTCGATGGTTATCACGTCGTCGTTGGCCCAGCTCACGCTCTGCACGTGAAGCGCGGCCGCAGCCTCCTCCTGTGCGAGCGCGGTCAGGGGAGCGAACTGCAGCCGGCAATCGTCTACCACGAATGGGCTGCCTCCATTCAAGCTCACCCCGGTCGTGCGCAAATGAATGCACGCCAGCGGCGCCAAATAGACGGGTATGAATTTGGCCGGCTGAAAGTAGTTGCTATCGCCCAAAGCAGGCCAGTCGATGCTGCCATCCGCGGTGCGCGCGGCAATCGTCCAGTAGTCGCCCGGCTGATACACGCCCGGCTGGAATGTCACCTCGATCCCGTTTTCAAGCTGCGTAGCCGCCGAAGACAGCGCCACACCCTGGGCCGTCGCTCCCGCGCCCGACTGATCCCACCGGCGCATGCGCGCATTCCTCGTGGTATCGATGCCCGTCACCGGTTGAGACAGCGTCACCTGCAGCGGTCCCGGCCCCGGAGATTGAATCTGGTAAAGCTG
>Ga0335075_10011932_pt1 | contig 13137 bp, 20 predicted proteins | sample Lox_Sample_24_FD_206723 | JGI IMG/M metagenome (GOLD analysis project Ga0335075, IMG submission 206723) | Soil microbial communities from Loxahatchee National Wildlife Refuge, Florida, United States - Lox_Sample_2.4 | ecosystem: Environmental > Terrestrial > Soil > Wetlands | place: USA... | reverse complement strand
TCCCTTTGGCGCTCGATTTGCCCAGTCAAGTGAGAGGTTTCGTCCAGTTACAGTTCATGGAATCTATCAAGAAGGCGACACTGTGGTTGCCTATTTCGATGGGCGCGGCACAGCTAACGATGGAAAGCCATACCTGAACTCTTACGCTTGGTTCCTTACGTTCAAGCAAGGACTGGTAGTACGTGCAACCGCTTTCTTTGACAGCATCGCGTTCAATGATCTGTGGCAGCGTGTAACGGCTTCATGATTGCTAAAGGGCGTTAGTGTTGTGGACCAGGCCCTGCAATCTTCGCCGCCGACGACCATGAAACCGGAAATTAATGAGAGCAAATTCATCGTGCCAGAAACCTAGTTAGCGCACTCTATAGTTCGTTGAAGGGCGAACGGTCGAGTCGCAACAACGGGAATTCATTTAGAAAATAGACATCAGACCGGCAAAGCAGCGACTCGGCTGATCAGGTTCTGTTCAAAGGCATGATTGCTGCTGGCATTCCGGTGAGACCATCCCGCATCGTCGGGCGATCGGGTCGATGCGCAGCACCTGTGTCGCGATGACATAACAAAACCGGCGCGAGACGCGAGGGATAACAATGCGTGAAACCCGCTACCGTATATTCTCGCACGGATGCTGCCGCTGCCCCAATCACACTAAGGGACAATGACGCAACGGTCTTGCGTCGAAGCGGGAGCAGGTCGGCTGAGGTTCAGCCTCCCTCACTGAATGGGACGAAAGGTCAAGACGCCACCGCGCGATCGCTGGCGCGCTGCGAGGAGATGATCGAGCGCCTCGCCGAGACGGTTGCCGCACGCGTCCTCTAAGCGGCGGCTGAGGACCAGGCGGTAGTCGGCCTCCTCCCAGCGGCTGACCGGCCGGAAGACCAGCTTGCGACTGTCGTCGGTCAGCGCCTGGATACCGGCAAGCCGGACGCCGTCGGGACCCTGGACTTGGATCTCATCGGCCACGATCGCATTGTCCATCACTCGATCGAACGCAACCTCGAGCGGCTGTCGAGATCCGACCGGAGGCTGGCTCACATGCCAATGAGTCTCCAGGAGCGCCTCCATGGCGGATGGGAGGACGCCGAAGACCTTGGGAAAGGACCCGGCCGCCCGTCCCGACCTCAAGACGGTAAGACCTTCCCGGAACCAGCGCCGGCTCGTGCTTCGGGTCGGGCCCCATGCCCCGCTTGATGCGCCCGGGCTCCATGAGAACGGTCAGGCGCCGGCCGTCCGGCGACCACAGCTCCTCGTTCAGCACCAGGAAGGCATCCGGTACAAGCGCGCCCGTGGCGGTGATCAGGCGCAGCTGCGCGCGGTCGAAGAAGGCCTCGGCCGGCTCGGAGAATTGCACGTAGAAGCGCAAGATATTTGCCGGCAGCCAATGGGCTGCCGGCCAGATACTGACCGCGTGCGGAGCCGCCGCGGCAAGGCTCACATCATCAGGGCAAGACGCGCCATTGCCGTCCACGTTAGCGCGCTTCCGGCGACACGTATTGGCCGCCCGGGAAGTCGAACTCGACCCAGACCTTATCCAGCCGAATCGGCAGAGGCCCCACCGGAATGGTCTCGAGCGTGAGACCACCGGTATCTGCCTCGCGGGTCAGCGATACGAGGAACCGGGCGCTGATGAGATCGGCCCGCAGCGACGAGCCGACGAACATCACCTGCTTGCCCACGGGGCCGGCCGGCATGTGGGGCGAAAGGTCGAGCAGCATGTTCGGATGCGGGGCGTTCTCCGCCGTGAAGCCTCGTACCTTGTCGAGATTGAATACCGGCAGTACGACTGGACCGCGCGCGACATTGGTGATGAACAGGCGATCCTCCGTCTTCGTCGTGATAAGCCACCATGCTGATCGGCTGGCCGTTGCCCATGTCGCCGATGGTCTTGCCCATGACCGTCGCGCCGTCCGTCAGCTGACTGACCGGAATGGTGACGATCGGGCTGCAGGCATAGGCGGCGATCAGCGTGTCCTCGCCGTTGAGCGTAGCAAACTGCATGGTCCGGATAGGCGCGAGCGTCTCGTACCAGCCGTGCACGACGTGGTAGATCTCAAGATGCGTTTCGGTGCTGGTGCCGGTGAACGGATACGGCACGCGCCGCAAAACGGAGCAGAATTCCTGGCTCGACACGCCCGAGACAAAGAGCTAGCCGTCATGGAATTTGATGTCGACGATCGCCATGGAGCGCATCGGCGTGCGGGCCTTCTCGTCGTAATACTCGGCCGACGGCACCGGCCATTCGCCGGGGCGCGACCGAAAAGTCTTGTTCGGATCGGGCAGGTTCGCGAGCGTGTGGACGGTCGTGGTCTGGTCCTTGAGGTCGAGCGGCAAAATGGCGCCTTTAAGCGAGAATCGCACCACGACCGGTTCGATCCTGCCCCTGGCCTTAACACCAAGCGAGATATGCGGCTCACGCGTCAGCGGGTGGACAGCCAGCCCGTTATAGGCCAGCTGGCGCGCCTCGGCACCGAGAAGCTCAGCCATACGCTGGTCGACGTCCGCGAAAAGGAACGGTGCTACCTCCAGCACCCGGGCTCCGGCGCGCGGTGGATAGGCCAGATGCACCCCCTTGCTGTCGCCGACGAAGAGCGTCCCGTCCGGGGCGAAGGCAAGGGCACCGGCCGACAGCGGTCCGGTGCCGTTCAAAACGTTTCCATTATCTGCAGTGGTTGCCATGTTCATTTGGAATCTCCTTCCGGAATGTATGCTCCCGCTGGAGTTGTTGAAGGCTCTCAGTGGACTCCAGCCGAAGTACTTATGCGCTTGCCGGTCAGCCACGCCTGGACGCGCTGGGGGGCGGCAACCGCCAATCTCAAATCGCGGTCATGCCGCCATCGACCGGAAGGTCTACGCCCGCGATGAAGCTTGCTTCGTCAGACGCAAGGAACAAGGCGGTCGACGCGATCTCCTCCGGGCGGCCGAGCCGCCCAAACGGCACCGCTGCGGCGAACTGGGCTCGGACCTGGTCGGCCCCCTCCTTGGTGGGAGCCTGCTGCTCAAAGATCGGCGTGTCGATCGGACCTGGGCTGATCGCATTGACGCGGATTCGGCGGTCTTTCAACTCGACCGTCCAGGTGCGAACGAAGGAGCGGACTGCCGCCTTTGTGGCGCTATAGGCGGTGAAGCCCGGGATGCCCTTGCTCTCGGCGATCGATGTGATCACGATAATCGTCCCGCCGTCATTCAGAAGCGGCAGGGCCTTCTTGACCGTGAAGGCCAGGCCGCGCGTGTTGATGGCAAAGACCTTGTCGAAGCTTTCCTCCGTCGTCTCGGCGAGCGGCTGAGGATCGACGATGCCCGCCCCGGCGAACAGGATGTCGATCTTGCCCTTCTCCCTGGAGACCTTTGCGTAGAGCCGGTCGAGATCGGAGAGGCTGGACACGTCACCCTGCACTGCGGCGACTCTGTGGCCGATCAGCGACACCGCCTTGTCCAGTTCCGCCTGGCGGCGCCCGGTGATGTAGACGAACGCGCCTTCTTCGACCAGACGCTGCGCGGTGGCGAGGCCTATACCGCTACTGCCGCCGGTGATGACAGCGACTTTTCCTGCAAACCTGTTCATTTGGATTCTCCTTCTCGGCTTCAGTTTCGTATTTCCCGAGCTCTTCAATACCGTAACGATGTTGGAACAATCAGTCAAGGATTAGGCCACTCCCCAAATTTACGGAATCACGAGAGACGGATGAGATCGGCTTGGATTGACTGTCCGTTCCAACTAGAACGTAGCGACTCTGCTTTCTGGACTCGGTCATTTTGGTTCTCGTCTGGTCCGAAACACATCTTTCGTGCCAACTACGCAGGTTGACGACAAGCGCGACTTTTCGAGATTGTTCGTAGAAGTTGCTGCTACGAAGAATCGTAAAACTGTGACTTTTCGCTGGTCGGGTGTCGTAAGGATGCTGGAATGACCAGTTAAGCCAATTGATGGAAGGGCGAGTTACGATTATCTTGAGGATACGGACTGACCGTTTGTTCCAACTAGGGCAGAGGATGGCAGGCGTTAAACAGTTTGATCGTGATGAAGCCCTTGCCCACGCGATGGCGGCATTTTGGACTCGAGGATACGAGGGGACCTCGATTGACGACCTGGTCCAGGCGACGGGGATAGGTCGCGGCAGCCTCTACGGCACCTTCGGGGATAAGCGCCAACTTTTCCTTGCGGCGCTGGATCGCTATTGGAACACGGTTGGAATGGAGATGTTCGCTGAATTGTCAGATTCGGACCCGCGACACGCCATCGAACGAATGTTCGATGCTCTGATCCGGCGCGCCAGCAACCCACAATTTCCGCGAGGCTGCCTTTTCACTAACACGTCGCTTGAGTGTCCGAGTTGCGGTGACGAAATCGCCCGGAAAATCGCGGAAAACATGGGTCAGCAAGAAACAGCGATCTATCAGGTCCTTCGGAAAGCTCAGGCTGACGGGACGCTGAGCCAGACACAGGATGCGCGGGCGCTTGCCCGATTCTTCTTAGGACTGGCCTGGGGAATCAACGCGGTGAACAAGAGTGTCGCGGATCCCGGGGTGTTCAGGGATATGGTCAGAGTCGCGATGAGTGTCTGGGACACTGCGGCAGCGGTTCAGATCGATGGGCCACCGATGGCCGAGCGTCGGCGCCGTGGCGATGCCCATGGTTCAGCGAGAAAGAAAGTCGCAGTTCGCAGAAGCGTTCCGCACAACTCCAAGTAGCGGCGAACTTAGCACAGACGATGACGCTGCGGTGAACTCATTGATCACCGCGAATTAACCAATTGCTTCTTGGCCTCCCGAAGAATGCTGGCGGATAGCTCAGAATCAGTCACGATACGCGACATCGTTAGCGCCCCGATCATCGTTGACGCAGCTACCAATGCCCGTCGCTTTGCGACATCTGGCCGAGTTTTACAGACCTCCGCAGCGATGATTTCTACCAGTTCGAGAAAGGCCTTCGTCGCAGCTGCGCGGCTGTTTTCGTCGCATCGGGCAATCTCACTGCCAAGCGCGGCAAGCGGGCAGCCGGCGGAAGGATCGTCTCTATGAGTCGGGGATAGATATTGTGCAACCCGCCCCTTCAACCCGTTTTTGGGGGATTTGTTCGAGAAAAATGACGCCATCGCTGATTCCGTAGCGGCGGCACAGGCCTCCGCGACGAGCTGATCCTTCGACTCGAAGTGCCGATAGAAACCACCATGGGTAAGACCCGCTGCCGCCATCAGGTCGGAGAGGCCCGTACCACCGATCCCATTTAGACGGAATTTCGCCGCCGCCGCTGTAACGATTCGTCGCCGCGTTTCGGCCGCTTCCTGTTTCGATTTCCTCATTCGGTTCCAGTCCTTCTTAAGTCGCAGGCTCTCTTTGCTTAACTGTTTAGATGATAGCTGCCATCTATATAGATGTCGAGCGACATCTTAAATACTGACCCCTATCGCAGGGTCCGCTGAGGAGACGGAACAATGGCACAAACGAAATTCCTGATTACTGGCGCCACCGGGAGCACGGGCGGTTACACGGTTCGGCGGCTGCTCGAAAAGCATCAAGCCGTACGCGTGCTCGCCCATCGGTCCGACGAGCGATCAGAGCATCTGTAGAGGCTTGGCGCTGAGATCGTGTTCGGCGACTTCCTCGATTTTGACGCTGTGCGTGCCGCTCTGAACGGAGTGCAGCGTGCTTACTTTTGCTATCCGATCAGCCCGGGCATCGTGCAAGCGACCGCTCAGTTCGCACAGGCTGCCCAGGAAGCCGGCGTCGCGGTCATCGTCAACATGTCACAGAAGTCCGCGCGCAGTGATGCCAAGAGCGAAGCCGCCCGTCAGCATTGGTTGAGCGAGCAAGTATTCGATTGGTCGGGCGTACCGACGGTCCACCTCGGGCCGACGTTCTTCGCGGAATGGCTGCGAAACGGTAACGGTTTTTTTGCAAGAATTCGCGACCGCGCCCTTGCGGCACACACCATTGATTTGCCGCGCCTGCGAGAGCTTCGGCAATATCGGAACGAGCACGCGTTCCTTTCAGATGAAACTCTGGTGGGCGATTTATCCCGCCCCGGGCTGTTCAGCGCCGTGTTTCGGACCGAGACTAGATCTCAATCCTCCAAGTGACAGCGGATTGTCATGTTCATAATTATCTGACGCGGATTTTTCAGCGCTTTTTGTCTGACCCTCGCGTCACCCCAATCCTACATGATTCGCTTAGTTACTATTTGCCGGAAGGCGATTCGTCGGATTCAAAGTGGAAAGGCAATATCCCGAGCCGTGTAACCAGCAGGACTCCTCTCTCTCGTGGTTGTCTCTCCTGAGGCCCTGCGCCCGTTCGTATCCGCCTTTGTCTAGCGCTTCTCCAAGCCGCCTTTCCGCCCCGGCATCGATCGCTCCGGCACATGGATACATCCCTGCTGCCGAGAGGACGGATGCGCCGTAGCCCCCCGCGGTGAAGGTCACCTTGACCAGCACGCCGGCCCAGTTGGAGCGAGTGAGTGGAAATACGAGCCTGCCACCCGATCTGAGACTGTCGAGCCACAGATCGCAAGGACGGGTCGCACCGGCGTTCACGAGCATCGCGTCAACCGGCCCGGGATCGTAAGTGGTGCCGTTCGTACAGACGACCATCACTTGCCGCAGATGTGCGAGGTTGTGGCGCGACCGCTCGGCAAGCTCCGGTTCGATTTCGAGCGCAATCACGCTGCCGCGATCACCCACCACATTAGCTAAGACCGCGCTGTAGTATCCTGTGCCGCATCCAATGTGGACGACGCGTTCGCCGGCGGTGAGTTCAAGAGCGTCGATCGATCCGGAGATGAAGCTGCAGGCCGTTCATTAGAGATCGTGTTGCATCAATCGCGACCAGGACATCCGCGTACAGATGAACCGGGTTGTCGGTTTCTGATCCCAAAACACGCCATGGAGCGGGCCCGAGAAACGCTTCACGCGAAACTCCGGCGAACGCTCGCACCAAGGCCTCCGATCTCAGGGGACTTTGTCTCGCAGCATTGCCGCGTACCGCTCGCGTGCCTCTTGAACGGCGTCAATGGCACCTCCTGCCAGCCTTTTTCTAGCTCCGTGTAAGCTTGCTTTCAGGGGCTTTGCGGCCCCCGGCCAGCTCGTAAAGGATCACAACATCCAGCGGAGGCTCCGATAACGAATTGATCAATTCCCTTTCCAACTGCTCTACGAAAACCGGATCGGGAATTCCCTGTAGATCGGTAGCGATGCTCGCGAGCCAAGGCGAGGGAGCCTTCCGTCGTACGGCGCGTTTACCCCGTGATTTACTCATTGCCTGGACGGATGCCCGTTCCGCTTGGTAATACAGGGCGCCACGCCCCGGTCGCGGCTGAGGATCAGGCACGCCTTATCGTCGGCATACTGCAGAATCCAGGACCGCATATGGGGAAAACTTATCCCTTTTCGGTCCTGTCGAGCTAACGCAACCGGAAATCGCGGCGATCGTCGGCAAGGTTTTGGGCAAGGAGGTCAAATACGAGAATATGCCAATCGAAAAGTTCGCGGAACTTCGCTTCGCCGGTTCGAATCAACCGCGTCAGAACACCTATGCGTCGTTTTATAGTGATCCCGGTGCATTCAGCCCCGATTCGGGAAAGTCGTTTGTCAGCCAGCATTTGAAGGAGGTTGCGATCGATCACGGTAACGGCATTTTCGCAGGGACCAACAACTATATCGCCGAAATCGGTGGCTGCCAGCCGATGACGGTCGAGGAATTCGTCACCAGGAATCGAGAAGCCTTCGTTTGACCGAAGTGGGCCAACTCTAAAACCGGATAAACAAAACGTCGAATGTCTTTAAGCTGCGATTTTCGAGCAAGACCTCGAAGCGATCAAAGTCACGCTCAACCCAACCGGCAGAGTTGAATGGGTCTCAGACGGAGCGGTGCCAAGCTATTGCTGAGAGAGCCCGTGCGGCTCTTGGGTGCCGTGACTTGTCCCGAGCGGACTTTGTGGTTCCGACAGAAGGTGACCCGATAATTCTCGAGGTAAATGCTCTGCCCGGTATGACAGCTACGAGTCTTTACCCTGACGCTGCCCGAGCGGGCGGCTTCACGTTTGAAAAGCTCGTCGTGACCTGGTCGAGCGGGCGCTGAGCCGAAGTCCACGAGCGACCGCAAGGACGTGATAGAGTGGTTGAGAAGGATAGGGCGAAGTTCGAGTGTCCGTTGTTCCCGTCGAGTGGAAACGTAGCGGTTCGTGTGACCGCGCTCAATTGAGCGTCAATCGGCCGTAGAGCAACGATGTAGGCATGGAACTGCGAGTAAATTACGACGAAATTGCAGCGACCTATGACGCTCGCTACACGTTCGGCTTATATGACGGCGTGCTGGAGGCGCTGCGCGCACTCGTAACAGCGCAGAACCCTGAACGCACCCTCGAGTGTAGGTAGGGTAGAGGGTATGCGACCGAGATGCCTTGCAGGCATGACCGAGATCGGGGTCGATTCGATCGGCAAATTGGCCGACGCGCTTGCCCGCCCGGAGGTCCTCAGGTTTGAGAACCTTGACACCGACCTCTCGCCACCCAACATCGCGCTCAATATCACCAGATCGGCAGTAGACCAGGACCGCAACAACAGCTACCTGCCTTTCGTCGGTCAGGCGCGGTTACGTCGTGCCGTGGCAGCTCACGTGGCGCGACTGTCGGGCCTGCCCTATGACGGCGAGCGGAACGTCATTATCTCGGCAGGCGGCCTCTCCGGTATCCTCAATGTACTCCTCGCCATCGTGGACACGGATGACGAGGTGATCCTCACCGATCCGACCTACATTGGCCTCATCAATCGCGTCCGGCTTGCTGGCGGCCTGCCGCGTCTTGTGCCGTTCGTGCGAGACGACCGCGAATGGCGGCTAGATCGCGACGCGCTGCGGAAAGCCATCTCGCCGCGGACGCTGGTTCTGCTGCTCATGAGCCCGTCGATGCCATCGGGGGGAGTTCTCGACCGTGACGACTGGGCTGTGGTCGCTGACTTAGTGCGCGACCATGGTCTGTGGTTGGTCTATGACGCCGCCATGGAACGTATTCTATACGACGCTCGTTCGGTCCTGCATCCGGCCTCATTATCCGGCATGGCCGAGCACGTCATCACGGTCGGGAGCGCATCGAAGGAACTGCGCCTGATCGGCTGGCGTGTGGGCTGGATCGTGGCACCGGAGCCGATCATGCCGGATCTCGCTCTGGTGTCGATGGCGAACGTTGCGGTGCCGGTTGGGATCGCGCAGGAGGCTGTGGCGGTTGCTTTGGAATTGGGTGATCAGGAGGTCGCTGTTGCCGTCGCAGAATGGCAACGGCGGCGCGACGCGCTTCTAACGGAGCTTGATGGTTTGCCAGTCGTGCGCCCCGCGGGCGGATGGTCGCTGCTCCTCGACGCTGGATTACTCGGAATGACTGGTGCTGACCTTTCTCGCCTCTTCATTGAAAAGGCCGGTGTTGCGGCAACCGCAATGGATGGCTGGGGCGAAGTGAACTGCTCGCGATTCTTGCGTTTGGTGTTCTCCAATGAGCCCGTGGAACGCATCCGCGGCGTTGGCGACCGAATTAGGCCCGCTCTTTCTTAGTGGGTCATCTTGGCCCTGTTGACCGCGAGGGCATCGGCGCAAGTCCGGCATCCCTGCTCGCGCCAAATAGCGTGCAAACTTCTACGCCAGATAATCCGCAAAGTGACAAGCTACCTGTCACTTTCAGAATTAATTGGCGTAGAGTTTTCATCGCTATTTGGGTGCGCCAGGCGAAGCCTGGGAGAGGAGGATGGAATAAAATCTGAAACCTTCATTAGGACCCAGTGGGTAATCAGTCCCGCCCGGAAAGGCTGGCCAGCTATCCGGAAGTGAGTCTTGCGCGGCGGTGGGGCAACCCACTCTGCGAAGCGTAGACAGCGAGTGCGCGGGCCGTGTGATTGAGCCCCGAAATGCGGAAATCGCGGGAGTCGACGCCGTCCAAATAGCGAAAGACAACACCAATGCGCGGTAGTGGCCGAGTGCAGCGGTCCCGCCGGGGTCGAAGAGCAGGGCACGTTCATAGCGGGGTCCTGCAGAAACCTGGGAGGTCCTGTCGTCTCCGTAAGGGAAACCGGTTTTGGCGATTCCGGTGAACAATCCCAGGCCCACGGCCGTCGCGTCTTGCAGAGTTCGTAAACACCCTGGAGCATCGGCGATTTGCCGAATTCTGCGATGCCTGACGCCGCTACAGATATATTGGCCTCTGCTATGGGCCGTCCGGAGTTGGCAAAACTCTCTCGGCCAGGCGCTACAGCCGGTGGAACCAGTTCAGAGAAGCAAACCCCTGGAGCGACGACTCCTCTGTGGGTCCCGCGCTGGACACTGTTTTTTACATGCCCTCGGTGGTCAATTCACCCGGCAGAATCGAAGCCGATCTCAGGCGCTGTCGCGGAAGACTCAAGGACCTTGCCAGGCGGCCCATCCGGCTGGAATCTGCGGCGAAACTGGAATCTATTAGTCGGCGCGACAAGCAACACGCCGAATGGGCGCTTCATAACTACGACTGGTTTGACGGGCCAATTCCGAAGCTTCAGCCGAGCTACGGTCGAGTGGCAAGCGAATACGTAGAGAAAGAAAGCCGCATCGGCGATCCGACCACTCTCATCGTGATCGACGAAGCGGACCGGCTACGGATGGCAAGCTTAGAGCAGGTGCGTGCGATTTTCGATGCTCAAGAAATTGGTCTGATACTGATCGGCATGCCAGGACTGGAGAAACGCCTCGCACGCTATCCGCAGTTCTATTCCCGCATCGGCTTCGTCCATGAGTTCCGGCCACTTGGAGCATCGGAGGTGCGCCGGCTGCTCGAACAAAATTGGGCACCGGTGGGTGTGGAGCTTCCAAAGGCACCGTTGGACGCGGAAACAGTAGCGCTCATCATCCGTGTCACCGGTGGTAATTTTCGGCTGCTCAACCGCCTGCTGACCCAAATCCAGCGGATTCTCGAAATTAACGCGCTGGTGGACGTTACCAAGGCAGCGGTGGAAGCGGCGCGGGAGAGCCTGGTCATCGGGCAAGTTTGACACTTGCACAAACGGCCGTCTGTGCACGCAAAACCCAAACCGTGTATTTGCAGGGGTTGGCGCTTTGCATAAAGATGTTGCTTTATTCGAAGTATTGGCGATACCTTTGCGCAATGCTAATCGGCTACGCCCGGGTCTCGACCAGCGAACAGGAAACCGCCGCCCAGGTGGCCGCGCTCAAAGCGGCGGGCTGCGAGCGTATCTATCGCGAGAGAGCGTCGGGCGGGCGCTGGGACCGGCCCGAACTGCATCGGCTCCTGGATCAGCTCCGCAAGGGCGACGTGCTGGTGGTGTGGAAGCTCGACCGGCTCTCCCGCTCGTTGCGGGATGTGCTGACAATTATGGAACGGTTGGCCGAAGCCAAGGCGGGGTTCCGCAGCCTGACCGAAGCCATCGATACCACCACCGCCGCGGGCCGCATGATGATGCAAATGGTTGGGGCCTTCGCCGAGTTTGAGCGTGCCATGCTCAGAGAGCGGACCAAGGCCGGGTTGGATGCTGCCCGCAAGGACGGGCGTATTGGCGGCCGCCGCCCGAAGCTGTCGCCGCAACAGCAAGCCGAGATTCGCAAGATGGTCACCCGAGGCGACAAGACCGCGGCCGATGCGGCACGGCTATTCAAGATTCATCCGGCGACTGTCAGCCGGCTTCTGGCCCGCCAAGTGATGACACCAGCCAAGGCTGCCAAACATGCCTAATAAATGTTGACGAACCTATGAGCCGGGCACGCCATTCAGAACACACCATCGAATCAGCGTCCGGTACGCACACGTACCAGAGGAATTGGCGGGAATCGCCGAGCGTCGGCGGACGTAAATAGAATCTTTCACTTGGGACCGCCCAGCGGAAAGAGCCACTTACAATGCAAGTCAAGACGGACGAAGCCGCCTTCATAAACAATTTGGACCGGTTGCAGATCGGCGACTTCTCGCTTTACTACGAGCGGACTACTCCGTCCTTCGAGACGATCGCAGACGAGACGTTGCCGGGAACAGGACTTCCCTTGGTATTCCTCCACGGGATGGCCGGTAACCACCTTTCATGGTGGCAGCAGGTGCCCTATTTCACGTCGCTCGGTTATCAATGCTTCACGCTCGATCAGCACGGCTTCGGATTGTCGCCCGATCCTGATGATCTCTTCTGCAAGGCACACGGAACGGATCTGGCTCGCTTGCTGGACCACCTGAAGATCGATCGTTCAGTGCTCGTGGGCCAGTCAATGGGCGGATGGAGCATCGTCGGATGCGCACTTGATCGTCCTGAGCGAGTCGCTGGACTTGTCCTGTCCGGGACTCCAGGCGGAATCGTGACTACGTATATGGACGAGCGCATCCGGACCGCAAATGGAAGGCCGGAGTTGCATGGCGCCGATGCATCGCCTCTCAAAATCGACCTTTGTCGACCGCGCGATAGGGCGTTTCTGTACGATCAAATCGAGATGTTGGGTGCCCACCCGCCGGACGACGCAGGTTCACGATTGCGCGCAATGAATTTCAGTGTCGATATGGCGGCCTCGCAGCTGAAGATGCCGGTGTTGTGCGTCGTTGGCGAACAGGACGATGTCTTCCCACCCGACATGATTCGTGAGTTGACCGGGATCCTTCCCGACGCGCGGTTGGTCACAGTTCCTGATTGTGGCCACTCCGTATATTTCGACAGAGCCGATGCCTTCAATCAGCTAGTGCGCAATTTCCTTGTGTCGATTGGCTATAAAGGCTGAGCCGTATCGACGCGCTCATACCAAAAAAAGGTAGGCGCTAACTGCCAAGTATGCCAAATAATGTTGACGAATCTATGACAGATAATCTTGAAAGTGACATGCACGCCCTCCCCGATTTAAACCTTTTATCTGTCATAACGTCCTTTATCATATATTGAAACAAGTATGGGGCAGGGTGCTCAAAAAGCGTGATTTCAAATGCCTTAGAGGTCAACCCGGTGGCCTCTTTGCGCGGACCTAAGTCTGGTCTTTGTACTAGTTGCAGCATACCTTTCACCGATTGGAAGGCGGCCCGGCCTCAATGGCATCCGCAAACCTCCGTATCAGTCGCACAAGCTCATCGAAGTCATGTGCATCCCAGGCCATGAAGATGGCACGGCCGAGCTTCTCTCGTGCGGAGTCCACCAGGCCGGTCATTTT
>Ga0335075_10011931_pt1 | contig 13137 bp, 6 predicted proteins | sample Lox_Sample_24_FD_206723 | JGI IMG/M metagenome (GOLD analysis project Ga0335075, IMG submission 206723) | Soil microbial communities from Loxahatchee National Wildlife Refuge, Florida, United States - Lox_Sample_2.4 | ecosystem: Environmental > Terrestrial > Soil > Wetlands | place: USA: Florida... | reverse complement strand
CCGCCGACTGGGCAAGAGCCAGCAGGCGATCAGCCAGGCGGCGGATCGCCTGGAACGGCTCGGGTTCATCGAGCGCCATGTCGGCGCGGGCCGCACGGTCGGACTGCACGCCACCGACGGCGGCCGGGCCGCATCGGCCGACGGGGTGCGCCGTGAGCTCGCGGCCGAGGACCGGACCCGGCAGGTGCTGGGCTCCGACCGGTTCGACACGCTCGTCGCACTCCTCGAAAGCGCCCGCGATGCACTGATCCACGACGCGGCCGCCGACTGAAAAAGCGGCTTCGCCAGCCCGCCGCGTAACGAGCCAGGTCAGGACCAGTAGCCGAATTTGAGAAGTCGCTGGACGCGCTCACCCTGCCGGATAAGTCCGTGGACGCGGCGATCTCACAGTTCGCGTTCCTGAGCGAGGGCGATGTCCCCGCCTCGGCGCGGGAGTTGTCGCGCGTGCTGAAGGACGGCGCGCCGTTCAGCGTGGCCGCCTGGGACTCGATGGAGCTGAACACGCTGTTCAGCCGCGCGGCCCAGGTGCTTGAGCGCCATGTACCGGCGCAACTGCTGCCCGACTTCGGCTACCTGACCAGTCTCGCGGCGCCGGGGCTGCGCGAGCGCCTGTTGCGCGAGGCGGGCATCTCCACCCTGCACACCGAGATGTTCTCCTGGCAGGTCCCGATGCCCTCGGCCGCCGCCATCTGGACGATGATCACCGGGCCGGTCCCGTTCGGGCGGGCCAGGGACAGCCTCGCCAGCGACGAACTGGAGATCGTCCGCGGTGAGCTGGAGCGGGCGACGGCTGAATTCCGCACCGGCGACAGCACCTACACATTCCCGATGGCCTGCCGACTGTACTGGGGCAGCAAGTAACGCCGGCGCAGCCCACAGGTCTTCTCGGTGCGGGGTTCGGCGTCTGTTGCCTGGCCGGTGCGGAGGAGCCTTCTGGTCACGCCGGAGACGCTGCAAGGTTCGTGCTCACGGCCCGGACCGAGGTCATCGACTGGATGCTGATCTTCGACCAGCGGCACTTGCAGACGATCCTGGCCCGGTACGAGGCCCGCTACAACGGACGTCGTCCCCATCGCCGCCGTCAGCTCCGCCCGTCCCGGGCCGATCACGCGTGATCCAGGAATATCGCCTGGTGGCATAGGTCTTCGGCGCGCACAGGTCCCGCTCGGGACGCCGGGCTGATTCCGGGCGCGGCCTAGAGCGCGGTATGGGCCGACACCCGTACCAACGGCGTTGGTAGCCAGTAATCGGCCGATGGCCGGGCCAGCCAGTCGTGTTCAGCGGCGATCTCTTGGATGGCGCTGATGGCTTGCCTGAGCCGGGCGGGGGTGCGTCCGTGCGATCGCCAGATGACTGAGATCGGGCACAGTGGTACGGGGTCCACGATGGGCCTGGTCACAATGCCGTCGGGCACGGGAGCCTCCACTGGCGCGAGCGCGGGGGCGTGGTAGGCCAGTACTGCGGCGTTGGCCGAGTCCCGGCCATGACCTTGCAGGCGCGAGCCGATGCGCAGGCCGAAGGCTGCGGCGACCTGCTCGTTCCAGGCGTGCCAGTCAGCCGCTTCCGCGGCGGTGTGCAAGACCAGCGGGTAGGCGGCGAGTTCCCGCAGCGGCACCTGCTTCAGCGCGGCCAGCGGGTGGCCGGCGGGCAGGCCAATCCCTACGGGTTCCCAGCGCACCAGTTGGTGGCTCAGGCTTGACGGCAGCGGCTTGCCGATCCCGTCCACCCAGCCAAATGCCAGGTCCACCCGGCCTTCGGCGACTGCCGCCACGGTCGCCGCGAGCCCGTGCCCTTGGATGACCTCGAGGGGCACGTTGGGCAGCCGGGAACGCAGCTCGCGGGCGATAATGCCCGGGGTGAGTCCCTCCGTGATCACGTCCACGCGTAGCGGTGGCGGGGCGCTGCCGTGCAGGTCTGCGAGCAGGTCCTGAGCCTCGGCGAGCAGGTCCCGCCCGCGGCGCGTGAACAGCTCGCCGGCCGGGGTGAGCTCGACGTGGCGCCGGTCGCGGACGAACAACTGGAGGCTCAGCCGGGCCTCCAGCCGGGTGATCTGGGCGGACAGCGTCTGCTGGGCAATCTGCAGGCGGGCCGCTGCGCGGGCGAAGTGCAGCTCGTCCGCGAGGACGACGGCGTAGCGCACCAGCCTCAGGTCCAAGTCCACGGACGGCAAGGGTAGGCGACCGTACCCGGCGGTTCAAGGTGGGGCTCCTGGCCAGGCAACTTCTCCTGTGACAGTCGATGGCTGTTACCGGTAACAGAAGGGTGTTGGACTTCGCTTGCGCCGGGCGGGTTCAATGGCGGCACGGCCCGGACCAGAAGGCCTAACGCACCGGGGTTCCCGGCGGCCTGGCCCGGTTTTCGCTCGCCCGCCGCCGGCTGGCCAGCGGCGGGGGCGGGGAGAACTTCCATCCCCCTGGGCGCCGAAGGCACGACCTTAATCGTCGCAATAGCATCTGGAGGCTGCCGTGGGACCGCGGCTGTTGATCCGTAACGGCTTCGTCGTTTCGCTCGACGACCAGGTTGGCACGCTGCCCGGCTGTGACGTCCTAGTGCAGGACGGGCTGATCGCCGCGGTGGGCCGCGGCCTGGAGGCGGGGGACGCGGAGGTCATCGATGCGTCGGGGACCATCGTGCTGCCCGGTTTCGTCGACACCCACCGTCACACCTGGCAGGCAAACCTGCGCGGGGTACTGCCGGCCTGCACCCTGGAGCAGTACATGTCGAGGGTGATGCTCGGGTTCGGCGCCGCCTACCGGCCCGAGGACGTCTACGCCGGCAACATGTGGGGAGCGCTGGAGGCGCTCAACGCCGGCGTGACCACGCTGGTTGACTGGTCACACTGCAACAACACACCCGAGCATGCCGACGCGGGGATCGAGGCGCTGCGCGCCTCGGGGATCCGGGCAATGTACGCCTACGGCGCTCCGAGCGATCCAGCCTTCCTGATGGACAACACCGCCCTCCACCCGCAGGATGCACGGCGGGCGCGCGCCCAGCACTTCCCCTCCGACGACAACCTCCTGACCTTCGCCCTGGCCCTGCGCGGCCCCGGCCTTTGCTTGCCGGAGGTCGTCGCGCACGACTGGGCACTGGCCAGGGACCTCGACGCCAGGATCACCGTGCACGCGGGAATGCGCTTCCCCGGCCTGCGGATCGAAGCGATCCAGGAGCTGAGCACGGCCGGCCTGCTCGGCCCGGACACCACCTATGTCCACCTGAACACCAGCACCGACGCCGAGCTGAAGCTGATCGCTGACAGCGGCGGGTCGGCCTCGGTCGCCCCCTACGTCGAGATGGTCATGGGGCACGGGCACCCGCCCATCGGACGGCTGCTGGACCACGGCATCACCCCGTCGCTGAGCATCGACGTGACTACCACGGTGCCCGGCGACATGTTCACCCAGATGCGCACCGCGCTGGCGCAGGACCACGCCAGCAAGTTCAGTGACGACCCCGGCGTCCCGTTCGCCCCCGCCCTCAGCCACGAGGACGTGCTGCGGTTCGCGACCACTGCGGGTGCCGCCGCGTGCGGGCTGGATGAGAAGACCGGCACCCTCACCCCAGGCAAGCAGGCCGACATCATCATGATCCGCGCCGACGACGTGAACACCTTCCCCGTCATCGATCCCATCGGGACCGTGGTCGCCAGCGCCGACACCTCCAACGTCGACACGGTCCTGGTGGCCGGCCAGGCCCGCAAGCGGGGCGGCCGGCTGGTCGGCGTGGACCTGGCCGCCCTGAGGTCACAAGTCCAGCGCTCTCGCGACTACCTCCTGACCGCAACGGGCTCGGCCCCGGCGTGGCCGGGCGAGACCCCCGCACTGCCCCTGGGCGCGAACCAGGTCACTGCCTCGTGACGCACAGGCCACGCACCCACGGCGGGCGCACCCGCCCACATGCTGGCGTTCTCGGCGGGGCACCGACCCCACGCGCCTGTTCAGCCCTGCAACCCGGTAGCGCCTCGCCGAGGTCAAGCACCGCTACGACCCGGCCAATGTCATCCGGATCAGCTTTCCAGTTACGAGGGAGAAGCATCATGAAGTTCCTTGCGATATCGACCAACACGAAGGACGTGTCGCCGTTTATCGAGGCGGAGTTCCAGCGCGTGAACGCGCTGCGGGCGGCGGGCACGATTACCGGCGGATGGGTGAAGGCTGACTTTTCTGGCGCGATCCTTGTACTTGAGTGCGCGGACGCAGCCGAGGCAACTGCCGTCCTCGGCACCCTGCCCATCGCGATCAACGACGCCGCTGCTGTTGTCCTCACGCAAGTGATCGACCTGGACTCGGCGGGACCCAGTGTCGCCTGAGAACTGCGGTACACGGGACGGAGACAGGGGACATGGGTTCAGCACCAGCCACAGTCGCGAGACGTACCTGAATAGAACCGAGTTAGGGGTTATGCGTGCGCAGGATTTCTTGGCCATTTCCGGTAGGCCGGTCGCGGAGCGACGGGCCGCGGGCAGTGCTGTCGACCTTCAGCGTATTTCTTTTTCTCGCCGGGCTCCTTGTCGCGCCCTTCGCTCTTCTCGCCAGTGCGCCAGCTTACGCGGACACTCCCGCCAACACGCCCTTCCTCACCTGGAACATGCAGGGCGCGACCACGGTAGGCCAGAGCCTTTGGACGTCCTACCTTCCCACGATCCTGAGTGAACAGCAGGTGGAGGGGGCTAACGCGCCTCAAGTTATCATGCTGCAAGAAGCGGGTCCCAGCGCGCCGGACCCGTCTACCCCCCAGCCCAACCCGACCGCGACCGCGTCCAACCCGAACGGAGACGGGCGGGTTAGCTACGTCGTGTGGAACCGGGGGAGCAATAGTCGCACCGACCTCTGGAACATTTATTTCGTGCAAAGCAGTAATCCGGAGGTGCCGGGCGGGCGGGTCAACACGATAGTCATGTCGAGGCTGGTGGCCAACCAGGTTATGGTGGTGGATAACCCATTTGTGCTCACCCAGAACCGTCCGGGTCGGCCGGCTATCGGTATCCGCCTGGGGAACGACTGGTACTTCAGCTATCATGCGCTCACCGGAGGAGGCGGAGACGCGTCGGCCATGCTCAACGCGATCGGTGGGGCGGTTCAGCGCTCGCAGCCAGCGGGAGTCACCTACAACTGGACGGTCGGCGGGGACTTCAACACCGAGCCCGACTCCCTGCAAGCGCGGATTGACCATGGAGCGGTCGTCACTCCGTCGGGTCAGCCGCCCGAGATCGTAGCCTCCGGCCAGGCCACGCACAACAGCGGCAGGGAACTGGATTACGCCGTGACGACCTCGCCGGACTCCGGGTCCATCGAGGCCCTCACCCCGCTACCGAACCAGGGTGGGTCAGACCACCAGCCGGTAGCGGTGGTACCGACGCCGACCGCAGGGTCGGGCGGAAGCTCTAATTCGACCAGTATCGTCGTTATGCCGGTCGGCGGATATGCGATGGACGGAGTGAACGATACGCGCGCCGGAGGGGCGGGCGGGCGATATTACTTTAGGGGATGCACCATCCTGCCAAATCCTGGAGTTGCATGTCAAGGATTTAGGACTTCTTCTGGTTTTCTTCCATCTTCGGCCTTGGCTAAGAATGGCACCGCGGCGGCGGCCGCCGGCACTATAACCCTCGACTATGTGGGCTCGGTGACTGCGGGGAACGTGGCTCCCGGCGAGGATGAGGAAGACGCGTTCCCCGGTGAGAGCATCGACCAGATCCGGCAGCACCTAGTCACCGACCTGCCGGTGTACAAGCCCAACGTGATCCTCCTGCAGATCGACGTCGCCAACGACCTGGACAAGGGCGTGACGGCCACCCAGGAAGCGAGCGAGCTGCAGGATCTGCTGCACCAGATCTACTACATCCTGCCCAACACGACCGTGCTGCTCGGCGACCCTGCTCCGTCGCTCAACGCGGCGACCCAGAGCGAGATGTACACCGGGAGCGGCTCCTACATCTCCCAGTCAGACCAGATCGTTGCCGACGTGGCGCTGGCGGGGCACCGGATTCAGACGGTGCCCCTGGACTTCGAGGACAACACCGCTGGCCTGGACACCACCGCGTCGGCCGACGGGGTGCCCAACGATGCCGGCTACCAGGACATGGCCGGGGTCTACGGGGACGCCCTGCTGAACCTGGAGTCGGCCGGCACGATCGTCGATACCGACGCCGTGATCGTGAACCCGTCCGGCATCATCGAGGACGGATCAGGAGTTGACGACACCGGGGAGGGGGGCAGCCTCAGCGGAGGGCCGTGCGATATCTACGCCTACTACGGCACGCCGTGCACGGCGGCCTACAGCATGACCCGGGAGATGTACGCGAACTACGATGGGCCGCTGTACCAGGTGACGCGCGCCTCGGACGGGCAGGCCGACGACATCGGGCCGCTCGCCCCTGGCGGGGTTGTCAACGCGCCCGCGCAGGACTCGTTCTGCGCCGGGACCACGTGCAGGATCACCGAGATCTACGATCAGTCGCCGGACGGGAACAACCTGACGATCGAGGGCGGCGGCGGCGCCGACCACTCGCCGGACCAGGGCGCGGTCGCTGACGCGCTGCCGGTCAAGACCGGCGGCAACGAGGCGTACGGCCTGGACGTCGAGCCGGGGACCGGGTACCGGGACGACACCACCACGGAGATCGCGACCGGCAGCCAGCCCGAGGGCATGTACATGGTAGCCAGCGGCACCCACGTCAACAACCAGTGCTGCTTCGACTTCGGCAACGTCGAGACCACCAACAACGACGACAACGCCGGGGCCATGGACGCGGTCAACCTGACCACCTACTGCGGAAACAACAACTCGACCCCATGCGACGGGCCGTGGGTGATGGCCGACATGGAGAACGGCCAGTGGACGGGCGCCGGCTCCAATCCCGAGCAGCCCAGCAACACCAACTTCGTCACTGCGATGCTGAAGAACAACGGGACCAGTGAGTTCGCGCTGCAGAGCGGCGACTCGACGTCCGGCGGCCTGACGAAGTGGTATGACGGGCCGCTGCCTGGCGGGTACGACCCGATGCGGAAGGAGGGCGCGATCGTGCTGGGCACCGGCGGGGACAACAGCAACTCCGACATCGGCTCGTTCTTCGAGGGCGTGATGACCCAGGGCTACCCCTCGGACGCCGCCGATGCCACCGTGCAGGCGAATATCGTGGCGGCGGGCTACGGGGGTAACTCCAGCCCGCCGGCGGGCGCGGCGGCGAGCGCGGCCGGGCCGGCGGTGGTCCATCAGGGGTACTCCAGCGTGTTCACGGTGGACTCGTCCAACGGGCACCTGCGGGAGACCTACCTGCCCAAGATGTACGACTCGTGGCTTACCCACGACCTGGGGTCGACGGCGCCCACGATGCCGGACACGCCGCCGGTGATGCCGGGCACGCAGCCGGTGGCGCTGGTGCACTGCGGGTACACCAGCGTCTTCACCGTCGACGCGTCCAGTGGTGACCTGCAGGAGACGTACCTGTCCGCCGTTGGCCAGTCCTGGGCGACGCAGGACCTGTCGGCGGAATACCAGCACACCCCGCCGACGAACGTGACCCCGACCGCGGTGGAGTACTCCTCCGGGGTGCCGGGCGGCACGGCCGGGTGCGGGTACACCAGCGTCTTCACCCGCGATCGCAACGGCGACCTGCAGGAGACCTACCTGCCCAACGCGGGGTTCCCTGGCGATGCGTGGCTCACCCATGACCTGGGGTCGACGGCGCCCACGATGCCTGACACCCCGGAGATCCAGCCGGGCACGTCCCCGGTCGCGATCGTGCACTGCGGCTACACCAGCGTGTACACCGTCGACGCCAGCAACCATCACCTGCAGGAGACCTACCTGCCCGCCTTCGGCGACAGCTGGAGCACCCAGGATCTGTCGAGGAACTACGGCAACTCGTCGGCGACGACCTACAACACGCCGCCCACCGTCAACACCCCGACCGCGGTGATGCACTCCGCCGGGGTGCCCGGCGGGACGGCGGACTGCGGGTACACCAGCGTGTTCACCGTGGACGACGTGTCCCGGCACCTGCAGGAGACCTACCTGCCCAATACCGGGTTCCCTGGCGATGCGTGGCTGACCCACGACCTGGGGTCGACGGCGCCCACGATGCCGGACACGCCGCCGGTGGCGCCGGGCACCCAGCCGGAGGTGCTGGTGCACATGGGCTACACCAGCGTGTATACCGTCGACGAGGGCAGCCAGCACCTGCAGGAGAGCTACCTGCCGGCGTTCGGCGACTCCTGGAGCACACAGGACCTGACGGCGAACCCGCAGTACAACGCCCCGCTCACCGACCAGTCCCCGATCGTGCTGCTGCACCCGGACGGCAGCGGCAACCTGGACTGGACCAGCGTGTTCACCGTCCAGGAGTTCACCAACCACCTGGAGGAGACGTACCTGCCCAACACCGGGTTCCCCGGTGACGCCTGGAGCACCCATGACCTGGGGTCGACGGCGCCGACGATGCCTGACGCCCCGCCGGTGGCCGTGCTGCAGTCCCAGCAGGCGGACTGGTCGGTGGCCCACGACGGGTACACCAGCACCTATACCGTCGATGGCAACGGGGACCTGCAGGAGTCCTACCTGTCCGCGATGGGCAAGACGTGGGTCACCCAGGACCTGTCATCGTCGGCGCCCAACATGGCGCAGACCCCGGCCGTCGCGCCGGGCACCGTGCCGATCGCGGTCACCCATAACGGGTACACCAGCGTCTTCACCGTCGACAAGGGCGACGCCAGCCATGCCGCTGGCGACCTGCAGGAGACCTACCTGCCCGCCCTCGGCGGTCCCTGGTACACCCACGACCTGTCCTCGAGCGCGCCCACCATGGCGAAGACCCCGGCGGTCGCGGCAGCTTCCTCCCCGACCGCGGTGTTCCACGACGGGTACCTCAGCGTCTACACCATCGACGCGAACGGTGACCTGCAGGAGACCTACCTGGCCCAGCTTGGCGGCAACTGGGTCACCCAGGACCTGACCGCGATGACTAGCGGCCCGAAGACGCTGGGGTCCTATACCAACCCGGTCGCCATAGTCCACGACGGGTACGTCAGCGTCTTCACCCAGGACTACGGCGACGCCTCCCATAGCGAGGGTGACCTTCAGGAGACCTACCTGCCCGTCCTCGGCGGCGCCTGGGCCACCCATGACCTGTCCCAGATGGCGAGCATCCCGACGATCATGCCCTACACGGACCCGACAGTCGTCTTCCACGACGGATTCCTCAGCGTGTACACGGTCAACGACACGAGCGCTGGCCCTGACAATGGCCCTGGCTGGGGCGACCTGGAGGAAACCTACCTGCCCGCGATCGGGGACAACTGGGTCTCCCAGGACCTGACGTCGAAGTACGGCCTCCCGGTCGTGCAGCAGTACTCGTCGCCGGTAGCGCTTTACCACACCGGGTTCACCAGCGTCTACTACGCTGCTGGCGGGACCGGTAATACGAGTCCCGGTCACCTGATCGAGGCCTACCTGCCCGCCATCAGCGACGCCTGGGGCTGGCACGACCTGTCGAGCAGCCCCCCCGCGACGCCGGGCCTCGACACCTCGGTGACACTGGCCTGGTCCGGCGCGTATGCGCTGTCCCCGCTGGTCCACTACGACACCAGCGGCGGCCTGACCTGGACCAGCGTCTTCACGATCGACGGCGGCAGCCACGACCTGCAGGAGACCTGGCTGCCCGCCATCGGCGCGTCCTGGTCGACCCAGAACCTGTCGACGGAGAACCCCCCCGCCACCCCGCCCTGGTAACAGGACGTGACCTCGCCGAGTCCAGCCCGCCTGCCCGTCAAGGGGCCGGCGGGCCAGGGTCTGTCACCACCGGCCCGAACGAGCGAATTGCCGGCGGGGGACGAGCGAATTGCCGGCGGGATATGAGGCGCTCCGTCCGTTCGGGACATACGTTACTGATATGTGGACGGTTGACCGGCCAGGAAAATGGGTGGGCCGCGGGCAGGAGCTCGCGGTCCTTCGTGCTGGGGTGGAGGCTCCCGGACGCGGAGAGGGCGCGGTGGTCTGGGTCGAGGGCGAGCCTGGCATCGGCAAGTCGTCCCTGGTCGCTGAGGCCCTGGCCGCGGCCGGCGGCCCGGAGTGGGATATCGGGTGGGGAATCGCTGGCAAGCTCACCGAGCGGCTGCCCCTGCGGGTGATGCTGGACTGCCTTCAGGTACGAGCCGGGTCGCCGGACCCGCGGCGCGCGCACGCGGCTGACGTGCTCCGCGGCCTCCGGCAGGGGCTGTTCGCCGACGGCGACGCATCGGTTGCCAGCATCGAGGTGCTCGGGGGGCTGGTCGACGAGCTCAGCGCGGGCGCCCCCACCGTCATTGTTCTTGACGACATGCAGTGGGCCGACGACCTGTCGCTGATCGTCTGGCATCAGCTCGCCGCCTCCATCGGCCAGTCGCGGCTGCTGCTGATCGGGACGTGCCGGCCGACGCCCTACCGGCCAGAGGTGCACGAGTTGCGCGCTGCCGTCGTCCGCCACGGGGGCGCGGTCATCACCCTGGGCCCGCTGGCGGAAACCGACGTGACCACCATGGTGACGGCGATGCTCGGAGCGCCGCCGGGGGACTCGCTGCGGCAGCTGACGGATCAGGCCGCCGGCAATCCGCTATACGTACGCGAACTGGTCGACGCCATGGTGCGCGAACAGGCACTGGAGATCGGCCCCGCCGCCGAGGTTTCTGACGCCGGGGAACGACTGCCAGCCTCACTGGCCGCCGTCTTGATCAACCGGCTCAGCTCAGTGTCGGCCGGCACGGCCCAGCTGCTACGGACGGCCTCGCTGCTCGGCGGCAGGTTCGCGGTCACCGACCTGGCCGTGGTGCTGCGCCGGCCAGCATCGGAACTGGCGGCCGGCCTGCAGGAGGCGGTGGCAGCAGGCATCTTGATCGGTTCCGATCCGGATCTGGCGTTCCGCCACCTGCTGCTCCACCAAGCGCTCTACGAGAGCATGCCGACCGCGCTTCGTACGGCGCTGCACTCCGAGGCGGCCAGGGAGCTCGCCGCCTCCGGTGCGGACGTGTTGAGCGTCGCGCAGCAGCTTTGCGCCGTGAGCAAGTCGGGGGAGCCATGGGTCCGGAAGTGGCTCATCGAGCCCGGGACCGCACTGGCTATCCAGGCCCCGCAGGTCGGAGCCGAGATAATCCAGCGGGAGCTGGACGCGACGCCCAGCGGCGACGCAGCCAGGGACGGGCTCATGGCCGGCCTGGCCTGGTCGCTGCTCGCCGCCGGGTCTTATCCGGAGGCGGCCAGGCGGGCCAGCTCGGCACTGACGGTGATGACCGACCTGGCGTGGCGGGCCGAGACGCACTGGGTACTGATTCGAGCACAGGTCAGCGCGGGCCGCAGTGGTGACGCGATCGCGACCGCGCGAGAGGCCCTGGCATTGGCTGAGCTGCCCGCCGAGTGGCGGGCCCGGATACTGGCCTTGCTGGCGATGCTGCAGCGGGCCGCGACCGGCGACCTGGACGCGGCCGACAGGGCCGCGATCGAGGCCCTGGCCGTCGGCGAACAGGCCGGCGATGCGTTCGGGATAGCGCATGCCCTAGTCGATCTGTGGCTGACCCGTTCCGTCCGGCGCGATCACGTGGCCGCGCTTGACTACATCGACCGCGCGCTGCGCGTCCTTGGCGACGACTCTGGTCACGCGGACCTGCGCTCGTTCGCGCAGGACAGCCGCATCTTCACACTGCAGAACCTCGACCGCTGGCCGCAGGCCGAGCAGACGCTGCGGCGCGCTCGCGAGGCCTCCCAGCGCAGCGGGGAGCCTGATCGCACAACCTGGGTCAGCGCAGCCGTGCTGCGGTACTGGCTCGGCCAGTGGGATGACGCGCTGGCCGAGCTGGGTTCGGATGACGTCGATGCTCCCGGGCTGACCCATTCCTATCTGCGTGAGGGCTGGTCAGCGCTTCTGCTGCATGGCGTGTCCGCGCTCATCGCCGGCCGCAGGGACGAGCGGACAGCCGCCGACCAGCAGCTTCGCCAGGGCCTGGCGCTGCCCATCGACACCATGGCCGACCGGGAGAACCAGGATTTCCTGGTCGCCGCGCACGCGCTGGCGCTGGAACAGAGCGGGCAGCCGCTCCTGGCCGGGCAGCGGCTAGCCGGGATGCTGCCGCGGCGCGACGGGGAGATGACGCTTATCCACCAGTGGCTGCCGGATCTGGTCCGGCTCGCGCTGGCTGCGGGGGACAAGCCGATGGCGCAGGCCGCGGCGCGGGCCTGTCAGGCGGAGGCCTCGGCGGAGACCCACCCGGCCCGGGCGACCGTGGCCAGCCTGCGATGTCGCGGGCTAGCTGATTCCGATCCCGATGCGCTCAGCGAAGCTGTCGCGCACTACCGGGCGCTCGGGCCGGCCGTGGAACTGCCCGCCGCGCTGGAGGACCTGGCTGTCGTGCTGGCCGAGCATGGCTGGGGAGATGACGCCAGGACCGCCATGAGCGAGGCGGTCAGCCTTTACGAGGGCTTGCACGCGCGCTGGGACATCCGGCGAGCCGAAGGCCGGCTCCGTCCGCACGGCGTCAGGCGCGGCGGGCGCGGCCGGCCGCCCCAACGGGCGGCCTTCGGCTGGGCGGCGCTCACCCCGGCTGAGGTCAAGATCGCCGTCATGGTGGCCAAGGGCGATTCAACCTCGGACATCGCCAGGGACATGTCCTTGTCCCGGCGGACTGTCCAGACGTATATCTCCCACATCCTGGCCAAGCTCGGCGTCAAGGGCCGGGTGGACATCGTCCGCGAGGCGCTGCGCCAGGGCGTCTCGCCCTAGGCGTCACGCCCTCGGCCCGGCGCGTCACCACTACGAAGCGATTTATCGTCACATGACGATTGTCCACCAGTGGCCCAGCGGGTTCCCTGGAACCATGTACACAGTGGGCCAAGTCCGGCCGCGATCGGGCGACGGGGGCGAACAGGAGAAGATAGCCGGCGGCCCCCCCTTTCCCCGGGCTTCCCGGCATCCGCTCTTCATGCACTACCACCGGCTGATCGTCCTCGTCCTGCTCATCAATGGCGCGCTATTGGGGTGGTACCTCGCTGGCCGGGATTGGCATGTCGCTGACCAGAGCGCACTGTCCGGCCTGGCCAGCCTGATCGTCGTGAACTTCGCCATCGCAGTGCTGATCCGCCAGCAGCACGTCCTCAACGTGATCTTCGCCTTGG
>Ga0335075_10011930_pt1 | contig 13137 bp, 12 predicted proteins | sample Lox_Sample_24_FD_206723 | JGI IMG/M metagenome (GOLD analysis project Ga0335075, IMG submission 206723) | Soil microbial communities from Loxahatchee National Wildlife Refuge, Florida, United States - Lox_Sample_2.4 | ecosystem: Environmental > Terrestrial > Soil > Wetlands | place: USA... | reverse complement strand
CCCCCGCTGCGGATCGGCGACGACGAGATCGGCCGGGTCGGGCAGGCCTTCGACCTAGTCCGGCAGACCGCTATCCGTTCCGCGGTAGAGGAAGCCAAGCTGCGGCGCGGGCTCAACGACGTGTTCCGGTCGCTGGCACGACGCAGCCAGTCGCTGTTGCACCGCCAGCTCACGCTGCTTGACCAGATGGAGCGGCGTGCCAGCGACCCGGAGGCGCTGGACGACCTGTTCCGCCTAGACCACCTGACCACCCGTATGCGCCGCCATGCCGAAGGCCTGGTCATCCTCGCCGGTGCCCCCCCTGGCCGCGGCTGGTCCTCGCCGGTGCGGATGGTCGACGTCATGCGCGGCGCGATCGCCGAGGTGGAGGACTACGCCAGGGTGTCGGTCGCCACCAGGAGCCAGGCGGCGCTGTCCGGTTCTGCGGTCGCCGACGTCATACACTTGCTCGCCGAGCTGATCGAGAACGCAACCACGCTCTCACCCCCGTACACGTCGGTCCGGGTCTCCGGCGACACCGTCGGCAGCGGCTTCGCCATCGAGGTCGAGGACCGAGGGCTCGGCATGAGCGCGCAGCGCATCAGCGAGCTCAACGACCGGCTGGCCAACCCGCCGGAGTTCAACCCGTCGGACAGCGAACAGCTTGGCCTGTTCGTGGTCGGCCAGCTGGCCAGGCGGCATGGCATCAAGGTCACGCTGAAGTCCTCGCCCTATGGCGGGACCGAGGCCGTCGTGCTGATCCCGCGGCACTTGGTCGTCACTGAGGAGGCCTTCCGTACCAGCCTGCCCGGCGATCACGCGGCGGCGATCACGATGGGCCCCGCGGCACCGGTTGTCAACGGTCACGCCGACAGCGGTCCCGATGTGCTCGAGGGCCGCCCCACGACACGTCCGCTTCCGTTCGACGCTCCGTCGCAGTTGCTCGACGAACCCGGGTTCTCCGGCGGGCCGCGGATCGCCGGGCCGTTGCGCCGGTCCCAGGGCAGCTTCCCGGAGGGTACGCCACGGGGCGGCCACCACGCTCCTCCCCGGGTCACCAACGGAAACGGTTTCACTGGCGAAAACGGGAACGGGTTCGCGGCGGCGGCAGGTCAGGACGAGCTAGACGGCGGTGAACTGCCCCGGCGGACCCGTTCCGGGTCAAGCCGTTCCGGTCCCGGCTCCGGTCCCGGTTCCGGTTCCGGTTCTGTGACAGGTTCCAGAGCGGGACAGGCGGGCGGAGCGTTCGATGTGTTCAGCCCTGCCCGCCACGATGACGTCGACCGGCCAGAACCGCGTTCCGGCCTGGACACGCCGCGCACGACCGCGCCGTATGCGGACTCCTTCTCCGAGCAGCCGCCGGCCTTCCCTGCCTGGCCCGGGCAGGGCGGGCCGCCCGGCCCGCTCGTGCAGGGCGGCCCGCTCGTGCAGGGCGGCCCGGCGACATCCCCGGCCCCGGCCCCGTTTACGTCGTCGGGGAGTGTCACAGAGTCGCGCCCGCCGTGGGAGCTGGCAGACGACACCGGCCCGGAGGACATCGGGACTGGTGCCATCGGGACTGGTGCCATCGGGACGGAGACCGCCGCGACCGCGGAGACCGGGCGGGAACTGGCGGACGGCATGGGGCAGTCGGACGGCGAGTTCAAGGGCCTGCCCCGTCGGGTGAAGCAGGCGAGTATCGCTCCGCAGCTCCGTGGCGATTCCGGACGGCGACGCCGCACGACGCCAGCCGACGCCGATGCCAGCGCAGGTCCGACGCCGGAGGAAATCCGGGCGACGATGTCGGCTCTCCAGCGTGGCTTGCAGGAGGGCCGGTCACAGCGCCCAGGCGGTGGGGAGCCGCCCTGGGGGCAGAACCCAGAGGGGGACTGAAAGTGCAACCCAATCCGGCAGGCCAGCTCGACTGGCTGCTCGACGACCTTGTCGTGCGCGTCACGCCGATAACCAAGGCCGTCATCCTGTCCCAGGACGGAATCGCGCTTGGCGCTTCACGCACCCTCCGCAGGGAGGACGCCGAGCACTTGGCCGCACTCGCCGCGGGCTTCCAGTCGCTCGCCAAGGGAGCTGGCAGCCATTTCGGCGGCGGCGCGGTCCGGCAGACGATTATCGAGATGGAGTTGGGTTTCCTGCTCGTCAGCGCGGCCGGCGGCGGAACCTGCCTCGCCGTGATCGCGGACCAAAGTGCAGACCTGGGCCTCGTAGCCTACGAGATGGCCATTCTCATTAAGCGGACCGGGGAGCACATCCGAGTCAACATGCGCGCGCCCGCGGCTAACGGCTGGGGCTGACCATGCCGGCCAACGACGAGCGGTGGCTGGATGCCGAAGCGGGCCCGGTCGTCCGGCCTTATGCCCTCACCCGGGGCAGAACCCGACACACAGGTGAGGCTTTCGACCTCGTCGCGACTGTGGTCTCCACGAACCTGCGGGTCGCGGACACCAGCAATCTCGGGCCAGAACACGTCAGCGTGCTGCGGCTCGCACGCGTTCCGACAACCGTCGCGGACATCGCCTCCGACGTCGACCTCCCGCTCGGCGTTGTCCGCATCCTGCTAGCCGACCTGCGGGAACTCGGTCTGGTAGTGATCCGCACCCCCACGACGATGGCGGAGCGGGTCGACAAGCACACTCTCAGGGAGGTCCTCAATGGACTACGGGGGCTCTAACTCCCAGGGCGTTCCGGCCAAACAGCACCGCGCCATCAAAATCCTCCTTGCCGGCGGCTTCGGCGTCGGCAAGACCACGCTTGTCGGAGCCGTCAGCGAGATCAGGCCACTGCGCACCGAGGAGCCGCTTACCGAAGGCAGCCTGCGCAGCGACAGCACCGCGGGAGTCGAGCAGAAGACAACCACCACGGTCGCCATGGATTTCGGCCGGATCAGCCTGCGCAGCGACCTCGTCCTGTACCTGTTCGGGACACCCGGGCAGCAGCGGTTCTGGTTCATGTGGGACGAACTGGCGATCGGGGCGCTGGGTGCCGTGGTGCTCGCCGACACCCGCCGGCTGGCGGACAGCTTCCCCGCGATCGACTACTTCGAGCGCAGGGACATCCCGTTCATCGTGGCGCTCAACTGCTTTGACGGCGCGCACAGATACGACACCGAGGACGTCAGGGTGGCGCTTGACCTCGACCCCGGCATGCCGATCATCCAGTGCGACGCTCGTAGCAAGGAATCGGCCAAGCAGGTATTGATCGCGCTGGTCGAGCACGTGCTGATGTCCGCGCCGGAGGAATCCGCCGGCAGGACCGCCACACGCAGGTAAGCGACCGTTCAGGTGAAACGGGCGCTGGCACACTTTACGGGGAGACCGGTTGCCAACCCTGGCCGCTCACCGGGCCCGCGGGTGTCCGTATCATCGGAGACGACGTGGGGCGGGGCGGGCTAGCGCGGGGAGGGCTAAGTTGTCGCGGAGTACGGCCCAGACGGCTTTGCCGTGGCCGGCGATCGGGCTCCAGCCCCATACGTGGCTCAGCGCGCCGACGATCTGCAGACCGCGCCCCGTCTCTCCGGTCCAGTCTGGCTGACGAGGCACGGGCGCCTCGTTGCCGGGGTCGACGACGGCGATCATGACCTCGCCCACCCGGCGCAGCATGCACAGGCGGAGTACGGTGCTCGCGGCCGGTCCTAGGCCGCCGGCGCGGGTGCCGTGCAGGACCGCGTTGACCACAAGCTCATCGATGATCATTTCCGCGTCGTCGGCTATCGCCTCGAGGCCCCAGCAGGTGAGCAGTTCGCGGACGAAATGGCGCGCGGTCCGCGCCTCCTCGGGCCGGGCGCTCAGCGCCCTGGTCGTGACGGCCGGCGTCTCCCACCAAGCAGAAGGCACGGGAAGTAGTCGTGGCATCCCATCGTCCGGAGGGATCCACCCGATGGCGACGTCATCGTCGTCATCGGCATCTCCGCTACCCGCAGCGACACTCAGATGAGCCAACGTAACTGCTTCCCGCGATCTCATCGGGCCCGGAAGCCGCGCCCGCCACTGGTGTTATTGGGCTGTCTTGTCAGTATGTTGCCTGATATATTGTGCAAATGCAAGACCGGATGCACGTTCATTCGCTTCGTGCAGAGGTTTCTACCCGCCCTCCGCGGGTAGCAGGGTCGGCGCGCGTCACCCGGGCCTTGCGGACCCTCGCAGACCGAGTTGAACTCTAGTAGGCAGGAATTCGTTCCACCTGGCGGGAAGGTTTCGATTCTGAGCCTCCCGCCACTGCACCCAGGGGAGTAAGGATGAACACGTTCTACAACGGCATGCCGGCCGGGGAACTGGGGGACGTCCGCTGGACGAAGAGCCAGTACAGCAATCCGAACGGGGAATGCGTAGAACTCGCCGCACTGCCGAACGGCGAGATCGCCATGCGCAACTCCCGCTTCCCGGACGGCCCGGCCCTTCTGTACACTCGCGGTGAGATCACCGCTTTTCTGGCCGGAGCCAAGGATGGCGAATTCGACCAGGTAGCGCTCTGACTACGTGCGAGTTGCGTTGCTGGCGGCTAGCCATACCCCGCGAGTCACCCGGCGAGCCGTCAGTGACGCCACGGCATACCCTGCTATACCACCTGAAACCGGATCATCTATTGAATTGTCACGCAACACCCTTTCCTGATCCCGAGAACTCGTGGGAGACTGTGTTCCTCACCCCGCTATGATCAGTGGCACACGAATGCGAGGAGGGCCGATGGTCTCGTCGGAAGACTCGGCCTGGGATATACCACCCAGTATGTTCGGCGCGCGCGCGGGCGGCCCGATTGCCCAGCGCTTGGTACTCGGCGGCCACCTGCGCCGACTGCGGGAAGCCAGGGGGATCACCGCTGAGCTGGCGGCTGACTCTATCCGCGGCTCGCACTCCAAGATCAGCCGGATGGAGCACGGCAGGGTCGGTTTCAAGGAGCGCGACGTCGCCGACCTGCTCACCCTGTACGGCGTTATTGACGGCGATGAGCGCGCAGCGTTGCTTAACCTTGCCCGCGAGGCCAACCTGCCCGGTTGGTGGCACGCCTACTCTGACATCCTCCCGACGTGGGTAGAGCCCTACGTCGGCCTTGAGGCGGCCGCATCCATCATCCGTACCTATCAGATCCAGTTCATTCCCGGCCTGCTGCAGACTGACGACTACGCTCGGGCTCTGATCGGGCAAGGTCTGGCGACCAGCGAGGAGAACATCACACGCAGCACGGAGCTCCGGGTGAGCAGGCAGGAGATCCTGCACGGGCCGAACGCACCGCAGCTGTGGGTGGTCTTGGACGAGGGCGCGCTGCTCAGACCGGTCGGCGGTCGCGCGATCATCCGCGGCCAGGTGGAGCACCTGCTGACGATGACCGCGCACCCGTCGGTGACCATCCAGGTACTGCCGTTCATCGCCGGAGCGCACTCGGCCATGGGTGGTCCGTTCACCATCTTGCGTTTCGCCGAGCCGGACCTGCAGGACGTCGTGTACATCGAGCAGCTGACGAGCGCGCTCTACCTCGACAAGCCAACCGAGGTCGACAGCTACCTCGAGGTCATGGAGCAGCTCTGCCTCCAGGCCGAGCCTACCGCCAGCACGCCGGACCTGCTGCGCAAGGTCATCAGGGAACTGTAGCTTCTCGGATATCGGAAAGGTGCCTGGAAGGCCGAAGGCCTCCAGGCACCTTTCCGCGCTAGCGCCCGTGCGGCTAACTCGTCGGGTACCAGCGTCGGTGTGGACCTGGTCAGCGTCTCCTTACGGAAGAACGCCTGGTCGTTGAACCGGCTGTAGATGCCGAAGACCACGCCCGCGAGCGCCGAGAAGAAGAAGATCACGAAACAGCCGCCTATTTCCCAGTGCGGATAGAACGGCGTCGTCCATGACGTGAAGCTGTTCCCGGTGTTCACGTCCCAGTCTTCCCACAACGACCAGCCGCCCGCGAAGTACATGATCAGGCCGCCGGCCACCGGCAGGATCCCGCGCATCCACAGGTCACGCATGGACCGGGTCAGCGTCGAGCGGTAATACCAGGCGCAGGCAAACCCCGTCATCCCGTAGTAGAACGCGATGTACAGGCCGATCGCGGTCACCGCGTCGGGGATCACGAAGCCACCGGACAGGTAGTTGAACAGGACGTAGAGCACGACAGAGACCCCGCCCATGGCGAGCGTTGACACCGTAGGGGTCATGTAGCGCGGGTGCATCCTGGCGAACGACTTCGGGATCGCCCGGTACGCGGCCATGGACAGGGTGGTCCGCGCCGTCGGCAGGATCGTGGTCTGGGTAGACGCGGCGGCCGAGCTGAGAACCATCAGCACGAGCAGCTTGGACAGGAAAGTGCCGAATCCGCCGCCGCCGAACACCGCGCTGCCCAGCGGCGACAGCACGTCGCCGGACAGGCTAGCGTTGCCCAGCCCGATCCCCGTGGAGCCGATGCCGGCGAAGGCCACGACCGCGACGATCACCACGACATACGTAACCAGCAGGATGAACGTGGACAAGATGGCGGCCCGGCCCGGTGTCTTGTCCCTGTCTTTGGTCTCCTCGTTGACAGCGACCGCGGTATCCCAGCCCCAGTAGATGAACAGCATGAGGATCATTCCGCTGACGAAGGCGTTAATGGTCGGGATGCTGAACGGGTTGAACCAGCCGATGGCGGGCGGGTGCGAGCCGGCTGGCGCATGACCAGAGTAGACCTTGACCAGCGCGACGACCGACAGCACGAACAACATGACGATCTCAACGGAGAGCAGCGCCCGCTGCAGCCGGGCGGACACCTCGATGCCCCGGTAGCAGATATAGGTCATCACGACAATCCAGGCCACACCGACGAGCAGCACCCAGCCGCTGGTCGGGTCACCGCCGATGCCGTTCGCGCCGAACAGCGAGAACATGTACTGACCGGCGATCTGAGCCAGGCTCGCCATGCACAAGATGTCGGCCGCGACGATCGCCCATCCGCCGGCCCAGCCGGTGCGTGGCCCGAACGCGCGGGTCGCCCACGTGAACGTGGTGCCGCAGTCCGGGTCGGCCTTGTTCATCTCGCTGTAGCCGATCGAGGTCAGCAGCATCGGCACGAACGCGATCACCGCCACGATCACGGCATGGAACTGGACGACCGCGACGATCCCGAACAACGTCGCGGCGATGCTGTACGCCGGCGCGGTCGAGGCGATGCCCATGACCGTACTCGACACCAGCCCTAGGGCACCCGGTTTGAGACCCTTCTCCAGTGGCCGCTCACCGGTGCGTACGGCTTGCCCAACGGTAGCCATCGCGGTGCCCCCCTTCTGCTTCATGCTCTCCTGGCCACGGTATTAGCATAAAACATGCGCAACACCTACGGTTTCAATGCACAAAGGTATGAATCTGTATCAAAATGAGAGGTGGCGCTTCGCCCGCATCCCGTGTCTGGCCGCGCATACGATGGCCGGGTGACCGACGACTCCGCGATCATCCGTGTGCTGGTTATCACTGCCCACCCCGACGATGTTGATTTCGGTGCTGCCGGGACAATCGCCATTTGGACCGATTCTGGTTTCGAGGTGACCTATTGCGTGGTCACCGATGGTGACGCCGGCGGTTTCGACGAGAGCTTCCCCCGAAGCGAGATGGCGACGCTGCGCCGCGCCGAGCAGACAGCCGCCGCCAAGTGCGTCGGCGTGCACGACGTGCGGTTCCTGGGTTACCCGGACGGACGGGTGGAGGCCACGCTTGACTTGCGCAAGGACCTGGCCCGGGTGATCAGGCAGGTCCGCCCGGACCGTCTGCTGTGCCCGAGCCCCGAACGCGACTACGCCCGCATCGGCCGCAGCCACCCTGACCACCGCGCGGTCGGCTCGGCCACGCTGGACGCCGTCTATCCGGACGCACGCAACCCGTTCGCCTTCCCGTCGCTCCTGTCCGAGGAAGGCCTGGCGGCCTGGACGGTCCCTTCGGTCTGGATCGTCGGCTCGGCCACGCCGGACCGCTACGTGGATGTCACGGCGACGTTCGGCCGCAAGCTGGCCGCGCTGCGCGCGCACGAGAGCCAGCACGTGCAGCCTGCGGAACTGGAGGGCAGGCTACGCCAGTGGCTCGGCCGGGCCGCCGCCGCGGCCGGCTTCCCCGACGGTCACCTCGCCGAGTCATTCCAGGTCATCGACACTCGCTGAGGCCCAGCGGGATAGCTGGCGGGAGCTGGTGAACTGAAGCTTGCGCAGCACCGACGAGACGTGCGACTCCACCGTCCTGACCGAGATCACCAGCTCGGCGGCGATTTCCTTATAGGTATAGCCCCTGGCGATGAGCCGCAGCACCTCACGCTCGCGCTGGGTCAGCTCAGATACGGGTCTGGGATGAGCGAACTCGTCCAGCACATAGCCTGCCAGCCGAGGGGAGAACACCGCGTCGCCTTCGGCCACGCGGGCGATCGCCTCTGCCAGTTCCGTGCCGGTGATCGATTTGGTCACGTACCCGGCGGCGCCCGCCCGGATCACGGCGATCACGTCCCGTGGCGCATCCGATACGGACAGAGCAAGGAATCTGACGCCGTGTACGCCTGTTTGTTCTGTCCTCCTGATCACATCAACCGCGTTGCCGTCCGGCAAGCGCACATCGAGCAGAACCACGTCCGGCCTGGTATCCGCTATGAGCGCGACGGCCGACGTTACGTCCGCGGCCTCCCCGGCCACATCTACCGACGGCCCCAGCTCCGCCCGCACGCCGGTGCGGAACAGCTGGTGGTCGTCGACGATGACCACCGTGGGACGCTCCCTCATGCCTTGCTCACCCGGATCTCCACCTCCGTGCCCTCGCCCGGCGCGGACCTGATCAGGGCGGTGCCGCCCGCCCGGTCCAGCCGCCCGATGATCGACTGGCGGACGCCGAGCCTGTCCGGCGGGATGTCATCCAGGCTGAACCCCTTGCCGCGGTCCCGGACAAAGATGCTCAGCCGATCCGGCTCGGCCTCGGCGTAGACCGAGACGCCTGGAGCGCCGGAATGCCTCGCCGCGTTCAGCATCGCCTCCCTGGCCGCCTGGAGCGCCGCCAGCGTACGCTCGCCGAGCGGCAGGTCCTCCCCCACCCGCACGACCTCGATTGGCACGCCGAACGCGTCCTCCACTTCCCCGGCGACCTTCACCAGCTCGGTGCTGAGCGCCTTGGGGTCGTCCGGCGCGGCGTCCAGCCAGTGGCGCAGCTCGCGTTCGGCGGACCTGGCCAGTCGCTGTACCTGGTGCGGATCGGCCGCGGAACGCTGGATGAGCGCAAGCGAATGCAGCACCGAGTCATGCATGCGGGCCGCGATCTCGTCACGTGCCGCCACACGACCGCGCTCCTGGCGTTCGGCGTCCAGATCGCGGACGAGCCGCAGCAGCCACGGTGCGCCGATCACGCCGAGCCCGAGCAGCATGATGCCGACCGCGGCCAGGCCAGGCCTGGCGGCGGTCAGTTCGCCCCTGGCGCTCAGGAACCCGATCAGCCCGCTGATCACCAGCAGCACGCCGAACGCGCCACGGATCCAGGCCGGCCTGGTCAGCACCTGTCCCGCGCTGGTCTGGGCCATCCGCCGCCAGACTTCCGGGTAGGCCTGCCGCCAGACCAGCCCGGCGCAAATGGCGGCCACCACCAGCGGCCAGATGAACTCACCCGGGTTGGGTCCGGTCAGCCAGCTCAGCGCTCCGGCTGCCAGGAGCACGGCGGCAGCGGCGGTGACCTGGGTACGTCGCTGGACCTCCTGTCGCATGCTCTCGATCCTCACATGAGGTTGCGCTGACCGCATCCGGGGAAAACCCTGATCTGTTGCCGGGGGGCTGGTGCCGCGCAAGGCGTGGCTTTAGGTTTGGCTTCAGGCATGTTTGCCCCGGCAGGTCGGCAAGGAGGCCGGATGACCAAGATCAGCATTACTGTCGATGGCGTGCGGTACGACGACGAGGTTGAGCCCCGCATGCTGCTCGTCCATTACCTGCGTGAGGTGGCCGGCCGGACCGGTACGCCGATTGGCTGCGACACGACGAACTGCGGAGCCTGCACGGTCCTGCTCGACGGGTTCTCGGTGAAGAGCTGCTCGGTGCTGGCGGTGCAGGCATCCGGATCTTCCGTGACCACCATCCAGGGACTGGCCGAGAACGGTGAATGGCACCCGTTGCAGCAGGCGTTCCATGAGGAGCACGCGCTGCAGTGCGGGTACTGCACGCCCGGCATGATCATGGCTGCCGCCGACCTGCTCCGGGACAATCCGAATCCGACGGAGGAACAGGTACGCGAGGGGCTCGAGGGCAACCTGTGCCGGTGCACCGGTTACCAGAACATCGTGCGCGCCGTCATGCGCGCTGCCTCCTCGGCCCCTTCGGCCCCTTCGGCCCCTTCGGTCCCTTCGGTGTCGGGGGTGACCTCATGACCGCTGAGACCACTGAGACGGCTGAGATCGGTAAGCGGCGGACCCGCAAGGAGGACGCGCGCCTGGTCACCGGCCAGACGAACTGGACCGACAACATCCAGCTGCCCGGGCTGCTGCACGTGGCGTTCCTGCGCAGCCCCATGTCGCATGCGCGACTGGATAGAGTAGACGTCTCCGCGGCCGTGTCGATGCCGGGCGTGATAGCCGCGTTCTCCGGCGCGGACTTCGCGGCGGAGCAGGGCAGCCTGCCCTGCGCCTGGCCGGTGACCCCGGACATCGTCATACCGGCGCACCCGCCGATGGCGGTGGACGAGGTCCGCTACGTCGGCGAGATCGTCGCCTGCGTGGTGGCGCGGGACAGGTACGCGGCGGCCGACGCACTGGAGCGGATCGACGTCGACTACTCCCCGCTGCCTGCCGTCCTTGACATGGAGGCGGCGCTGGCTCCCGGATCGCCGCTGGTGCACGCGGCCGGAAACAAGTCGTTTGAGTGGCCGTTCGCCAACGGCGACGTGGAGGCGGCGTTCGCTGACGCGCCGGTGGTGCTTGAGCGGACCTACCGGCAGCAGCGGCTGATCCCGTGCGCGATGGAGCCGCGTGCGACGGTGTGCGCCCCCGTCGGCGATGAGTACACGCTGTGGTCGGCCACCCAGATCCCGCACGTGCTGCGTTTCCTGCTCGCCGTGGTGACCGGCATCCCCGAGCACAAGCTGCGGGTGATAGCGCCGGATGTGGGCGGCGGCTTCGGCTCCAAGCTGCAGGTGACCGCGGAGGAAGTGCTGACGCTGCTGCTCGCGCGCCGGCTGGGGCGCCCGGTGAAGTGGGCCGAGTCGCGCAGCGAGGGCAACCTGTCCGCGCACCACGGCCGCGACCAGCTGCAGCGGATCCGTGTCGCCGCCGATTCCGACGGGCGTCTGCGGGGCCTGTCCGTGGACCTGCTCGCGGACATGGGCGCTTACCTGATGCTGGTCACGCCCGGCGTGCCGCTGCTCGGCGCGTTCATGTACAACGCGATCTACAAGATGGACGCGTACTCGTTCAAATGCACCGGCGTGTTCACCACCAAGACACCGACCGACGCGTACCGGGGCGCCGGCCGGCCCGAGGCGACGTACGCCATCGAGCATGCGATGGACGACCTGGCCGCTGAACTCGGGATGGACCCGCTGGAGCTGCGCCGGCGGAACTGGATCCAGCACTCGGAGTTCCCGTACACCACGATCGCCAAGCTGACCTATGACAGCGGCAACTACGAGGCGGCGACGGAGCGGGCGGTGTCGCTGTTCGATTACTCCGCCTTGCGCTCCGAGCAAGCTTCGCGGCGTGCGTCTGGCGACCCGGTGCAGCTCGGCATCGGGATCTCTACTTATACGGAAATGTGCGGACTTGCCCCGTCTCGCGTCCTCGGCCAGCTGGCCTACGGCGCGGGCGGCTGGGAGCACGCGGCGATCCGGATGCTGCCCACCGGCAAGGTCGAGGTCGTCACCGGCTCGTCCGCGCACGGCCAGGGCCATGAGACGGCGTGGAGCCAGATCGTGGCCGACAAGCTGGGCGTCCCGTTCGAGGACGTCCGGGTGCTGCACGGCGATACCCAAGTCGCGCCGAAGGGCATGGACACCTACGGCTCCCGCTCGCTGTCAGTCGGCGGTGTCGCCGTCGTCGGCGCGTGCGAGAAGGTGGTCGAGAAGGCACGCGTGATCGCGGCCGGCCTGCTCGAGGTCTCCGCCGATGACCTGGAGTGGACGCCCGGACGCTGGTCGGTGCGCGGCGACCCGGATTCCGCCAAGACGATCGCCGAGATCGCGCTCGCTACGTTCGCCGCGCACAACCTGCCGGACGGCGTCGAGCCGTCGCTGGACTCCGAGGCAACCTACGACCCGGATAACTTCTCGTTCCCGCACGGCACGCACCTGTGCGCCGTACTGGTCGATACCGAGACGGGACGGGTCCGGATCCATCGTTATGTGGCTGTGGACGACGTGGGCAATGTGGTCAACCCGCTGATCGTCGACGGCCAGGTGCACGGCGGGATCGCCCAGGGGATCGCGCAGGCCCTGTACGAGGAGGCGGCCTACGACGCCGACGGAAACCTGCTCACCACCACGCTGGCGGACTATCTGGTGCCGTCGGCGGCCGATCTGCCGGAGTTCGTGACCGACCGGACGTCTACGCCGGCCACCACTAACCCGCTTGGCGTGAAGGGTGTCGGTGAGGCCGGCACGATCGCCTCCACACCTGCCGTGGTGAACGCCGTCGTGGACGCGCTGCGGCACCTCGGCGTTAACGACGTGGAGATGCCGTGCACGCCACAGCGGGTGTGGCGGGCCATCGCTAACGCTTCTGGGGGTGACCGTTCATGATTCCGGCTCAGTTCGACTACCTGCGGGCGTCCTCGCTGTCCGAGGCGGTGCAGGCGCTGGCCGACGGCGGCGAGGATGCCAAGGTGATCGCCGGCGGGCAGAGCCTGCTGCCGCTGCTGCGCCTGCGGCTGGCCTACCCGACGCTGCTCGTGGACATCGGCGGGCTGTCCTCGCTGCGTGGCGTCCGCGATGATGGCGGCTCGCTGTCGATCGGGGCGCTTACCACGCACTACACGCTGACCAGGGACCCGCTGGTGGCCGCCTCCTGCGGGCTGCTGGCGGCGGCTGCTTCGACGGTGGCCGACCCCGCGGTGCGGCACCGGGGCACGATCGGCGGCTCGCTGTCCCACGCCGACCCGGCCGGCGACTTGCCGGCGGTGGTTCTGGCGCTGGACGCGACGATGCTGGTGACCGGGCCGTCCGGTGAGCGATCCGTGGCGGCGGCGGACTTCTTCGTGGACTACCTCACCACCAC